>Ga0316230_1000659_pt1 | contig 45049 bp, 34 predicted proteins | sample TBH18025metaG_FD_206004 | JGI IMG/M metagenome (GOLD analysis project Ga0316230, IMG submission 206004) | Freshwater microbial communities from Trout Bog Lake, Wisconsin, USA - TBH18025 | ecosystem: Environmental > Aquatic > Freshwater > Lake > Hypolimnion/Profundal zone | place: USA: Wisconsin... | reverse complement strand
GCTTAAGGAGTTGATAAAGATGAAAAGAACCTTCCAGCCCAGCAATGTCTCCAGAAAAAGAACCCACGGCTTTCTCGTACGCATGGCCACCAAGAACGGCCGTCTCGTGATCAAGAGGAGAAGGGCGAAAGGGCGCAAGCGTCTCTCCGTCGGCATCGCAACCAAATAAATTCCTGCTTGTCCAGCTCAGTTTTCCCCAAGGGTGAGCGTTTGCGCCGGCGTCCCGAGTTCCTGCAGTTCAACACGGGCGCAGCCAAGCTGCATACGCCGCACTTTCTGCTGCTCTGGAAGGACACGGCGCCGGCCGGGCCGCGGCTCGGTTTCACCGTGAGCAAGAAGGTTGGCAACGCGGTCGTCAGGAACAGCATCAAGAGAAGGTTGCGCGAGTTTTACCGGCAGAATAAGCCACTTTTCATAAAGGCAGACATCAACATCGTTGCCAAGAAAGGGGCGGAAGTGCTAGACTTTCACCACGTCTCATCAGAGCTCGCAGCCGCCCTCGGGCGGCTGCGTAACCGATATGCTAACTAGAATTCTATCAGGCCTGATTTTACTGTATCAGCGGTACATCTCTCCGTTCAAGGCATCTTCCTGCCGGTTTTACCCCACCTGTTCCCATTATTCCTTACAAGCATTGGAAAAGTACGGCCCCATCAAAGGTGGATGGCTGACGGCCACCCGTGTCCTGCGCTGTCACCCGTTTCACCCGGGCGGTTACGATCCGGTTAAATAGCCTCTTCAGGAGAACTTATGGAAAAAAGACTCATCATAGCTGTGGTACTCTCCATTGGGGTTTTGTACGCCTATTCCTTCCTGTTTCCCCAGGCGAAGCCGTTGCCGAACTTGCCCGCCGCGCAGCAGTCCGGGCAGGTTTCCGTCTCCGGTGCTCCGGTGCAGGGTGGGGCGGTTCAGCCGGTCGCCCCCGGCCAGCAATCTGCCTCCCTGCCGCAGCAGGTCGCCAACGCCCGTGACATAACGGTCGACACCGATCTTTACACGGCGGTCTTCTCCACGCAGGGCGCGGGACTCAAGAAGCTGGTCCTCAAAAAGTACCACGAAACTCCTGACAAGAATGGCAAGAACATCGTCATGCTGGACGAGAGCAACCCGGCCCGCTTCGGGCTGCTGAGCGATTCGAGGGAGTTCGGGGTCGCGCCGGCCACGGTATTCTCCAGTTCCGCCGAGAACCTCAAGCTTGCCGCCGGCAGCAAGGGGAGCCTAGATTTCACCGTCAGCACCCCCCAGGGGCTGCAGTTCAAAAAGAGCTACAGCTTTGCCGGCGACGCCTACCGCATCGGCCTTTCCGAAGAGGTGAGGAACGTCGGTGCCGTCAAGCTGGACGGCTCGCTGCACCTGTTGCAGAACGACCGCGTGGTACAGTTCAAGAAAGGGGAGGGGAGGTACGAGGTTTACGGTCCCTCCACCCTGGCCGACGACAAAGTCAACAACGACAAGCTCGACAACGTCCTGAAGGCTCCGGTGCAGTACGACAAGGGGGTGCTCTGGACTGCCTTCGCCGACAAGTACTTCGTCGACGCCATCATCGGAGAGAAGGGGAGCATCGCCTCGGTGCGTCTGAGCCACCCTGCATCTGACTCCCTGGTGAGCGATATCAGCAGCCCTGCCATTTCCGTGGCGCCCGGGCAAGCGGCCACGGTCGACTACTCCCTGTATTTCGGACCCAAGGACCTCGATGTCCTCAAGGCCCAGGGGAGCCGGCTGGATGAGGTGATCAACTACGGCTGGTTTGCTCCGGTCTCCAAGCCGCTGATCTTCGCGCTCAAGTTCCTCTATAACTACACCGGCAACTACGGTTTCGCCATCATCATCATCACCGTCATCCTGAAGATGCTCTTCTTCCCGCTCACCCACAAGAGCTACAAGTCGATGAAGGAGATGCAGAAGCTGCAGCCGAAGATGGCCGAGCTCAAGGAAAAGTTCAAGAATGACCGGGATGCCATGAACAAGGCGGTCATGGAACTTTACAAAACCCACAAGGTGAACCCGATGGGTGGCTGTCTGCCGATGATCGTGCAGATTCCCGTTTTCTTCGGCCTTTACCGGGCGCTCATGTACTCCATCGAGCTCAGGCATGCGCCGTTCATTCTCTGGATCACCGACCTCTCGGCCAAGGACCCTTACATGGTCACGCCGATCGTCATGGGCGTCACCATGTTCATTCAGCAGAAGATGACCCCCTCCAACATGGATCCGGTCCAGGCCAAGATGATGCTGGCGCTTCCGGTGGTGTTCACCTTCATGTTCCTGAACTTCCCGTCCGGCCTGGTCGTCTACTGGCTGGTCAACAACGTGCTGACCATCGCACAGCAGATGTACATCAACAAGTCGATCAACGCGTAAAAACAGGTTGAGGTTAAGGTTGAGGTTGAGTGTAACCCTTCATCCTTAACTTTAGCCTTACCTTGGTTCTTTTAGCTCAACCTCAACCTCAAGCTTGACCTGGTATTTCCTATGTATGTGCGTGACACAATAGCTGCAATCAGCACGCCGGTCGGTGAGGGCGGGATCGGGATCATCAGGGTGAGCGGCCCTGCCTCCCTGCCGATCGCCCGGAACATATTCAGAGCTAAATCGAACGGTGGCCTAAAAAGCCACCGTTTTTCTTATGGCGTCGTAGTGCGCCCCGAGACCGGCGAACTCCTCGACGAGGCGATGCTGGTCTATATGAAAGGGCCCAATTCCTACACCCGCGAGGATGTCGTGGAGATTCAGTGCCATGGCGGCACCCTCGTCGTGGCGCGCATCCTCTCCTTGGTGATCGGTGAGGGTGCCCGGCTGGCCCAACCAGGCGAGTTCACCAAGCGCGCCTTTCTTAACGGCCGCATCGACCTGGTGCAGGCCGAGGCGATCATGGACGTCATCGCCAGCAGGACGGAGGCCTCCCTCGCCCTGGCCCAGCACCAGCGGGAGGGGCTGCTCTCCGGCCGCATTGCAGCCGTCCGCGACGGGATACTGTATGCGCTGGCCTACGTGGAGGCGCTGATAGATTTCCCCGAAGAAAAACTGGACCTTGCTGTCGAGCGCGACGTACTGGGCCGGGTCGCGCCGGCTTTGGCCGAACTCGAGACGCTCATCGCGGGATTCGACGAGGGGAGGGTGCTGCGTGACGGGGTGTCCGTGGTGATCGCCGGCAAGCCGAACGTCGGCAAATCGAGCCTGCTGAATACCCTCCTGAAGGAAAAGCGCGCCATTGTCACCGCCGTTCCTGGTACCACGCGCGACGTCATCGAGGAGGTCGTCAACATCAACGGGCTTCCGGTCAAACTGCTCGACACTGCCGGGATCAGGGATTCCGAGGACCAGGTGGAGCAGGAGGGGGTGCGGCTTTCCTTGGAAAGGATTCCGCGGGCCGACCTGGTGCTTTTCGTGGTGGATTCTTCCGCTTCCTTTTCCGGGGAGGATCAGGCTATCCTGGACGCCATCGGTTCCAAGAGCGCCATCGTGGTCAGGAACAAGTCGGACCTTCCGAGTTGCTGCCGGCTCCCCGCTGGACTCCGGGCGCCGGTTGTCGCCATCTCCACCGTTACGGGGAGCGGCATAGCTGATTTGCGCGACGCCATCCATGCTTCCTTCATGCACGGCAAGGCCATAGATGGCAGGGAATTTGTCGCAGTCTCTCATGCCAGGCACCGCGACGCCCTGCTGAAGTCGCAGGAGGCGCTGTTTCGTTTCTGCGCCAATCTGCAGGCGGGAGTCAACATGGAACTCCTCCCCATCGACCTGCGCGATGCCCTGGACGCCGTAGGCGAGGTGACCGGCGAGACGACCGCCGATGACGTACTGGACCGGATATTTTCCAGCTTCTGCATCGGTAAATAGGATTGTTTCACGTGGAACAATTGCTTTTCTTTATTGTATAACAGCTGGTTGCCAGTCAGCTTGGTTAATTGGAGCGTTCATTTCGACTCTGCTCTGCGCACGGCAGCGTTAAGGGGGGCAGTACCTACCCGGCGTTTGCCGGGCGTGGCTCGTGCGGGCTCGTGCGGGCACGGGTGAGCACGGGTGAGCACGGGTGAGCAAGGGTGAGCAAGGGGCACCGACCAGACGACTGCGCGCGTAATGGTCGAAAACCTCCCTCACCCAGCCCCTTGTATATTACACAAGGGTTGTTTATGTTTTTCCATCAACTGTTTTGCGGGACATGGCAGCACGTCGCCCCTCTGGGAACCAAAGCCCGTGGGAGAGCCTGAAGCGCCATGTCCTCTCTTCAACATCCCGAACAGTTGCCTGGGACATTTATGATCCCGAATCCGCAAGGCTGGGAGAGAAGATGACTGACATGATCGTTGGAATCGACGTTAGCAAAGCACAGCTTGATGTAGCCGTAATTCCCAGTAATGAGCGCCTAGCTGCAGCCAATGACGAGGATGGCTGCAGGGAATTGACCGCAATACTCAAGACATTGGCGCCAAAGTTGATCGTCTTAGAAGCAACAGGCGGTCTCCAAAACTTGGTGGTTGGCATCCTGGTTAGTGAAGGATTGCCCGTAGTGGTTGTCAATCCTTGTCAAGTCAGAGACTTTGCTAAGGCATGCGGCAAGCTTGCTAAACTGACCCTATTGACGCAAGAGTAATTGCCCGGTTCGGTGAAGCCATAAAACCAGAGCTCCGCCCTATTAAAGACGAAGAACACCAAGTACTTACTGCTCTGATCACCCGTCGGCGCCAAATCATTGATATGATCACGGCAGAGAAGAACCGCCTCGGTAGCTCCCACCAGAGCGTGAAAAAGGACATCCGAGAAAACATCAGTTGGCTTGAGAGCCGGCTCCAGGATGTCGATGACGATCTGTCCAAGCTGATCAACGAGAATGCCGTCTGGAAGGGCAAAGCCGACATCTTAACCAGTTGCAAGGGGATTGGCCCCGTTGTCTCAACGACCCTTCTTTGTGCGCTTCCAGAACTTGGAACCCTAAACCGCCGAGAGATCAGTGGCCTGGTCGGCGTATGCCCCTACAATCGCGACAGCGGCAAAATGCGAGGCAAAAGAGCAATATTTGGAGGCAGAGCAACTGTAAGGGCGATGTTATACATGGCCACTTCATCTGCCAGACGATTTAACCCAGCCATCAAAGCATTTTACGACCGGCTACGGCTTGCTGGAAAAATCCACAAAGTTGCCATGGTGGCGTGCATGAGGAAGTTGCTCACCGTCCTCAACGCAATGCTAAAAGAGATGAAACCCTGGTCTCCTGATTTTGCGTAACCCGTTTTCCCCTTGACTATGAACACAGTTGCTCTCCCGGGGGGGCGAGGGTGAGCCTCATCGAGTAGGCAATGAGGGACGCAAAGACCAAGCTAAACAACCGGCAGTCCTAAGAACCCCTCGCCCTCCGGGAGAGGGGCAGGGGTGAGGGATCCGGCACGGAGCTATTCGCCTCCTCTGTTTTGACGCCGATAACCTCAAGCCCGAATAATCAGATTTGTTCCACGTGGAACAAACCGGAAATACCTTGGGACATCCGGTGGTTTGTTGCCTGCCTCCCGCAACTTTTGCCAAGCGCGAAGCGCCGGCACCCGTTCCGGAATACTACGATGTGCGATTACCCCTCAGTTGAACAGGGAGCAGAGCTTGATAGTTTACGACAAAAGATATGATGTCATCGTGGTCGGGGCAGGGCATGCCGGCTGCGAGGCGGCGCTGGCTGCAGCACGCATCGGCCGTTCGACGCTGCTCTTGACCATTAACCTGGACGCCATCGCGCTCATGTCCTGCAACCCGGCCATCGGGGGGCTTGCCAAGGGACACCTGGTGAAGGAGATAGACGCGCTGGGAGGCGAGATGGGTCGCAACATCGACGCCACCGGCATCCAGTTCCGGGTGCTCAACACCAGGAAGGGCCCGGCCGTGCGGGCCTCCCGCGCCCAGGCTGACAAGCAGCTCTACCGTCTCAGGATGAAGAGCGTCATGGAGCTCCAGGACAACCTGGACCTCAAGCAGGTGGAGGTGACCGCGCTGCACCTCCAGGACGGAGCCGCCGCAGGGGTCGACACCAGGGGAGGCGTGCGCTTTCTCGGGAGGACCGTCATCCTCACCACCGGAACCTTCATGCGCGGCCTGATCCACATCGGCCTGGTGAACTATCCGGGCGGCAGGGCAGGGGACCTCCCCTCGATCGGGCTCTCGGAGCGGCTGGTGGATTACGGCTTCGACGTAGGCAGGCTGAAGACCGGCACCCCGGCCCGGCTCGACGGCAGGACCATCGATTTCAGCCGGCTGGAACCTCAGTACGGCGACGAGCGCCCGATACCCTTTTCCTTCTCCAACGAAAGGATCGAGCAGACCCAGGTTCCCTGCCACATCGCCTACACCAACCCGAAGGGGCACGACATCATCAGGAGCGGCCTGGACCGCTCTCCCTTGTACGCCGGGATCATCGAGGGGATCGGGCCGAGGTACTGCCCCTCCATCGAGGACAAGGTGGTCCGCTTCCCGGAAAAGGACCGCCACCAGACCTTCATCGAGCCGGAGGGGCGCGACACGGTCGAGGTCTATCCGAGCGGGCTCTCCACCTCGCTGCCCATCGACATCCAGTGGGCCTTCTACCGGAGCATCGAGGGGCTGGAGCGGGTGGAGATCATGCGCCCCGCCTACGCCATTGAGTACGATTACGTCAACCCGATCCAACTGCACGCCTCCCTGGAGACCAAGCTGGTCGCCAACCTGTACCACGCGGGGCAGATCAACGGCACCTCCGGTTACGAGGAGGCCGCCGCCCAGGGGCTGATGGCCGGCATCAACGCCGCACTGCGGGTGCAGGGGAGGGAACCGCTCGTGCTGGGGAGGCACGAAGCCTACATAGGCGTCATGATCGACGACCTGGTGACCCTGGGCACCAAAGAGCCCTACCGGATGTTCACCTCGCGTGCCGAATACCGCCTGCTGCTGCGGGAGGACAATGCCGACCTCAGGCTAAGGGAGCAGGGGCACGCGGTAGGCCTGGTGCCGGATGAGCTCTACGCGGGCTACCTTGCCAAGAAGGAGCGCATCGACGGCGAGCTGGAACGGCTCGGCCGCGAGCGGCTCACCCCTTCGGCGGCGGGTGCGGAGTTGCTGCGCGACTGGGATCTGGTCGGGATGCAAAACGCCATCAGCTACGAGCATCTGCTGCGCCGGCCCGATTTTACCTGCCAGGACCTGGCCAGGATCGATCCGGGGATTATGGAGTTGCCGGAAACCATCAGGGAGCAGCTGGAGATTCAGATCAAATACAAGGGATACATCACCCGCCAGCTCGACCAGGTGGAGCGCGCGGTCAAGCTCGAGAGCGCCAGGATCCCTCTCGATCTGGATTACGGGGCGATTTCGGGGCTCTCCACCGAGGTGCGCGAAAAACTGGCGCGCTTCCGTCCCGATACCCTGGGCCAGGCCTCGCGCATACCGGGCATGACCCCGGCGGGGATCACCATTCTTTCCATAGCGCTGAAGGCGAGGAGCGGCCGATGAAACAGCACGCCAAGGACCTCCTGGTTTCCGGGGCCAGGGAGCTGGGGATTTCGCTCGGCAGCGAGCAGATAGCGCGCCTCGATCTTTTCGCCGAGGAGCTCAAAAAGTGGAGCAGGAAGATAAACATCACCGCCATCACCGACGACGAGGGGATCGCCGTCAAGCATTTCGTCGACTCGCTCAGCCTGCTGAAGGCCGTGCAGGGACCCGGCCGGTTGCTCGACATAGGTTCGGGAGCCGGGTTCCCCTGCATCCCGGTGAAACTGGTGTCCCCCGATCTCGAGGTGGTTTCGGTCGACGCAGTGGTGAAAAAAATCAGCTTCCAGAAGCAGGCCGTGCGGCTTTTAAATCTGGCGCAGTTTACCGCGACGCATGTGCGCGCCGAAACGCTTGCCGCGACCTATCCGGGGTATTTCGACTGGGTGGTCTCCCGGGCGTTTTCCGACATCCCGTCCTTTGTCGCCATGGCCCTGCCGCTTCTCAAGGATGACGGCCGGATCGTCGCCATGAAAGGGCGCAACGCTGGCGAGGAGGTGGCCGCCTCCGAGGGTCCCCTCGCCGAACTGGGAGCCAGGGTGGATTCGGTGCTCGATTTCCAACTCCCGGGTGCCGGCGACGCCAGGTCGCTGGTCATCATCGTCAAAAAATGATGTATTATTTCTAATGTGCTCTCAGGCGAAAGAATTCGCCCCAAAAAGCCGCGCGAGGGCTCGTTGCAGGTTCCGGGTTGCGAAAGGCCGAGAAATGGCCTTGTACGTGAAATTTCGCAGCCTAAAATTTAGGCAATATCGTCCTTCAGGGGAAGGAAATTCAAATTAGAGGTGGCGGGTCGGCTGCCTGGCGCATCCCTCACCCCGGCCCTCTCCCGGAGGGCGAGGGGGAGCTTATCCGAGTCGACAATAAGGGAGGGAACGCCAACTGCAACAACCGGCAGTTGCAGGAACCCCTCGCCCCCCGGGAGAGGGGCAGGGGTGAGGGAGGCGTCACCGGCGACAAATCTTCCCCGTCAACCGGGCCTCACGCCGACCGGCGCAGGATGCCGGAAGCACCAGCAATAATTTTGACAATTGCCAGAGTTATATGTTAAGAATAAAAACTTTTATTGTTTACGGATGGTATTTTCTCGGAAGCAAAACGTATTACTAGCAGCAGCACAAGGAGGTAGCCCATGTTCCAGGGAAGTATCGTTGCCATCGTCACACCGTTCATCAATGGCGCGGTTGACGAAGAGAAGCTGCGGGAGCTGGTGGAATTCCAGATCGAAAATGGCACCGACGCCATTGTCCCCTGCGGCACCACCGGTGAGTCCTCGACGCTTGACTATGCCGAGCACGACAGGGTCATCAAGATCGTCGTCGAGCAGGTGAACAAGAGGGTTCCGGTCATCGCTGGCACCGGCTCCAATTCCACCCGAGAGGCGATCGAGATCACCGGGCACGCCAAGGCACTCGGCGCGGACGGGGCGCTCCTGGTGACGCCGTACTACAACAAGCCTTCCCAGGAAGGGCTCTACCTGCACTACAAGGCGATCGCCGACGCCGTCGCGCTGCCCCAGGTGCTCTATAACGTACCCGGGCGCACCAGCGTGAACCTGCTGCCCGAGACCGTGGCGCGCCTTGCCGTGCACCCGAACATCGTCGCCATCAAGGAGGCGACCGGATCGCTGCAGCAGGCCTCCGAGGTCCTGGCGCTGTGCGGCGAGAACATCACGGTCCTCTCCGGTGACGACTTCATCACCCTGCCGATGATGGCCTGCGGCGCCAAAGGGGTGATCTCCGTCACCGCCAACATCATGCCGGCGGAGGTCGCCGCCCTGGTCGACGCCTTCAACGACGGCAACATGGAAGAGGCCAAGAGGCTGCACCTCTACCTGCTGAAGATCTCCAACGCCATGTTCATCGAGACCAACCCGGTGCCGGTGAAGACGGGGGTGGCGCTCATGGGCAAATGCCGTGACGAGGTCCGTCTCCCGCTGGCGCCGCTGGCCGAGGCGAACCGGGCCAAGCTGACCGCGATCATGAAGGAATACGGGCTTATCTAAGGAGTCGCAAGCATGATTAAGATTGCTGTGTGCGGGGCTGCAGGGCGCATGGGCGGGCGGATCATCGCCGCCATCAAGGAAGCGGAAGGCGTGCAACTCTCCGGGGCCCTGGAGCGTCCCGGGCATCCCATGGTCGGCCAGGATGCCGGCTACAACGCGGGGCTGGGCGCCATCGGGCTTCCCATCAGCGACGACCTGAACGCGGTCGTCGCCGGGTGCGACGTGCTGATCGACTTCACCACCCCCAAGGTTTCCCTCAAGAACCTCGAGGTCTGTGCGTTGCAGGGGAAGTCCATCGTCATCGGCTCCACCGGTTTCACCCCGGAGGAGCGCGCCTTCGCGGCGGAACTGGCGCGTGAGATCCCGGTCGTCATCGCCCCGAACATGTCGGTCGGGGTGAACGTCTGCTTCAAGGTGCTGGCCGACGTGGCCAAGATTCTCGGCGAAGATTTCGACGTCGAGATCGTGGAGGCGCACCACCGCCTCAAGAAGGATTCCCCCTCCGGGACCGCGGTCAGGATGGGCGAGGTCGTGGCGAACGCGCTCGGGCGCGATTACAACAAGGTCGCCAACTACCATCGCGAGGGGATGTGCGGCGAGCGGAGCCACGAGGAGATCGGGATGCAGACGGTGCGGGGCGGCGACATCGTCGGCGAGCACACCGTCTACTTCATCGGCATGGGCGAGCGGGTGGAGATCACGCATCGCGCCCACACCCGGGACATGTTTTCCCGCGGGTCCGTGCGCGCCGCCAAGTGGGTGGTGAGCGCCCAGCCCGGCGTCTGGGACATGCAGGACGTCCTGGGGCTGCGGTAACCTTTCAATTTGATCCCCGGTCCTTGAACTACTTGAGGCCCTTTAAACCTGGAAAATAGCTTCGCGATAGCGCATAGGAGAAAGTTTTAATGGCACAGATTAACGACAATTACCTGAAACTCAAGGCTGGCTACCTGTTTCCGGAAATCGGGCGCCGGGTGCGTGCCTTCGCCGCAGCAAACCCGGAGGCCAAGGTGATCCGCCTGGGGATCGGCGACGTGACCCAGCCGCTCACCCCGGCCATCCTCGAGGCGTTCCACGCCGCGGTGGACGACCTGGGAAGCGAGAGTTCCTTCATGGGGTACGGCCCGGAGCAGGGGTACGACTTCCTGATAAACACCATCATAGAGAAATCCTACAACCCGCTGGGCGTCGAGCTGAAGACGACCGAGATGTTCATCTCGGACGGCTCCAAGTGCGACTGCGCCAACATCCTCGACATCTTCGCGCTGGACAACACGGTCGCCATCGGCGACCCGGTCTACCCGGTCTACAACGACACCAACGTCATGATCGGGCGCACCGGCGAGGCGGACGAGAAGGGGTATTACCAGGGGCTGGTCTACATGCCCTGCACCGAGGCAAACGGCTTCTTCCCGGCCTACCCGGAGGAGAAGGTGGACATGATCTACCTCTGCTTCCCGAACAACCCGACCGGTGCGGTCGCCACCAAGGAGCAGCTCAAGGGGTGGGTGGACTACGCCCTGGCCAACAACTCGGTCATCCTCTTCGACGCGGCCTACGAGGCGTTCATCACCGACCCCTCCATCCCGCACTCCATCTACGAGATCGAGGGGGCCAAGCGCTGCGCCATCGAGTTCCGCTCCTTCTCCAAGACCGCCGGCTTCACGGGCGTACGTTGCGGCCTGGTGGTCGTCCCCGAGGAACTTGAGGGTACCACCGCAACCGGCGAGAAATACAGCTTCAACAAGCTCTGGCTGCGCCGTCAGACCACCAAGTTCAACGGCGCCTCCTATCCGGTGCAAAAGGCCGCCGCAGCGGTCTACACGGAGCAGGGGTGGCAGGAGACCAAGGCGAACATCGACTACTACATGGAGAACGCCAGGATCATCCGCGAAGGGCTTGCCGAGGCGGGACTCACCGTCTATGGCGGTGTGAACGGCCCCTACATCTGGCTCAAGACCCCGGCGGGGCTCACCTCCTGGGACTTCTTCGACAAGTTGCTCAACGAGTGCAACGTGGTGGGGACCCCCGGCAGCGGCTTCGGACCCTCCGGCGAAGGGTACTTCCGCCTGTCGGCCTTCGGCAACCGTGACAACGTCATCGAGGCGGTCGCGCGGATCAAGAAGAACCTGAAATAGCCGGTTAACAGGGTTAACAGGTAGATACGACAAAGGGCGCCCGAAAAGGCGCCCTTTGTTTTTACTAGCGGCCAAAGCAGGGATCAGCGACCCAGCAGCCGCATCAGCTCGCGATCGAAGGCGGGGAGGTCGTCCGGTTTGCGTGAGGTTATCAGCTGGCCGTCCACGACCACCTCGCTGTCCTCATACCTGGCACCGGCCTCCTTCAGCTCCGGCGCGACGCTCTCGTAGCAGGTGGCGCGGCGTCCCTTCAGCAAACCCGCCGAAACGAGTATCTGCGGCCCGTGGCAGATGGCCGCGACCGGCTTTCCCTCCGCCATAAAGGAGCGGACTATCTCCTGAACCGCGGGATCGTCGCGGATCGCCGCCGGCGCTTTGCCTCCGGGGAGAAGCAACGCCCCGTATTCGGCAGGCGCTATGTCCTTAAATAGCTTGGTGACGGGCACTTCATATCCGTGTTTGCCGCGAATGGTTTCGCGCGTCTGCGAGGCGATATCCACCGTGCAGCCTGCCTCGCGCAGCCGGTAAAGGGGGACCAACAGCTCGCTGTCCTCGAAATTGTCCGCGCTTAAAATCAAGGCTTTCATGGTTTTCCTCCTTCGCGGCGGTCCGCCGCGCTCTCCGGCCCGCCGTGCTCCACCCAAACCCCGCGCCGCCAAGCACACTCAGCGGGCCGAGTTGCTTCGAGCGAGCCGTGGCCTCGGTTGCCCCGATGCCCGCATCGGGTTCTCAACTCCCTTCATTTTACCATGAATTCGGACTCTTTTGCTCGGGTTGCCGCACGCCGGCGACACGCTTTTGAGGGAGAGTTGCGCCCGTCCCCGCGGGACCTCCCCTCAACCCTGGTCGAAAAGCCCCACCAGGGCGTCGAAGTCCAGGCGCTCCTCGGCGAGGCTGCGTATCAGGTCGAGCTTCTCGGTGTCCTCGGCGGTGATCTTCGAGACATCCTCGGTGATGATGCGGTAGAGTTCGGCGGTGGAGTGCTTCTGGGTGCGCAGGTAGGGGATGTTGCTGCGGTCGATGATGCGCTGGGTGATGGTGCTGACCGGGGAGATCCCCGGGATGACCAGGCCCGAGACCAGGGCGCGGTACTCCGGCATCTGGTAGAGGTTGGCGAGCGTCACCAGGAGCTCGTCGCGGCTGCTGGTAACCAGGAGCAGGGTGGACTCGCGCAGCATTTCGGTCACCCGCTGGGTCGAGGCCGCCCCGATCTGGACGTGCTGGATGATGCGCCCCACGTCGCGGCGGTTGCCGTGCAGCGGGAGGTCGAGCAGGCGCGATACCCGGCGCAGAGTCGGGTTGGCCAGGACCGACTTGTAGTCGAAACCGCCGACCACCGAGAACGGCTGATCGGCGAGGGCACGCTCCAGGTAGTCGAGGGTGACGTCGCGCTTGTCGGCATAGAGCTTGTTCGCCATGACCGCACGCACCTCGGCACCCTCCAGCTGGAAAAGCGCTATATTCATGAAAACGGTGTCGATGACGTTGCCGACCCCCCCCCCGGTGATCATCAGGACCGGCGCGTCCAGCAGGCGGGCGATGCGCGCGTTGGAGAGCTTCAGCACGGAGCCGACTCCCGGATGGCCGGACCCCTCGATGATGATGAAGTCGCACTTCTTCTCCAGTTCGGCGAAGGCGCGCAGGATCCGCTCCTCCAGTTCGGCGAAGGGGACCTCGCCGTCGATCGCTTTGCGCGTGGTGTCGGGGTAGACCACCACCGGCGACATGTAGCGCAGGTCCTTGGACAGGTCGAACACCTGCGCTATCAGGGCGGCGTCCTTGTCGACGGAGTGGCCCCGCAGGGTGGTCGGCTTGGGGCCGAGCGGCTTGATGAAACCGACCCGGCCGTACTTCTTTTGAGCCAGATGCAGCAGGGAGATGCTGATGGTGGTCTTCCCTATGTTCTGCCCCGAGGCGGCGATAAAGATCTTCTTGGCCATTGCAGGATCCTTGGTTGACGACCGACGCTAGCAAGCGCCGCGGCGTGGACTGGTTCGCGATGTCAGGAAATCAGGGGTCCGGAAAAGATGCCGTATACAAAACGCCCGTCATAATCGTACGCGGGGGCCGATATGTCAAGCACGTTAGCGGGAAGAGCCGGGAAAAGGGGTCCAAGTCAGCCGCTTGTTTTTTCCCTGCCATCGGGTGTATCATAACCTTCATGAGACCTGCTGACCTTCACGAGCGGCTGTATTACTACACGGAGTCCGAAGAACTGCTGAACCGGTGCACCCACGGATTCGGGGTACTGCTGAGCCTCATTGGAGTGATCGCCCTGATCACGCTGGCCGCCCGGGAGCACGACAGCTACCGCCTGGCCAGTGCCTGCATCTACGGCGGCGCGATGGTCACCTTCTACTGTCTCTCCACCGCTTACCACTCCGTGCGCAAGCCCTACGTCCGCTACGTGTTCCGCATCCTGGACCACGCCAGCATCTACCTGATGATCGCCGGGAGCTACACGCCGTTCACCCTGGTCACCCTGCGGGGGCCCTGGGGGTGGTCGCTCTTCGGCATGGTCTGGGGGCTGGGCACGGTCGGGGCGGTCCTGAAGATATTCACGGCGCACAAGCTGCGGGTCATCGGGCCGCTGCTCTACATCGCCCTGGGGTGGAGCGTGGTGTTCGCGCTGAAGCCGCTCTCCGCGGCGCTGGCGACCAACGGCCTGTTGCTGCTCTTCGCCGGCGGCGCGGCCTACACGGTGGGGGTGCTCTTCTACCTCTGGGACCGCCTCCCCTACAACCACGCCATCTGGCATCTCTTCGTGCTCACCGGCAGCGCCTGTCACTTCATGGCCATCTTCCACTATGTGACCCCCCTCCACCTTTAGAACTCACCCGGTAGCCCCACCGCAGTCCCCCTTCCCGGCAGCACCTGGCGGCATTTCGATACGATGGCTAGCCGCGGGGCGCGCAGCCCCACGGAGGGGCGGCCCCGGCTGGAAGCAGGGAAATGATAGAAAATCGAAATGAAAAAAAGCTAATCAAAATGTTCAAATTATGTTATAGAGGTGATGCGGGCTCCACACCGCAACAGTCCTGACTCATCCGGCCGTTGCTCTGACACCCGCTAGGTCGCTCCCGTTGTTCCATCCCCCTTCTGCCACTGTTCGGATTTCCGGGTCGACTCACAACACCTGCTCCCTTTGCCTCGCCGAGGCTTCGAGGTACGGGTGTCCGGCAGTTGCTGCTGTCCGAAACCTCACCGGCGTTAGTTGATTCTGGAGCAGGCGTCCTCCGGGAGAACTGGAATGGCTTGGAATAGAAAAAACGGCAGCCCGTGGCTCGCCTATGTGATTGCCGCGCTGCTCCCGGTGTGCGCCGCGCTGCTGCGGCTCAAGTTGCAGGGGGTGCTCGGGCTCAACTCGCCTTTTCTCACCTTCTATCCCGCGGTCATACTGGCGGCGCTTTTGGCCGGCCTTCCCGGCGGGCTGCTGGCGACCGGGCTTTCCGGCAGCCTGGCCTGGCGCCTCTGGGTCGAGCCGGCCGGCACCCCCTCCGCCGCCAACGGCGCGCACCTGCTGGAGACGGCGCTGTTCCTGATCAGCTGTTCGATGATTTCCGCCGTCACGGCATTGCTGCTGCGTGCCCGGGCGCGGGCCTGCGAGGCGGAGGCGAAGACCAGGCTCACGGCTCAGAGGGAACAGGCCTCCATCCAAAGGGAGCGCAATTTCCTGCGCCAGGTCATCGATGCCTTCCCGAGCGCCGTTTTCGTCAAGGACCGACAGGGGACCCTGGTCCTGGTGAACCGGGCGATGGCGAAATTCCACGGCACGGAGGTGGAGAACCTGGAAGGCAAAAGGGTCTGCGACTTTGGACTGGTCCCGGATGACCTGGCGTCCAGGTTCTCCGACGAGGACCGCGAGATCTTCTCCGACCCCAAGGTGCTGCATTCGGCGGCGACAATCCGCGACGCAGGTGGGAACGCGCACAGCTTCGAGACGGACAAGTCGCCCCTTTACAACGAGGACGGCTCCTGCGACAAGCTGCTCGTCGTCACGACGGACGTCACCGAGCGCAAGCAGGCGGAGGAGGCGCTGCACGAGAACCGGGAGCTCCTTAACTCGATCATCACGGGAACGCCCGACGCCATCTACGTCAAGGACACCGCCGGCAAGTACCTGCTCTTCAACCGCGCAGCCCAGAAGATCACCGGCAAAAGCGGCGGGGAGGTCCTGGGCCGGGACGATTCGGAAATTTTCTCGCCCCAGGAAGCGCTGGCCATGGTTCGGGAGGACCGGAGCGTCATGGGAACCCGCAGCGTCGAGACCTTCGAGAACACGCTTACCGACGCACTGGGGAGGAAGCGGGTCTTCCTGAACACCAAAGGGCCGCTGTACGATGACCATGGCACCCTGACCGGCACCTTCGGCATATCGCGCGACATCAGCGAGCAGAAACAGGTGGAGCAGGAGTTCCGCCATCTCAACGACGAGCTGGACAAGCGGGTAGCCGAGCGCACCGCCCAGCTCGAGGCGGCCAACCGGGAGGTGGAGTCCTTCAGCTACTCGGTGTCGCACGATTTGCGCAGCCCCCTGCGCCACATCAACAGTTACGCCGCCATCCTGATGGAGGAGCTGGGGCCAGGGGTCTCCGCCGAGGGGAAGGACAGCCTGGAGCGCATCTGCAAGGCGAGCAACAAGATGGGGAGGCTGATCGACGACCTGCTCGAACTGGCGCGCACCAGCCGGCTGCCGCTCAGCGAGGAGCAGATAGACCTGAGCCGGCTGGCGACCATCTGCGGCCTCATGCTGAAGCAGACCGAGAAGAGCCGCCGGGTCGAGTTCCTGATCGCGGACGGGCTGCAGGTGCTGGGAGACAAGACGCTCCTGAGGCTCGTGGTGGAGAACCTGCTCGACAACGCCTGGAAGTATACGGTGGGGGAAAGCGTGGCGCGCATCGAGGTGGGGAGCGAGGTCAGGGACGGGCGGCAGGTCTTCTTCGTGAGCGACAACGGGACCGGCTTCGACATGGCGTACCGCGAGAAACTGTTCAGCCCGTTCCAGCGGCTGCACGGCGCCGAGTTCGAAGGAAACGGCATCGGCCTCGCCACCGTGAAGCGGGCCGTCGAGCGCCATGGCGGCACCATCTGGGCCGAAGGCGAGGTGGGCAACGGTGCGACCTTCTATTTCACCCTCGGCAGGGACGAGGTCGGAGTGCACCGGCCGCTGCGCCAGCAAAACGGCTAGCCGCAAACAGCAGGAACCCGACGGTCGGTAGGAACCCGTCCCACGAAAGGGCGGGGGCAAACAGCAGGAACGCGGGCCACAAAAAGGGCGGGGGCATCAGATGCCCCCGCCCCCCGTGTTTCAGCGCCCCGCTTCCGCTACTTCACGTGACACTCGCTGCACTTGGTCGGTCCCATCCCCTTGTCGGCATGGCACCCTTTGCAGGTCTTGTGCGCCCAATCCTTGCCGAGAGCCGCGATCTTGCCACCCTCGTTGGTCTCGTGGCAGGTGGTGCAGGCCATGGCGTCCTGATGCTTCTTGTGCGGGAAGGTGACGTTGCCGTTTTTGGCGGGGAGTACGACCACGGCGCTCCCTGCGGCTGCGGCGATACCGGAGCAGAACAGGGACAGTGCGAGCGCGGCGAGGACAAGTTTCTTCATGATGGTTTCTCCTTGTATGGGTGAATTAGAATCACAGAGTAGGATACCCGGTTCTCGCGGCTTTGCAATCGGGTGCCGTGAAGAAAACTTGACAAACCCGGCTCGAACGGAGGAAAGTACCGGTAGCTCGAGCCGATCCGCCCCGGCGGGGAGCGCTCCCCACGCACCAGCGAGAAGCCCCGAAACATGAAACCGCCCACCCGACTCGAAATCCCGCCGACAGGCGAACCATCCCAGAACAGTCCGGCGGCCGGCCCCGGTCCCCCGGTCCCGCCGCTCGTCACCCTGCCGCTGGGAGAGTTCGCCCTGCCGGTGCCGCGTGCCGGAAGCATCGAGAGCCACTCCGGCTACGGGACCTCGGCCGCCGACGGGCAGGAGATTCACGGGCGCGTGCAGCGCAAGCGGGCCAAGAGCGACCCGGGCTACCAGGCGGAGGTGCCGGTGAGCCGGAGCTTCGACAGGGGGGGCTACCGGTTCCAGGTGAACGGGCGGATGGACGGCATCTTCAGGGGGCAGTCTGCCAGGATCGAGGAGATCAAGAGCTGCTTCAACCTGCACGACCTGGCGCGCCGGCTGGCGGAAAACGGGGATCACCCCTACTGCCTGCAGCTGAAGAGCTACGGCTTCTTCTACTGGCTGGAGCACGGGGTGGTCCCCGGCCTGAGCTTCCACCTGGTCTCCTCGCGAAACGGCGAGTCCCGGGACCTGGCGCTGGAGCTCGACCTGCCGAGCTACCAGGCCTGGCTGGAGCTGCGGCTCGACGAACTGGTCCTGGAGGCGGGGAGGGCGCAAAGGCGCGCGGCGCGCCGGGGGAAGCTGGCCGGCTGCCTCGCGTTTCCCTTCGAACGCCCCCGCCCGGGGCAGCTGGAGCTAATGCGGACCGTGCAAGAGGGGATGGAGCAGGGGGCGGCGCTCCTGGTCCAGGCCCCGACCGGGCTCGGCAAGACGGTCGGGGTGCTGCATCCGGTGCTCAGGGAGGCGCTGGGGCGCGGCCAGCAGGTGATCTACGTCACCCCCAAAAATTCCCAGCACCCGGTGGCGCAGGACGCGGTGGGGCGCTTCCGCGCGGCCGGCGCGCGGCTGGCCGCGCTCACCATCACCGCGAAAAACAAGATCTGCTTCAAGGACGAGCCGCTGTGCAACCCGGAATACTGCGAATACGCCCGCGACTATTACCAAAAGCTCGCCGGCGCGAACCTGCCCGACATCCTGGCCAGGAAAAAGGTCCTCACGCCCCGCAGCTTCAAAAAGCTCGGCGCGCAGTTCCAGGTCTGTCCCTTCGAACTGCAGCTGGCGGCCGTGCCGGAAGCGGACCTGGTGATCTGCGATTACAACTACGTCTTCGCGCCGCGCTCCGCCCTGGGGCGCGTCACCTCCCTGAGCCTCGGCCAGACCGGGAAGCCCAACCTGGTGATCGACGAGGCGCACAACCTGCCGGCGCGCGCCATGGATTACTACTCCCCGGCACTCTCGACGGCGCTGCTCGCGGAGCTGCGGGACTCCCTGGCCGGGCTGCCGCACCCCTTCGGGCGCGCGGCGCAGGAACTTTTGGACGGCTGCCTGGGGGCCGTCGAATCCTGCCGGCAGGGGAGGGGGTCCCAGCCGGCCAGGATCGATCCCCCCGCGGCCGGTTTCCTGGAGCAGGACGCCAAGCTGCGGGGGGTGCTGACGCGCTACCTCGAGTCGAACCTGGAGATCCGCGGGCGCGACCCGCTCCTGAGGCTGTGCCAGTACTGGTCCGATTTCACCCAGACCCTGGAGCTGGTGGCCGGGAGCGAGCAGGGGGAATTCTTCACCACCTGGCACCCGCAAGCGGGCGGTGCGACGCTGAAGATCACCTGCTGCGACGCCTCCGCCTTGATCGCGGGGTGCTATGCCGGCTTCCGGCGGGTGGTGGGGTTCTCGGCAACGCTGAAGCCCTTCGACTATTACGCCAAGCTCTCCGGGCTGGACCCGGAAAAGGTGCGGACCGCGGAATTCCAGAGCCCCTTCCCGGCGGCGCTGCGCAAGCTGATGATCATCCCGCAGGTCTCCACGCGCTACGCCCGGCGCGAGCGCAACTACGGGAAGATCGCCGACGCCCTGGAGAGGATCGTGGCGCTCAGGCCGGGCAACTATGGCGCCTTCTTTCCGAGCTTCGCCTTCCTGGAGCGGGTGGCCGGGCTCTTTCGGGCGCCTGCGGGGGTCCAGGTCGTGCTGCAGGAGCGCGGCATGTCGGCGGCGCGCTGCGAGGCGGTCCTGGAGCGGCTGCGCGCGCCAGGGGGCGCCAGCGTCGTCTTCGCGGTGCAGGGGGGCTCCTTCTCCGAGGGGATCGACTACCAGGGGGAGATGCTGGTCGGGGCCTTCGTCGTCGGCCCGCCGCTCCCCAACTTCGACCTGGAGCGCGAGGGGATGCGGGAGTACTACCAGCGGCGCTTCGGGGCCGGGTTCGAGTACGCCTACGCGATACCGGCCATGGCGAAAGCGGTCCAGGCCGCCGGCAGGGTCATCCGCTCCGAGACCGACCGGGGGATCATCGTCCTCATGGACGACCGGTTCCTGGAACGGGGCTTCAGCGGCTCCATGCCGGGCGACTGGTTCGAGACCGAGGCAAGGGAACTGGTTTCCGACGGCATCCTGAAGGAGCTGGCAGCATTCTGGGACAGTCACAGCCAAGGCTAGCTCCGCGAAAACGCGCTGGTCGGCTCCCCATGGGAGTCTTTTCTTCTGAGCAGTTCCTCATTCACCCCTCCCCGTATCGATACCCGCACCGCGCAGGGCCAGCAACGGAACCCCCCCGCCTGGATCGATCGCTCGCCAGTGCCAGCTCCGTACAATTAAAGTTAAATAATTTTGCCGACGGTGCTTAATTTCCCCGACAACTTGTCGATATGAGAAGCATTAGGTACTCCAACAAGCCCGACCATCAATGACGGAACGACATGATCAATGCACCGAAGGAAAACGAAACACCCCCGGTCCGCGGCGAGATAGCTGCCCTGCTCGTCAAGGAGGGGGTGATTACCGTGGAGCAGCTCGGCTACGCGCAGCGCGTGCGCTCCAAGCTCCACTCCGGCAGGACCCTGCTGGACGTGCTCCAGGAGCTGGGCTACGTCACCAAGGAGCAGATCGCCGCGACGCTGCGCAAGAACATCCTCTCCATCCGGATCGGCGACTTCCTCGTCGAGCTGGGGCAGGTCAGGGAAAACGACCTGAGCGCCGCCCTCAACCTGCAAAGGGAAGGGCGCGAGCGCAAGATGCTCGGGGACATCTTCATCGACAACGGCTTCATCGAGGAGCGCAAGTTCATCGAGGTGCTCTCCTTCCAACTCGGCATCCCCGTCGCGGATCTGGAATTCCGCAAGCTGGACCGCAAGCTCCTGGCCCGGGCCCCCTTCCAGGTCTACCGCGAATCCCTCTTCCTGCCGATCGGCCTGGAGGACGGGGCCGTGGTCGTGGTCTTTGCCAACCCCCTGGAGAAGCGCTGCCGGGACGCGGCGGCCAAGCTGTTCGGCGCCGGGCTGACACCGGCCATCGCCAGCAAGAAGTCGATCCTGACCGCCATCGGGGCCGCGGAGAAAAACGCCGGGGTCGAGGAGATGACCCTGGCCGACGAGAGCACGGTCGTCGGCATGATCAACAAGCTCTTCGACGACGCCATCACGGAGGGGGCCAGCGACATCCACATCGAGCCGCTCAAGGACCGGCTCCGGATCCGCTTTCGCTACGACGGCATCATGATGATGCACCAGGAGCTGCCGCTGGAGATCGCCCCGCAGCTGAGCACCAGGATCAAGGTCATGGCCCAGGCGGACATCGCGGAGCGGCGCCGCCACCAGGACGGGCGCATCCTCTACGAAAGCCGCCTGCACGGCTTCAACCTGGACCTGCGGGTCTCCTTCTTCATCACCATCTTCGGGGAGAAGATCGTGCTGAGGCTGTTGAGCAAGAAGGAGGCGATCCTCGACATCCACCAGATCGGCATGGCGCCCCGCATGCTGGCCCAGTTCATCGAGGACGCGCTGGAGACCCCGAGCGGGGTCATGATCATCACCGGGCCGACCGGCAGCGGCAAGACCTCGACCTTGTACGGCTGCGTGAGCCATCTCAACAACCTGAACACCAGCATCGTCACGGCGGAGGACCCGGTCGAGTTCGTCATCGAGGGGGTATCCCAGTGCTCCATCAACGCGAAGATCGGCGTCACCTTCGAGGAGACCCTGCGCCACATCGTGCGCCAGGACCCGGACATCATCGTGCTGGGGGAGATCCGCGACAACTTCTCCGCCGAGACCGCGATCCAGGCGGCCCTCACCGGGCACAAGGTGCTCACCACCTTCCACACGGAGGACTCCATCGGGGGGCTCCTGCGCCTGATGAACATGCAGATCGAGTCGTTCCTGATCTCCTCCACGGTCGTCTGCGTGGTGGCCCAGCGCCTGCTGCGCCTGGTCTGCAACGAGTGCGGCGAGCCGTACCAGCCCACCCCCGCGGAGTACAGCCGGCTCGGCTACAGCGCGAAGAACCTGGCGGGGGCGCGCTTCAGGACCGGGCGGGGGTGCAAGGGGTGCCGCTTCACCGGCTTCAAGGGGAGGATGGCGATCTTCGAGCTGCTGATCATGAATGAGTCGGTCAAGGAGGCGATCATGCTCAACAAGTCGTCCTCCGAGATCCGCCGGCTCTCCATGGAGACCTCCGGCATGGTCTCGCTCTTCGAGGACGGCCTGGTGAAGGCGGCCAACGGGCTGGTCTCCGTCCAGGAGGTGCTGCGGGACCTGCCGCGCATCAGCGTGCCGCGCCCCCTGGCGGAATTGAGACGGATACTGGGGAGCTGAGATGCGGGCCGAGGGCCCCCATCGGGAAGGATGACATGTCACAAGAGCAATCCATCGTAGATCTCATCAAGGGGGAACTCGCCTCCGGCACGGCGAGCATCCCGGTCTTCAACGCCGTGGCGGTCCGGCTGCAGCAGGTGCTCGCCCGCCCCAACTTCAGCCTCGAGGAGGTGAACCGGCTGATCAGCGCGGACACGGGGCTGGTGAGCCAGGTGCTGCGGGTGGCCAACTCCTCGTACTACTCCGGCCTGAGCAAGGTGGGGACCATCCAGGATGCCATCGTCAGGCTCGGCTCGCGCGAGGTGGCGAGCATCGCGATGCTCGCCACCCAGCAGGAGCTGTACCGTTCGGACGACCCGAGGTACAAGGCGATCATGCAGGTGCTCTGGAAGCATGCCTTCTGCTGCGCCGCCGGCAGCAAGTGGCTGGCGCTCAAGACGGGCTTCGACGCGCTGGCGCAGGAGGCCTTTCTCGCCGGGCTGCTGCACGACATAGGGAAGCTGTTCCTTTTGAAGGTGGTGGAGCAGGTCTGCAAGGAGAAGCGGCTCCAGGCGGGGACCACGCCGGCGATTCTGGGCGAGATCCTGGGCAGCATGCACGTCGAGCAGGGGCACCTGATCATGCAGCGGTGGCATCTCCCCGAGATCTACTGCGAGGTCGTGGCCGAGCACGAAGCGGAGCCGTGGGACCACGGCAACGCGCTGCTCGCCATGGTGCGCCTGGCGGACCAGACCTGCAGGAGGCTCGGCATCGGGATGCAGTCGGACCCGAGCCTGCTGCTTTTCGCCAGCGCGGAGGCCCAGGTTCTGGGGCTGAAGGAGATCGGGCTCGCCGAGCTCGAGATCGTCGTCGAGGACGCCCTCAAGCAGCCGATGCCGAGCTGACCGGCTCCCTCGCGCCCGGAGCGGGGCGGGGAGGGGAAACGCTGCGGGCCGCCGGCCGCACGGCGCACCATCACCGTAAGAAAGGACGCGCATGCACACGGTAACCGGCGACAAACTCCTGGACAGCCTCTTCGACGGCGTCTACTTCGTGAACACCGAGCGGCGCATCACCTACTGGAACGCGGCGGCCGAGCGGATCACGGGGTACTCGAGGGCCCAGGCGACCGGCTCGTCCTGCGCCGACAACCTGCTGCGGCACGTGGACGGCTCGGGGTGCGAGCTGTGCGACACCCGCTGCCCGCTGACCGACACCCTGCGGGACGGCAAACCGCGGGAAGCCGCGGTTTATCTGCATCACAGGCTCGGGCACCGGGTGCCGGTCTCGGTCCGCACCTCCTCCGTGCACGACGAGCACGGGGAGCTGGTGGGCGCCGTGGAGATTTTCAGCGACAACTCGAGTTCGCTGCAGATCCTGATGGAGTACGAAAAACTGAAGCAGGAAGCGTTCGTCGACGCGCTGACCGGCATCGGCAACCGGAGGTACGGGGAGATGACCCTCACCACCCGGGTCTACGAGCTGCACACCCACGGCATTCCCTTTGGCCTCCTGTTCCTGGACATCGACCGCTTCAAGGAGGTCAACGACCGCCACGGGCACAAAACGGGGGACGACGTGCTGGTCATGGTGGCCAAGTCGATCGCCACGGCCTTGCGGAAGATCGACGTGGTGGCGCGCTGGGGGGGGGAGGAGTTCGTCGTGGTCCTGCCGGGCGCGAACGGCGCGGTGCTGGCGGCCGTCGCCGAGCGCATGCGCATGCTGATCGAGAAAAGCTTCCTCATGACCGGCGCCGGCCGGCTGCAGGTCACCATATCGATCGGCGCCACGCTGTCGCGGCCCGACGACACGGTCATGTCCGCCGTCGGCCGGGCGGACCGGCTCATGTACCAGAGCAAGCAGGCGGGGCGCAACCGGGTCAGCGCGGACGAGGGGTGAGGGGCGAGGGGCTAGGGGCTAGGGCCCGCTAGGTCCAGCTTTTAAACGGGCGGAGCACCAGGCTCGCATTGGCGTAGCGCCGGTCGTGGCTCACCTCCGGCCCCGCCCAGGGCGGCAGCTCCACGGCCTGTCCCTCCGACTCCAGTTCCACCTCGGCTACGACCAGCCCCTGGTTCTCCCCCTGGAATTCGTCGATCTCCCAGGTCAGCCCCCCGAAGGGGAGCTCGAAGCGGACCTTCTCGATCAGGGGGCGCAGGCAGAGCGTTGCCAGCATCTGCTCCGCCTCCGCCACCGGGATCTGGTACTCGTATTCGGGTGCGCTGATCCCGAGGCGCAGCCCCTTGATGGTCAGGAAACCCCGGCCCCCCTGCACCCTGACCCGCACGACCCGCGCCGCGTCGAGCGAGAGATACCCCTGCCGGTAGGCCGTGCCGGCGCCGGCGGCCGCACGCCAGGAATCGTCCGCAACCAGAAATTTCCGCTCGATCTCCTGCGCCATGGCTGCTCCTCCGGGTTTGCGGCTCCCCGGGACCGTTGGACCCGGGAGGGATGGGGGAAGGGCTGCAAACAAATAAGACCGACTTTATCTTTTTTGCTTGACCAGGGCTGCCCCCTGGGGTAGATTGTATTCAACGACACTTTTAAGAAAGGAGATTACGCCAATGTGGACTTCTAGATTTCGTATTCGTCCTGTTTCGCACTGCAAGGAAGGTTGCAGTATTTAGCCCGTCAAGCCGATTGACGGGCGCGTCGCAAGAACCCGAAAGCCCCTGTAGCGATACAGGGGCTTTTCTCGTTGTGCTCTCCCTCCTCCCGCGCCTCCCGTAACCTTCCGAGCTACGCCAGAATCCCCATGAAATGCAGCACGGCGGCCCCCACCCCCGCCAGGAGCAGGGCGCAGCAGACCAGCGCGTCGACGCTCCTGAACTGCTTGCTATGCAGGTTGGTCCGTTTGCCGACGCCGAACCCCCTGGTTTCCATGGAGATGGCCATCCGCTCGGCCTTCTTCACGGAGGTGACCATCAGCGGGATTGCCAGCGGGCAGATGGAGAGAAACCTTTTCAGGAAGTTCTTGTTGTCGAGGCGGTGGGCCCGCGAACTCTGGGCCTGGATGATCTGATCCATCTCCTGCATGAAGGTCGGGACGAAACGGAGCGAGGTGACGAACATGAAGGCGTAGGGGTAGGGGATCCTGAGCTTTTCCACCAGGACCACCACCAGGTCCTTGATCTGGGTGGTCCCCATCAGCACGGGAAAGCTGGCCGCGATGACGATCATGCGCGCCCCCATCGCCAGGCAGCCGACCAGCCCGGCGTCGGTGACCCTGCCGATCCCGGTGCCGGGGATCAGGGTGAAGATGGTCTTCCCGTCGCTGATGAAGAAGATCTGGAACAGTATGAACAACCCGGCGATGCAGAGCAGCCCCTTGAAGACGGGGAACATCTCCTTCAGGATGCCGGCTGCCAGTGCCACCAGGACGATGGAGAGGAAAAGCCCCGCCAGCACGAGCGGGTCCCGGAAAAAGCAGCTGAGCGTCATCAGCAGGAAGGACCAGAACAGCTTGGTCAAGGGGCTCAGGCGGTGCACGAAGGAGTCGCGGGGGATGTAATTAGCTACAACAGACATGCGACGCACTCTCCGGCAGATTCAGGATTTCCTGATAGATTTCCTCGACAGTCAGCGGCCTGCCGAAGAGTGATGGTTGCTGGGCGAACATCTGCGCCAGGCGCGCGATCTGGGGCGGGAAAAGGTTGGTCTGCCGCAGGATCTCCGGATGGTAGAAGACGTTGCGGCAGGAATCGTCCAAAAGGACCCGGCCGCCGCTCAAAACGATCACCCGTTTGGCGTAGGTCGCCACCAACTCCATGTCATGGGTCACGAAGACGATGGTGTGCCCCAGCTCGTTGAGCTTTTGCACCATTTCCATGATCTCGATCCCTTCCTGGTAATCCTGTCCCGTGGTCGGCTCGTCCAGTACCAGGATCTCGGGCTTCATGGAGAGGACGGAGGCGAAGGCGACCCGCTGGCGCTGCCCCTTGCTGAGCAGCAGCGGGTTGTGACCCAGGTACGCGGTGAGGCCGACGGCCTCCGCCGCCTCCTCCACGCGGGCGTCGATCTCCGCCTTGCTCAGGTGCAGGTTCTTCGGCCCGAAGCCGATCTCCTTGAAGACGGTCGGCATGAAGATCTGGTGGTCGGGGTTTTGGAACAGGAACCCGACCTTGCGGGCCAGCTCTCCCGTCGTGGAGCGTGCCGTGTCGAGCCCGGCTATCTGAACGGTCCCGCCGGTCGGCTGCAGCAGGGCGTTGAACTGCTTCAGCAGGGTGGTCTTGCCGGCGCCGTTTTGCCCGATCAGGGCGACGAACTCCCCTTTTTCGACGCTGAAGCTGAGACCGCGCAGGACTTCCAGGTCGATGTTGCCGTATTTGAAGTGCAGATCGACGACCTTAATCATGCAGGCTACCTCTGAGCGCCAGGCTCTCGGAGAGGCCGAGGTACGCCTCGCTCACCGTCAGCGGGACCTGGCCGGGGTAGAGCCCGTTTTGTTTCAGTTTGAAGGCGAGGTCGCCGACCGGCGGCGGCCTGAGCCCGGCGGAGGTCAAGAGGTCCGGGGTGCTGATCACCTCGCGCGGCGGCGCGTCGTAGGCGATGGCGCCGTTCTTCATGACCAGCAGGCGCTCCACGTACTCGGCGAGGATGTTCACCTTCTGCTCGACGACGACGATCGTCAGGTTGTGCTCCCGGTTGAGCCTTCTCAGCACGTCGAAGACTTCCATGGTCCCGATGGGATCCAGTTCCGAGGTCGGCTCGTCCAGCAGCAGGATCCTCGGCTTGAGCGCGATGGCCGCGGCAATGGCGACCCTCTGCTTCTGCCCCCCGGAAAGCTGGGTGGTCGAGCGGTGGCGCAGCGCCGAGATGCCGATCAATTCCAGGCTTTCCCCGATGCGCTGGTCGATCTCCCGGGGGGGTATCGCCAGGTTCTCCAGGCCGAAGGCGATCTCCTCTTCGACGACCGGGGCCACGATCTGGGCCTCCGGGTCCTGGAAGACGCTCCCCACCTGGCGGGCCAGTTCGGCGCAGGAGGTCTGGAAGGTGTCGCAGCCGCAGATCTTCACGGCGCCCAGGAAGGTCCCCTCCTGGAAATGGGGGATGATGCCGTTGAGGCAAAGGACCAGGCTGGACTTCCCCGCGCCGGTCGGGCCGGTGATCCCGATGAACTCGCCCTCGCTCACCCGGAACGACAGGGCGTCCAGCGCCTGGTGCGAGGAGCCGGGGTAGCGGAAGCTGAGGTTTTCGACACTGATGACGCTTTCCATCGCCTCGCCTCTAACGGTCGCCTGCCAGGGCCGCCTTGAGCGGGAAGTACAGGACGGTCGCCAGGATCGCGTTGGCCAGGGCGGTGACCAGGACGACCATGGTCAGGTAGGCGAAGGCGGGGTTCTTGGTGACGGTCATGAACAGGGTCAGGCTCTTGAAGATCGAGATGTAGGTGAACCCGCTGGCGCAGGTCCCGAGGAAGGTGATGACGAAGGGGCGGACGTATTTCAGGAAGCCGAAGTCCATTTTGATCATGGAAAGCAGCCAGACGGCGATGGCGCCCACCGGTTCGCTGACGAAGTTGAGGTAGGGGATCAGCGACTTGGTCGTCAACTGGCAGACGGCGGCGGCGACCAGGCTGATGCCGATGATGGAGCCGGCCTTGGACGGGCGCAGCAGCAGGATCGCCAGGCAGTACATCCCGATGATCAGGTTCGGAGTGATGCCGAAAAACGGCGGCGTGAACATCCTCAGTACCGCGCCTACCGCCAGCAGCACAGAAATCACGGCGACATCGACCGCCTTCAACCCCTTGTTCTCGACTACTCGTGCCTCTACGCTCATGTGGGCTCCTTTTTGTTCGTCATCAAAGCGCCGCGTCCTCTTCCGTGCAGGCGCGCTCATTGGATGCAGCGGAGCGGTAAAAATAACACTCTAAGCCGCTGCAATGCAATCGCAAAATAAAACGCGGTCTTGCGCGCCGCGGCAGGGGTGCGCTCCGGCGGGCTGGCCGGCGGCGGTCTGCCGGGGGATCCCTGGCAGGGCGCCGGGAGCCCGGGAGCTCTCCGGCTCCGGTAGGCTGGGGAAATGCGGTGGAAAAGCCTCTGAAAATCCGCCAGAACCCGGCTGAAAAGCTGTGCAAAAGCCCGGGGAAAGCTGTGCAGAACGGGGGTGAAAAGCTGTGCAGAACCTGGGGGAAAGCTGTGCAGAAGCTGGTGAAAAGCCGTCACCCTCCCCCCTGGCGGGGGTGAGGGTGACGGCGCCCTGAGACTGCGCTGTCAGCTCCCGGAATGGAGAGGTGGCCTTGGCAGCGCGGGCCGAACAGGTTGCGGGGGAAATTACCGGACAGGTCGGGAATTTAGTGCGAACTTCCGCAAAGAGTTGGTATCCTGTAAGGGGTTTACTGAATGATCTGCGGCACGCTGTGACAAAACCTGTTCAGTCAAAAAAAGGAGCGGAATATGAAGATAGCACTCGTGACCGGCGGCAGCCGGGGGCTCGGCAAAAGCATCGCACTGCATCTTGCCGCCAAGGGGAATGATGTCATTCTCACCTACCATACCAACGAGGCGGAGGCGCGCAACACGGTATCTGAAATCGCGAAGAGTGGCAGGAAGGGGGTCGCGCTGGCGCTCGATGTCTCCGACGCCAAATCGTTCGCCGGCTTCGGCGAGCAGGTGAAGAACTCCCTGCAGGAGAACTGGCGGCGGGGCGATTTCGACTACCTGGTCAACAATGCCGGTATCGGCATCAACGCGCCCTTCATGGAAACCACCGAGGAGCAGTTCGACCGGCTGATGAACATCCATTTCAAGGGGACCTTCTTCCTGACCCAGAGGCTCTTGCCGCTCATGAGGGACGGCGGGCGGATCGTCAACGTCTCCTCGGGGCTGGCGCGCTTTTCCCTGCCCGGATATTCGGCCTATGCCGCGATGAAGGGAGGGGTCGAGGTGTTGAGCCGCTATCTGGCGAAGGAACTGGGGCCGCGCGGGATAGCGGTGAACGTCCTGGCCCCCGGGGCGATCGAGACCGATTTCGGCGGCGGGGCGGTGCGCGACAACCCCGAGGTGAACAGGTTCATCGCCTCGCAGACGGCGCTGGGGCGGGTCGGATTGCCCGACGACATCGGAGGTGCCGTCGCCGCGCTGCTGTCCGAGGACTGCCGCTGGATCAACGGCCAGAGAGTGGAAGTGTCGGGCGGGATTTTCCTGTAGCATCGCGGGGCAGGGGCCCGGAGGTTTTCGGTGGGGGCCGTGCCGTCCTCCCTCCCCCCCTGGCGGGTGAGGGTCGGGGCGAGGGGGAAGTCGCCCTGAGCTACCTGGTCGGCAGCTGCACCCTCCCCGACCCGTCCCGTGCGGGTGAGGGGGGCACCGGGGCGCAAAAAAGAAGAGGACCGGCGCAACCGCCGGTCCTCTTCTTTTTTGTAAAGCCGAATTCCGCCCCCGGGGAGCGACGCCGGTTAGTTGATGGTGACGCGGTAGATGACGTATTCAGTCGCGCCGGTGGCCAGGGTCCCCCCGACGGTCCACGCGCTGCCGGTGCCGAGGTCGAAGGTCATGTTGAGCGGGCTGCCGGAGGCGCCGCCGAAGCCGACTGCGGCGAGGCCCGTCCCACCGGTGGTCATGTCCGTCTCGGTCCCGGCCAGGCTGCCGTGGGCGAAGATGGTGCCGCCGCCGGAGGTGCCGTAGGGCGAGCCGACCACCAGGGTGGAGTAGGTGGGGAGCTGGTCGGTGGCGACCGTCGACTTGGTGGCTCCCAGTCCGATATTCTTGAGCACGATCATGTACTCCAGGGTGTCGGTCGGCTTGCCGTTCACGCCGGTGAGGTAATAGGTCTGGGGGCTGCCGTAGAGGGTGACGTCGGCGTTGAACGACAGCGGGGTGCTCCCGATGACGGGGACCGACACGTTACGCACGTACTTGGCGACGGAGAGCAGCCCCTCTTTCGCGTTCGTGGTTACCGAGCCGGTGTTGTTGAGGGCGCCCATGGTGCCGGTGATGGTGGTGATCCAGGAGGCCAGCAGGGTCTGGTTGGTGACCACCCCCTCGGTGACCGTGAAGGTGAACTGCTTGGCCTCCTCGATCTGCCAGCCGGCGGTCGGAGTGAAGGTCGGGAGGGTGGCGCCGGTCTTGTTGGTGAGGGTGATGCTGCTGGTTGCCGCGGTGAGGCCGGTACCCGGCGTGTTGTTGGCGGTCGCCGTCACGGTGAGCGGTCCATAGCTGGTGACGCCGTCGGTGACGTACACGATGTCGTTGACGGCCAGGGCGTTCACCGGCGAATTGGCGCCGGTGGCTCCCGCCCCGGATCCGGCATCGTTGGTGATCTGCTGGTCGTTCGGTACGGCCACGGTGATGCTGGCGTTGTTTGCCAGGGTCTGTGCCGTGCCGATGACGCCGGCGTTGCCGTTGGGGTCGAACATGGTGGAGCCGAGGTAGACCGAGGGGATCGCCGTCGGTCCGGTGCCGCTCACCGCCATGTTGATCGGCGAGCCGTCCGCGCCGGCCAGCGAAACCGTGCCGGGACCGTTCGAGTTGGTCTTGACCCAGGCGTGGTAGATCTGGGTGCTGCCGGTGCCGTCGGTGGTCGCCGAGGCGTCGAAATTGAAGATGGTGGGAGCCGCCGCGACGGTGTTCACCGTGATGTCGACGTGGGCGGTTTGCACCGCCTGCGCGATACCGTTGGCGTCGCTGTAGGCGACGCTCACCGTGTTGCGCAGCAAGGCGTTGCCTGAGGTCCCCGCCAGCAGGGCCGCTTCGGCACCGCCGGGCGCGGCTGCCACCCCGAGAGCGGTCAGGACCAGGAGGTTAGCGACAAGCTTCAGGCGTCCCGACCTGTTGATGATACGTTGCATTTTCATTGTGCTATCCTCCTCTTTTGGGCATTACATTGAATGACTGCTATGGAAATTTGAAACTCGCGCCAACGGGCTGCGCCCGGATCTCCCGGCAATGTCCCCGGGTCATGGAGGCGCAGGCTCTCATTAGATCATGTAAGGACAATTCTTACAAGAAAAAAGTGTAGATAAGTTCACGAGATTCTGCCGGAGGGACCGGATTTTCGGGAGCCGTCCTGCGCTTGGCAGTGACAGCTCCCGTCCCGTCCCGTCGTGCGGCGGCAGCGGCCACAAACCGGCGCCCAGGTTCTCTCGACTCCAGTGTATGACCAGGCTCGGTATTACCGAATGAAGTTGGTGAAGACCTTGGCTTCCAGCTCCGGTTCCGCGACGGCGCCCCTGCCGTGCTGCACCAGTTTCATGAGCCAGGCCATGTTCTTGCCCAGCACGCGCATGATCTGCATCCCTTCCGCGTCCTGCAGCACCTCGCCCGGTTCCCTGCCGTGGATCACGTTCCAGTAGTTGGAGGTGGCCAGCAGCATCTCCGAATAGTTCAGGAAGTGGTTCAGCTGGTCGAAGGTGGGGAGTCCGCCCGAGCGCCGCACCGCCACCACCGCGGCCCCCACCTTGTGGCGCAGCAGTCCGCCGTTGACGCTTTGCACGAAGAAGGCGCGGTCCAGGAAGGACTTCATGGTGCCGTTGATCGCGGAGTAATACACCGGGGAGCCGAGGATGATGGCGTCGGCCAGCTTCATCTTCTGGATCCAATCGTTGACCTGGTCGCCCTGAAGGCCGCAGCGCTCATCAAGGTTCTTGATGCACTGGTAGCAGGCTATGCATCCCCTGATGGCCTGGTTGCCGACCTGCACTATCTCGGTTTCTATCCCTTCCTTCTCGAGTTCGTCAGCCACCATCCTTATGGCGTGATAGGTGTTCCCTTCCTTGTGGGGGCTGCCGTTGAATGCCAGCATCTTCATTGTTTGTTTCCTCCCTCGCCCGACAGGGCTTACCCATGGGTTGCTCTCATAGACAATTCTGTCGGATATATAAGGCCATTGGTGCCGTTGCGTCAATAAGGAACTCCATTGGATGCCGGGTTTTTCAATTCAAGATACCCGACCTCGCTACTCATTGCCGCACCTCCTTTTTCAGGATTTGGTGAGCCAGAAAGACTGCACCTGTGGGACCTGGGGACGTAAAGGCGGGTTACGTACTGAAGCGTGCGAGGAGTGAAAAATGCCCCGCACTTATTGAACGGGGCATTCGCTTTCTGCGGGGTTGGGCGGGCGGTCCGGGAGCCGTCAGGCTCCGTAGATCAGCACGTCGACCCCGTCCGAGCCCTTTGTTCCGATGGCATCAACGTAGAGTATCAGCCTGGTCCCGGGAACGTCGTAGACCTTCGTGATCTGCGCCTGGGGCACCAGGCTCAATACGTCCAGCTGGGCAACCAGTTCATCTCCTTCGGCGATCGTCACTCGGATGTTGACACCGGTGCCCGAACCCGCGCGCTCATCGGCGACGATTCTGATCTTGGAATACGGGCTGACATCGACAATGCCCAGCTGCTTGGAGGTGCCCGCAGGAACCGAGACCGCCCCCTGCGGTGTTCTGAAGACAAGTTTACTCATGGAGCACTCTCCTTTTCCTCTGTTTGGTCGTTCGTCCACCCGGCAAAATCCGCCCGGAAACGGTGGCTATCGGTCGGCAAGCCCGTTACGCACCGTAAATGAGCAGGTCGATGCCGTCCGAACCCGATCCCCCCATGGCGTCGGCGAAGATGGTCAGATGGGTTCCGGGAACCTCGTAGACCCTGGTCGTCTGGGCATGCGGCGTCAGGGCGAAGGTGTCCAACTGGGCAACCAGTTCGGAACCTTCGGTTATCGTCAATCGGATGTTGATGCCGGTGCCCGAGCCGGTGCGCTCGTCGGCCACGACCCTGATTTGTGAGAACGGGCTGACATCCACGATACCCAACTGCTTTGACTGGCCGGCAGGAATCGACACCGCCCCGACGGGTGTTCTAAAGGCAAGTTTACTCATGGATTTCTCCTTTCGGTTGGTGGTTCGAAGCAAGGTGCAGGCATCCCTCAGCGCAGTGCTCCGCCGCGCAAGGAAAGAATTCAGGGCAATTATGAAGTGTTTCTAATTATATGGTGTCTTCCCACGAGCACAAGGGGCAAGCCTGAATTTTCCGCGGACCCGGGAAAACCGGGCAAAGGGCGAGCCTCAGGGGTAGGGCGAACGGAGGGCCGGCTCGGTAGGTCAAGCAGGGGACCGGCTCGGGTAGGGCAATCGGGGGAGTCGGCTCGGGAAGGTCAATCGGGGGAGTCGGGAGCAGACTAGATCGGAGCAGGTGGCGACCTCGGCGGAAAAATTCCGCAAAAGCGCGCAGCAGCCCCTCACTTCGCTCCGGACCGGATGTGGGCCACCGCCTCGGCGAACTCAGCCAGCGCCGGTTTCTGGGGACCGCTCGACGCTGACAGCTTGATCCCTCGGGTCGTCATGGCCATGTCGGCAGCCTTGGTTTTGACCAGGTATACCTTGTCGGCAGCCTCCACCTCGGGGTCTCCGCCTGGGGAAGTGCTGGCGTACAGGGTGACCCGCTCCGCGCCGAACGGTGCGCAGGTGTCCATCTTGAACCGGTCCTCGGCTGACGGAAGCTCGTACACCGTCCCCCCCTCGAAGTGATTCGCCTGGCGGAACGGGTTCGGGAGGAGCTGCACGAGGTTGCCGTCGGCCTGCTGGTAAACCAGGCGTCCGTAGAACGGCTTGTTCCCCTTGAGGTACAGGCGCACGCACTCCCCCTCGGCGTAGGACGGGCGGTCCGTCCAGACCTTGACGTTAAGGGGGGCCGACGGGTCCGCCTCCAGGGTCCCTCCCCCTTTTGCCGAGAGCGACGCCATCGCCTTCTCGTCCGGGACGACCTCCGCCTTGACCTTCACCCTGTAACAGTCGCCGACCGTCGCGTCCTTGTACCACTCCTTCATCATCTCCTGGATCACCCGCACCTGGGCGTTGGCGTAGGCGCTCACCAGATCCTTTTCCAGCATCCCGTCCTTGACGCTCGTCTCGGACTTGATGTAGCTGGTCGCGGACTCGGTGGCATTGCGCTTGGCATTCTGGAGCGAGGCGATCTCCGTCTGGTGGCGGGACTTGTCGTCCCCCATGCAGGCGTACCCTTCCGATTCGATCACGACGGACTGGGCCGCCAACCTTGGGGCCTGGCTCCCAGCCTTGGCTGCATCGTTTTGCCCGGTGGCGGGCGGGGCGGCGCTGCCAGCGACATCTCCACGGTCACCCGCACGGGATACGCCGGACGACAGGATCGCACAGAAGGCGAGCAGGACGGCCAGGCCGCGCAGGGTAATCGACGGCAAGGGTGCTGATTTCATGAAGTACTCCTTTTTTTTGTGCATATGCCCGAGCGCTCGCCTGCCCGCCCTGAAGACCCCCGGCGCCGGAGCGCTGCGTCCCGCGCGATTCTCCCACAACGCCTTGCATCCGGTCTGGCGATGTTCTCACGTCCCTACCTGATCCCGATGGCCAAATCCTCGCCGACCAGCGATTTCTGGGGAAACTGCCCGTAGCCCCGCCTCCTGTCGGCCAGCTCCGGCAGGGCAGGCGCCGCTGATGCAGAACTTCCCCACTACTGACGGACAGACCCGGCGGCTTCCCCGAGCGCATGGGCGCCGCCACCCTTCAGGTGGCTCAGGAGAGGGGAGGATGACTTGATAAGGCGACTCTGGCGAGCCGCGCGTCCAGGGTACCCGGGGCTCCGTCAAGCCTGTCTGGTGGCACGGAGAACGTCAGACCTGCATGTGCACCCGGAATCGCGTCGAAGAACCTCAACCGCCATCCAAAACCGTTCGTACCTTTTTGGCGAAGTCAATTAACGAGAATGGCTTCTGGATAAAATCGACGTCTTCGTCCAGCACACCGTGGGGGGCGATGACATCTGCCGTATAACCCGACATGAACAGGCATTTGAGCCGCGGATTGATCGACTGAAGCTCTTTGCACAGCCCGCGGCCGTTCATGTCCGGCATGACCACATCCGACACGACCAGGTGAATCCTTCCCGCCTGCTCCTTGAACAGGCGGATCGCCTCACCTGCGGTCCCGGCCGAAAATACTTGGTAGCCCTGTCCCTCAAGAATCAAGGCCGTCATCATCAGAATGGTCGGTTCGTCCTCCACCAGGAGTACCCTCTCACTACCACAGGGTAGAGGTTCAGCTGAAGCCTCGTTGCGCGCCTGTTCACTCTCCCCCGCATGGCGCGGGAGAAAGATCGTGAAGGTTGTTCCCTGACCGAGTTCGCTGACGACGCTGATGAATCCGTTATTCTGCTTGACGATTCCGTATACCGTGGCAAGCCCGAGGCCGGTCCCCTCGCCGACACCTTTGGTGGTGTAGAACGGTTCGAAGATGTGTGCCTTAGTTGCTTCGTCCATGCCGCGGCCGTCGTCGCTCACCTCGAGTCGAACGTACTCCCCCGGGTCGACAGCCAGGTGGATAGTGCGGTGCTTCGCCGCAAAGGAGCTGTTTGCGGTCGCAATCGTAATCCTGCCAACGTCGGTGATGGCATCCCGGGCGTTGACGCAGAGGTTCGCCAGTATCTGGTCCACTTGGGACGGGTCCACCTTCGTGAGCCAGAGGCCTGGTGCAGGATGCCAGCTAAGATTGACCTGCTCGCCTATGAGACGCTGCAGCATCTTGAGCATTCCGGTGACGGTGTCGTTCAGGTCGATGACCTTGGGGGCAATGGTCTGCTTGCGGGCGAAGGCCAGCAGCTGACGGGTGAGGTCTGCCGAGCGTTGCGCGGCAGAGCGGATTTCGATCAGGCTGGCATAGACCGGCTGGGCCGGCTCCAGGCTCATCAGTGCCAGTTCGGAATAACCGATGATCACTCCCAGCATGTTGTTGAAATCGTGGGCGACGCCGCCGGCGAGTTGCCCGACTGACTCCATCTTTTGGGCCTGCTGGAGCTGGGATTCCAGTATTTTCTTGTCGGTGATGTCCGAGTGTGTGCCCGTTATGCGCAGCGGAGCGCCGTCCTCGCTCCGTTCGACCACCTTCCCGCGGGTGTGGATCCATTTCCAGTCGCCCGATTTGGTCCGTAACCTCTGCTCGACCTCGAAGATGGTGGCCCGCCCGTCGGTGTGTGCCCGCAGCCTCTCCTCCGTGCTGGGCAGGTCATCGGGGTGTACCAGGTCGGACCAGACCTCGATCACGTCGTTAATCTCGTCCTCGGCATAGCCCAGGATTTCGCAGCTCCGGGGGCTCAGATAGGTCCTGCCGTTGTCGATCTGCACATCCCATAACCCGTCGTTGGTTCCTTCCAGGGCGTAGCGCAGCCGACTCTCGCTCTCGCTTACGTGCTCCACCGCACGTTTGAACTCGGTAATGTCACGCCCGATGCCCAGTACACCGATAAGCCTACCCCTGGCATCCCTCATCGGCGTTTTCGTGGTATACAACAAGGCCCGATGCCCGTCACTGGCAAAGGTGACCCACTCCTCGTTGCTGGTGGGTTGGTCCGCAGCCATGGCCTTGCGGTCGTGTTCGCGAAAGAAGTCCGCGAGTTCCCGGTTCACAAAGTCGTAATCCGTTTTGCCGGCGATGTCGGATTCTTTGGCCCCGAAGAAACTCTCGAACATCGCATTGCAGGACAAATAGACCCCCCCGGCGTCCTTGAGCCAAATCAGGTCCGGGATGGTATCCACCAGGGTGCGAAAATGGTTCTCGCTTTGATTCAATTCGTCCTCGACCTGGCGCCGGACCAGGGTGAGGGCCACCTTGTCCGCCATCGCCTCCAGGATCTCAATGACGGCGGGGGTAAAGCGATGCTTTCGGCGGTCGTTGAACTGCATCAGTCCGATTATTTGATCGCCGGCGTGCATCGGGACCAGCGCCACCGATTCATATCCCTCAAAGGTGCACCGATTGCGGCTGCGCGCCTGTCGTTCGGATTGAACGGTGCCGGCGAGCTGTTCGGAGGAGTTATTCGACCAGAAACTCCCCCGGACGGTGAAGAACGGCAGGGCTGGGTCGAAGCGTCCCCCGAGGACCTCGCCGCACATGCAGTCAGCCTCGCCTCGCGGGAGCCCTCCGTCAGGGCCGCTGCAGAGCCGCCGCTCAACCCGGGCGCCTTCGCAGGGGAAACCGCGGGTCTCGAAGTAGGGAAAGGCGTGCCCGTCCCGCAGCCGGATGCCGACCGCCTCGCAACCGGACCAGCTCTGCAGGGATGCAGTCAACGCTGACATGCAGGCGTGGAGATCGGTATGGGTGTTGGCCACCTGGAGCAGAAGGTCCGCTTGGCGAGTCGCGTTCTCCCTGAGCTTGCGCTCGGTGATGTCATGGATGAAAACAACCAGCTCGCCGCCTTTGACGGGTCGATACTGGGCGGAGATTTCCACCTCGTAAATGCTGCCGTCCTTGCTGCGGTGTCGCGACTCGAAGCGGTCCTCGCCAAGCTCCATGACTCTCCGGATATGGGCGGCGGCTTCGTCGGCATTTTCGGTAGCGTCCAGGTCGCAGATGCGCATGCCAAGCAGTTCCCGCTCGCTGTAACCGCTCATCCGGCAGTAGGAACCGTTCACTTCCAGCAGGCGTCCCCCGGTGTCCACCAGCCAAATTCCGTCCATGGCCATCTTAAGGACGGAGCGGTGGTGTTGCTCGCTTTCCACCAGTTGCCGCGTTTTTCTGGATACCGCCCGCCTGAGTATCCAGAGCCAGCCGACCAGCATCGATACCAGAGCCGAAACGACGCCTATGCCGTAAAACAGGTAACGGAAATAGGGTGCCGAGGCAACGGAGGATCCCATCCAGCGCTTGTCCACAGCTTCGTAATCCGCCTTGCCGATGGAGGCGAATCCCTGCTCCACGGCGGCTAGCAGGTCCGGATGCCCTTTCAGGACTGCCCGGTGGAACTCCCCGTGATAAAGGGGCTTCGTTACGCGAAAATCGTTCTGAATCCCCATCTTGTTCAGGTAGTAAAACGCCGGAGGCCGGTCGACAGTAAACACCTTTACCTTGCCGTCACGGGCCGCCTCGATGATCTTCTGGTAGCTTGGGTATTCGATGATGTTGGTGACGCCATGCTCCCTGAGGACATCGAGGATGTTCCCGCCAGCTTTTGCAGCCACCATGAAGCCCCTGGCATCGTCCGGCCCCCTGATCCCGGAGATGTCCTTGTGGAAAAAAAGCGGCACCGGAATATCCGCGTAGGGTTTGGTGAAGTCGTAAATTTTGTCGCGGCTTTCATTGCGGAAGATGGTGTCGATCACATCAAACTCACCCGCCTGCATGCGCCGTTGCGCTATCGCCCAATCCATTCCGGTGATTTCGACATGGATGCCGGTATGCTGCTCCCAGAGTCCCCACTGGTCCACGATTATGCCTTTCAAGAGTCCCCGGTCATCCCGGAAAGCATACGGCGGGTAATTGTCGTCCATGACCACGCGGATTGATGCAGGTGTGCCGGGGCTTCCTGGCGCGGCAGCAGGGCAACTGCCGGCAGAGAGCGTCAACGCCATGAGGGTAACCGCTTGTCGTAGGCAGGCGTAAAATGCCAGTGATTTTCTGCAGTTCATACCGCCTCCTGGCGAAGCTTGCAGCTAGCGCGAGGGTCACGCATGTTAGGTACCGAGCGACCGGCCCCCGCAAGCACCAAGGTAACACTGTTTGAGCGGCGCTGTAAACCCCCGCGGACCGCACCGATTCGGGCATCGACTCGGGGGGAGTGGGGAGAGGGTGAGAAACTTGGGAAACTCCTTAGTGAAAGGCTTGCCCCGGGCGGGCGGACCGATCCCGCGTGGGAGAAAGGTTGTCAGTTCCCGGGAGGCAGCGCTCCACCGACCTGCTAATTAGATTTCTTCCTGCCCATTCCCTTTTCTGCTATGATTCCGACGGTCCCCGGCCTCTTCCCAGGGCGCCACAAGCCCCGTTCGCGGAACGGGGCGGCAAGCCGGACCGGGGGCGCGGCACCTGTTGCTGTTCAAACTCATGATTGCAGATGTGCCTTTCCCGGGACCCGAGGGGGAAACGTGTTCACCGCTCCAGCCGTAAACTGCCTGCGCCGCCTATGCCTGCTCCTGCTGCTGGCTCTCACACTCCTGTTCCTCCCCTGCCGTGCAGAGGCCGGTCGAGCGGTTCGCGTCGCTATCTACCAGACTAAGCCGCTCGCCTATTTCGACGGGGACGGCTCCGCTCACGGCCTCTTCGTGGATACGCTCAACAGTGTCGCGGAAAAAGAGCAATGGCAGGTGCAGTATGTAGCGGGCAGTTGGCAGGAGGGCTTGGACCGTCTCAAGAAAGGTACCATAGATCTGGTGCTGTGCGTGGGCTACACCGAAGAGCGTGCCACGTACCTGGACTTCCCGAAGGAATACCTGCTGCTCAACTGGGGGGTGGTGTACCGGCCGAAAGGATCGCACCTGACGTCCCTTCCCGAACTGGAGGGTAAGAGAGTCACCGCTCTCAAAGGGGATGTCTATCTTGCCGGCTTTCTGGAACTGGTACGACAGTTTAACATTCATATCAAGCTCCGCGAGGTTGACCAGTATACCAAGGTATTCAAGGCTGTCGAATCAGGAGAGGCCGAGGCGGGGGTAGCCGGCAAACTGTACGGCATCTTGAATGAGGACGCCCGGGGGGTGGAGCAGACCCCCGTCATATTCTCCCCGATAAAGTTGGGATATGCGGTAGCGCATGGCAAAAATGCCGATCTGGTGGCGGCCCTCGACCGCCATATCGCGGCGATGAAAGCGGACGGCGCGTCAGTTTATTATCAGAAGACCGAAAACCTGCTCGGCAAAAAAGAGACCTGGCTGCTCAGGGAGGCGTACTGGGTGGTGTCGGGGGTAGCCGTGGTCCTGCTGCTGGCCGGCACCTTCATCGTGCTCTTGAAACGGCAGGTGAAAATCAAGACCAACCACCTTGAAGCGGAGATAGAGCAGAGAAAGCTCACCCAGGAGGAATTGTGGAACGAGAAGGCATTCCTCAGGTCACTCATTGACGCTGCGGCTGACCTCATTTACTTCAAAGACAAAAACAGCGTCTATCTCGGCTGCAACCAGGCTTCCGCGAACTTTACCGGTGTCCCGGAAAAAGACCAGATTGGCATGACGGATTTCGACTTCTTCGACCGTGAGCTGGCCGAACGGGTCGTTGCCCAGGACAAAAAGGTGCTCGAAGGGGGCGTCGCGGTGCACAACGAGGAGGAGGTGGTCACCGCCGCCGGCAGGGTGCTCTTTGACACGATGAAAGCCCCCATATACGGAATTGACGGCCGCCCCCTGGGGCTGGTGGGAATTTCCCGCGACATCACCGAGCGCAGGCTGGCAGAAGACGCTCTCCTGGAACGGGAGAACCGTTTCAGGAGCATTTTCGACTACTCGCCCGTGGCCATCGGGCTCGGGGAGCTCGCCGGCGGCAGATTGGTCGAGGTCAACGACGCCTGGCTGCGGCTTTTTGGCTACCGGCGCGATGAAGTGATCGGCCGTTCCATAGAGGAACTTTCCCTTTATATCACTGCCAGGGAGCGGGACAGTATAAACCAGATCATCACCGAGCAGGGGAAGGTGATCAATCATCCGGTGCAACTGCGCCGCAAAAACGGATCCGTCATCGATATTCAATACTCCGCGGACATCATAACTCTCGATTCGAATCCCTATCTGCAAGTCATCATGACCGACATCACCGAACTGAAGCTCGCCGAGGTAGCGCTCAGGAAAAGCGAATATTTCTTCAAGGAGTCGCAGAAATCCGCGTTCATAGGCTCCTATTTGATGGATTTTACTGCCGACGCGTGGGAGTCATCGGAGGTGCTCGATGCCATTTTCGGGATCGGCGTCAGTTATCCGCGCAGCGCCCAGGGGTGGCTGGAGATCGTGCATCCCGACGACAGGGAGATGATGGCCAGGTACCTGAAGCTGGACGTCATCGCGCGGCACGGAGCCTTTGCCAGGGAATACCGGATAATTCGCGTCAACGATCACCAGACCAGATGGGTATACGGACTGGGAACGGCCGAGTGGGACTGCAGCGGGGAGATCGTCACCCTGAGGGGGACCATACAGGACATCACCGAGCGCAAGCATGCAGAGCAGGAGAAACAGGCGCTGGAACACCAGTTGCTCCATGCCCAGAAACTGGAAAGCCTCGGCGTTTTGGCCGGCGGCATCGCCCACGATTTCAACAACATCCTGGCGATCATCGTGGGCCATTGCTCGCTGGCGCAAATGGATGGCCCAAATGCGGCCCAGCATTTCCCCGAAATCGAAAAGGCCGCCGAGCGCGCCGCGGGGCTCTGCCGCCAGATGCTCGCCTATGCCGGCAAGGAAAAGTCTGTCCAGAAAGAAGTCAACGTCGGCGAACAAATAAGAGAAATGGCCGCCATGCTGAGTGCCACCACCAGCAAGAACGTGACCCTCAGGCAGCATTTGGCGGCCGACCTACCGCCAATCATGGCAGATCCCAGCCAGATCAGGCAGGTTCTGATGAACCTGTTCATCAACGCTTCGGAAGCGATCGGTCAGGCGCAGGGGGAAGTGAACGTCACCCTGGCAAAGAGATCGTTGGGCGCCGGGGAGCAGGTAAAGGACCATCTTGGCAACGCGATCCCGTCGGGGTCGTACCTTTGTCTGGAGGTCGCCGACAACGGCTGCGGCATGGATGAAGAAGTCAGGCGGCGCGTATTCGAGCCGTTTTATACCACCAAGTTCACCGGCAGGGGCCTGGGGATGTCGGCGGTCCTCGGCATCATCACCGCCCACCGGGGGGGCTTGCAGTTTTTCAGCGAACCGGGCAAGGGGACCACCTTCCGGATCTATTTGCCTATCGGGGCCGGCGACGGCGCTGCGGGGCAGACGGTGAAGCCTTTGGCACCCACCGCATCGTGGCGCGGCCGCGGCACCATTTTACTGGTTGAGGATGAGGTTTCGCTCATGCTGGTGGCGCGGGACATGTTGAGGGCGCTTGGGTTCTCAACCGTAGAGGCATGTCACGGTAAGGAGGCTCTGGAGTTGTATGAAAAGCACAGCGCCGACCTTGCCCTGGTCGTGACGGACCTCGGCATGCCGATTATGGACGGCTACGCCCTGGTCGCGGAACTGAAGAAACTCGACCGAAACCTGCCGGTCATCATCTCAACCGGCTTTGGAGATGGCACCGTGGGCGAGCGGATCGCTCGGGAGGATATCGCCGGTATGATCGGCAAGCCGTACAACTTTGACCAGTTGAGGGATGAGTTGAAAAGGGTGCTGGGCAGTTCCTGATGCCACTGTCGGACCCATCATTTTGTCTCTGGATCTAGCTTACGCGGTGCGACCCATGAAAGGGCAATGCCAAGCGCGGTTCGGTCAGAACTCAGGAAGGAGGGGACGGGGAGGAGGAGGGGACGGGAGGAGTTACGTCGTGCACCGCCAGGACATGAGGATTGGGAGGCGTAACGCGCGTTCTGGTTCTTATGATACCGTCCTCCCTACCCGCTGAAGAATCTCAATCAAGGTTGATTGACTGAGAGAAATCCAATGGTGCCGGCACTCCAATAATTTAAGGAGTAGGACGGCTGAAGGACTCAGATTGATTAGGCTTTGATGGAAGAGGAAGGGATATACAGGCAACTGGAAAAAGGAAAACAAAGGACCTTAAGCAACCAATCTGCGAACTTTTTTGTACCCCACAAGTGCGGCGAAGATTTTGTAATCTCGTTTTTCCTTCCTGATTCGACCTCCAGTAAATCGCAGGAGTTATCCTGAGGCTGGCAGCAAAGTAAAGAACCTTCTGGGTAGACGGTTTGCGGCTCATATCGTCTGCGTGCCGAACTTCAGAAGGAATCAGTGCCTCAGTTGCCCAGTTGCCAGCGTCACCCTCACAGGTGTTCGCTTCTGCGTGGTCGAGATCGTCTGTGCTTCCTGACGAGGAGGCCGCCATCAAAAGCATGGCAACGACCACCGGACTCTCCGCGGCCGCGTACCTGCGCAACGTGGGATTGGGGTACCAGGTGCGTAGCATCCTGGACAACAAGAGGGTAGAAGGACTGGCGCGCATCAACGGGGATCTCGGTCGCCTGGGCGGTCTTTCGAAGCTCTCGTTGACTGACAATACCAAGACCGAAAAGCTTCATCGCCCCTCCTGGGTAACCGACTTTCCTATTACGGAAGAAAATGCCTTTCCTCTGATGCGGGGTGGCCATCCCGCTGGAAGATCGAAAACGAAACATTCAATACCCTCAAAAACCAAGGGTACAACTTGGAACACACCTTCGGTCTGAGCAAGGAGCATCTCAGTGAGGTCTTTGTGATGATCATGATGCTGGCATTCCTGATTGATCAGACCCGGCAACTGACATCGGATCTGTTCCGGGCCGTTTGGCAGAAAGTGGGTAGCAAACGCGCCCTATGGGAACAACGATGGAACCTCTTTCACTGTGGACGGGAGCCTGGACATCATATATGGCGATGCGTGACTACTTGGTCTGCCCATGTCTCAACAGATTTAGCGTTACACTTCCATAAAAATGGAAGAGAATGCTATGGAGACGTGCGTCCCACGCCCTTCTTCACCAGTTTGTGCATGCCTGCGAAGGGAAGAATCGGTTGTGGGAAAGCCATCTTCACATCGTTTTACCCTCACAGAGTCATGCGAATGGCTTTCGTAACTGCATTTAGTGTTATTGGTAAGCACTAATAGTTAATTACTAATTGACAGCTTGATTCAAACTGCTAGAATGTGAACTGAATAACTTACTTGTCCAGAGAGGAGTTGTCAAATGACTGCTATTCCGCGATACGCACTGGTGTCCGCGTTGTTGTTGACTGGGCTGATTGGGGGGTGTGGTGACTCTGATAACCTTGGGGGGGGCGCCCGAGTCCAACAAAAGTCGGTTCTGATAGCTACAGAACTCCAGGCTGGGGTGACAGATCAGATCGGGAGCATCAATGTAACGCTAGAGTTGCCAGATGGAGTAACCGTTTCTGCAGATTTATCCGGACGGATTCCGCAGAGTGCATTGTACCTTTCCGGCAATGGTGCTACCTTTGCTGCAACTCCCAATACCACCGCAATCCTTATCGGTAAGTTTACCCCTGCGACGCAGACCACTAAGGCTAAGGTCAGCCTCGCCTTTAGCGGGCTCGCCAACAGCAGCGGATCGGCGCTCGGGATGAGTCAGGGCGAATTCGCGACTCTCGTCTACAACGTTGACCCCGGAATTTCTTTTCCCTCTACTACGGTCCTTCCACTGAGTGGCATTGATATAGCCAATTCACATGGTGCGCTTCCTCATCTTTCCGATACGGTGCCACCATCTGCTTGGATCAGCTACCAGATCCAACCCTGAACGTGCATGCAGGCCAAAGCTAAACCCTGAACGTGCATGCAGACCAAAGCTAAACCCTGATGTGAGGTGCTGGAATGAGTCTTTTCGGGTCCGGGTTGTCTCCCGGTTGGTTGAAAGTCGTTTCGGTCCTGCTTGTTCTGTTTCTGAATACCACAGCCCTTGCCGTTCCAGACGGGGATGTGGATGGGGACTGCAGGGTAACTGCCGCCGACTCGCTGCTGATTCTGCGGGCCGTGGTGGGGCTTGATCCGATTACACCGCGGATGCAGATACATGGTGATGTGGCACCGCTGGGGCCCGTAGGCATACCTTCGCCCGACGGGATCATTTCCCTGGCCGACGCCCTCATCGTCCTCGAAAAATCCATCAATCTCGTAGCCTGGGATTCACCCCCTCTGCTCATTACCTCACAACCGCAAACAACAGCCCTAAGCGACGTCCCCTTCCAATATCAGGTGACATTAGCTCCGCCCCGAAATGTTCTGACACGTTTTTCCCTGGATCAGGGCTCCGTGGGGATGTCCATTGACAGCACCTCCGGTCTGCTTAGCTGGCTCCCGCAATCCAGCCAGATCGGAAGAAATTCTGTTGTCGTCAAGGTCGCTGAGACACCCTGCAGTACGGTACGTCAGTCATTTGTTGTGCAGGTATCAGCCAACCCGTCGGGGAACCAGGCACCGGTCGCCAACGCCGGACCTCAACAGACCATAACGCTCGCCCCAGGGCAGAGCACGGTGAGCGTCACCCTGAACGGCAGCGCCTCCAGCGACCCGGACGGCACGGTCGCGTCCTACGCCTGGAGCGGGTTGAGCGGCGCTCCGCAGCCGACCCCCGCGACCGGCGCCACCCCGACGGTGACGCTCGGGACCGGCAGCTACAGCTTCTCCCTGG
>Ga0316230_1000656_pt1 | contig 45218 bp, 44 predicted proteins | sample TBH18025metaG_FD_206004 | JGI IMG/M metagenome (GOLD analysis project Ga0316230, IMG submission 206004) | Freshwater microbial communities from Trout Bog Lake, Wisconsin, USA - TBH18025 | ecosystem: Environmental > Aquatic > Freshwater > Lake > Hypolimnion/Profundal zone | place: USA: Wisconsin... | reverse complement strand
AATGGTTGGGGTCATGTGGGCAAAAGCCCAAGGGCTTGCACAGGAATCGTTAAACAGCCTGCGAGCAGATGCGCAGACCTCAATACAGGAAGCTGAAGCTCGGATGAAGGACGCTGATTCAGCCAGGGAAATGGCTCAGCAGAACCTTCAGGAAGCAACCATCACTATAAAAAACGCTGAATTTCGGATCGGTAAGTTAGAACAAGCCGTTGCAGCTGAAATCGCCACGCGTGTAGCCTTGGAAGCTCAGCTGACAAGCGTTCAGCAGGATCGAATTGAGCAGCAGAAAGCAATGGGTGATGCACGACGAGATTTTTCATCTGAGTTGGAAAAATTGCGTGAAGCGCTTAAAATGACAGAAGAGCGACATAAAGCGGTTGAATCACGTGCTTTACTGGAAATAGACCGTGAACGTACTATCGCAGCAAAAGTCCAAAGGGAATTAGAAAAAGCCAGATCGTCCGCAACCGACGCAACCGATAAACTCCGAGTCGAAATTGGTATTCTTCAAGATGATATTGGCAATCAGAAACAACGCAATGGCAATTTGGAAGGCGAACTTCGTGCCGTTAACATTTTAAAAAGCCAATTAACTGCGGAACTGAACCTCGAGCGAGAATCAGTTATCGGTCTTGGTTCGCAATTGAATGCAATGGTAATGAAAATTGAAGTCTGGAAGAGTAAAGCCTTTGATACACAGAAGGAACTTGAGTCATTAATATCCACCAACAAACAACGTCGGAAAATCAGAGGGGCAGTTGTTTAGCTGGGTTTCTGCTGACAAACAACTACTGATTATACAAATAATCAGTAGTTGTTTGTCAGCAGCGGTGAATTTACTATAGTCGGGGTTAATTATGTGGATGGCATCTCTACACTGTCTTGTTATTGATGATACTGAAATTGATGGCCAACGCGGATCTAATCGTGCGCCAATGAATCCTAATGAGCCAATTGTCAATACCGACATTGAGGCGGCAAAAGCATTTTTATATGTACATCGAGACACACCAACAACACAACGCAATTACACCAAGGAAATCGAACGGTTGATTTTGTGGGCGATAAACGTCAAGGGAAAGCCAATGTCAAGTTTGACATTTACTGATATGGATGACTTCGTTGAATTCCTGGCTCACCCCGAACCTGTCTCTGAATGGGCAACCCGTCATAAATTTCCCCGTGAAAGTCCGGCGTGGCGTCCATTCAATATGAGCGTGAAGCCGCCAAAAAAAGAAGGTGAAAACCCTACTTTTTTAGCCGGGCTTGCGCCATCTAGCCGCCTCACCGCAATGGCATCGCTGGAGTCTTTTTTCACCTGGCTGATAGACTACGGCTATTTGATAAAAAATCCAATGCGTCAAATAAAAACCAAACGTAAAGCCGTTCGTGCGTCACAGTCGACGGAAGAGCACGCCAAAGTCGAACGATATTTGGATGAGCATATGTGGGCGGCATTTCAGGAGGCAATTGAAATGATGTCGAAAGACACAAAAAAGGATCTTGATAAATATGAGCGCGCTAAATTTGTCTCGTCACTGATGTTACTGCTGGCGCCACGCGCAAGCGAGCTGGCCAACGGACGGATGAATGACTTTAAGTCAGAAGGTAAACTCTGGTGGTGGCACGTTAAAGGAAAAGGAAGTAAATCAGCTAAAGTCCCCGTTGTTTCAGATATGCTGCAATCGTTAATACGCTATCGCACCTATCTTGACCTGACACCGCTACCGCTAGATAATGATGATTCTCCCCTGCTCCGCTCCGTCAAAGATGCAAGCCCGATCACGCCACGTCAACTTAATCTGATTTTGGATGGTTTGTTTGAAGATGCAGCAAAACTACTGGAAGGAAAAGCAAATGACCTTCCCGTATCCGACTTCATGTCCCAGGCAGAGTTCCTGACCCGCGCAGCAAAAATACGACAAGCATCATCTCACTGGGGGCGGCACACTTCTATCACTTACTCAATAAGGAGCGGCGTGCCCAAGGATATTGTGCAGCGAAATGCACGTCATAGTGACAGCAAGACAACGGACGGCTATACGCATGAAGATGAGGAACACTGGCATAACGAATCACAGAAGTTGCACGTTTAAGGAACGCCTAATTATCCGATACTCAGCTCGATATTATCCAGCAGCCGGGTTTTTCCGAGCCGTGCGGCAGCCAATATTACCAACTCAGTCTGATCCGCTTGTGCTGCTTGCAAGTCCGACTGATTACGTACCGACATATAATCCACAAGCCAGCCGCGACGGGTCAATGCGTCGACAGCACGCTGCTGCATCAATGCAAAATTGCGCTCGCCTTGTACAATTTGCTGACGCAGATGTTGCAAAGTTTGATAGAGGAAAGCGGCTTCATTTCGTTCCGCTTCGGTCAAATACTGGTTGCGAGAACTCAACGCAAGCCCATCTTCCGCCCGTACCGTTTCGCAACCGGTAATATTCACCGGCAAATTCAGTTGCGTGACAAGCTGGCGTATAAGGTGCAGTTGCTGATAATCTTTCTTGCCAAACAGCGCAACTTGCGGCTGCACGATATTAAGCAGCTTCAACACTACCGTCGCCATGCCGCGAAAATGCCCTGGACGCGCAGCCCCGCACAGCTCACAGGCTACTGGCGGCAATTCAATAAAGACAGTTTGTTGTAGCGGATACATCTCGTTGATTGACGGCGCGAAGACCACATCGACCAGACCTTGCAGCTTGGCGCAATCGGCCTCCAGCGTGCGAGGATATTGAGCAAAGTCTTCATTCGGCCCGAATTGCAAAGGATTGACGAAGAGGCTCGCCACCACACTACGACCATGCTCGCGTGCCTTAAGCATCAGATCAAGATGCCCCTGATGCAGATTGCCCATGGTTGGCACAAAGGCGATGGCAGATTCATTTTTCAGTCGAACTCGAAGTTCTTCTATGGTTGAAATCAGCTGCATCAGAAGCCATGCTCCATGGCTGGAAAGCGGCCGTTTTTTACTTCAGTGACATAGCCGGTCACCGCGTCACTAAGGGATGCAGCCCCCTGCATATAGTTTTTCACAAAACGCGCCTTTTTACCCGGATAAATATCCAGCATGTCGTACAGCACCAGCACCTGACCTGAGCAAGATGCACCCGCTCCGATGCCGATGGTAGGGACGTTCACTTGCGCGGTAATTTCCTCGGCAAGCAGCGCCGGTACCATTTCCAGTAACAACATACCCGCTCCCGCTTGTTCGAGCGCTATCGCATCTTCGAGCAATTGCAGCGCAGCAGCAGGTTCCCTGCCCTGCACTTTATAGCCGCCAAGTTGATGCACAGATTGCGGAGTGAGACCAATATGCGCGCAAACTGGAATCCCGCGCGAAGTTAAAAAACGCACCGTTTCCAGCATCACCGCCCCGCCTTCGAGTTTGACCATTTGCGCACCGGCAGCCATCAATTTAACGGCATGTTCGAAGGTTTTTTCCGGACTGATTTGCGAAGTACCGAAGGGCATGTCAGCGAGAACAAAAACTTTTTTCGCACCACGCGCCACACAACCGGTGTGATATACCATATCCTCCAGCGTGACGGCTAAAGTCGACTCCCGTCCTTGCATAACCATCCCGAGCGAGTCGCCCACCAGAAGAATATCTACGCCGGCGGCTTCAAGCAGGGCTGCAAAGCTCGCATCGTAACAGGTCAGCATGGCAATTTTCTCAGTACGGCCACTCATGCTTTTCAAGGCAGTTAAGGTTGTTCTCATTTTAAAATAGTCGATAGTTGATAATCGTAAACATCAAACTGGTCAAGTTAGCAGTTTTTCCAAATCCTGATCCTGACAATCCCGCATGGCGAGCTTGGCTGAACCAATACCAGGAATCATGCAGTCGGGCGCCATCTCCAGCAGCGGCAGCAAAACGAACGCCCGCAGATGCATCAGCGGATGCGGAATGGTCAGACCATGCTCCTGCAGTTGCAAGTCATCGTATAACAAGACATCCAGATCCAGTGTGCGCGGTGCATTATGAAAAGTACGCTCGCGGCCGTAATGCTGTTCAATCTGTAATAAGGCAGCGAGCAAAACTTGCGGCGTTAATCGGGTGGAAATTTTAGCGACCGTGTTAACAAAATCAGGCTGACCCAAAAAACCTATCGGCGCACTGCGATACAGTGAAGACTGAGCTAACAGGTTTGTTTCGGGCAAGGCAGCGATATTTGTCAAAGCCTGTCTTAGTTGTTCACCCGACGCTCCCAGATTGCTGCCCAAGCCGATAAAAGCAATATGCTGTGTCACTCAGCAACCTGGACTGTCTGCGTAGCATCCGGCTTTTTACGCGGCTTGCGACGACGTTTTTTAACCCCGGCGCCTTCAGGTTGCAGCATTTCCTGACGGCGTGTTTCACTGGTATCCTGAAATTCATCCCACCAGAGTCCCAGTTCATTATCCACTTCATTACTGGCACAACGCAGCAGTAAAAAATCAAAGGCGGCCCTAAAACGCGGCTGTTCAAGCAAACGATACGGGCGTTGACCTGATCGTTGCTCAAAACGTTGCTGCAACAGCCAGATTTCCTTCATCACCGCATCATGACGGTGTGGAATAGCCAACTTTTTCTTTTGGCGGGCCAGCACTTCATCCATCGCGGTAAACATTGCACTTACCGGGCGTTCACCTTGTGCAACCAGACCGTTCCAGACGCTCAACACTTCATGCCAGAGTAAGGCTGCAAATAAAAATGCCGGGGACACTGATTTATCCTGACTTAAACGCTCATCGGTATTTTTCAACGCCAACATGATGAATTTTTCACCCGTCGGCTGTTCCATGATCACATCCAGCAACGGCAACAAGCCATGATGCAGTTCCATCTTGCGCAACTGCTGTATGCACTCGACAGAATGCCCTGACAGCAACATCTTCAACACTTCATCCAGCATGCGCGCTTCCGGCACATTATCCAGCAGGGATTTCAGTTGTGCGATCGGCGCTGCTGTCGCCGGATCAAGCTGAATGCCAAGCTTGGCGGACAAGCGAACTGCACGCAACATGCGCACCGGATCTTCACGATATCGAACCAGCGGATCACCGATAATGCGCAATATACCATCCCGAATATCCGCATAACCCCGGTGATAATCGTAAATCTCTTGAGTGGTCGGATCATAAAACAGCGCATTGGCGGTAAAATCGCGCCTTGCGGCATCCTGTTCCTGATCGCCGAACTCATTATCCCGCAAAAGTCGTCCATTTTCATCGGTCTGTGCAGTTTCTATCATGCAACGAAAAGTGGCGACTTCAACCAGTTCTTCACCAAACATCACATGTACCAGACGGAAGCGCCGACCTATGATGCGTGAACGTCTGAACACCTGTTTGATTTCTTCAGGTGTCGCATCGGTTGCCACATCAAAATCTTTAGGTTTTTTGCTCAGCAGAAGATCGCGCACCGCACCACCCACCACAAAAGCCTTGAAACCTGCCGCCTGCAAGCCATCAGTCACGCGCTTTGCACCATAACTAATCTGTTCACGCGGCACACTGTGCAAGGCGAACGGTATCACCTGCGCGTTGCCAATTTTTTTGGTTTTTTCTGACCTGCGAAATACCCGTTTTAGAAATTTTTTGATCATTAAATTAATTACTTCAAATCCAATACATCCTGCATGTCATACATGCCTGCCGGATTGATCGCCAGAAAACGTGCCGCACGCAGCGCGCCCAAGGCAAAAGTAGCACGACTGCTGGCTTTATGGGTGATTTCGATGCGCTCACCGGTTCCGGCATACAGTACAGTATGATCGCCTACGATATCTCCGCCACGCACCGTTGCAAAACCAATGGTGGAAGGATCACGCTCCCCTGTCACCCCTTCACGGCCATAAACGGCACATTCGGACAACTCGCGCCCCAACGTACGCGCAACCACTTCGCCCAGGCCCAGCGCCGTGCCAGATGGCGCATCCACTTTATGCCGGTGGTGCGCCTCGATAATTTCGATATCATAACCTTCCGACAAAACACGCGTTGCCGTTTCAAGCAATTTAAAAACCAGATTCACGCCTACGCTCATATTCGGTGCAAAAACAATGCCGATATCCTGTGCCGCAGCACCCAACAGGGCCTTTTGCTGCGCACTAAATCCAGTCGTGCCAATCACCATGTTCACGCCCAACCTGCGACAGACGTCCAGATGATGGAGCGTACCTTCTGGCCGGGTAAAGTCGATCAACACATCTGCACCCAAAAGTGCGGCCTCGATATCCGCACTGATTTTCACCCCGCAAGGCGCAGCGGAAAACTCTCCGGCATCGCGGCCCAGCATCGTACTGCCGTTATGTTCCAGTGCTGCATAGAGCACCATGTCACCGGCAAGTACCACGTTTTCCAGCAGAATACGTCCCATACGCCCGCTACAGCCGGCAATGGCAATTTTGATTTGATTCATTGGATTATTCCTTAGCTCCAGCTGCCTGTTTATCAGTCAAACCGCTGTCATCAATGCGCACCAGCGTATCGCCCTCAAAATACAGAGTCAGTCGTTGCTGATTGAGCAGTTTGCGCCCCTGCTCCAGACGGTACACGTAATCCCAGCGATTGGCATGAAACACATCCATGATCATCGGGGTACCCAGTGCATAACGCACCTGAGCGCGGGACATACCCGGTTTGATGGTATTGCGCATTTCTGTCGTCACTAAATTCCCCTGACGGATGTCCATTTTATACGCGGAATCCGAGGTGAGCGATGAAGGCAGACTATAACTGCCGCATGACGCCAGCAATAAGGTAAGCAGAATGATAGTAAAGCGCATGGTTTCCCGTCTCATAATTTCAAAAATCTGTTGCATGATACCTCAAGCGGCGACTCCAAGCATCTCTGCTGCGTGTTTGCGTGTAGTATCGGTAATTGTAACGCCTCCCAGCATGCGTGCAATCTCTTCAATGCGCTGATTTCCTTTGAGTACTTCGATACGGCTCAACGTCGTGCCATTTTCCACTGTTTTGCTCACCTGCCACTGACTATCCGCCATCGCAGCGACTTGCGGCAGATGGGTAACGCATAAAACCTGATATTCCCGGCCTAGCTGTTTTAGCAATAGTCCGACGATTTCTGCGACACGCCCGCCAATACCACTGTCCACTTCGTCAAAAATCAAGGTCGGCACGGAAGCGATCTGGCTGGTTGCCACCTGCATCGCCAGACTGATACGCGACAACTCACCGCCTGAGGCAACACGGGCGACACTGCGTGGCGGCATACCCGGATTAGCGGCAACCTGAAACTCTATCGTCTCAAGGCCGTTAACATTCCCTTGAGATAGCGGCAGCAACACCACAGCAAAGTGGCCGCCCTGCATCGCGAGGGTCTGCATCGCAGCAGTAATTTGTTTGGACAGTTTGCCTGCGGCCAAATGCCGGCTACGGCTCAAATCTTGTGCACATTCCAGATAGCGTTGTTGTGCGGCTTTTTCCTGTTGCAGCAGCGCTTCCAGATCATCATCGCCGCCCAGCTCAGTCAGACGCGCAACGATTTTCTGTAATACTTCATTCAGGAGTTCGGGCTGAACGCGATATTTACGCGCCATATCCATCACATACCCGATTCGTTGTTCTTTTTCAATTAGTTGCTGTGGATCAGTCTCCAGATGCTGCTGGTAATGGCGTAAACTATAAACGGCCTCCTGTAATTCCGCAGCAGCAGATTCGAGCAAGTGTAGCATCTCAGCCAGACTCGCATCATGTGTCACCCCCTCGCGCACTTTCACCATCAGCGCGTTCAGCTGTGTCAGACAGGCACTATCCGACTCGCTCAGGGTTTCAAGACCCAAAGCGGCTGTCTCCAGCAGTCCGGCAGCATGCGCAAGACGCCTATAATCCGCCTGTAACCCCTCCCAGTCGGCAACATTAAACGCCAGCGCCTCCAGTTCATTGCGCTGAAACGACAGCAATTCGCGCTCGGCAATGATCGCCTGCGAATTATCAGACAAGGCAATGCGGCGATTTCTCAAAGCCTGCCAGTCACGGTAACTTGCCGAAACCTGGGCAGCATTTTTCTGCAAACTGCCGTATTCATCAAGCAAAGCACGCTGTGCTTCCGGTTGCAATAAAGATTGATGTGCATGCTGGCCGTGAATATTGAGCAGTTGTTCCCCTGCCTCACGCATTTGCAGCAAAGTCGCGCTACGCCCGTTGATAAAACCACGCGAACGGCCTCCTGCATCCAACAGACGGCGCATCAGGCACACGCCATCATCCCCCGCCAACGCCTGAGTTTGCAGCCATTCTTGCAAAGACGGTTGCTGGCGAACATCAAATTCAGCCGTAATTTCGGCACGTTCGCAGCCATTACGCACCATGGCCGCATCGCCGCGCTCGCCTAACGCCAGCAGTAAGGCATCGATCAGTATCGATTTCCCGGCACCGGTCTCACCTGTCAGCGCAGTAAATCCGCTGCTAAATTCCAGCTCCAGTTGTGACACGATAACAAAATCACGAATACTTAAAAATTTCAGCATTGAAATATCGAATTTCCGTTAAAGTAATTGATTCCACTGCAATTTTTCACGCAACGTGTGGTAGTAACTATGCCCTTCCGGATGCAGCAAATGCGCATGCTGAGGATGACGACTGACGATAATTTTGTCATGCATCTGCATATCAAAACTGGTATGACTATCCAGGCGCACTCGAATATCATCAGAATGGTGCATCAAAATTTCCAGCACCGACGCACCATGCACCACAATTGGCCGATTGCTCAGGGTATGCGGGCAGATTGGCACCAATTCCAGCACATCCAGACCGGGATGCAGGATAGGCCCCCCGGCCGACATCGCATAAGCTGTCGATCCGGTCGGCGTGGAAACAATCAAGCCGTCGGCGCGCTGGTTATACAGATATTCGCCATTGATGCGCACCTCAAATTCGACCATGCTGCTGATCTGACTGCGATGCACCACCACTTCATTGAAAGCCAGACCGCTAAAAACCTCGACATCATTTCTCAATACGCGCGCCGACAACAACAAGCGTTGCTCGGTCACATAGTTGCCCGATAGCATCGCGGCGATACTTTCGTACATATTTTCCAGCGTGAGATCAGTCAAAAACCCGAGCCTGCCCTGATTCACACCGATCAATGGCACATGATGCGGCGAAAAAGTACGGGCGATGTTCAGCATGGTGCCATCGCCCCCCATCACAATCGCCAGATCAATCTGCTTTTGCATTTCTTCTAGTGGCATAACAGTATAGGGATGATCGCCAAGCTGCTCGGCAGTCAGATTATCTATCATCACAGACAAGCCACGTCCTGCCAGAAACTCCGCCAAATATAGCAGCGGGGTAACTACGGCAGGAGATTTTCGCTTGCCGATGAGTGCAACGGTTTTGAAGGGAAAGTTCATGGGCGTGATTAAACCACATTGCACGAACAATAACAAAGCCAAGATGCCAGATTAGGGATTGGAGATAGAGAATAAAATATCAGGGACAGCTACAACAGCATGTTAAAAATTGGCTTCAGTTGAAGGATCTGATGCAAAAAAACAGGCCCAATTATTTGCCCGTGAGCTGAGCTATGGAAACGAATTCGGTTCAGGGCACCAGGCCTGCATCTTTGATGAGACGGATAATATATTCACCGGGAACTGCATAGGCGATGCCGCTCGGCTCGGAGAGGACGTGCTCTTTAGTGTTTTTGATGAAAACCATATTGACAATGCCGATGACCCTGCCCGTTTCCGGTTCATACAGCGGGCTGCCGCTATTTCCGGGATAAGCCGTGGCATCAAGCTGAAACACCATAAACGGACTCAGAAGCTGCCTGATTGATTTGACATTCAATTCGCTCGCATGAGCGGCCGGAATGACAATCGGTGTGATAGCAGACAAAGTCGCGCGATGCGTCACGGGATAAAGTCCGAGTACAACCCCGATCGGAAAACCGGTAAATGCAAGTGCATCGCCTTCCCTCACGTCGCGAGCATCGCTAAAACGCAGAGGCGTCAGGGGCTGACCGCTGATTTTTAGCAAAGCCAGATCATGTTTCGGGTCGACCATGACTTTGGTGGCGCTGCGGGATCTTGCCTGTACCCCTTCTCCTGCAAATATGGCCAGCACTTCCCTGTTTTCGGTGTTCAGAGGCGGCGGAATGACATGCGCATTAGTGATCACATAACTACCGTCACCGACGACAAAACCTGTCCCGATAAATTTCGACGGGGGAGCTCGATCCTGCTGGAAGGTGCCCACAGCAACCACCGACTGTTTGACCATGACAACCGTGTCGGCAAGATTTGCAGCAACTGCGGGTACGCTGAGCATGAAGAGACAGGCAAACCGAATAGCGCATCCAGATCTGAACAGCATTTACACTTCCTTATGAATGGGTTGAAGGATAATCCGTTGTCGTGACATAATAAATCAGCACATTTACAAGATTAACGTCAAGAGTCAGGCTGTAATGATGGAACTCGCCGCTTTCCGGATGAGGAGATTAGACTTTCCCGGGAAATTGTTGCCAAAACAGCCACCTCAACCCTGCGCCTGCAAAATGACACTATTGAGTAATATTTTTTTCATAGCTTCATTATGCTATTTATCCTGCTCAATAAAATAATAAGCAAATTACGCGCCAATATTAAATAATCCTTTTTTTTCATAGTATTAAGATTATAAATTAATTAATCTTCTGCAGACTTAACCTGCGTATGTAAATTTTTCCGACAACGAGAAAAGAAAAGCAAAAATACCTGCAATCAAACGGGCGAGCTATAATCGCCACTGATTATCACTTGGAGATAGCATGGCAAACGTAGACGAAGTCCGAAAAGTTTTAGGCAGCGCGTTACAACTCGGCAACAGAATTCAATCAATGACACCTGAAACCCATCTTTTGGGCAGCCTGCCCGAGCTGGATTCGATGGCTGTGGTAAGCCTGATTGCGGCACTGGAAGATCATTTTGGAATTGTTGTCAACGACGATGAAATCAATGCCGAAATTTTTACCACGCTGGGCAGTTTAGGCAATTTTATTACGCAAAAACTGGCTGCATGAACACAGCGTTTTCCAGACAAATCCCTTTTTTTCTGGAAACCAGTCCGGGTAAACGGTTTTGCATATTTTACCCACCACAGGGTACCTGCAAGGGTGCCGTGCTTTACGTCCCCCCCTTTGCCGAGGAAATGAATAAAAGCAGGCGCATGGCCGCTCTTCAGGCAAGAACGCTGACGGGTATCGGTTTTGCCGTACTCCAGATTGACCTCTACGGATGTGGCGATAGCAGCGGTGATTTTCGGGAAGCGCGCTGGGAAATCTGGAAAAATGATCTTGCAGTTGCAGTCGAATGGCTAAAGTTGCGCTGCGATCTGCCTGTCAGCTTATGGGCATTGCGGCTGGGTGCGCTGCTACTGCTGGATTTCGCGCATGATACCAAAACCCCCATTCAGCGCATCGTACTCTGGCAGCCCGTGCACAGTGGCGAAGCATACGTCACGCAATTTCTTCGATTGCGTTTGGCCAGTGCGATAATTGCAGGCAAAGCAAAAACAGGCTTACAGCACTTGAGAAACGAACTCGCCTCACGCGGAACACTGGAAGTCGGGGGCTACGAAATAGCGCACGAGCTTGTTGACGCTGTGAGCAGGTTGAAGCTAGCCGATCTTGGCAAATCCGGCGTACGGCATCACTGGTTGGAAATCATGCAGGATGTGAATCAGCCCTTCTCTCCAGCCGCATCAGGCGTTCTGCAAGACTGGCAAAGTCGCGGGATAACGGCTCATGCCTGCAAGGTGCCGGGCGAACCCTTCTGGTCTGTCCAGGAAATTACAGACTGTCCGGCGCTTATTGACAAAACAACGCAGATTTTCTCAAAAGCGTACTAATGGAATTTACTGAATCCGCCTTTACGTTCGATTGCAAAAAAAACATCCTGACGGGTATCCTGTCTCGACCTGAATTACCGCTTTCTCGCGGCGTGCTGATCATTGTTGGCGGGCCGCAATACCGTACCGGCAGCCACCGGCAATTTACGCTGCTGTCCCGGGATCTCGCCCGTGCAGGCATACCCTGCATGCGTTTCGATTACCGTGGCATGGGGGACAGCACGGGGGATTTGCATACCTTTGAAAATATTCAGGAAGATATTCACTGTGCAGTCAATGCCTACTATACGCGATGTCCCGAACTTGAGCAGGTCGTCCTCTGGGGGCTATGTGATGCAGCATCAGCAGCGGTTTTTTATGCTCATAATGACCTCCGTATAGGCGGCCTTGTGCTTGTCAATCCGTGGGTTAGAACTCCGCAAGGAGAAGCGAAAACACAACTTAAGCACTACTATCTATCCCGCCTGATCAATCCGGATTTGTGGCGAAAACTATTTAGGGGAAAATTCGAATTCGGGGATGCTTGCAAAGATATCCTCGGTGCGATTTTGAAACTCAAAACACCAGATAGCGAAAAAAAATTGCCACTTCCGGATAAAATGCGCTCGTCCTTGGAAAAATTTCAGGGTGACATTCTACTCATCCTGAGCGGTAATGACCTTGTAGCACGGGAATTCGAAGACGTGGTCAAGGCTTCCTGGCAATGGCGTAATCTGCTCAATACGCCCAAAATGACTCGTCACGAACTGCCCGGTGCAGACCATACTTTTTCATGTCGCCTCTGGCAGGATCAGGTTGCGCAGTGGACCTGCGAATGGATAAGCAAAATTTAGAATAGACATGCAGGTATTCCGATGTATCATATTGCCATTCCGCACTAAACCAGATTAGTAAGTGAAAACATTATTTACTCAAGGGGGAATCGGTTATGAAATATCTGACAATGACAAGTTTTGTTTTGCTCGCAGGCCTTTCCGGAGAGACGATGGCGGCCTGTAGCGGCACCCAGGTCACAAATACGACAACGCCCACACTCTCGGCGCTGATCTCAAACAGCACGGTCTGTGCTGCAGCCGGCAGCGACACGTGGCAGGAGCAGCATCGCAGCGACGGCCTCCTCTGGGACTTCAAGAAAGGTCCTTCCGATCCGGTCGACCCAACTGGACAAGTGGGAAACTGGAGTGTCAATTCAACTGGAAACACGGTTACATACAATTATACCGGCGGATCCAGCTACACCTACACCGTCTATGACGAAGGCGCAGGTGCTTCTTATTGCTTCAACGGCGCCACTGTTATCAGCGGCGCCAAAATCAAGATGAACTTCATCGGCGGTTGCCCCTGAGTCAGTCTTAGTCATCAAGCAGGACTTTGGATTGCACGTTGATTGAAGGGTAATCAGGATAGCTGCGCGCTGCGACCGATCCGACTACAGAACAAAAGCAATAACATAAAAAGCATGAGCAGGCGCGGACTATCGACCAGGCTGTCGAGAATTCCAATCACCAGAAATCCGATACCGGATGCCAGCATCGCGCCTGCCATCGCATCGCCACGCCATGCATCACATGCCGCGCGCCACAGACCTGCCGCGACAAAAAGCATCAGCGCGACGACCCCCAGCCAGCCCTGATCGAACAGCACCTGAACAGGCATACTCCAGATATGCCACGGTTTATCATTATCAACACTGAAAAACCAGCTATCCATCCCCCGTGAAAAATCCCCGTTGAGTAGCAGATTGCGACCCTCTTTGCTCTGCAAGCGCAAGTTGTCGACATCCACCCGTTGAGTATCTGAATTATAAATAGATAGCTTGACAGGACGTGCTGCATACCAGGGGCCGCTACCCAGATCACCCGACTGCAGATGAACAGTCACCGGCATCCACCGCCCGTTTCCGCTCACATCAATAGACCGGGAGACACAACGGGCTGAAGTGAGCAGCCATTTTTCGCAGATCGATACGCTGACTTTTCCGTTTGCCTGATCGCTGCGTGCGGTTAGACTGAGCAGATAGTCATGCTGTGGTTTAATCGAGACAAATTGTTCCACATAAAGCCCGCCGCCAGTTCCCAGCCGCAGAAAGCGATTGCCAGTCTCGAAGATCAGACGATAACCGGAAGCTCGCCTTTCCCTGCTGCGCCAATAATGCATTTCGGGGAAACGACCCAGCCCCATTCCGAACAGTGACGTAATCCAGCCGGCATCGCGCAGTTGCAAAGCATCATTCCAATGCGCCTGCCGCACTTCGAAATCGGTGCCGGATTGCGACATGCGTTGCTGTGTAAATGAACCGTTCAATATCGGCACAGCGACAGTGAGCACGACGAGCCCCGCTACAACGATTCTGAACCAGCGACCTGATACCGGTATTGCTACCAGCAGTGCGATCGCAATGCCATAGGCCGCGTAACCTGCACGCGAGTAAGTGACCATCAATCCGTAGCTTGCGCCTGCCAGCAACATAAGTCCTGTCAGCCTCACTATCCGGCTTTTTCCTTCAAACAGCAGCACAAGCAGGAATGGCGTTGATAACGTCAAATAAGTCTCAATATCAGCCCCACCGGTATGCATCTGGGAAAAGGGTCCGCTTACCCGGTAAACATCAGTAAAATTGAATATTCCGGGAAAGGCTAAACGCTCCCAGATAATGACAACAACGGTGCCTGCCAGACCGGCTACCAGCCCCAGAGCGAACAGGCATCGAACATTGTGCCCGATGGATGACAGGCGCTCGAACAATCGATATAACATAAACGCCCACAATACCCCCTTGGCAATGCGCAGCGCATTATACGGGCTGTCGTAATTACTGAAGTCGTTTGCCTCAGGCAGGTGCCAGGGCAACAGTCCGCGAACGGTAGCAACGGCATAAGAGGTCGCCAGCAAGACCGCAAGCAAGGAAAAACCAAAGTCCTGACTCACATGTGGCGCAGCAGGAGGTAACCTGACATGAGCAATGGCAACGCTGATCAGAAGCAGTAAATCGAATTCGTCAAAATAGAAGCGTCCACTCCAAGGGGCAATGTCAAAAAGTGCCAGTGCGACGGGTACAACAAAAGCGATCGACTGCGGCCGGTACCAGATCAAAGCCGCATAGCCGGCCAGAAACATCCCTAGGGCCAGGGGCTGAACCGGGAAATGCATCACATATAAGCCTGCGCATGCGATGGCCGCAATGAATACCATGTAACCCGCCCATGATGGCCTCTTGAGCAGGGTGAATACATCCGGCTTTGGCTCATCAACATCGGGCACCTGGATACTCTCCAGCACAGCCTCGCTGACCGGAATGTGGCTACGGTCAGCGGTAGCTGGAGTGCGTTCTGTCCCGCTGATGGTAGAAACGAGTTCAATCCGATTGATTATTTTCGTGCTAGCCCAGGCAGAAAATCCTGCAATAAGCAAATTGGTAGGGTCCGGGTGTAAATCAACAAGGAACAGCTTACTCATTTCTATCAGGCCTGCTATCAACACGGCCATCAACATCGCCAGCACAGGTGCTCTCCAGTATGCCCAGGTCAGCATCCCGATGGGTGCGTACATTAGACCTACGGATACCAGACTTAGCAGGGCGGCTTGCTCTGTCGTATAGTAATGGTAATAAAACGGCAGAAAACTGACATGTTGAAGAGTGTTTTTGGCAAAGTCGATGCCCATCCAGCGATGGCCGAACAATTCATTTACCGCCATCAGCGTAATCAAATAAGCAACCGCCAGAGGTAAGCTGAATCGTCTCATGCCGAATGCAACTTGCTGCGGAGAGAAAAGCGCACGGTGATACCAAAGCAACCCGCCAAGATACATACCTATTGCGCGCGTTAGTACGGAAATCCCCTGGCTCACGCCGGTCGCTATGAAGAACTGAGCACTTTCGACCAGCAAACCCAGCAGCGCACCCAAAAAAAGTGCCCGCGCGGGAGACCATGGGCGGGTCGTCATTCGACCGAGCAGCGACCCCAGAGGCACAACCGCCAAGATTTCCGCAAACAGTTTAGCAAGGTTCAGTACGGGATCTCCACGCAGACCCTCCGTTGCGATCAGCCATCCCCATCCATCCGAATGGATCTTCCATTCTATCTCAGCTATGGATACTAGAAAATCGTAGGGAAACAGGCTGAATGCCACGTAGGCAATCGCATATGCCTTGAGCAGGTGGGCAACCAGACGGTCGGAGTTTCCCGCCAGCGTTGCCAGCAACGACATAAAGCGATTTGACCAGCGCACCGCAAAAAACGCCCCAAGCATGCTGCCGAGAAATTCGGCAATAATATCGTTAAGAGAGACTGTTCGTGGCGGGAAATAAATCTGTGTAAATTCGACCGACACGGCCAGCAGCAATGAAAACAGCAGCGCGCCAATAAACGCAGTGCCATGCGTCCTGAAGCGCCTGAACAGCGTGGCAATGAGAAAACCAACGGGCACATACAGCACCGCATTCGCCACCCAGTCGGCACGCGACTCGATGCCGAGATTGAGATAGGGGATATTCATAAACGCCTGCCAGGCGTTATTCCAGCTTCGGTAATGAAAATCAAGCGGCACCAAACTGCCGTATATGACAAAAAAAATGTAGGCCCAGCTTAAATTAACCAGGAAATTGCGGCTGCCTGCCGAAACCGGCCTCACGGAACGACCATTCTCCGCCCTTATGCCCTGTTTGATTGCGCTCATCATTTTCGCCTGTCAGTTCATTAAACCGAGGAAAGCACTTCAGCGGAAATTCTATACCATTATCAGCGTATCCAGAACAACAACGTAATCGCAAAATGACGTTCGGTGTTTAGTTGCGGCAATTCAAGTGTATTAAAGGTGCGGACAACCGCCTCTTTTTGCACATTCAAAAAGCCTCTTATTTCGTGCGTTTCGTGGCAAATAGTTTTTAGGTTGGATTGCAGAACTAAAATGCGATGTTTTAACCGCTCAATATTTCATTAAGCAGATATTTCCTGTCAATCTTGCCGTTCGGATTGCGCGGCAAGTTGCCGGCATAAAGCTTTATTTCACCTGGGACCATATAACCCGGCAGGCGCAGTTTGCATTCGGCAAGTAACACATCAATGTCCAGCAACATTCCTTGACGAGCAGTAGCAACCACGATGATCGTCTGTCCTAGCACCGGATGCGGCACGCCGATGGCTGCAGCCTCCCCCACCAGTTTTGTCGAATAAATCACTTCCTCAACCTCGGTAGGACTAACCCTGTAACCTGAAGTCTTGATCATTTCATCACTGCGGCTGATGAAATACAGAAACCCCTCCTCATCCATCCGCACCGTATCGCCGGACCATACCGCCATTTCCGGCAGAGTCAGACCGTTTTCCTGATTTGGCGACGGCTTGAAACGTTCACTGGTTTTTTCATGATCATTCCAGTAGCCAAGTGATACCAGCACACCGCGATGCACCAACTCCCCGGGCTCTCCGGGCGCGCAAAGCGAACCGTCTTCTCGCACTACCAGAATTTGTGCATTGGGAATCGCCTTACCGATTGAATCGGGGCGACGATCAACTTCTTCCGGCGGCAAATAGGTAGAGCGAAAGGCCTCTGTCAGACCGTACATAAGATAAGGACTCGCCCCGGGTAAACGGGCGCGCAGCTGTTCCAGCGTCGATACAGGCATCGCACCGCCGGAATTGGTGAAATAACGCAGCCGCGCATCAGCTGGCCACTCAAGTTGGGCTAACTGTATCCATAATGGAGGGACTGCCGCAAGCCCCGTGATGTGCTCTTTAGCCACGGCTTTTACAATGTCACCCGGCAACAGATAATTGATCAACACGACACTGGCACCAACATGAAAAGCCGTGGTCAACTGACTCAAACCATAGTCAAAACTCAAAGGCAGAACCGAAAGGATACGATCATCCGGTCTATTTCCCAGATACTGCGCAACGCTGTAAGCGCCGCTCACCATGTTCAGATGGGACAACACCACCCCTTTAGGTTTGCCGGTGCTGCCCGAGGTATAGAGTATCGCCGCCATGTCGCTGTTGATGGTGCGATGCGGCAATGAAACTTCTGCTGCATCATCCCAATGCAGAAGACTGACTCCGGGAAACTCGGGCAAACCGCACGGTTTCCCAACCACCAATATGGTATGCAAGTCGCGGCAATCTCGCAACGCTTCAGCCAAGGCCTTTAGCCGATCAGCTGAGGTGACCAGAATACGCACGTTACAGTCTGTTAGTATATAGGCTACCTGTTCAGCTTTAAGAACCGGATTTACGGGGACAAATACCCCGCCGGCGGCAGATGTCCCGAACATCGCAGTGATGGTTTCGATGCGTTTTTCAAGATACACCGCGACCCGCTCGGATTTTGCAAGACCGGCACCCAACAAGACGCCGGCGGCTTTAGCTACCTGTGTCGAAAGTTCGCGGTAAGTCAGACGGGATTGTTGATATATCAGCGCCTCTCTTTCAGGCAGGCGCTGTGCGGTATTGAATATCAGTTCATGCAGTAATTCTGCCATGGAACACGAGCCTCCCTGGAGGTAAATAAGTGTGCGCTCATTTTTTTGAGCAGATCAAAGTAGACGGCTTTATGCAGGACGTTTTAGCACCGGCAACGTATATTACACCCTGCGGCAATTACAGATCAGGCCATCAACATGCAATGCCGTTAGCATAAAGTAATCATATTCGCAGCTCCCAAGGTAACAGTTGATACTTAAGCTCATAGCAGTGGCAGATATCGTGAAAATGAACCTGCTCATGATATTGCATTCTGCCAAATTATGCGTCCGCAGGTACCGCATAATATGTTTCCTCAACCAAACTCTTCAATTTTGCGCTTGGATGAAAAGAAACCACGCGACGCGCAGAGATGGCAACTTCCTCGCCTGTTTTAGGATTCCGTCCGGGACGCTCTGGTTTGTCGCGCAACTGAAAATTGCCAAAGCCGGACAGTTTTACATCTTCGCTTGCTTCGAGTTTGACGCGAATTTCCTCGAAAAACGCCTCTACCATGTCTTTGGCTTCACGTTTGTTCAAGCCCACCTTGTTAAACAACAAGTCTGCGAGTTCTGCTTTGGTCAATGTCATATTATTTCCTGTTGATTCAAATACTGGTCGCGTATTTTACACCGTGGCTCATAATCATGCGCAATCAAGATTACCCTGAGAAAATACCCGCGCCGACCGTGCCGAATTGCACCTGTGTAACAGCCTTCACCACCGAGAAAGGCGGGCGAAAATATCGCGCTATCCATACGTCATATCTTGCGTGATACGACACCAGGTGACATCCCCGTGCATCGGACAAAGGCCCGCCGCAGCCCAATGGCGCTAGCATAGCCGACAGTTGATGCAATCAACTTCAGTGATTTACCTTTCTTGAGTAAAGTCTGAGCCAGGCAAATTCGCCACTCGGTCAAGTAGCCCATTGGTGTCATACCCGTTGTTTCACGAAAATGAGCCGAAAACCTGGCACGAGACATACCGGCTTGATTCGCCAGTTTTTCTATCGTCCAGTCAAACTCCGGACGTTCATGCATAGCAAACAGTGCCTTCTTTAAACGCGGATCCGCCAAACCCGCCAATACACTCGCCCCAACCAACTTTGCGTTGATTACGTGACGAAATAACAAAATCAGAAAATATTCCATCAGCCTGTCGATTGCAACTTGACGACCGGGTGCTTCGGCAAAGGCTTCCGCAAACATCAAGGTAAGCAACGGGTCTGCCTCCGGCATATCTGACAGACGAATGATCAAGGCATCTGGAAGTGTCGAAATAACGGGATTGCCTGCGCTGACACCGAAATCGATCATAGCGCAGACCAGTTTTGCCCCGCGTTGGGTGTCTACATTGAATTGATGGGCGCAAGGACGCGGATAAAACAGCAGTGAAGGCTCCGTGATGTCCTGCGAAGTTCCATCCGGTGCCGCAACGGTCACGGTGCCTTCGCGTAAAACATGCAGATAACCCAAACCCGGCTGAGGTGCAAATGGAGTGGACTGACACAGCAGCCCACTGTAAAAAACACTGGCACTGAGATTGAATCGTGAAAATAAAGGTGCAAGGATATCCATTTGAGATGATCAGTCACTTTTTAGAGATTTTAAGGCATCTATTATATCACCAATGACGCATAATTCGTTCAGTGCAATATCGCACGTTTAGCTTAACAGGTGAATAAAATGCAACGAATTTCAGCCCTTGTACCGTCTAATACGCCAGTCGCTTCTCAGGCAATGCTTGATGCCGTAAAAATAAAAATCGGTATGGTACCGAACCTGTTCAAAACCATCGCCCACTCTCCTGCCGCCTTGCAGTTTTATTTGCAGCAAATGGAAGCACTTGCCGGTGGCGTACTTTCTGCACCGTTGCGTGAGCAACTCGCGCTTACCAGTGCCGGTGAAAATGCCTGTGATTACTGTGCTTCTGCTCACACCTTGATGGGCAAGGGTGCCGGTGTTCCGGAAAAAGAACTATCGGAGAATTTGCGCGGTCGTTCTGATGATGCAAAAACCCGGGCAGCACTCACTTTTGCCCGTGCAATCATAGCCGGGCGCGGGCAAATTAGTGATATGCAAATTGAGGCTGTTCGCGCTGCGGGATTTACTGACGCGGAATTAGTTGAAATCATTGCGCACGTCGGCATGAATATTTTCACCAATTACTTCAACCTTGTTGCCCAAACCGTAGTAGATTTTCCATTGGTGCGTACCGAAGTGACCACCGTTTAAATTCACGTTGCTCGGCTGCTAACACGCCTTGCTGAAAATGCAGAGTGTTAGCAGCTAACCTGTGATCGCCTCATTCAAAAATTGACTGTTTTTCCAATTAAAAAAATACCAACCAAAAAATTGCTTACGAAATTTCTAATTTTTTTCATCACACTTCTGTCGCAACAAGCAATGCCGCAAAAAAACGCTATATAACCGCCTGAGTGGTTATATAGCCATTTCAGCCATAGCAGACGATTTCGCGGGCCAACTATGGTACGTCATAAATCAGCCCTGTCATTGCAGCTCTCAAAAGATCACAGCGACCCCATGGCCCATGTCGCCCTTTTCACATCTTAGCAGAGGCTGACCGCAGTTAAATCAACAGCATACGTTCAAATGTGTCTATTGCGAATGTACTAAGCGATTACTTGATCTCAGTGACAAAATTTTCACGGGAACGGCGAACTTTTTTCAAATTGACTAACCAATCCTTGTCCGCTTCCCTGTAGCCTAAAGGCATCATTGCGACACTACGCAGACCACGCGAACGCAAATTAAGAAGTTCATCCAAAGCATTCGGATCAAATCCCTCGATCGGTGTACTATCCACTTCTTCGCAGGCTGCAGCAATCAAGGCAACACCCAGACCAATGTAAGCTTGTCTTGCTGCATGTTGAAAGTTCACTTCGTGTCCACGGGGTGGATATTTGCTTAACAGCATATTGCGGTAGTTCTCCCCGCTTTCACTTTTGCAGCCACGCTCGTCGTCGGTCAGGTCAAACATCATGTTGATGCGTTCAGATGTGTAATCATCCCAAGCGGCAAACACCAGCAAATATGAGCAATCTGTAATTTGCTCTTGTCCTGATGCAATAGGCTTTATTTTTTCAAGTATCGCGCGGTTCGTAACGACAATGACTTCAAACGGTTGTAAGCCGCTGGATGTTGGCGCAAGCCGCACAGCCTCCAGAATTCGCTCGACCTTATCATGCGGCACAGTTTGATTAGGATTCATTTTCTTGGTTGCATAGCGCCATTTCAGGCTCTGAATTAATTCCATAATGTACATCCTTTACTTGTTAAATTAGTCATCCTATTCATCGTCAACTATTGGTCGACTGCCGCTTGTTGCCGATATTTTACTGGTCAGTGACTGCCACAGAAACTCGTCGCATAAGCTCAGGCTCCCTGACGGTCAGCTGTTGGCACACAATAGATATGCTCCGTAATACACGGCCACAAACCTGGCCTTTATGAATTTTTAAGGTAAATTTTAAGCCTGTCGAATTGCAGACGAGCGCGACAGGTAATTGAGATAAAACCAGTCTTCAGGGTTCGTGCTAATTAACGACCAGCAGATTTAGAATCACTATTTGGAAGATCTAAACCTGTTGACCAAGTTTGCAGAATATCAGCATGCTCGGGTTCAAAAGAAATCAGTACAAGAGTTCGATCGGATTGAAGGTCAGCGGGGAGAGAGAACCGTTTTCCACTGAGGCTTTCGCCTGAAATAGCAGGAAATACGCCAAGGCTATTAATCGTCATAAGCGCCTTGTTAACATTGATATTTTGAATATGCTTCCGAACTATTCATTACAGCAAAAGCGTAACCGAGAACAAACAAGATCTTTTTCATAGCAATACCTTATGTAGACCTTACGCAATCATAATAGCATGTATTGGACAGCTTGAAGCATAAGTGATCCATGAACCCCAGGCTGTTCAGCATGTCATTTCAATGGTTAAATCCGTGTTATGCAAATTCCACGGCAACAGCGCTTCAATTTTTTCAGCCGTGCGGGCGGCGGGCAAGTCACGCATGATGCGGCGCAGCCAGGCGTAGGGATCAAGGCCATTGGCCTTGGCGGTTTCCACCAGCGAGTAAATAATCGCGCTGGCGTTAGCTCCCGCCGGGGTATCACTGAACGCTTTTCGGCCAATTACGAACGGACGAATCGCATTTTCGGCTCGATTATTATTAATAGGCAAATCACCCCGCTCGGTATAGCGCGTCAGTTTGTCCCAATAGGTGTTCATGTAGGACAAGGCCGTGTCGAGTTGTTCGTTGAGGTGATTGATGTGATCGCGCACTTGGCTTTCGATTAAATTCAAAGTGACTTGATGTGCAGTTTGTTGTTCATGCAACAGCGCTGTCCATGCCGCCATGTCGCCATCTGGTAATGCAGGCGGAAGATTGACCGCTTGTAGCGTAAAGTTCGGGAGTGAAATCAAGGATTTTTGTATAGCTGAATGCATGTCGCATTTTACAAAAAATCCTTATTAAACAAAATCATAATTTATAATTAAACTCGCCGGCCCATAAATCAAAGCCTTCGAGCAACCATTCGAACTCATGTATCCCGATCAACTGCGTGTGCGTATCCAGCTCACGCGGCCAGGCAAATTTCTCCGCTTCCAGGCGTTTGAGCCACAAACAAAACCCGTTTCGATGCCAGTACAGCACTTTGAGTTTATTGCGCTGGCGATTGACGAACACGTATAGCGCGGAACCGAACGGATTCAGCCCCAGTTCCTGCTCGACCAGTACGCTCAGCCCGTTGATGGATTTGCGAAAGTCGATCGGCTCGCGGCAAAGATAGACTTGCCCAATATCGCAACCGGGGTGCATCAGCGCAGCTCCAGCATGTTTTGTACCGCGCGATCAAAAGCGGCCAACCATTCAGGTGGTGGAAGTACCGACATTTCCAATTGCAGACCGGACGGCAGATTCAATGTGCAAGGTGTTGGCCGAGGTATCGCTACCTGTAGCGCGACAAACTTGCCCGGCACGGATTGGATCGGCTTTGTTCCGGCTTGATGAACTTGCATCGAGTGCTGCACTTGCTTTGCGGCTGCTTGATGCGCCGGCTTTGCAACTGCAAGTTTGCATCACCAGTAATACAGCGACTTCACCGCAAGATTGTGGCACCTTGCATATTCGCTTTCCGAAATTTATTTCAGCTTAAGCGCAGCAACATGCGCCGCCCAGAATTCCGTTTTCTGAATCATGTTTCACCTCATTCGTAATCAAAGTGTAATCATGCAAAAATTAACAGCAACCAACAATCCTGCTGTTTATGGAGCGCTTACTTTCAACGCAGCTTAAACAAGTAACGAATTCGAGATGAGTCTGGTGATTGAATTTAAAAATTAACGGACTAATGAACTCGGAAAGAATACGGCCAGTTGCAATTTCATCTGGTTCGAGAGATTGAATGATGACAATTTTTGAGAATGAGCAGCCAGAAATAATCATTGTCGTAACGAAATAACTTGAGGTTTCTAAGTGAAAGTCGGCTTTTGGCACAAAAGAGATGTTTGGGTCAGCAAACTGCCTGCCGTAAAACTGCCTGTCGTGGAATTTGCTGGTTTCAGGGCACAGGCAATTCGCAGCAATCAGATTTTTGGTGTATATCAGTGTAATTCAATCTTCAGTCAAAACGAAGTTTGGGCGCAACCTTAATATCGCAGTCACAATTAACCACAGCCGGTCATCCGACGGCTGGCTTCAACCTTAAAACTGCAGTTCAAGCCACAGAGTTCACAGAGAGTGACTGGGGATTTTCATTTTTTACTAAATCACCCAAACGGTGAATGAAAAGTTTGTTGTAACCATATGCTTTGCGAGTTTAAGTCCACCGGACTTCATCCCTGCTTACCCCGATTTACTCGGTGATTTCGGTGTTCTCTGTGGCCAAATGCTTTTTGTAGGTTCAAGGATGTGCCTCGACAGTCTTTTGCAGCCAAGCCAATGGGCAGGGCTACTCACAGGATTTGGTGGGGGAAAACGCGTGAAATTTATATAGGGTCGATGAACTTTACGCGCCGCACTATTCCGCGGTGTTCAGCATGCCTGCAAAATCACACTGTCGCCAGGCTTCAAATACCGCGACGGCCACTGTATTCGACAGGTTCAGGCTGCGGTTGTCGGGCAGCATAGGCAGGCGTACGCGCTGTGCCGCGTTGAATGAATTGAGGAGCTCAGCGGGCAGTCCACGGCTCTCAGGGCCGAATAAAAAAGCATCTCCTGCTCGATAGCTGGCTTTATAAAATGAATGCGCACCTTTGGTGGTGAGCGCGAACACACGTGCCGGATCAAAGCCTGCCAGGCAAGTTGTCAGGTCATCGTAGACGCGCAGCTTGGCAAACTCGTGATAGTCCAGCCCTGCCCGTAATAGCTGTTTATCTTCCAGTGTAAAGCCCAGCGGTTTGATCAGGTGCAACTGGCAACCGGTGTTGGCGCAGAGCCGGATGATATTGCCGGTGTTGGGCGGAATTTCAGGTTGGTACAGAATTACATTGAACATATTGTGCGTTAAGACTTTTCATTTATTGTAAAAAACAGGACCTTGCGACAATGGATAGTTTAACGTAAAAGCGGGATGACGCGGTGCTCAGGCAGTATCGCCCTGACATAAAGTTGATTTTGCCGGCAAGAGTCACAAGGCAAAGTCCAGGTTTTTTGGCGAGTGCGTAACATCACTCGCTGTCTGCAAAATCTGCTTAAAGATGCAGACAATCAGCTCAAAGTCGATGATGCGGCAAAAATCATCGGCTGCTGGAAAGCTTTATCCAAGTAAGGACTCTCTGATGATTTGACAGGCGATAGTGACGCGATGAAACGCGCCGTTGCTTTTTGCCAGGTGATTGAAGTATCAAAAGGGGCCAAGACGCATAAAGTTAGTTCCAAACAAATTTCCGGTATGTTTCAGGCGGTCGTCGAGGCCTATCAGGCATCCGAAGATGTAGGTTGGGATTCATCCCGATATATCAGGTTACACCCAGAGAGTGCGAGAACCCCTGCGGGGAAACCCGACCTGCAGGATGCCGACTATCGCGTTGAGAAAATGAAGTACGGTAAGTTCTCTTCGAGAACTCCCTCACCCCAACCCTCTCCCGGCGCGAGAGGAACCATCACGGGGGCGGCGAAGTGAGGGTAAAGATCCCACCACGCTGCATTACAACGATAAAATCACCCTGACCGGTATTCCACGGGAAGCTTATGATTACATCGTCAACGGCAAGCCCGAGCTGGATTGGGTGGTCGAACGGCAATGCGTCAAGACTGACAAGGACAGCGGCATCGTCAACGACGCGAACGACTGGGCAGTGGAAACAATGGGAAATCCGAAGTATCTGCTGGAATTATTCATGCGCGTCGTGACCGTCAGCCTTGAAACCATGAAAATCGTGAATGCCTTGCCGAAACTGACTATTTTGGATGCAACGGGAATGGATTCTTAATGCACCGAAAGTGCCAGCGCTGAATAATAAATGGTATAGCCGTAACACTGCCATCTGGTAATTTTGGCGCGATATGAAATGACAGTTAAGCCAACGGCGGCCAGTATCAGAAAGATTGCAGACTAAAGCATGTCAATTATTTTCCTGCTCTTGCTACCACCCAGGTGCTGATTTTTTTGGCGCCTTGCTTTTTAACCGCTGAGGCAAGTTCGTTCAAACTTGCGCCTGTCGTCATGACATCATCGACCAGCGCAACATGTGTGCCGGATAAATTCCTGTCGCAGCTAAAAGCGCCGCGCACATTTTTATGCCGTTGATGCCAGGGCAATGAGGTTTGTGATGCCGTATCACGCAGCCGCTGGCATGCATTGGATAACAGAGAGATACCAAAATAATCAGCCAGCGGTACAGCAAGCAGCTGCGCCTGATTGAATCCGCGACTGCGTAACTTGGCCGGATGCAGCGGCATGGCAATAACGAAATCCGGCAAATGAATGCGATCAATTCGTTGCGTAAGTTTTTCTGCAAAAGCTTGCGCTATAGCCAGTTGTTCATGATATTTCATTTGTCCTATCAACTGATCAAGCGGAAACCGGTAGTCGAATACGGCGACGGTGTGGCCAAAAGCCGGCGGTTTTGTCAGGCAATGTCCGCAAATTTCGCCGTGCAGTGTAGGCAGGGCACAAACCGGGCAATGCGGTGCGGAAAGATAGGGCAGGCTGTGATTGCAATTCTTGCACCATAAACCCTCATGATTCATGCTGCCACATAAGACGCAGGGTTGTGCGGGTAAAAGCTGCCTTAATTTTAAGCTGATGTTCAGCTTTACAATACTTAAAATTGACAAGGTGCATGCCTTTCTAGGATGATGCGCGATTGTTTTTTATGAGCATCATACCCGCTAAACGATGAATACTCAGACTATTGCTTTTCATACCCCTGTACAGAAAATCCCGACAGTCGGGCGCTGGAGTGTGGAAGAGGTTGAACTCTTGTTCAACTTACCCTTTGCTGATCTGCTGTATCGTGCGCAGCAGATACACCGCGAACATTTCGATCCGAATCAGGTACAGCTCTCCACCTTGTTATCGATCAAAACCGGCGGTTGTTCCGAAGATTGCGGCTACTGCCCTCAGTCGGCCTTTCATTCGACCGGTGTGGAAGACCGTAAAATGCTGGAGCTGGATGCGGTTATTACCGCTGCAAAAGCGGCGCAACAGGCGGGCGCTGATCGTTTTTGCATGGGGGCTGCCTGGCGCGAACCTTCAAAAGAGGACATGTTGAGCGTGGTTGAGATGGTCAAGGCGGTGCGCGGATTGGGGATGGAGACTTGTGCCACGCTTGGGATGCTGAACGATGCGCAAACCGAGCAGTTAAAACAGGCAGGGCTTGATTATTACAACCATAATCTGGATACCTCGCCGGAGTTTTATGGCAATATCATCAGCACCCGTGATTATCAGGACAGGCTGGATACGCTGGCGCGGGTACGCCGTGCCGGCATGCATGTGTGCAGCGGCGGCATCATTGGTCTGGGTGAAAATCTGACGCAACGTGCCGGTCTGGTGGCGCAACTGGCGAATCTGAATCCTTATCCTGAAAGTGTGCCGATAAATAATCTGGTTAAGGTGGAAGGCACGCCGCTTGCCGATCAGGCCGAGCTTGACCCGCTGGATTTTGTACGCACCATTGCGGTCGCGCGCATCACCATGCCAACTGCACGCGTGAGGCTCTCCGCAGGACGTCAACAGATGTCGGATGCGATTCAGGCTTTATGTTTTCTGGCCGGGGCCAATTCCATTTTTTACGGCGAGCAATTGCTCACTACAGGGAATCCTGAAGTGGAACGCGACCGGGCGCTGATGGATAGGCTCGGCATGTATGCTTTTGCCGATAAACACTAAAACTATTTCTCCACGAGAATCATTTCGTGGAGAGAATATTTATGCCTTTTTCAGAACTCCAGCTTCAACTCGCTGAGCGCAAGGCTCGCGGGTTGTTGCGTCAGCGACGCACGCTGTCAACACCACAGTCGCCGCAGCTGATTGTCGATGGCAAACCTTATTTATCCTTTTGCAGTAACGATTATCTCGGGTTGGCCTGTCATCCGCTGCTCGTTAATGCACTGCAACAAGGTGCTGCGCAATACGGTGCGGGGGCGGGTGCTGCACATCTGCTGAGTGGGCATTTCGATGCTCATGAACAACTCGAACAGGAACTGGCTGATTTCGTTGAAAAACCCGCTGCACTGTTGTTTTCCACCGGTTATATGGCGAATCTCGGTGTGGTACAGGCGCTGACAAGTCGCCGTGATACTGTTTTTGCCGATAAATATAATCACGCTTCCTTAAACGATGCAATGCTGCTCTCGCGTGCTAGGGTCAGGCGCTATCGTCATAACGACATGGTGCAGCTGGAGGCAATGCTAGGTGAGGTAAAACAGGGACGCCGCCTGATTTGTACTGATGCGGTATTCAGTATGGACGGCGACAGAGCGCCGTTGCCTGAATTGCTGGCCTTGTGCGAAGCATACGACGCCTGGCTGCTGGTGGATGATGCGCATGGATTCGGTGTTGTAGGTGAACAGGGACGCGGCTCCTTATTTCAATCCACACCCTTTGCAAAAGGGGGGCGAGTGGGGGATTTAAATTCGCCGCGGATTATCTATATGGCGACATTGGGTAAGGCGGCAGGCGTGTTTGGTGCGTTCGTCGCCGCAGAGCAGGTGGTCATTGATACGCTGATTAACCAGGCGCGCAGTTATGTCTACACCACAGCGACCCCGCCTGCGCTGTCGGTGGCACTTTTGCAAAGTTTGCGTCTGATTGCCGCCGGCAATGACAGGCGGGCACATTTGTACCGTCTGATCGCGCAACTCAAAGGCGGAATGAAAGATTTACCCTGGCTTTTGCTGGCGTCGGATACCGCGATACAACCGTTGATTGTCGGTGAGAACAGGGGCGCGCTGGACTTAAGTATGGCATTGCAGAAGCGCGGCATCCGGGTTGCGGCTATCCGGCCGCCTACCGTACCAGCCGGGACTGCGCGATTGCGCATCACTTTGTCGGCCAGCCACACGACAGCTGATGTCAGCCGTTTGCTGGAGGCTTTGCATGAACTTGCCAAGGGATTTTAAACTGATGTTATTCAGTAACATCAATTATAGAAAACAAAAATGACCGTCTTGCACGTTGACAGGTTTGGCAATACAGGTGAACCGCTGTTGTTCATCCATGGCTGGGGCATGCACAGTGGCATGTGGAGCAGCGTGCTGTCACAACTGGCCGGAGAATATCGCGTGATGGCCGTCGATTTGCCCGGACATGGACTTAGTGCGGAAAATGGACAGTGGATAACGGGTAGCGGGAAAAATGTTGATTCGAACACTGACGACTCACAACTTACCACTTACCACTTGGACAGTCTCGTTGATCAATTATCCGCGCAATTTACTGAACCCGTTACCGTCTGCGGCTGGTCACTGGGCGGACAGCTTGCCTTGCGCTGGGCAGAGCGGTTTCCTGAGCAAATAAAACGGCTGGTGTTGGTAGCTTCAACGCCCTGTTTTGTGCAGCGGGACGACTGGCTTTGTGCCATGGAAAAAGAGACGCTGAACGCATTTGCAGCATTATTGCAAAAAGACTTTGCGGTCACGTTGCGCCGGTTTCTGGCGCTGCAAGCGCGTGGCAGTGAACAGGAGCGGGAATTATTGATCAATCTGCGTCATTTGTTGCAAACCCGCCCGGAACCTGACCTGACAGCGTTGCAATCCGGACTGGCGCTGCTGCGTGACGTCGATTTGCGTGAAATTTTGCCGCTAATCAGTCAACCGTCACTGGTGGTTGCAGGCGTTCGTGATACGCTCACACCTTTTGCTGCCTCGCAATATCTGGCGACTCACTTGCCCTTCGCACGACTGGCAGCAATAGCAGGTGCAGCACATACACCTTTTTTATCCCATTCGGATATATTTATTGAATTGATGCGTGACTTTTTACATGAATGAATTTGTAATCGATAAAAAAGCCATGCGCAGATCCTTTTCCCGCGCGGCAGCAAACTATGATGCAACTGCGGTATTGCAACGTGAAGTCTGCACGCGCATGCTGGAGCGACTGGATTATGTCAAGATACAGCCTGAACGTCTGCTCGATGCCGGTTCCGGTACCGGCTGGGGCGGACGGCAACTGGCGGAAAAGTATCCGGCTGCCACGCTGATCTCACTGGATATCGCCATCGGCATGTTGCAAAATGCGCAAAGCCGCTCAAACTGGTGGCAAAAATTATTTGGGGCTAAACGGAATTTTCCTGTTTGTGCTGATGTGGAAGCTTTGCCGTTGAGTCCTAACAGCCTTGACATGGTCTGGTCGAATATGGCGGTGCAGTGGTGTAATGATTTGCCCGCAACTTTTGTCGAACTGCATCGTGTGCTCAAAACAGAAGGGCTGTTGATGTTCAGTACCTTGGGGCCGGACACGCTCAAAGAGTTGCGCCAGTCGTTCAGCGGCGTGGATGAACACAGTCATCTGAACCGTTTTGCCGATATGCACGACATCGGCGATATGCTAGTACAAGCCGGCTTCGCCGAGCCCGTCATGGACATGGAATATCTGACGCTGACTTACAACGATGTGCGCGGCGTATTGCAGGATCTCAAAGGCATAGGCGCGCATAATACGACAGAGGGGCGCGGACAGGGGCTGATGGGTAAAGCCGCTTTTGCGCGCTTGCTGGAAAATTACGAAAAATTGCGCCGCGACGGTAAGCTGCCGGCTACTTATGAAGTGGTTTACGGCCATGCTTGGAAGCCTGCTCCGCGTGTGAACCGCGACGGGGCTGCAATTATCAAGACATCCTTCAAGCTATGAATGCAGGATATTGAACCTTGAACCTGACTTTATGAATTATTTTGTCACAGGTACGGATACCGATGTCGGCAAAACGCTGATCAGTTGCGCCTTGCTGCAGGCTTTTGCAGGTCAAGGATTGCGGGTGACAGGCATGAAACCGGTCGCCTGCAATGAGGGTGCGGTAAGTGAGGATGTCAGGCAGCTGGCGGCTAGCAGCAATGTACAAGGCATGCCCGGTCAGGTGAATCCCTATTTTTTTGAGCGGGCCGTGGCACCGCATCTGGCGGCTGAATTGTCCGGAGTCAGAATTAATCTGGAGCGCATTGTGCAATCCTACTGTGAGCTGGCGACTCAGGCTGATGTGGTGATTGTAGAAGGCACAGGCGGCTATCTGCTGCCGCTCAATGACCAGGAGGATGGTGCTGATCTTGCCCGGCAGTTGAAATTGCCGGTGATCATGGTGGTGGGCATGCGGCTGGGTTGCATCAATCATGCGCTGCTCACCAGCATGGCGATTGCCGCCAGCGGTTTGAAACTGGCAGGCTGGGTGGCGAACTGCGTGGATAAAGATATGAAGATGCGGGAGGAAAATATCGCCGCTTTGCAGCAGCGTATTGCAGGGCCGTTGCTTGGTGTGGTGCCGAATTTCAAAACCCTTCCGGATATAAAAGAAGTAGCGAAATTTTTGGAACTGTCGCTGTTACACGCTTAGAATCCCACTATCCACTATCCACTATCCACTATCCATTGCATTTATGACCGATTTTAGTATTGTCGCGGTATTCTTTGTCGGTCTTTTAAGCGGCGTTCACTGTCTTGGAATGTGCGGCAGTCTGGTCGGTATTTTGACCGGTCAGTTGCCCGAACAGGGGGCGCGCTGGCCATTTCATCTGGCCTACAGCACAGGGCGAGTGGCAAGCTATACGCTGGCAGGCGCACTGGTTGGTGCTATCGGTCAGGCAGGCATGCTGTTGCGCGATGTGATGCCCGTTCAACATTTGTTGTTCGCCTTGTCCAGTATGATGCTGATCGCATTAGGACTTTATCTCGCCGGGATTTGGGGCTTCGTGCGGCGCATCGAGATGTTGGGCAAATCGCTGTGGAAGCGCATTCAGCCATTGACGCGCGGCTTGTTTCCGGTGGTAACGCCGTTGCGGGCTTTTTTGTTAGGCACTTTGTGGGGGTGGTTGCCTTGCGGACTGGTATACAGTGTGCTGATTACCGCTTTGGCCAGCGGGCATGCAAAAAGCGGTGCGCTGGTGATGCTGGTGTTTGGCCTGGGTACTTTACCGAATCTGCTGGCAATCGGCCTGTTCTGGGAAAGTTTGAAGCATTGGGTGCAAGCACCGCAAGTGCGCAGGGCTGCCGGGTTACTGGTGGTGTGTCTGGGAGTCTATGGCCTGTTCAAGGTAGGCTATACCCTTTATATCAACGGATGGATCGGGAGTTGTCATGTCGCTGCGTAATTTGCTGATAGTGATGTTGTCGTTTTTCATCTCCGCCTGCGACGGGCCCAGGCTGCCTTCGCCGTTTCACGCCAGTGATGTTTCCGGTAAATTTGCCGGTGCTGATTTCAAGTTGACTGACCATAACGGTAAAGTACGCACACTGAGTGATTTTCGCGGCAAAGTTGTGGTGTTGTTTTTTGGCTATACGCATTGTCCTGACGTTTGTCCGACGACCATGGCGGATCTGGCTCATGTGATGGGAAATCTGGGTAAACATGCGGAGCGCGTGCAGGTGTTATTTGTCACCATCGATCCCGATCGGGACACGCAAGCCTTGCTGGCGCAATATGTGCCGGCGTTTAATCCATCATTTCTGGGTTTATATGGCGATAACGGTACCACAGCACAAGTTGCCAAAATTTTTAATGTGATCTATCAAAAGCAGGCGGGTCGTGCAGGCTATAATGTGGATCATAGTGCAGGTTCTTATTTGATTGATACGGCAGGAAAGGTTAGATTGCTCTCCCCCTACGCGCAACGCGTTGATTTTCTGGAGCAGGATATCCGTTTGCTGCTGGCGCTGGGCAAGCCTTGAGCAGGTGTTTTCGCTTGCCTGGTGTTATGATTCGCATTAACGAACACACTTATCCGGGGGGAAAGTATGAAAATTTTGTTGGCAGATGACCATGCGCTGTTTCGCGATGGAATGAGATATGTTTTGCAACAGTTGACGGACCCGCTGGAAATACTGGAAGCGGATAATTTTCAGGATTGTTTAAAGCTTGCAGGCCAAAATTTGGATTTGGGTCTGGTGCTGCTTGATTTGTATATGCCGGGTAGCGACGGCGCAAAGTCGGTTAGCTATTTCCATCAGCGCTATCCTACGCTTTCTGTCGTCGTGGTATCAGGCGAGGAAGCGAGTTCAAATATGGAAAAAGTCATGAATTACGGTGCTGCAGGTTTTATCAGTAAGAGTTCAAATACTCAAACGATGTTAGCAGCCTTGAATCTGGTGCTGTCCGGCGGGATATATCTGCCGCCGGAAATTGCACATGCGTATGTTTGTGAAACAGGACACGCGGACAAGCGTTTTCATGTGAATGCTTATGGATTGACGCCACGTCAGCTGGAAGTATTGCAGAATATTTGTGCAGGGATGAGCAATAAGGAAATCGCAACCGCCATGAATCTTGCTGATGGAACCGTAAAAATTCATGTCGCAGCTGTTTATCTGACCTTGAAAGTGAACGGTCGTCTGGAAGCGGTGCGTGCAGCCGAGCATCTGGGGCTGGTCGGAGTGCCTTATGGCTGAAGCAGGTCGCGACTTGCCGGAAAATAAATTGTTCAGTTTATTGCGTGAATCGCGTTGGTTGTTGCTGACTGCGTTGGCGCTGTATTTTACGGTAGCGTTGTACGGTTATAACCCCGCTGATTCGGCCTGGTCGCAGAGCGCATCCGGCACACGGATTTATAATCCTACCGGAGTGTTGGGCGCTTATTTATCCGACCTATCGTTCTATTTGTTTGGTGTGTCAACCTGGTGGCTGGTGCTGTTCATGCTGCAACAAGTGTGGTCAGGCTATCGCAGACTACGTCAAGACAGTGTTTTCTGTAAGCGTACCTTATGGGTTGCCTTTATCGGCTTCAGTTTGTTGTTGTTTTCCAGCAGCGCGCTGGAAGCGATCCGTCTGTATACCCTTAAAGTATCCCTGCCACTGGCACCCGGTGGTATGTTTGGCCTGATGATAGGGAAAGCACTGACGCATTTGCTGGGATTTACCGGGGCAACTTTGTTGCTGCTAGCGTTAATGGCTGCCAGTTTCAGTTTGTTCACGGGATTGTCCTGGTTGCGTTTTATGGACTGGCTGGGTGCGAAACTGGAGGCCGGGTTCTGCCGGGCATTGAACTTTTGGCAAACCCGTCAGGACAAGCGCATAGGCGAACAGGCAATCAGTCAGCGTCGTACCGTATTGGCTGTTGAGAAAAAACGGGTCGAAGTGCATCAGCCTATGCCTGTCGAAAGACCGGTTGTGGTAGTTCAATCAGCGCGAGCGAACGAAGAAAAGCAGGTAGTGCGCGTGAACGAAGAAAAGCAGATTACGCTGTTTGAAAATATGTCCGACTCGCCTCTGCCACCGTTGCATTTGTTGGATCCAGCAACCCATCAGACAGAGACTGTTTCCGCCGATACACTGGAATTCACTTCACGTCTGATTGAGCGCAAATTGCAGGATTTTGGTGTGGCTGTCAAAGTTGTCGCAGCCTATCCCGGACCTGTGATCACGCGTTACGAAATCGAACCTGCTGTCGGCGTGAAGGGCAGTCAGATCACCAATCTGGTGCGGGACTTGGCGCGTGCACTGTCTGTGGTAAGCATTCGTCTGGTTGAGACAATCCCTGGAAAAACCTACATGGCGCTGGAATTACCCAATGCCAAACGGCAGATGGTGCAACTGTCTGAAATTCTGAATTCTCAGGTTTATGCAGACATGCACTCCATGCTGACCATTGCCATGGGCAAGGATATCGCCGGTAATCCGGTGGTGGCCGATCTGGCCAAAATGCCGCATGTGCTGGTGGCGGGGACGACAGGTTCCGGTAAATCAGTGGGAATCAACGCCATGATTCTGAGTATTATTTACAAGGCTACGCCGCAGCAAGTGCGCATGTTGTTGATCGACCCGAAGATGCTCGAACTATCCGTTTATGAAGGAATCCCGCATTTGCTCTGCCCTGTGGTGACAGATATGCGTCAGGCAGCTTCAGGGCTTAACTGGTGTGTGCAGGAGATGGATAAGCGCTACCGGCTGATGTCGCACTTTGGCGTGCGCAATATCGCCGGTTTTAATCAAAAGTTTCGTGAAGCGATTAAGTCCGACAAGCCGCTGACGAATCCGTTTTCGCTGACGCCTGATAATCCGGAGGCGCTGGAAGAATTGCCGTTGATTGTGGTATTTATCGACGAACTGGCTGATCTGATGATGGTGGTGGGCAAAAAAATCGAAGAGCTGATTGCCCGTCTGGCACAAAAGGCGCGAGCTTCCGGCATTCATCTGGTGCTGGCTACTCAGCGTCCTTCTGTGGATGTCATTACCGGCCTCATTAAAGCCAACGTGCCGACGCGCATTGCCTTTCAGGTGTCAAGCAAGATTGATTCCCGCACTATCCTAGATCAGATGGGCGCGGAAGCCTTGCTGGGGCAGGGCGATATGCTGTATCTGCCGCCGGGCACCGGCTATCCGCAACGGGTACATGGTGCGTTTGTCTCCGATCAGGAAGTGCATCGTATTGCCGAGCATCTGAAGGCGCAAGGCGCACCTGAATATATAGAAGGTATGCTCAATTCGCTGGAAGAGTCAGGGGATGATGGCGGAGGAAGTGCCCCGACATTGAATGCGGAAGCGGATCCTTTATATGATCAGGCGGTGGAAATCGTGGTTAAGTCTCGCCGTGCGTCGATTTCTCTGGTTCAGCGCAACTTGCGCATCGGTTACAACCGCGCCGCACGTCTGGTTGAGCAAATGGAAGCGGCTGGTATCGTCACCGCGATGCAAAGCAACGGCAATCGCGAAGTGATCGCTCCACACAGGGAGTCGTGAGTGGTAAGTAGTGAGTGATAAGTTCCCGAATCCTGAATCCAAAATCCAAAAAAATGAAAAATATAATTATTATAGTAATACTGTTTCTCGCGCCGTTGACTGCACGGGCCGATGCGATAGAAAAGCTTAAAACTTTTATCGGCGCTACTCATTCCGCGCAGGCGAATTTTACGCAAGTTGTACAGGATCAGAACGGCAAACATATTCAGAGTGCTGCTGGTGTGATGCAGTTTCAGCGACCGGGGAAATTTCGCTGGACTTACCAGCAACCGTATGAGCAAATTATTGTCGGCGATGGCGCAAAATTCTGGTTGTATGACAAGGATTTGAATCAGGTGACAGTCAAAAAACTCGATGCTGCACTGGGCAATAGTCCGGCTGCGTTGCTGGCAGGCAATAATGAGATTGAGCGCGGTTTTGTGCTCAAGAATAGCGGCAACCGCGACGGGCTTGAATGGTTGCAAGCGACGCCCAAAGGTTCGGATAGCAGCTTCTCTGCAATCTATATGGCTTTCGATGCTCAGGCAGGGCTGGTTGTCATGGAGTTGAATGACGCGTTCGGCCACAAGACGGTGCTGCGTTTTGCAGGCTTGCAGCGCAATCCTAGGTTATCGGCACAGCAGTTTCAGTTCACCCCGCCGGCGGGCACGGATTTGATCGGTGAATAATCACTAACCATGTTCAATGCTTCGTTATTTAAGAGTCCGACTGCCGCCGCCCCGCTTGCCGAACGATTGCGCCCCAAACATATAGACGAGGTGATCGGGCAATCGCATCTGCTGGGTGAGGGGCGCCCGCTGCGTCTGGCATTTCAGTCGGGTCGTCTGCATTCTATGATTTTGTGGGGACCGCCGGGCGTTGGCAAGACTACGCTGGCAAGACTCATGGCTTCAGCCTTCGATGCCGAATTCATGCCGTTGTCCGCAGTGCTGTCGGGTGTGAAGGATATTCGGGAAGCGATTGCCAATGCGCAGCAGGTGTTGCAGCAGAAGGGGCGTCATACCATCCTGTTCGTCGACGAAGTACATCGTTTCAACAAATCTCAGCAGGATGCATTTCTGCCCTTTGTCGAACAGGGACTGGTCACCTTTGTTGGCGCAACCACAGAAAATCCCTCCTTCGAAGTAAACAACGCGCTGCTGTCACGCGCGCAGGTATATGTGCTGCATGCCCTCTCTATTGATGAACTGGGGCAATTGTTTGATCACGCGCAGCAAGAGGCGATGCCGTGTGTGAGCTTCGGGGCTGACGCGCGAGAGCGGATTATCGGTTATGCAGACGGTGATGCGCGTCGCTTGCTGAACGTGCTGGAGCAGCTGCAAACAGCGGCAAAAACGTCGGGAACAAGTAAAATAGATGGCGCATTTCTCGACAATACACTGGCACAGAATTTGCGTCGTTTCGACAAGGGCGGTGAGGCGTTTTACGACCAGATTTCAGCGTTGCATAAATCGGTCAGAGGGTCGAACCCGGATGCTGCGCTGTACTGGCTGGTGCGCATGCTGGATGGCGGTGCGGATGCCCGCTATCTGGCGCGGCGCATCGTCAGGATGGCGTGGGAAGATATCGGGCTGGCCGACCCCAGAGCGATTCAGCTGGCAAATGATGCGGCACTGACCTATGAACGATTAGGTTCTCCGGAAGGGGAACTGGCGCTGGCACAAGCCGTGATTTACCTGGCCTGTGCGCCCAAGTCGAATGCAGGCTATGTCGCGTATAATGCCGCGCGCGCCTTTGTTGCTCAGGATGGCTCAAGGGATGTGCCGCTGCACTTGCGCAATGCACCGACAAAATTGATGAAACAACTCGATTACGGTCGCGATTATCGCTACGCGCACGACGAGGCTGGCGGCTATGCGGCAGGAGAGCATTATTTTCCGGATAATATGCCGGAGGTTGGTTTTTATCAGCCGACTAATCGCGGATTAGAGGGTAAAATTTCAGAAAAATTAGCGCGCCTGCGTGAACTGGACGCAGCGGCAAAAAAAGGATAAACAAAATGTTAGATATTCAGATTTTACGCAGTGATTTGGACAATGTTGCAGCACGTCTGGCGACAAGAGGTTTCGTGCTGGATACGGCACGCTTTATTGAACTGGAGACCGCACGCAAGGATATCCAGATGCGCACGCAGGAATTACAAGCCAAGCGCAACAGCTCCTCAAAACTGATCGGGCAGGCCAAGTCACGCGGTGAAGACACCACGGCAATTATGGCGGAAGTGGCACTGGTGGGTGAAGGACTGAAAGCGATTGAGATCCAACTCGTGCAACTGCAAAACGAATTGCAGTCGATGCTCGAGGGATTACCCAATATGCCGCATGAAAGCGTGCCGGTTGGAAAATCAGAAGCGGATAATCTGGAAGTACGCAAGGTGGGTGCTATCCCCGAATTTGATTTTGTCGTTAAGGATCACGTCGAGCTGGGTGAGAAGCTGGGCGGGCTGGATTTTGAAACGGCCGCTAAAATTTCAGGTGCGCGTTTCTCTGTTCTTAAGGGGGGGCTTGCGCGCATGCATCGTGCGCTGGCGCAGTTTATGCTTGATACGCATAGCGACTGTCACGGCTATACCGAGGTGTATGTGCCGTATATGGTGAATGCGGCATCAATGCGCGGTACCGGGCAGTTACCAAAGTTTGAGGAAGACCTGTTTCGGGTGCCGCGTCAGATGGGCGAGGAAGGCGAGCAGAATTTTTATCTGATTCCAACTGCCGAGGTGCCGGTGACCAACATGGTGCGCGATGAAATTATCCCGCTGGAGGATTTGCCGCTGAAATATGTTGCACATACGCCGTGTTTTCGTTCTGAGGCAGGTTCTGCCGGACGCGACACGCGCGGGTTGATACGCCAGCATCAGTTTGAAAAGGTGGAGCTGGTGCAGATGGTGCATCCGGATGAATCCTACGCTGCCCTGGCGCAATTGCTAGGACATGCTGAAACGATTTTACAGCAGTTGGGCCTGTCTTATCGCGTGGTAAAACTCTGCACCGGCGATATCGGTTTTTCTTCTGCTACCACTTACGATATTGAGGTTTGGTTGCCCGCGCAGAATACTTACCGGGAAATTTCTTCATGCAGTAATTTTGAGGCGTTTCAGGCCCGGCGATTGCAGGCGCGTTTCAGGAATGCGGCGGGTAAGCCGGAATTGCTGCATACGCTGAATGGTTCGGGGCTTGCCGTAGGCCGTACACTCGTCGCGATTTTAGAAAACAATCAACTTGCGGATGGCAGCGTGAAAATCCCGGAAGTATTGCAATGTTACATGGGGGGTTTAAAAATATTGTCTGCAAGTTGATTGTTTCTGCGCAGACAAAAGACAAATAAAGCACGTAGCTAATACAATCAACTTGCCGATAGCAGTATATGCACACCATAAGTGTTCAGGCCCTGACGGAAAGCGATAATTGATTTGTCTATTTTGTCAGGGAATAGGATGAATCGGCCAATTCATTGCTCAAATTGGCTTTCACTTGAATCGGCAGGTGCAACGAAAAAGCGGGTTTGGCACGTGTGCTGAGCAGTTGGTAGTCATGTTTCGCAACACTTGCCGTATCATCGGTTAGTCGGGACAGAATGTCATAATAAGCACGGACATTTTCGACAAAAACGACGGCTTCACCGCCACGCGCATAGCCGTGTTTAAGTGAGTCAAAATAAGCCGGGTTGGTTAATGAAGGCAGCCATTTTTTCACATCGACCCAGGAGTTTGCATTACCTTTTTTTCTTTCAGTCAATACCCTCGCATCCTCAAGATGACCTTGTCCCTGATTGTAGGCGGACAGAGCCATCCAGGTGCGTTCCGGCTCTTCAATTTTTTCCGGCAGTTGACTTTTTATCTGCTCCAGATATTTTGCGCCGGCCAAAATGCTCTCTCCGGCATTAAGGCGGTTGCTTACTTTCATTTCGTCTGCTGTAGCTTCCGTCAACATCATCATGCCGCGTACGTTGGTAAAAGAGGTTGCCAGAGGATCCCAGTGCGATTCCTGATAGGCCATGGCTGCAACCAGACGCCAGTCTTCGTTGACCGCTTTGCCTGCCTTTTCGAAAAGTGAGCGATACTTGGGAAGTATCCTGGTGGTTAGCTCGATAAATGTGGCTGCGTCCAGGGGAGCCAGTCTGTCGTTGTGGCCGTAGTAACGATCCAATAGATTGTTCAATTCACCGTTGCTGGTGATCTGGGCGAAGTACTGTTCTGTTGCCGTGATCAGATCGTTGTCCGCGTCGCCCGGAAAAGCCCAGGCCAGCTTGGCTGGTTTGCCAATATCAAATGCCGCAGCCAGATTTTCGTAGTAATTGAGCATTTGCGAAATTTGTTCGTGATTGGCAATCGTGTAGTCCAGTTTGCCTTGAGCAACCTCCTTTAGCAGGTCTTCAACCGTGTCTGTGCTACGTGAGGCCCAAGTTAGGTCGGGTATTTGCTCCCTGGCCATAATAAGTGCTTTTTCGTGGTTTGAGCCTGCTACGACTGCAATGCGTTTACCTAGCAGGTCTATTAAGTGGCGCGGTGCCGGCTGGTCCTGATTGAATGCGACCTGTTCGACAGAGCTCAGGTAACCCGGTCCCAGCAGCAAGCCATTGGTTTTTTGATCCAGCCGGAAACCTGAAGATGATAAATGCGCTTGATGATTGCGCAGTGTTTTTTCGATCTGATCAGCCGGAATCAAAATTATTTCCAGCGGAACATGCAGATAATCGGCAAATTGCCGTGCAAGTTGTTTGGAAAATTCCTCATCGGAGAGTGTGCTGTCCTGCGCAATGGCGACAACCAGTTGCTTTGTACGCCAGGAAGGTAATAGTTTGGTTACAAATGGCTTGTTCAGATGCGTATAGCCGAACAGCAGCAGCGACATAAAAATGCCGAACTGAAACAGTCTGATGATGAGAATGTGTCTGCGCATGACAACATTTTGCACTAAATCTTCAGTATGCTGGTAGAATTCGCATTCCGGAGAGGTGGCAGAGTGGTCGAATGTACCTGACTCGAAATCAGGCGTACGGTATTCCCGTACCGAGGGTTCGAATCCCTCCTTCTCCGCCAAATTAAAAAGGACACCCTTAAGGGTGTCCTTTTTAATTTGGGAGAACGGCGGGTGAGAACCCTCCCGGGTTCGACCAGCGAGCATTGCTCGCGCAGGACGCCAGAGGGGCGGCCCCGAACATTGCGAGGGATGAGCGCATCGCGGATGCAGCGCGATGCGCGAGCACCAGCGAGCACTGCTCAGGCAGTATGCACGAAGAGCAATCCCGTCTGATAACGGATGTGGCACAATAGTTACGTGATTGCGGACTCAACACCTCATGGAAATACGCAAATTTTTCACTGCGACTCTGAAAATGGATAACGCTGGTGCTGGCGGTTTTTGCTCAGAACGGTTAATCTACTGCCTATGGATGAATACACCACAAGAAAACCAATGAATTTACGCCGCAGAGGTATTTATCTGCTGCCTAATCTTTTTACTACCGGCGCGTTGTTCTCAGGTTTCTATGCCATTGTGCAAGCAATGAACGGACAGTTCGAGCATGCAGCGGTGGCAATTTTTATTGCAATGATACTGGATGGCCTGGACGGTCGGGTGGCTCGCATGACGCATACCCAGAGTGAATTTGGTGCGGAATACGATAGCTTGTCCGATATGGTTTCATTTGGCGTTGCTCCTTCTCTGGTCGTGTATGAGTGGGCGCTGAAGGGGATGGGTAAATGGGGCTGGTTTGCCGCTTTTATTTATTGTGTTGCCACTGCACTGCGCCTGGCCAGGTTTAATACCAATCATGAGGTTATTGACAAAAATTATTTTCAGGGCTTGCCAAGTCCGGCTGCGGCAGCGCTGGTAGGGGGCTTCGTCTGGGTGATGCTCGACTCAGGTTTTAGTGGCGAGCAGATGCGCTGGTATGCTTCCGCCCTGACGGTTTTCGCCGGTTTGAGTATGGTCAGCAATTTGCCTTTCTACAGCTTCAAGACCATTAATATGCGCAAGAGCGTGCCATTCCTGGTGATTTTTCTTGTGGCTCTGTTTTTTCTGCTGATTTTTAGTTACCCGCCAGGTGTGCTGTTTGGCTTATTCTTGTGTTATTCCCTGTCAGGTTTTGTCATGTGGTATCTTCGTCGCAAACAGTCTGCCTGACTCCCGCAGCGTTCGGATGCCAGACATTCCTGTGCTACTTAAAATTAATTCCATCAGGAGTATTACATGACAGATAAATTAATCATATTCGATACCACTTTGCGCGATGGCGAGCAGAGTCCCGGCGCTGCGATGACGCGTGAAAAAAAGATCCGCATTGCACGTCAGCTGGAGAAGCTGGGAGTGGATGTGATTGAGGCCGGTTTTGCGGCAGCCAGTGACGGCGACTTCGAAGCGGTGAAAGCCGTGGCAGAAACGGTCAAAGGTTCAACGATATGCTCACTGGCACGTGCCAGTGAGAATGACGTGCGACGTGCAGGTTTGGCCATCACCCCTGCGAAATCGGGTCGCATCCACACTTTTATTGCCACCAGTCCGATACACATGCAGCACAAGTTGCGCATGAACGAGGATCAAGTGGTTGAGCGTGCCGTCGCAGCAGTGAAATGGGCGCTTGAATATACCGATGATGTGGAATTTTCCGCCGAAGATGCGGTGCGCTCTGATATGGCTTTTCTGGTGCGCGTGTTTGATGCGGTGATCAAGGCGGGTGCCAAAACTTTAAATGTACCTGATACGGTCGGCTATTCGATACCCGCGGCCTGGGGCGAGAGGATCAGACAATTGATTCTTCAGGTGCCAGATTCGGATAAGGTCATCTGGTCCACGCATTGCCATAACGATCTGGGGCTGGCAGTGGCGAACTCTTTGTCAGCGGTGATGAATGGGGCACGTCAGGTCGAATGCACCATCAATGGCTTAGGCGAGCGTGCCGGCAATGCCTCGCTGGAAGAGATCGTCATGGCGGTGAAAACGCGTCACGACATTTTCAATCTGCATACGCGTATTGATACCACGCAGATTGTAACAACTTCAAAACTGGTTTCCAGCATCACAGGTTATCCTGTCCAACCGAACAAGGCGATTGTGGGCGCGAATGCCTTTGCGCATGAGTCCGGGATTCATCAGGACGGTGTCCTGAAACACCGCGAAACCTACGAAATCATGCGTGCAGAGGATGTGGGCTGGAACGCCAATAAGCTGACGCTGGGCAAATTATCCGGGCGGAATGCCTTGCGTTCGCGTTTTGCCAGTTTAAATATCGAATTCGCCTCGGAAGAACTGTTTAATGCGGCTTTTACGCGTTTCAAGGAACTGGCCGATCGCAAGAGTGACATTTTTGATGAGGATTTGCAGGCTTTAGTGAGTATTGATGCGATTACAGAGATCAATGAACATTATCGTCTGATTTCGTTGCGCGCTCACAGTGAAACAGGCATTTTGCCGACAGCACATGTGGTGATGAGTATCGGAGCCGACAAGTTTGAAGCCGAAATGCAAGGTGGCGGACCGGTTGATGCAGCCTTTAAAGCCATCGAAAAAGTCGTGCATAGCGGCACCGAGTTGCAACTGTATTCAGTGAACAACATCACCAGCGGTACGGACGCGCAGGGCGAAGTGACTGTGCGACTGGCTCGTGGCGGGCGCATTGTGAACGGGCAGGGTGCTGACACGGATATTGTCGTGGCTTCCGCCCAGGCCTATCTGAATGCGCTGAATAAATTGCAGGATAGTGCCGAGCGCGCTCACCCGCAAGTGTGAAATCTGGCTGATATCAAAAAGGCATAACACTATTCTTTATATTCTTGTTGTCCTCATGATGGTTCGGTGGCTGACCCGGGCGGATCAGCTCATCCATCATGCGCGGTTTTATACGCGTTTTGCTGGTGCTTATCGTCGACTTGTTCATGATTACCGGCAGAAGATTTATACAGGCAGTCTGCTTAAAGGCTGTCCGGTAGAGATGCAGGCGGGCAGCAAGACAATTTCCAGTACTTATCCCGCCGCAGCCTGGCGGATATGGAACCTTCCCGCAAGGCGTGCCCGATTTGCGTATCGGTACGCCTTGAGTGTAACTATGTATCAGGCAGTTGAATCACCACAGCGTAGTCTTTTAATAAATCATCACTGTAAAATAGGAAAATATCATGAAAACCTCCCATCTTCTTAATGTGTTTGCTCTGGCAGCTTTAGCCATGACCGGAATTGCGACTGCAAATGAAATGACCCATGAAGGCTATCTGATAGACAGCCGGGGCACTGTCGTCAGAGATGGCTCCGGTCAGTGTGTGCACACCGGATTCTGGACATCAGAGATGGTCATTGAAGGATGCGGAAAAGCAGCCCCGCTAGCCGCCGTTGTAACAGCACCTGTAGCAGCACCTGTAGCAGCACCGGTACCCGCGCCTGTTGTTAAGGCAAAAACCGTTTTTGTTCCTTATACCCTGCAGACTGAAGCCCTGTTTGCCTACAATAAATCTGAACTGAAAGAGCAGGGAAAACAGAAGATTCACGATGAAGTTCTCGATAAAATGAAGGAATATACGAAAACTGATACTGTGGTCATAACCGGCTACGCCGACAGGATCGGCAGTGCAAAATATAACACGGCTCTCTCGCAACGTCGTGCAGATGCTGTCAAAGCATACATCGTTGCACAAGGCGTCGATGGCGGTCGCATTGAGACAGCAGCAAAAGGCGAAGCGGATCCTGTTGTGTCCTGCGATAACATCAAAGGCAAGGCCAATCATAAAAACAAGGCGCTGATTTCATGTCTGCAACCTAATCGTCGTATCGTACTGGATATCAAGGGACAAATGCCCGTTCAGAAGTAAGCTTTGAATAATACCCGAGGTCGCTTTTAAACTATATCTCGATTCATCACAGGTAAATCTTCCAATGGGGGATTTACCGTGTGGGATTTATTACAATTACCGTTAGCATGAAACTTTGCTAAGCATGTGGCAGTCGTCACTGTCACGTAATGCAATCAGCCAGCAGATAAAGCCGGAAGCGGGCTTCAGTTAATCAGTAGTCTGTGCAGACTGCCAGTAGAAGCGCATCAATTGCTCATGAACAGCAGGGCAGAAGTTTTTCAGGATATCGGGCGCGGTAAAAAAATATTCACTCAGCACGGCGAAATTTCTGCCGGACTGGTCGACGCATAAGTATTAATCAAGCTAACCTCTCCTGGCGCCACCTGCTGACATATCGCAGGCGCAGCTCATGGTTTTCGCCGGTAGAGCCCGGCTCATGCCTCGCGCCAGGTTCGGCTGAGATTTCAGCGTAGCCATACCGGGGCAAATGACGGCATGCCCATGTCATTGATGGCTTTTCTCATATCGCGTGGCAATTCTTCGGTAGGGCTTGCCGAACAGGCATTCGACGACCTGACGCCCCTGATATGGCCAATAATCGCAGCCAATCGATTCGCTTTTGGCGGGATCACGGCTTCTATTTTCCGGCATTCCAACCAGGCCCTCCACTATGTCGTAAGCCTCGTCAGCCAAACCGCCTTTGGAACGGCCCGGTGCTGCTTTTTCCGCCGTGCTATTTTCTGCACCGGCCGCGCCGTCATGTTC
>Ga0316230_1000646_pt1 | contig 45893 bp, 35 predicted proteins | sample TBH18025metaG_FD_206004 | JGI IMG/M metagenome (GOLD analysis project Ga0316230, IMG submission 206004) | Freshwater microbial communities from Trout Bog Lake, Wisconsin, USA - TBH18025 | ecosystem: Environmental > Aquatic > Freshwater > Lake > Hypolimnion/Profundal zone | place: USA: Wisconsin... | reverse complement strand
TGGCCACTTCTTTTGGAATCCAGCGCTGGCCGGCCAGCACCGATCGCAGTGCCGGAATGAGTTTCTCGCCGGAAGAATTTTTAAACACATAGCCCTGCGCTCCGGCTTGCAACGCCTTGTGAATTTCTTCGTCGCCATCAAAAGCGGTCAGCATCAAAACTTTTGCATCGGGAAATTTGGCCTTTATCTCAATGGTGGCTTGGATGCCGTTTTTGATCGGCATCCGCATATCCAACAGTGCGAGGTCAGGATGAAATTGTCCATAGAGTTCAAGCGCCTGAGCGCCATCGGCTGCTTCCGCCACCACTTCCATATCCGGTTCCGTATTCACCAGCGCAATCAATCCGATCCTGACGATGTAATGGTCGTCAGCAATCAGAATGCGGATTTTGGCCGGTTTCTTCATGGAAAAATTGCAAACTGGAGTGTTCCGGCAGGCGCTTGCTGATCTGGATTCAATGGTATGCTAACCTGCACAGTCGTCCCTTGCCCGGGTGCGCTGATGAGATCAAACTGTCCATTGAGCCGCTTAACTCTTTCCAACATGCCCAACAGCCCGAAATGGCCTTCGCGCCTGCCTACGGCATTTTTGGGATCAAAGCCCTGACCATTATCTTGAATCCGTAAAACCACCTGCTGCGATTCAAATTCCAACCGGATGATCACCGACGCCGCGCGCGAATGCTTGATAACATTGGTTAGCGCCTCATGGGTAATGCGCAGAAAGTTTTCTTCAATGACTTCAGGCAACGCACGCTGTTGGCCACTGGTTTCAAGATCAACGTGGATGTTGGTATTGCCGGCAACCTGCCGGGCAGTCTCCAGCAAAGCGCTTGGAAGATCAAACTGTTCCTGAACCAGCCGGCGCAAATCCCAAACCGACTGGCGGACCTCCGTTTGGCTACGGGACATGAGTTTGCGGGCCAGCTCAAGATGGTTGAGCGCGTCCGCCGGATCTTGTGCGTATAGTTTGACTGACGTGTCCAACTGCAAAGCCAGACCCGTAAGCGTCTGTTCCACCGTATCATGCAGTTCCTGTGCCAGACGCGTTCTTTCCGCCAAAACGGCCTTGAATTGCAGCTCCGATTCTTTGCGCGCCGCCTTCTGAAATTTCAACTCCGCCGAAATCATGATGGTCCAGCTAAAAATGACGACCAGCAGGCCGCACACGACCAACAGGCCGACCAAGAGCCGTTGAGGCGTAAACCAGCTTGGTTTCCTAAGAATTTTAATGTCCTCGGGTCCCGGCATTAGAATCTCAAACGATTTCAGCTTGCCAAAACTATCTATCTCCGGCAGGCAAATCCCGCTTACTTCCACCATGCTGCCAATCGGGATCGCCTCCAGTTCATGCCGGCCCGGGATTTCGTTTGCTTCAGCAGTGAACGTGAAGTTGGTGCCTTGCAGAACCAGGACGGTCGTGATGTCAGACGATGTATTGCCTGACCGATCTCCCCGCTTGGCCGTCCTTTCAATCAGCTTGCCCGTCAGTGATATGTATTCCGCGCTATGCAGGCCGTTTTGCACCTGTTCAATAGATGCGGGCTTGGGCTTTATTGGCGTCTCCGATTCTTTTGTTTCTCGAATCGTGGCATCCTGCAAGACTGGAAGGTAATTTTCAAAACTCGTGAAACCAACCGCCTCGACAACCTCTCCCGGCGAGAAGACATTAGATTGCCGGGTATGAAGTTGAAGCCCACCGCTGTCATCCTGCAGGAATACATATTCGCCGGGTTTTTGATAGGTAACCGCACCCCGAACGTGAACCCGCTGACCCAAGGAATTATCCCGCCGGTATTGTGCAAGTTTATTGAGAGGGATTAAAGGTTTGTCAAAAGGGTCGGTCAACTCAGGTGCTTCAACCACCAAATCAGCAAGGCTGGGAATGTAGACCTCGACGAAAATTAACTGCCTCAATGAACGATTGTGAGCTTCCGCAGCCGTGCCGCTGATACGAACCTGTGACCCAATCAATTTTTGAGGCTGAAAATTCAACGGGACGGTCACGAAAGCCCGAAAACGGTATCTGCCTTCGACCAGATCAATTGCCAGCCGGGTGTCATCCAATTGCACATCTCTAACCATGCCGGAAATTTCGATCCGCTGGCTGTCTTCGGAACCCGACATCAATTGCTCTACGGAAACGGGTTTTGCAGGCGGCAGCGGAGCCACCCCAAGCTGCTTCACATGCGGTGCCGTGATAGTTGGGGCATAAGCACCGGCATAGGTTATGCCAGAAACTTCCACCAAATCTCCCGGCTCAGGACGAAGGCCGCGCGCGTTGTCCACAAACACCCCGCCGGATGAATCTTGAAGAAAGAATCTGCCCCTGAGGGCCGGATCTGAAGCGGTGACAACGCCGGTTACCCTGACTTTTAGAAACTGTGAAGCCTGTTCTGCCGGCAAGGATATAACATCAACTGCGTTTGTTAAAATCTCGCTTTCCTTTTGCGCCAGCGCCGCCGGTAAGACAGCTATTAAATAGCCGGCCACGAGCAACACCGGGGTTGAAACAAGCCTCGATCTCTGAAAATTTGCCAGACGGCTGATAATTTTAATGCTGTTGCTGATTTCCCAATTACAGTTCTTACATTTTTAAAAGTCCAGAACTATCTTGCTCAACGCAATCTAAACCAATCCATTGGCGCGGATTTTGACCTGTTTGTTTTATTGCGCGATTCACCGCAACAAAGAAGGCGTCTAAGTTTGAAGCTAATCGCGTCTAAACAGGCTCACGATGATTGGCAGATGGAGCGTATAACCAGTCACCCAAATCCCCAGCCAAACTTAAGATTGCCAGAATGGAATATGGGGCGCAGATCACATCTTGTTAGATAATTACAATAGATGAACAAAGCCAAACACGCGCTAACTCATGCGCTCCTCATTGGGGAACCATTTGACCTGTATTCAAATGCGTAACCAAGTAGGAAGGAAAGTCACTGCTATCCTGGTAAAAATAGCAATTCTTGGTTCCATCAGTAGTCCACGATGTTAAAAAGCGCATTTGGGCCAATTTAATCCATTGAGCCGAACCATCGCTAAACACCTCATTGCCTCCAGCGGGGGCTTTTGAACTCCCAGTCTTGTGCGGAGGTAGGTTCACATAAAGTTCAACAGCAATACCATCGCTTGGCACGCCACCCCAACCGGTGTCAACTTTGATGATGGCATCCGCTGCCAGCGCCCACCACGGCTTCGAATTTGTAAGTTTGACCGGGCTTAAACTCGGCATCCCGCCCGTATAAAGCGGATTCTCCCAAGTGGTGATGCCGCCGAAATATTGATAACCAATGTCCCATTGGTTATAGGTTGTGTTAAAGGTTGGGAAAGTGCGGCGATTGGGGCACGTCCAGACGGAAGGAACATTCGACTGCACAGTCAAGCCAATTGACTTCAGCCCGTTCGCATCAGCAATATTCAAGGCTATCTGCACCCAAGCCTTACTTCCGGCAACCAGCGTGCTTTGCGGTCGTGCTTGGACTACTTTATCATCGTTGTCGCCGGCATAGACGGTCATTCCCACGCCGATCTGCCTCAGATTGCTCATGCACTGGGCGCGTTTGGCCTTTTCCTTGGCACTGGCCAAGGCTGGCAACAGCATTGCCGCAAGAATGGCAATGATGGCGATAACCACAAGCAGCTCGATCAGAGTGAATCCAATTTTTCCTACGCTGGCGGCCTGGCTTAAAACCACTTCGCCGGTTTTATCAGGATTGCAGCCTAGTGGTTTTACCACCGTTCGATTTCCAAATGGCCCTTTCATATTAGCTAGAGGTTTAATTGGTTGCCGGCGCGTCCTTAGCTCGATTGACTCGATTAACTCGGCGCCGGCAACAGTTTCAATTATGGAACAGCCAGCCGATAGAAACGCCTGCCGTTCATGGCATCCGATACCGATTTGACCGTGCCGTCACCGGTCACTGGACTTCCCAACTGCGTCCAAGTCGGATCTGTCAGGTTGTTTTTGTAATAGACCGTATAGCTCGCCCCGGAAAGCGTGGGGAAAGATAGAATTACATTAGGACCGCTGACTGATGCCGCAACCGTCGGCACAATGGGCACGAGCATGAAGAAGTTGGCATTCTCGTTGTAGTCCCCGGTTATCTGCAGGGTCTCAACGCCACTGGGAGAAAAGACAACTGGCAAACCGGTATTGGTGTTGATTAGCTGCACATATTGCCAGTTGGCAAAGCTGGTGCCGGAACCAGTGAAATTGCCCAATGGTTGAGTCGCCTGGCTGGACGTGCCGAATCCGCTGGTGACTTGCGCGCAGGACATGCTGAAAGCACCATTACCTGCAGCCAACCGGGCATAGACAAAGTAGCTGCCGGCCGGGAAGGTCCGGGTATAGTTTAACCATGCGCTATTCGTCCAGAAATTGACATCATAGTCCACAATGCCGGGATCAACGTTTTGCAACTGGGCATTTTGATATTTCTGCCGTATCGTATCACTGGTTTTTTCCGTAGAAATAAAATCGGATGCCCGATAGTTATAGGTGCCGAGAATGTTTTGGAAGATCGTAGATTCATCAATCCCCGGAGCGCCGATTTGTCCGAAATAACTATTGGTCGCCGCGCCGGAAGTCGGCGCCGGATTATCAATGTAACGCAGGCCGCTGCCATTGGGAGCGGGGCTGCTGGCAGGATTAAAGTCCCAGTCTTCCGCCTCCCATGTGAAGTTATTGGGATTGAACGTGTCAAAGTTGACCGTCGTGGTGTGGTTTTGATTGGTCATGTCGGTTATGGAAATAACAGCGCTATAAGCCGTGTTGGGCTGGAGTCCGGCATAAGTCACGTTCCAACTGGTGGCAGATCCGCTGAATTTTAACAGTGAGGAAATGTTGGTGCCATTCAATGTCACCTGAATATTTGTAGTATTTATGCCATAGGTTGGGCTGCTCGCAACAAACGAGAGCGTGCTGGATGGCTGCATGAGCATGGATCCATCCGGATACACATTGTCTATGCGGGGAAGATCCGTTCTGGGCGCGGTCAACATATAAAAGTTAATGTTGAGGCCATAACTGCCTACATCCGTCAGCTCAAGTGCCCGGAAGGAGTTAGTTCCTCCCAAAGTCAGCTGTGCATAGTTGCCGAACCTGTCCAGCAACGGCACATACATATAAGCCGAGTAACCACCGGTCGTTGGTATGGCAAACGTGCCAACCGTCTGGACCACCTGACTTGAGGAGCCCCAACCGGCAAGAACATTTTGCCAGGATTCATGAATGGTGCCAATGTTGGCACCGGATGCCATGCGGCCGTAGAGATTGTATGTGCCGGCAGGCCATGTCTTGGTGTAAGTCTGCCAGAAGCCGTATCCGAGAAAGCCGACATTATAGTCAATGGCACCACCGGTAAATTGGCGTCGCGCCGTGTCAGTAACTGTAGTGGTCGCAACGGGATCATTTGGACGATAATTGTTCGGACTTGCACCAGCATAAGGTGGCGTGCCGTTTTGGTTGAACTCATCAATTCCTTGATCGCCCACCTGGCCCTGGTAACTATTTGCCGCCGGAACCCCGGGAGCCGTGGGCACCGGATTATCAATGTAACGATTGCCCGTGCCGTCAAAAATTGGACTTGAAGCCGGGTCAAAATCGAAATCTTCCGCCTCGACCTGAAACACCGGGTTCCAAGTGTCCATAGTGATTGTGTTGTGAATCGGATTGCCAAGGGCGTCAACAACGCTGATGACTGCTGTATAGGTTTGGTTGAGCGACAGTCCGGTGTAACTGACATTCCAAGTCGAAGGCCCACCGCTAAACACGAGCTGAGACGAAACATTGGTTCCGTTTATTGTCAGCTGGATATTGGCGGTGCTGATGGTTGTAATCGGCGAAGTGACCGTGAAAACAAGTTTATTTGTTGCATCAAAAAGATACTTTCCGCTTGGATATAGACCGCTGATAACAGGCAGATTGGTGTTTGCCGGAACGAACATATAAAAGTCCGCGTTGGCTCCGCCGCCGGTGGTCGCCCGCACCGTGGTCTTTCCGGACAAGTTAACCTCTGCCAGATTGCCCAGACTATCAATCAAGGGCACATACTTGAAAAGGCTGTAACTGGAATCCGTAAAGCTAAACGTGCCCAGATTTGTTGTTGTCTGGCTCGAAGTTCCCACCCCGCCAGTGACTTGGGCGAAGGTAATGGTTGCGCCGACCCCGGCGGACACGCGGGCATAGATATTATATTTACCCGCCGGGAACGTCTTGGTGTAATTCTGCCACTCGCCGCTGGACCAGTCGCCAACCATGTGACCAACGATGGGATTGCCAGAGCCGTCAACCAAGTTGAAGAATTTTGGCCACGATTGTTCTCCGGTTGCGACCGGCGTCTGCGTCGTAAGGCCGGTGCCGGCACCAATATCGCGGTAGGCGGTGGTTCCAGTGCCTGCAGCGGCGCCCTTGTGGGTGTCAACTCCTTCCACGCTACCCAAACCATAATAACTGTTCCCATCAGCAGGAGTGCCATCCGTATAATCTGGATTATCAATGAACTGGCCGGAATTGAAGTCAAACTCCTCCGCCTCTACGACAAAATTGGTCGGGCTGAAGGTATCGAAGGTCGCGGAGGCGGTGCTGGACAACCCGTTGCTATCAATTACGGTGATGACAGCTGTGTTAACCGGCTGATTGGGTGTCAGGCCGGTATACGAACAGCTTAAATTGTTTGCCGGGCCGCTGGTCACCAAGCCCCCTGAAACATCAACACCATTCAGGACAAGATCCACATTTGTGATGTTGGCTCCATTGGAAGAACTGGCGTTGAAGACAAGCTTGTTTGTGCCTTGCATGAGGGTTGTGCCATCCGGATAGATACCACTGATGGTCGGGGGGCCGCCCAATGCCGCCTCCCGCACGCTCTCCACGAAAGCTGGAGTGCCGGCACCGGAGTAAAAGCGGAAGTCATTAATCCAACCATTAAACCCACGTGCATTGGCAGTGGCACTGTGACGGTTACCAATAGCCAGACACGCGGTGCCCCCGAGATTGATCGACCGATTCGGTGATGCAGCCGAGCCAATTAATTGCGCGGTAGAGGTGTCGGAACCATAATACATTGACGCATTTGTCCCATCATAGGCGATGGCAACAAACAACCATTTATTCGTTGGGAAAGGGGCTGACAAAGCCGGACCAACTGTAACTGCGTCGGCACCAAATTGAAAATAGAGTTGATTGTTTTGCTGAAACTTCAAACCCAGAGTGTTGGCGTTGGCGCCAGAGTCCACGCCGGCAGATCCGGCATTCAAAACCCATAGCCGCGGTCCGATGGTGGTCCCGCCAGGGATCATCGCTTTCTGCTTGAACCACATTGTGATTACGAAGCTGTTGATGGATCCCCCACTGCCCAAGCTCGAGCCAAGAGTCGTATCACCCAGATCAACGGCGACAACCCCGTTGCCATTCGCGGTGTTGCCCGCGTTACTGGCGGCGGGCTGGTTTGTCTGAGAGGGAGTATAATCGGTCGTGAAGTCCATCGCCGCAGTAGAATTGACTGCAATATTGTTGGTCACCCCTGTCCCGGCGGCACCATTCAGGTCGGTCGCCACCGTTCCGGCGGGATTATACATCGTCAAGGAGGCACTGATGCCGCCGGAGCTGGTATCGCTCGGCGTGGTGGTTCCGCTCCCATGAGTTTGCATAAAGGGAAACCGAAGTTGAAGCGTCTGCGCCCTCCCAATTGCGGCTGATATCAACAATACAGCAAATGCGACCACAAAGAGTAGTGGCGAGCGGGAAAGCATGACGCAACCCAACCTGGAACAATCGGCGGGATATATGATGGAGCGTTGAGTTTTTATGTTTTTCATAGTGCTATTGGGTATTTGGGTTTGTTTTGGTCTGACACAACAAATAAAATGTGATAAAATATTTTACGCATTCATTATGGATTGATACTTTCATCATACATACCTTTTTGCTGCCTACCATCCCTCTTTCGAGGGGTGTAACCATAGACCGATACAGGATTACGGTGAGTGTTGACCAACGAGACTGTCGAATCATTTGCCATCAACGTGACGAAGGAAAATAGGAATACCCTGTAGTGAGTCGATACGAGACTATTGTTCCTGAAATATATCGGGGTCCATTATAATTATAGTATAAGGACACTCCATTATTCCGACCGGCTTCACGTTGATCCGAACATCTGAAATTTCCAGAATCTGGAAACAGCCGGAAACCACCGGGCAGCAATGTGGAATATTTCACCACGCCGCCCGATGCCCGCCCGTGACTTTATTGTGGATTTAGAGCAGATTTGTGCGAAACTGCCCGCCTGATGAATCCGTTGCTCAAACTTTTGCTCGAAGGCGGCAACTTGAACACCGCGCAGATGGCGCAGATCCTCAAGCTGTCCGAAACCGAATTGAACGGCCAGCTCGACGCCCTTAAAAAGGACGGCGTGCTGCTGGGGTTCCGGCCCGTGCTCAACCTCTCGCACGAGGAGGCCGGCACGGTGCGTGCCGTCATCGAGGTGCGCATCACGCCCGAGCGCGGCGGCGGCTTCAACCGCCTGGCCGAGCGCATCAGCAAGTTCGACGAGGTGGAATCCTGCTACCTCATGTCCGGCGGCTACGACCTGCTGGTGTTCGTCAGCGGCGCGAGCCTCCAAAAGGTCGCTGCGTTCGTGTCGGAAAAATTGTCCACCATCGAAGGCGTGCTTTCCACGGCCACGCATTTCATGCTGCGCTCCTACAAGGAACACGGCCTCCTGCTCGGCGGCAAGGCCGAGGAACCCGAACGCCTCAAGGTCGCGCCTTGAAATAATTCCGGACATGGCCAACGCCGCTTGCAGCAAAAGTTTCGGGGCTGTGCCAAATAACGCAAAAAATTTTGTCTAGGACAGCCCCTTCAAAGATTATGGCGGCGTCACGACGTAATTAGGTGAGGACCGGTCCGCGTCGCTGAGGCACCAGAGGTTCAGCGGATACAAATCCGCATAACTTTTCAGATATCTCGCGCTGCCGTCGGCGAAGGCGTAATTCGAGCCGGACTTGCCATTGTGTTTGGCCTGTTCGAGGATGCCTTGAAAATCATTTCCGGCATTCTCCAGTAAATCCATGTAGAAATCACCCTGGTCGGCAGCCTTTTCACCAAGAACGATCGTGTCGCTGGGCAGCCGGATCAGGTTTTCCTTCAAACCGAGGGGATAACTGCCGCTCATGTAGGTTGTAAAATCGGCGGTGCTCAAGGTGTCGTTGAAATAATCGTTCCAGCCGTTGATGAAATAGCTGCGCGGCGCGATGTCGGCCACGTTGGTTGTGCTGGAACCGCCACCGTTGCTGATGGGTGTTTTGGTTTCCGTCGGGCACAGGAGGAGCTTCAGGTTTTTCCCGTAGCTATCGTAAAACTTGTCCGGCCAGCGGTCGGTGTAGGAACGCGGCGGATAAAAGCCCTGGCTTTCGCTGACATACATCTGCGCGGCGAGGCTCAACTGCCGGAGATTGTTCAGGCACGAGATGCGTTTGCCGGATTCCTTCGCGCGCGCCAGCGCCGGCAGCAGCATCGCCGCCAGGATCGCGATGATGGCGATGACCACCAGCAGTTCAATCAGCGTGAACCCCCGCAAAAAATTTCCGCGCGCTTTTGAGTTTATTCCCATAACCTTTGGTCTAATCTGCACGTCTTGAAGCTTGGACGCCCGCCGGTGCCCGCGCGTTTCAAAAAATATGACAAAAAAGAACTGGCTGATGACGATTGTCCTGCTTGTGCTGGCCACCGTCTACATTATTTATTTCTCGGACTGGTTCAAGCCTAAGATCATTTCCATCTCCAGCACCAGCCGCGCATTTGGCCGGCGGCCCGTCAACAACGCCGCAGCCGGTCCGGAAATGATTCCGGTCACTTTCAGCCTGGAGCCGCAATGCCGGCCCACCGAAATCAAAGTCGTGCCGCTGACCGCGTGGCAGACCAACCAGAACACGATGCCTGTCTGGCACCTGGTTTACAGTTCGAACGCCGCGCCAGTGAAAATATTTTTTTACGGCCAGCGCCTGCGCGGGATGAAACCGGAAATTTCCGGCGCCCAGGCCGAACCGCTCCAGCCCAATGTCACCTACCGGCTCTTCATCACCGCCGGCCGGGCGAAAGGCCAGCACGATTTCGAAATCAAAACCGCCAATTGAAAACTTACGCCGCGATGGCGGTTCCGATTTTGCGCGCATCAATCTTCGTTCCCGCAAAATGGCACGCGGCGAAATGTTCTTTTGAGATTTGCTCCAACGGCGGCACGATCGTCTTGCACTTCTCCTCTGCGATCGGGCAGCGCGGATGAAACGGACAGCCGCTCGGCGGATGAATTGGCGACGGCACATCGCCGGGCAAAACGATGCGCTGCCGTTTCGTTTCCGGATCAACCTCCGGCACGGCGGAAATCAGCGCCTGCGTGTAAGGATGCTGCGGGTCGCGGATGATGGCTTTCGCGTCCGCCGTTTCCACGATTTTGCCGAGATACATCACCATCACGCGATGGCTGATGTGCTCGACCACCGCGAGGTCGTGCGCGATGAACAGATAAGCGATGCCGCGCTGCTGCTGCAAATCGCGGAGCAGATTGATGATTTGCGCCTGAACCGAAACGTCCAGCGCGCTCACCGGTTCGTCGCAGATGATCAGCTCCGGCTCCACCGCCAGCGCGCGCGCGATGCCGATGCGCTGGCGTTGTCCGCCGGAAAATTCGTGTGGATAACGTTGCGCATAGACCGGGTCGAGGCCGACATCCTTGAGCAGTTCAAAAATCCGTTTCTGCCGCGCCGATGAGCTGTCGGTCAATTTATGGATGTCCAGCGCCTCGCCCACGATTTGCTCGACCGTCATGCGCGGATTGAGCGAGCCGTAGGGATCCTGGAAAATCATCTGGAACTTGCGCCGCCGCGCGCGCAATGCCGCGCCGCTCATATTCAGAATGTCCTCGCCGTCGAGCGAGATTTCTCCCGCCGTCGGTTCGACGAGCCGGACGATGGCGCGGCCAAGCGTCGTCTTGCCGCAACCGCTTTCGCCGACGAGGCCGAGCGTTTCGCCCGGCGCGATGCTGAAGCTCACGTCGTCCACCGCCTTCACGAATTCGCGGACGCGGCTGAACATCCCGTGCTTCACGGGAAAATGCACCTTCAGATTTTTGACTTCGAGCAGGTTCACAATGATTTCTCTCCATCTTTATAATGTTCCTTGCCATCGCGTGGAAACCACAAGTCTGCATTTTTCTCAACAGACTCATGATTTACAAACTCAACTACATTATGAAGAAAATAGCCGGGCGCAGTTTGTTGAAGTCTGTAGGAATGCCACTTTTGAGTAACTCTATTGCGCGGTTCTGGCCCAGTATACCACCAGCGAATTAAATGCGAATCCCCAAGACAAACTAAATCAATTACATCTCTTGATCCTCTGGACGTCGCATTGCAAAGAACATTCAGCGCGGCTTCCGTTGTAACTGAAGACTCAAACGAGAAAATTGCGAATATTTTATCTGCGCGGCCGTGATACGAAATAAATGAAATGTTTCTTGTCAGTTTTTCTACTGTTTCAGCAAACGAAGTATTGTTCAAATTAGATTTTACCTCAATCACACCACAGACGGCATCAGGCGTAACAAAGACCAAATCACCGTCGCGAAATAAAACCGGCTTTGCCGAATCGTAAATCAAAACATCAATTTGATTTGAGTGTCCTCTGGGACTGACTACAAAGCCACGTCCAACTTCAACAGTTCTCGGAAGATTCCGCCGAAGAAAATAACGCAACACACTTTCTTTCCATTCGCCATCAGTTTGCCAATGTGCGTCGTCAATGAAATTACGAACGCGATTTTGTAATCCGCGAAGTTCTTGCGAGAGCGATAAAAAATATTGAGTTGTATTCATTCGGTTTTCCAAAACGGACATCTCACGAAACGTCCGGGTTCGACTTCGAGCAGTTCGGGAATTTTTTCGGAGCATTCCGGTTTGGCCATCGGGCAGCGCGGGGCGAACCGGCAGCCGGGCGGGAAATTGCCGATGCGCGGGACGTTGCCGGGAATGGCCGAGAGGCGGGCGGCGTCGCCGCGCAGTTTCGGCACGGAATTCATCAGCGCGCGGGTGTAGGGATGCAGCGGGCGGCGCAGGAGTTCGCGCGCGGGCGACAGCTCCACAATCTGCCCGGCATACATCACGGCCACGCGGTCGGCCATGTCGCCGACGATGCCGAGGTTGTGCGTGATGAGCAGAATCGCCATGCCGAGCCGTTGCTTGAGCTCGCTCAACAAATCCAGAATCTGCGCCTGAATCGTCACGTCGAGCGCGGTGGTCGGCTCGTCGGCCACGAGCAGTTTGGGTTCGCTCGCCAGCGCCATCGCGATCATCACGCGCTGCTGCATGCCGCCGGACATCTCGAACGGATAATTTTTGATGCGCGATTCCGGCGCGGGAATGCCGACGAGTTTCAGCAGGCGGATGACTTCCGCGTCGTTCGCTTTTTTGGGCTTGTGCAGCTTGAGCGATTCCTTGATCTGGTTGCCGATGCGGAAAACGGGATTCAGCGACGCGCCCGGGTCTTGAAAAACGTAACTCACCACGCCGCCACGAATTTGTTGCAGTTCGCGCGCGGACATTTTCAACGTGTCCTGCCCGTTCAGCAAAATTTCCCCGCCGACGTAATTAGCCGGCGGCGTCGGCACGAGTCGCGCGATGGAAAGCGCGGTGACGGTTTTGCCGCAGCCGCTCTCGCCGACGAGACAGACGGTTTCGCCCGCGCCGATGGTGAACGACACGCCATCAACGGCGCGCAGCGCATCCGCGCCTTTACCGAAGTCCATCTTCAGATTTTTGATGTCGAGCAGTTGCATCAGATGATTTTGTGGAGCGCGTGCGTCTCGCACGCTGTTTTCGGCGTCGCGCCGAAAACCAGCGCAGGATTCAGTCGGCGAGACGCCGACCGGTGCGACCGAGACGGTCGCGCTCCCCATTTTGTTTCTGCATTTTTCATTCTTAATTCTTCATTTACGCTTTCGTGTCCGCCGCGTCTCTTAAGCCATCGCCGAGGAAGTTGAAAGCCAGAACGGTTACAAATATCGCCGCGCCGGGCGCGAGCAGCCACGGAAAATTTTTCATATACTCTGTGTTTTGCGCCGCGTTCAGCATCAAGCCCCAGCTCGCGCTCGGTTCCTGAATGCCGACGCCGAGGAAGCTCAACACGACTTCGCCGAGGATGTAATACGGCACGCTCAACGTCGCGGCGACGATGACATACGACAGCGTGTTCGGCAAAATGTGGCGCACGATAATTCTTATGTGCGACTGGCCGAGCGCGCGGGCGGCGAGAATAAATTGTTGCTCGCGCAGCGACAACGTCATTCCACGGATCACGCGTGCCATGCCCGCCCAGCCGATGAAGCTCAAGATGATGATGATCATCGCGTAGATTTGCGCGGAACTCATGCTTGGCGGAAACGTCGCGCGCAGCGAAATGATCAGATACAGCGCGGGAATGGACATGATGAGTTCACACAGCCGCATGATGACGGTGTCCGTCGCGCCGGAAAAATAACCGGAGACGCCGCCAATGATCATGCCGAACGCGAACGATAGCAGGATGCCGACGACGCCGATGGACAATGAAATTTGCGAGCCGTAAAGAAGCCGTGAAAAAACGTCGCGGCCGAACTGGTCGCTGCCGAAAAGATAGACGGGATATTTGTCGTCGCCGGTGCCAAACAGGTGAATTGAAGACGGAATCAGGCCGAACAGTTTGTATTTGTCGCCGTGAATAAAAAAATGGAGCGGCTGCGTGTCGTTCGGAACGGCGCGATATACGAAATCGCCAGACAACTGTTCGTAACGCGGCACGACGAGATGGAAATGTTGCAGCCGGGGCCAGATGGGCGGATGAAAAAACCGGTCGCGGTCCTGGCGTTGAAAATCGTAGGGCGAAATGAAGCCGGCAAAAATCGCGACGAGATAAAGGAAAATCAAAACCGCGCCGCCGAACATGGCGATGCGGCGGCGTTTCAGCCGCAACCAGAAAAGCCGCCACGGCGAAAGCGGGGTTTTCGCTTCGACAGTTGAAATGGGTGCGGCGGTTTCCATTTTTTTTATTTCAATCGGATGCGCGAGTCGCTCCACGCGAGCAAAATATCGGCAATGAAATTTCCAACGACCAAAAGCGCCGTCGCCATGACGACGCAGTCCACGACGAGGTAGGAATCCTTGGCGAAAAACGCCTCCATCGTCAGGCGGCCGAGGCCAGGCCAGGCCATGATGTTTTCCACGATGAACGCGCCGCTCAACAGCGCGGCGAGCGAGTAGCCGAAAATCGTCAGCAACGGATTGATGGCGTTGCGGAGCGCGTGCTTGTAGATCACCCAGCCTTCGCCGAGGCCGCGCGCGCGGGCGGCGGTGACGTATTCGGCGCGGAGCGTGTCGAGCAGGTTGGAGCGCATCTGGCGCATGATGCCGGCCATGTCGGCGGCGGCGAGCACGAGCGCGGGTAAAATCAGATGATGCGCGAAATCCCAGAATTGCTGCATCGGCGACATCAGGTCGTGAATCGGACTTTGCGCGCCGCCGACCGGAAACCAGCCGGTGACCGCCGCGAACCACAACGCCAGCAGTGAGAGTAAAACGTCCGGCACGGACAAACCGACGAACGCCACCAGCGAGCAGCCACGATCAACCCACGAATCCTTTTTGACCGCCGCCCAGATGCCGAGCGGGATGGCGATGCCCCACGCGATGATCATTGCTAAGAACGAGAGCAGAAATGTGTTCCATAGCCGCGCGAAGATGAGCGACGTGGCGGGCATTTTGTAGGCCATCGAATAGCCGAAGTCGCCGTGCAGGATGTTTTTGAACCAGTAGAAGTATTGGACATACCACGGCTGGCCGAGATGAAACTGCGCCTTGAGCTTGAGAATTGTCTCCTGCGAGATTTGCGGATTTTGCGAGAGCGAGGTGAAGAAGTCGCCGGGCGCGAGCGACATGAGCAGAAACGTCAGCAGCGAGACCCCGATCAACAGCGGAATCATGTGCAGCAGGCGTTTCAGGACAAAGGTCAACATTGCAAAGGCGCGTGAAACTTGGCAAAAAATTCCGGTGCGGGCGAGTGAATTTAGCGAACAACCAAGGAACAAAGAAACGAAGGATTGTTGAATTTGCCCATCTTCGTTACTTTGTTTCTTCGTTGTTGGAATTTTAAAATTGAATTGATGCCCATGAAAAAATCTTTCGCCAAATACATTCTGGCAGTCATTGCCGTCGCGGCTTTGTTGTCCGGCTGCGGAAAAAAAGCGGTGGTGCCGGAAAAATCCGCCGCGAGTTATCCGCTGCCCGAACCGCCGCTGGTGGCGTCATGTGCTCCGGGCATTCCCGGCGGACGGCTGGTGATGTCCACCTTTGGCGAGCCGAAGACGTTTAATCCCATCATGGCCACGGAAACTGCATCGCAGGAAATTTACCGGTTTCTTTTTGCCTCCTTGCTGGGCTTTGATTCGGCGAAGCAGGAAATCGAGCCGGGCCTGGCGGAATCGTGGACGAATTCGCCCGACGGCAAAACGTGGACATTCAAACTGCGGAAAAATCTGCGCTGGAGCGACGGTGAGCCGCTTACGGCAGACGACGTGGTGTTCACTTTCAACGACGTGATTTACAATCCGAAAATTGACAACGTCACGCGCGATGCCCTGCAGGTGGACGGGAAATATTTCGTAGTGACGAAAATTGACGACCTGACCATCCAGGTAGTGACGCCGGAGATTTACGCGCCGTTTTTGGAGGGGTTTGGCGCGGGTGTGCCGATCCTGCCCAAGCATATTTTGGCCAAGTCCGTGGCGGACGGAACCTTTACTTCGTCTTACAACTGCAATTCCGATCCGGCGCAGATCGTCGGCAGCGGGCCGTTCCGGTTGAAGGAATACAAGACGGCGCAATACACCTTGCTGGAGCGCAATCCGTATTTTTTTGAAGTGGACGGCAACGGCCAACGGCTGCCGTATCTCGACAACCTCATTTACAGCATCGTGCCCGACTGGAACGCGATGTCGCTGCGGATGCTGCACGGCGAATGCGACGTGGATGATTTCATCAAGCCCGACGAATACAACACCTTCAAGGCGGCGGAAGCGGACGGGAAAATCAAGCTGCTCGAACCGGGGCCGGGGCTGGAAGTCGGCTATTTTGTCTTCAACGAAAACACCAACGTGGATGCCAAAACCGGCAAGCCGCTGGTGGATCCAAACAAATTGAAATGGTTTCGCAATGCAAAATTCCGACAGGCGTGCGCCTATGCGATTGACCGCGAGGCCATCATCAAGGCGATTTATTCCGGGCGCTCCCAGCCGAACTATGGTTTTGTGACGATTGGAAACAAAAAATGGTTCAATCCGAACATTCCGAAATATCCGCAGGACCCGGCCAGGGCGCTCGAACTGTTGAAGGAAATCGGCATTGAAAAAAGAAACGGCGACGATTTCCTGACCGACGCCGATGGCAACAAGGTTGAGTTTGTGCTGAACACCAACGTCGGCAACGGGCCGCGCGAAAAAGCCGCCGTGCTCATCGCGTCGGATTTGGAAAAGCTGGGCATGAAGGTCACGTTCCAGCCGATTGATTTCAACACGCTGATTGACCGGCTGGACAACCTGCACAATTACGAGTGCGTGCTCATGGTCATGGGCGGCGACAGCACCGACCCGGCGTTCAACATGAATGTTCTAAAATCGAGCGGCTTCTCGCATGAATGGTTCCCGCGCCAGAAAACGCCTTCGACTGATTGGGAGGCGCGGATTGATTATCTGATGGACGCCGAACTCAAGACGCTGGATTTCGACGAGCGAAAAAAGGATTTTGACGAGGTGCAGACGATTCTGGCCGAACAACAGCCGATGGTTTTCACCGTCGTGCCGGTCGTGTTTGCCGCCGCGCGCACGGATCTCGGCAACCTGCGTCCGACATCGTTGAACGGTTTCCGCGCCACTTGGAATGCCGAGGAGCTATATTTTGAGAAGTGACTACTTATTCAAAAATCAAACAGCCGAAAAGCCAAAGCAAATTCCAATTAAATTCAAAGTCAGATCCGTAACAACACTTATCAATTGCCGAACAAATGGTATTTGCAAAGCAATAATGACCGGAATGTAACCAAATTGGCAAAGCCTCAAGTAATTTTCATGGCTCATGCCGATTATCACCCTAAGGATTCGAGAACCGTCTAGCGGCGGGATGGGAACCAAGAGGTTAAAGAAGCAGAGCATCAGACTTAATCTAGCCGCATCGGCAAACAGATTTACCGCAACTGGGCTGTGGAATAAAATTGCCAATCTGGCCCCACCTACAAGGAGTATTGCCAGAATGAGATTCATGCCGGGACCGGCTAGCGTAATCAATATGTCATCACGGTTCGGATCCCGCAAGTTGTAGGGATTCACGGGAACCGGTTTGGCTCCGCCAATCATAAAACGACTGATTCCAAACGGCAGAAAAATCATTAACAGCGGCATAAGCACTGTGCCAATCGGATCTATATGGACCAGTGGATTCAGTGAAACCCGACCTTGTAGTCGAGCCGTGTCGTCGCCACATTTCATAGCTGTCCAAGCATGACCAAATTCATGAAAAGTCAGCAGCGCGACCAGCATCAGGTATTGGATCAGTCCGTCCGTAATCACGTTTGATTCCATCAACGCAAGGTTAGTTTTTACCTGCGTGCGAGTCGAGGCTGGACGCGCGGGAAAAATGTTTTACCATGCTCCAGACCTGACGATTCAATCATTCGATTATTTACAAACTAATTTATGCCATTACTTGACGGAAAAACCGGGATTGTCTTTGGCGTCGCCAACAAACGCTCCATTGCTTGGGCCATCGCACAGGCGTGGGCCAGGGAAGGCGCGAAGCTGGCGTTCACCTACCAGGGCGAGCGCGTGAAGGAAAACGTCGAGGAACTGGCCGGCACGTTCGGCGCGGACACGTTGATCCTGCCATGCGACGTCACCAAGGACGAGGACATTGACCGGGTGTTCGCCGAGGTCGGCGCGAAATTTGGCAAATTGAATTTGCTGCTGCACTCCGTCGCCTTCGCGCCGAAGGCTGCGCTCGAAGGCGAATTCGTGAACACCACCCGCGAAGCCTACCGCGTGGCGCACGACGTCAGCGCGTATTCGCTGGTGGCGCTGTCCCGCGCCGCCGCGCCGTTGATGACCGACGGCGGCAGCATCATGGCCATGAGTTATTTCGGCGCGGAAAAAGTCGTGCCGCACTACAACGTCATGGGCGTCGCCAAGGCCTCGCTCGAAGCCAGCACGCGCTACTTGGCGTATGATCTGGGCCCGAAGAAAATTCGCGTGAACTGCATCAGCGCCGGCCCGGTCAACACGCTCGCCGCGCGCGGCATTGCCGGCTTCAGCGAAATGCTCAAGACCTACGAAGCGCGGTCGCCCTTGAAGCGCAACCTGATTCCTGAAGAGCTGGGAGCCACCGGCGTGTTTCTCGCCAGCGACGGCGCGGCTTGCATCACCGGCCAGGTCATTTACGTGGACGGCGGCTACTCGATCATGGGGATGTAAGGCATGAATCATGCGCCACTAAATCTGAAATATGATTCAACGGCTGCACCGATAATCAAGCTAACGCACCAAATAATAAAACATGCGGTCATTCTGAAAGCTGACGCAGTTTTGATGGAGTTGGATACGGAGTTGCATTTGAAGGTCGAAAAAGAAAGTGAGGTCATCAGAGAAAAATACCGGCGCCCAACTTTTTACGAGGCAATTTTCAAAAAGCGATTCAAAGATTATATTCGTTTTAAAAAATTAAGTTATCGGAAGTTGATCGTCAGCAGAATGTTTTTTGAACTCAACCAGCTTTCAAATGCTTTGAAGGTGATTCATATTATAAACGGGATTGAGCAAGCCATGCCTTCAGCCCGTGGTTGTCTATTTGAAGACATAACCCGGACTTTATTGATAGCGGCCGGAGTTCCTCCTAAAACAACTGGCAAAGTTTCAGGTATGATTGAGACAATCAACCCCATTTCAAAATGGAGGCTTGAATCCAAAGATTTGACGCGGCGAATTGAATTACGAAAAATTCAAGCGAATCAAACGCCGCCAACTTAGTCTGGTCGCTTCATCTCAAACCGGTCGCTGGTTTTGCAATACCAGTGTGGCGAAGCCATGCGTCCGATGGTCAGCAGTTTTTCCGTCCGCACGCGTTTCTTTTCCCCATCAAAAAATTCATCGCGCAAGTGCACGCGCTTGATGAGGCCGATGACCACGCGGTTCCCGCCGATTTGCAGCGTGCCCCACTCGACACATTCCAAACTCGCCGGCGCTTCCGCAATGCGCGGCGGCTTCACGGCGGACGACGGCGCGGCGTGCAAGCCGGCGCGCGTCAGTTCATTTTCGCCGAACGGCAGCGACGCGGCACACTGGTTCATGGCCTCGGCGATGGATTCATCCACGAGGTTCACGACAAATTCGTGCATGGCGCGGATGTTGAGCGCGGTGTCCTTGGGCGTGCCGTCCTCGCGGTCGCCGGGCGCAAAGGCGCAGATGGGCGGATTCGCGCCGAGCAGGTTGAAGAAGCTGAACGGCGCGGCGTTGATTTTTCCGTCGGCGCTGATGGTTGTCACGAGCGCGATCGGTCGCGGCGTGACGAGGCTGGCAAGGATCGGATAGGCGCGGTCGGCGTATTCTTTTTCAAGATTGAGTTCCATAATTTAGATCAGGTTGAATGTTTCAGGCGCGCAACATACGCGCCATCCACGCCGTCCGCAATCGGCAACAATTGGCGTTCGGTTTCCAGTTTGAAATCTTGGTGCTCGCGCAAAAATTCCGCCCCCACTTCGGAATTTTCCTCCGGTTCCAGGCTGCAGGTGCTGTAAACCAGAACGCCGCCGGACTTCAATTTCGTCGCGGCGAGCTTGAGCAAATCAAGTTGCGTCTGCCGCAGGCGCGCAATTTCCTCCGGCGTAATCCGCCAGCGCAAGTCCACGCGACGGCGCATCACGCCGGTGTTGGAACAAGGAGCGTCAACCAAAATGCGGTCGAAGCCAGTTGAGAGTTGAGAGTTGAGAGTTGATGGTAAAACTGCTTCGACGCACGTCACGCCGAGCCGCGAACAGTTTTCGCGGATCAATTTCAACCGGTCTTCCGAAACATCCTGCGCGACGATTCTGCCTTCGTTGTTCATCAACTGCGCGATGAAGGTCGTCTTGCCGCCGGGCGCGGCGCACAAATCGAGGATCGTTTCACCGGGTTGTGCGCCCAGTTCGCGCACGGCGAGCAGCGTGCTCGGATCCTGGATGTAAAACCAGCCATCGCGAAAACTGGCCAGCGAAAGCAGTGGCGGATGTGATTTCAGCTCGAAGACCAAATTTTCTTCAAGCCAGCCGTGGCGGACAAAATCGTATTCGACATTTTCCTCGCGCCATTTTTCGACCAGCCGGCCGGCGGCGGTTTTCAGGGTGTTGACGCGCGCAAAGGTTTTCGGCGGCGAGTTGTTCCAGTCGAGCAACTGTCGCGTGCGCTCGACACCAAATTGTTTTTGCCATTTTTCCACGAGCCATTGCGGATGCGAATGACCGATGGCTGGGTTGGCAATTTTTAGTTCGGCCAGCAATTTGCCGGTTTCGTCCGCTTCGCGCAAAAAGCCGCGCAGAACGGCGTTGACGAATCCCGCCTGCGGGCCGAAGCCGCTTTGCTTGGCAAGCTCGACGGTTTCGTGGACGGCGGCGTGGTCGGGAATACGGTCGAGCCAGAAAATCTGGTAGAGGCCGAGGCGCAGGAGATTTTGCAGCGCGGGCTTTTGTTCGCGGCCGCTGGTCTTCCGTGCGATGAGCCAGTCGAGCGCGGCCTGCCAGCGGACGATGCCGTAAACCATTTCCTGGCAGAGACCGCGATCCGCCGGCGAAAGCTGCGCGCCGGCCAGCGCGATTTCGAGCAGGTCTTCGACGAAGAGTCCGTTCACGCGCCGCAGGCCCAGAATGCGCGCCGCAATTTGTCTTGGATTTTGGTCGTTCACCGCGTTTAATGGACACATAGTGAATCCGTGACGACAGAATTACGATTTTATAATTATGAAAGAAGAATTCGAAAAACTCGCCGCCGCCGGCAAAATTGAGGGCCGGCATGTCGAACCGCTCACGCAACTGGCCGAGGGCGGCTGCTGCACCCACCGCAGCTGGGGCTTCGGCAAAATCAAGACGGTGGACACGGTGTTCGCGCGCTTCACGATTGATTTTCCGGGCAAGACGGGACACACGATGGATCTGTCCTTCGCCGCCGACAACCTCAAGCCGATCCCGAAAAATCACATTCTCGCGCGCAAGGCCGCCGACATTGAAGGCGTCCGCCAGCTCGCCGCGCATCACCTGGATTTGATCAAACTGGTGCTGAACAGCTTTGGCGGCAAGGCGACTTCGGATCAAATCCAGTCCGTGCTCGTGCCAGACGTGATCTCGGATGATTACAAAAAATGGTGGGAAACCGCCAAGCGCGAAATGAAAAAGGACGGGCACTTCATCGTGCCGACGAAAAAGACCGAGCCGGTCGTTTTTCAGGCGCAGGAAACGTCGCTGCAGGACCGCGCGCTCGCGGATTTCCGGGCGGCCAAGGGTTTGAAGGCGCGGATTCTGGTGGTCGCCGAAGTCGTCAAGCTCGTCTCCGATCTGACGGACAAGAAGGCGGCGGCCGGCGAAATCATCACCGCGCTGAACGCGGACATCACGGCGTATTTGCGCACGCAACCGGCGGTCGCGCTCGAAGCGGTTTTTGCCCGGGACGAGCTGGCCGAAGCCACCGGACTTCAGCCGACCACCGTGGAAATCACCGCCGCGCAGATCTGGGGCCAGGACATCAAGTTCGGGCCGATGCTGGAATTGATTCCCGCCGCGAAACATCACCGCGCGCTGGCGTCGTTCAAGCAGGCCAACCCCGACCGCTGGCAGGAAATTTTGCGCGGCTCGCTGAATTTTGTCTCCGCCAAGCTGGCCAAGGAATTTGCCAGCCTGCTCATCGCGGAAGGCAAGATGGAATTGCTCAAGGAGACGCTCGCGAAGCTCGTCCGCCAGCACACCGCCAGCAGCGAGCTGCTGCTCTGGTTCGGCCGCGAACGCAGCGACGCCTTTGCCGACATCATGGGGCCGGAAGTGTTCCGCGCCATGCTCACCGCGATGGAACGCGACCAGTTCAACGAAAAGCGCTCGAACCGGCTGCGCGATTTCATTTTGGAGGACCAGAATCTGCTCAACGAACTGACCGCCACCGCTGACATCGAGGTCATCAAGGATTTGACCCGTGCGCTGCAGCTCTCACCCGTGTTCGATGACATGGACAAGCGCTCGCTGCTGGCACGGCTCGTCAAGGCGCATCCGGCCGTGCAGTCGCTCATCACCGGCGACCAGACCAAGCAGGAAACCACGATCCAAGTCTCGTGGGAAAGCCTTGAACGCCGCCGCGCCGAATATCAGGAGCTCGTGCAGAAGAAGATTCCCGCGAACTCGAAGGAAATCGCCATCGCGCGCAGCTACGGTGATTTGCGCGAAAACCACGAATACAAATCTGCGAAGGAGATGCAGAAAATCCTCATGCGCCGGAAGGAAGAACTCGAGGCGCAAATGATGCGTGCCCGCGGCACGGATTTTTCGAATCCGAAGACCGACGTCGTGAACATCGGCACCGTGGTGGGCGCGACCGATCTGGCCACCAACCAGCACGAAGCCTTCACGATTCTCGGCGCGTGGGATTCCGACCCGGACAAGGGCATTATCAGCTATCTCACGCCCATCGGCCAGGCGCTGCTCAACCGCAAGGTCGGCGACGAGGTGGAGTTTGAACTGCACGGCACGAAACGCCGGCATCGCATCGAAAGCATTGAGGCGGCGAAAATTGCCGCGCCCGTGGTGGCCGAGATGTCCGCCGCAGAAAGCGTGCAGCCGGCAGCTTGATTTTGAGCAGCTAAAAAGGCGCGAAGATTTCTCTTCGCGCCTTTTTATTTGCCACAAACTTCCCGCCGAAACATCAACTTCTCCTGGCACCGAGGGTTTGCCCGCCTTCCAGAACTGCCGGGGAACCGCCGTGGTTCTTGCCTTTGTGATTAAGCGTCAATTCCGCCGTTGCTGAATGAGTATGATTCTGGCTTTCGGAAGCCTGACCTGCCGACGGCGTCAGGGATTCATCCTTGGCTTCCGGAACGCGCATGCCGTAGAACGACCGGTGGACAAAAAACAGCGCGACGACAAACAAAATGCCGCCAATGGTGTTCTTCAGATTTTGGTTTTGCATCGTCGCGGCGATTTCCACCGCGAGCAGACCGAAGAGCGTGGTGAACTTGATGACGGGATTCAGCGCCACGGACGACGTATCCTTGAACGGATCGCCCACGGTGTCGCCTACGACGGTGGCGGCGTGCAGGTCGGTGCCTTTCTGCCGCAACTCCACTTCGACGATTTTCTTGGCGTTGTCCCACGCGCCGCCGGCATTGGCCATGAAGATCGCCTGGAACAATCCGAAGAACGCGATGCCGATGAGATAGCTGATGAAGAAATACGGATTGAAAAACGCCAGCGACAGCGCGAAGCAGAAAATCACGATAAAGATATTCCACATGCCTTTCTGGGCATAAACGGTGCAGATGCGGACGACTTCCTTGCTGTCCTTTTCCGACGCGGTATGGGCATCGAGCTTGATGTGATCCTGAATATAAACGACCGCGCGGTAGGAGCCGGTCACGACAGCCTGGCAGGAGGCGCCGGTGAACCAGTAAATCACCGAGCCGCCCATGAGCAGGCCGAGGATCATTTCGGGCAGCACGAGACTCAATTTGGAGACGATGCTGAACGACGGGTCGGCGGCCTTGCCGATGTTGTCGAGCAATATAATAATGCCGAAAACCATGGTCGTCGCGCCGACGACGGCGGTGCCGATGAGCACGGGCTTGGCGGTGGCCTTGAAGGTGTTGCCCGCGCCGTCGCCTTTTTCGAGCTGGTATTTGGCGTTTTCAAAATCGGGTTTGAAGCCGAACCGGTTTTCGATGTCCGCGCGGATGTCGTCATGCGATTCAATCTGGCTCAATTCATAAATGGACTGCGCGTTGTCGGTGACCGGCCCAAAACTGTCCACGGCGATCGTCACCGGGCCCATGCTCAAAAAGCCGAACGCGACGAGACCGAACGCAAAAATCGGCGCGGCGAACTTCAGCGCCTCGGGCATCAGCGCCACGATGGGCGAGCCTTGATACATGGCGAACAGGCAGCTCGTGAACATCAGCGCCAGAATGACCAGCCCCGTCCAAAACGCCGAAAAATTGCCGGCCACGAAGCCCGACAGGATGTTCAGCGACGCGCCGCCGCGTTTGGAGCAGGTGGTGATTTCCTTCACGTGCTGCGAATTGGTGCTGGTGAAAATTTTCGAGAATTCGGGAATCAACGCGCCCGCCGCTGTGCCGCACGAAATGATCGCCGACAGCACCCACCACAAATCGGGGTGTAATCCGTTCTGATGGGCCAGCAGCACATAGCTGGCGATGAACGTGGTGAAAATTGAAATGGCCGAAGTGATCCAGACCAGCTGCGTCAGCGGCGCCTCGAAATCAAAATCCTTCTGGCTGCCGTAACGCGCCCGGCAAACCGAGTCGTTGATAAAATAGGAGGCCAGCGAGGTCGCGATCATCAGCGCGCGCATCGTGAACAGCCAGATGATCAATGTGGCGCAAACCGACTGATTGGCCGCCAGCGCCAGCGCGAGGAAGGCGATGAGCGCCACGCCGGTCACGCCGTAGGTTTCAAAACCATCCGCCGTCGGGCCGACGGAATCGCCCGCGTTGTCGCCCGTGCAGTCGGCGATGACGCCGGGATTTTTTGGGTCATCTTCCGGCAGCTTGAAAACAATTTTCATCAGGTCGGAACCGATGTCGGCGATTTTTGTGAAGATGCCGCCGCAGATGCGCAGCACGCTCGCGCCGAGCGATTCACCGATGGCAAAGCCGATGAAGCAGGGGCCGACCAGTTCCTTCGGCAGAAACACGAGGATGCTGATCATGAAAAACAATTCCACGGAGACCAGCAGCAGGCCGACGCTCATGCCGGATTGAAGCGGAATGGAAAGCGTGCGGAGCGGATTGCCCTTGAGCGCTGAAAATGCCGTGCGGCTGTTGGCTGTCGTGTTGATGCGGATGCCGAACCACGCGACGCCATAGCTGCCCAACATGCCGAGAATCGAGGCGAGCAGGATGACGGTGATGTCGCCATACTCCTTATGCTCAAGCACGCGGAAATAGAAAAAGATGCAGCTCGCGATCAGCACCCAGAGGATGGCGAGGAATTTTCCCTGCTGGAATAGATACTCCTTGCACGTTCCCCAGATCGTGTGCGAGACGCTGCTCATGGATTCATGCACCGGCAGATGTTTCGTCTGCCAGTATTGCACCAGCCCGAAGATTGCGCCGACGGCGCACATGAGGATGCCCAGATACATCAGCGTCATGCCGCTCAGGCCGCCCAGCCCGTCGAACTTCACCAGTTCGAGGCCGGGGATTTTCAAGTCGGCTTCGCCTGCGTGCAGGCCGCCGGTTGAGGCCCAAAGGGCCGCTGCGATGAGACCGAGGGAACGTAGACTTTTGTTGTGCATAAAGTTTTTTTTATTGAAACATGTTGTTCGTCTAAATTGTTGCCGGGCCAATATTGTGCGTTTTGCCCGGCCACCACCGCCGGCATCTGGTCGCTCAAGGAAAACATGGTTCGCGGAACCAGTTGTTTTCGCCATAAGCGGATTTGAATTTATAACGCAATCCGCAGCTTAACTCTGATGTAATCGGCGGCGACCCTCTTCTCATTTCTTGTCAATTTCTTTGCCTTTCTTGACTTGTGGTTTACTGCGGACGACCGCGCCGGAAATTAAAAAATGAAATCCGCCGGTTTCGGATGTGCAAAAAATGTCCACTCAATGCCAAACGCCGTGGAGTCGGCAATTTTGCAAACTCATAAGATTATGTTGGCGGAAGTCAAAAACACATAAACATATGTTGCCAGCGCTTTCAGGGAAAAAGGAAAAGAACGCCGCGCGGGTGCTCAAGCACGCCAGCGGGGACAAACGCTTCAAGATTCTCGAAGTCCACATGAAGAAGCACCAGTTCCGCCAGGACGCGCTCATCGAAATTTTGCACAAGGCGCAGGAACTGTTTGGTTATCTCGAAGACGATCTGCTGCTCTTCGTCTCCGTGAAGCTCAAGCTGCCGCCGAGCCGGGTTTATGGCGTTGCCACTTTCTACCATTTCTTCCAGCTCAAGCCGCAGGGCCAGCACACCTGCGTCGTTTGCATGGGCACGGCGTGCTATGTGAAAGGCGCGGATAAAATAATCAATGCCATCACAGATCACCACAAGATCAGCCCCGGCGAAACCACGGCGGACAACAAGCTTTCGCTGCTGACCGCGCGCTGCATCGGCGCCTGCGGCATCGCGCCGGCGGTTGTCTATGACGGCACGGTCACGCCGCGCGCCACGCCTGAATCCGCGCTCCAACACATCAACCAGTGGATGCAAAAATGATTCTCACCGACCTGACACAAATCAAAGAAACGGAACTGGCGTCGCGGAAGAAAATCGTGCTGCGCTGCTGCATGGCGGCCGGCTGCATGTCCTCCGACTCCAAAGGCGTCAAGCAGCAGCTCGACCAGGCCGTCGCGGACGCGGGACTGCAAAACGAAGTCGAGGTGCGCGGCGTCGGCTGCATGAAGCTCTGCTGCGAAGGCCCGCTGGTGGCGGTTGATCCGCAGAATACGCTCTACGTCAAAGTCACGGCGGACAATGCGCCGTTGATCATCGCCGGAATCAAGGGCGGTAAAATCGAGGTGCCACAAACCGACCCGAATTCCCCGTTTTTCGCGAAGCAAACTTCCATCGTGCTCGCGAACAGTGGCGTCATTGACCCGGAGCGGATTGAAGGCTACATCGCCGCCGACGGCTATCAGGCGCTGCATGAAGTGCTCCACGAGATGACGCCGAAAGACGTCGTGGAAGCGATGGTCAAGAGCGGACTGCGGGGCCGCGGCGGCGCAGGTTTTCCGACTGGTTTGAAATGGGGCACGGTCGCCAAATCGCCTGGCGCAAAAAAATACGTCGTCTGCAACGCCGACGAGGGCGATCCCGGCGCGTTCATGGACCGCAGCGTTTTGGAAAGCGATCCGCACAGTGTGCTGGAAGGCATGGCCATCGCGGCCTACGCGGTCGGTGCCGACCAAGGATTTATTTATGTGCGCGCGGAATATCCGCTGGCAATTTCACGGCTGCAAATCGCCATCAAGCAGGCGAAAACATTGGGTCTGCTCGGCGCGGGCATTTTTGAATCGCCATTCAATTTCAACATTGATCTGCGCATCGGTGCCGGTGCGTTTGTGTGCGGCGAAGAAACTGCGCTCATGTCGTCCGTCGAAGGCAAGCGCGGCACGCCGCGTCCGCGTCCGCCGTTTCCGGCGGAGAGCGGTTTGTTCGGCTGTCCGACGCTGCTGAATAACGTTGAAACTTTTGCCAACGTCCCGGCCATTTACCGCAAGGGCGCGGAATGGTTCGCCGGCATCGGCACGGAAAAAAGCAAGGGCACAAAAGTTTTTGCGCTGGCCGGAAAAATTAAAAACACTGGTCTCATCGAAGTGCCGATGGGCACGCCGCTGCGAACCATCGTCGAAGAAATGGGCGGCGGCGCCCCCGACGGCGGCACGATCAAGGCCGTGCAGACCGGCGGACCGTCGGGCGGCTGCATCCCGTCGCAGCATCTCGACACGCCGGTGGATTACGAATCGCTCGGCAAACTCGGCTCGATCATGGGTTCCGGCGGCATGATCGTAATGGATCAGTCCACGAACATGGTCGAAATCGCGCGGTTCTTCATGGAATTTTGCATGGATGAATCCTGCGGCAAATGTATTCCCTGCCGCGCCGGCACGGTGCAGATGCACCACATCCTCGACAAGATTGTGAATCGCAAGGCCACCGCGCGCGACCTTGCGAAGCTGGAGGAACTTTGCGACATGGTGCGCAACACGAGCCTGTGCGGCCTCGGCCAGACCGCGCCGAATCCGACGATGAGCACGCTGCGCTTTTTCCGCAATGAATACGAGGCACTGTTGCAACCCGATCCATTTGGTCCTCATGCCAACGGCGCGGCGAAGAACACGGAACTCGCAACGAAATAATTTTTTATGGCTGCCAAAACTTTGACCATTGACGGCAAGCAGATCAGCGCCGAGGAAGGTGCCACGGTGTTGCAGGCCGCGACCGACGCCGGCATCAAGATTCCGACACTCTGCCATCTCGAAGGCGTTTACGACATCGGTGCCTGCCGTTTGTGCATCGTGGAAATTACCGGCATTCCGAAACTGCTACCCGCCTGCACGACGAAAGTTTCCGAAGGCATGGACGTCAAGACGGACAGCGAACGTCTGCGGAAATATCGCCGGATGATTTTGGAGCTGCTCTTTGCCGAACGCAATCACGTCTGCGCGGTGTGTGTGTCAAATGGCCATTGCGAACTGCAGACGCTGGCCTATTCGCAGGGCATGGAGCACGTCCGCTACGATTATACTTTCCCAAAATGGAATTTAGACACGACGCACCGGCTCTTCGGCATGGACCACAACCGCTGCGTGCTGTGCAACCGCTGCGTGCGCGTCTGCTGGCACATCGAAGGCGCCGGCACCAAGAATGTTTCCGGTCGTGGCGCCAAATCCAAAATCATCACCGATCTCAATATGCCGTGGGGCGAAGCCGATTCCTGCACGGAATGCGGCAAGTGCGTCATGGCCTGCCCGACCGGCGCGCTGTTCAACAAGGGCTCGACCGTTTGCGAAATGGAACGCGACCGCGACAAGCTCGAGTTCATCGTCAACGCCCGCGAGAAGAAGCAATGGGTCGCCGCCGATTGAAAATTGAATTATGAAGATTCGTTTGGCCACAGTTTGGTTGGGCGGCTGCGCCGGCTGCCACATGTCATTCCTCGATCTCGACGAGTTTCTGATTGACCTCGCCGACGCGGTGGAACTTGTTTACAGCCCGGTCGTGGACGTGAAGGACTATCCCGAAAACGTGGATTTGTGCCTGATCGAAGGCGCGGTCTGCAACGAGGACAATCTTGAAATCCTCCACAAAATCCGCGCGCGGACGAAGGTGCTGGTGTCCTTCGGCGACTGCGCCGTCACTGGCAACGTGCCTGCAATGCGCAATCCGCTGGGTCTGGCCAACGTGGAAAATGTTTTGCAGCGCGCCTACGTCGAAAATGCGCAGAACAATCCCAGCGTGCCGAAGGCCGACGGCATCGTGCCGCAACTGCTCGCAAACGTGCGGCCGGTGCATGAAATGGTCTCGGTCGAATACTTTTTGCCCGGCTGCCCGCCGCCCGCCGCGCGCATCAAATCACTCGTCGCGCAACTGCTGGCCGGCACCGCGCCGAAACAGGAAGGCGAGCAACTGAAATTCGGCTGAAAATTTGTTATGTCAAAACGCATCATCATTGATCCGGTGACCCGCATTGAGGGCCACGCCAAGGTCAGCATTTTCATGGACGATGCCGGGAATGTCTCCGACGCGGAATTCCACGTCGTCGAGTTTCGCGGCTTTGAAAAATTCTGCGAAGGCCGGCCCTACACCGAAATGCCCGGCATCACGCAGCGCATCTGCGGCATCTGCCCGGTGAGCCACACGCTCGCGTCCGCCAAGGCCGGCGACGCGCTGATGGCCGTCAACATTCCGCCCGCCGCTGATAAATTGCGCCGGCTGATGAACCTCGGGCAAATGATTCAAAGCCACGCGTTGAGCTTCTTCCATTTGAGCGCGCCGGACTTTTTGCTCGGCTGGGACACGGCCCCGGCGCAGCGCAATGTTTTCGGCCTGATCGCCGCGAACAAGGAACTGGCCCGCGCCGGCATCCGTCTGCGCCAGTTCGGCCAGGAAATCATCGAAGTGCTCGGCGACAAAAAAATTCATCCCGCGTGGGCGGTGCCCGGCGGCGTGCGCAGCGCATTGAGCGAGGAAGGTCGCGCCAAAATCCGCGCGTGGCTGCCCGAGGCATACGCCACAACGAAGGTTGCGTTTGACCTCTGGAAGAAGACGATGGAAACGCACCAGCGCGAACTCCAAATTTTTGGAAATTTCCCGTCGCTGTTCATGGGCCTCGTCGCGGCTGACGGCACTTGGGAACATCACGGTGGCAAACTGCGTTTCACCGACAGCAGCGGCAGCATCATCGCCGACCAGCTCGACGCGCAAAATTATCTCGATTTCATTGGCGAATCCGTGCAGAGCAATTCGTATCTCAAATCGCCTTACTACAAGCCGCTCGGTTTTTCGGACGGCATGTATCGTGTCGGACCGCTCGCCCGGCTCAATGTTTGCGAACAAATGGGCGTGCCGAAGGCGGATGCCGAACTGAAAAAATTCAAGAAGCTCGGTCATGGCGCGGTCACGTCGTCGTTCCTGTATCACCACGCGCGGCTCATCGAAATTCTCGCGAGCATCGAATACGTCGAGCGCTACATGGAGGATCCGGAGTTGTCGAGCGACTATCTCCGTGCCGATGCCGGCATCAACAATTTGCGTGGCGTGGGCGTGAGCGAAGCCCCGCGCGGCACGCTGTTCCACGATTACACGGTTGACCGCAACGGCCTGCTGCAAAAGGTGAATCTCATCGTCGCCACCGGCCAAAACAATCTGGCGATGAACCAGACCGTGGCGCAGATCGCACGGCATTATGTTCGCGGTGATAAAATTCCTGAACCGATGCTGAACCGCGTCGAGCACGGCATCCGCTGCTACGACCCGTGTTTGAGTTGTTCGACGCACGCCGTCGGCCAGATGCCGCTGCATGTGCAGTTGATCGCGCCGGACGGAACGGTGTTAAGCGAAGTGGCGCGGGGCTAGAATTTTTGTCTGGGTTGGGTTGGACAAAAAAAGCGCCGGCGGGGGAACGTGTTTGGTCGTTTCTCCGCCGGCAAACTTTTTATGATCTTTGCATGATGCCGCTGATTTAACGATGGCAGAAGAAAACAGTGATGTTTTCGCGGTTTCTGCCGACATAATGGTGGCGGCACATTGCCTGATTTTTATGAATTGCGAAGCAGCGATAGAAACTGAATTCCTCGTCATCGGCTACGGCAACACCTTGCGCGGCGACGACGGCATCGGGCCGCGCGTGGCCGAGGCCGTCGGCCATCTGCGTCTGCCCGGCGTCCGCACGCTCATCTGCCCGCTGCTCACACCCGAACTCGCCGACCCGATTTCCCGCGCCGGCACCGTCATCTTCGTGGACGCCGCCGTGGACGCGCCGAACGAAGTCCTGTGGCGCAAACTGGAGCCGAACGAAACCTCGCAGCTCATGGCGCACGCCGCAAATCCCCGCACGATGCTGGCGCTGGCCCGCGATGTTTTCGGCCGCGCGCCCGAAGCCTGGTGGCTGACGATTCCCGCCCTGGATTTGGGTTTCCGCGAAGATTTTTCACCGGGCGTCCAGAAAAAATTTGCCGAAGCGGTGAAAAAAATTCAGGCGTTCTGCCGGTCGTCGCAGTTGAATTGACCGCGCGGCCAAACCTTATTTGCGCTTCGCGGCGGCGTTTTGCTCCGCCAGAAAATCCAGCCACGCCTTCATGCCGTCACCCGTCTTCGCTGACAATTCGAAAATCCGGGCGTGATGACTGACTCGGTTCAGATTGACCAGTGCCAGATCACGATTGAAACCGGCGGCGGTCGCCATGTCGTTCTTTGTGATGATTGCAACCTGGGCGGAATGAAACATCGGCGGATATTTCAGCGGCTTGTCTTCGCCCTCGGTCGTCGAAAGCAGCACCACGCGCAAGTCTTCGCCGAGATCGTAGTCCGCCGGACAGACGAGGTTGCCGACATTTTCAATCACCAGCACGTCGAGTTTGTCCAAATCAAGCTGGGCTGCCGCTTTGGAGACCATGTCCGCGTCCAGATGACAGACCGTGCCGGTGGTGATCTGCACGACGGGAATGCCGGCAGTGCGCAGCCGCGCGGCGTCATTGTCTGTTGCGAGGTCGCCGACGATCACACCGACCCGCAATTTGCCCGCCAGCTTCGCCGCCGTCTCGCGGATGAACGTGGTTTTGCCGGAGCCGGGCGAGGAAACGATGTTTAACACGAGCAGTTTTTTGGCACGGAAAAATCCCCGGTTACGCTCGGCCAGCAAGGCATTTTTCTCCATCAACGAACGGTTGAGATCCAGAGTCTTGATGCCGTGCGCATGGCTGTGGGCGTGGCCGTGATCATGATGATCATGGCTGTGACCGTGAGAGTGATCATGTTCGTGCGCGTGGCCGCCGATTTTCACGTCGCCGCCACCCAGACCGCAGCCGCATTCTTTGCACATAAAATTGATTGTAGCGGCGGTCTGTGACCGCCGAAATGTTTACACCGCAGAGATGACGTTCACAGAGCGCCGCCACAGTTCCGTCGCAGCATCATTCCGTCTCCACGGCGGCGATATCCAGTTCCCGCCCGCGCCGCAACTCGCCGCTGACGTTGTGGCAGCGGGGACATTCGTTGAAAAAATCCACGCACTCAAACTCCGCCGCGCACGTCGCACACCAGCACGCGGCGGGCACGGCTTCGATTTCCAGCGTCGCGCCCTCGGCCATCGTGCCGTGACACACCACGTCGAACGCGAACCGCAGCGCATCCGGCACCACGCCGCTCAGGCTGCCGATGCGCAGGCGCAATTTCCGCACGCGCTTCGCACCGGCGGCTTGCGCGGCGTCCACCGCCATCCGCAGCGCCTCGGTCATGATGGATAATTCGTGCATGGAAGCAATGCCAACGTGAACCGCCGGCGCGCGAAAATCAACCCATTCCGCGCGGATGCCAATTTCCGGTTGCATTTGGGCAAAAGAAGATAAGTTGTGACGGAGGATGTGTTGGAACATAGGATGCGGTGACGGTTCGGTTTACGAAGAGCTTATGAAGGACCAGCCCCAACCACTTTCACGGGTGCGCGTGAAGCTCGCCCTGCGCGGCGCGGTGCAGGGCGTGGGCTTCCGCCCGTTTGTTCACCGGCTCGCCACCGAGCTGGCGGTGACCGGCTGGGTCAACAATTCCCCGCAAGGCGTCTTCGTCGAGGCCGAAAGCCCGCGCCCGACGCTCGAACAATTTTTGCGCCGGCTGGAAGCGGAAAAGCCGCCGCGCAGTTCCATCCAAAGCATGGAGACGACCTGGCTGGATGCGGTCGGATTCGAGAGATTCGAAATCCGTGCCAGCGACAACTGCGGCAACAAATCCGCGCTCGTGTTGCCCGACATCGCCACCTGTCCCGATTGTCTGCGGGAAATTTTCAATCCGAAAAACCGGCGCTTCCGGTATCCCTTCACAAACTGCACCAACTGCGGCCCGCGCTTCAGCATTATCGAGGCGCTGCCCTACGACCGCGCGAACACCTCGATGAAGAAATTTGCGATGTGTCCCGCATGTCTAGCTGAATACAAAAACCCGGGAGAACGCCGCTTTCATGCGCAGCCGAACGCCTGTCCAGTTTGCGGCCCGCATCTGGAATTTTGGAGCGCCGCTGGCGAAGCGATTTTCGGCGGCGACGACGCGCTGCGGGCCGCTGCCAACGTGATCCGCCGTGGAAAAATTGTCGCGGTCAAGAGCCTCGGCGGCTTTCATCTGCTGGCCGCCGCTCGCGACGAAAAGGCCGTCGTGCTTTTGCGCGAACGCAAGCACCGCGAGGAGAAGCCGCTGGCGTTGATGTTTCCTTCGCTGGAAAGCGTGAAGGCGGTTTGCGAGGTTTCGCCGCTGGAGGAACGGTTGTTGATCTCGCCGGAAGCACCAATTGTGCTGCTCCGTCGTCAGCCATCTCAAATTTCAAATTCAATATTTCAAATTGCCGAAGGCATTGCCCCTGGCAATCCCCACCTCGGCGTGATGTTGCCGTCCAATCCGCTGCACCAGTTGCTGATGGCGGAGTTGAGGATTCCCGTCATTGCCACCAGCGGCAACCTGAGCGACGAGCCGATCTGCACCGACGAAGCGGAAGCGCTGGAACGGCTGCGCGGCATCGCCGATTTTTTCCTCGTTCACAACCGACCCATTGTCCGCCAGTTGGACGATTCCATCGTTCGCGTGATGCTCGGCCGCGAAATGATGCTGCGCCGCGCCCGCGGTTACGCGCCACTGCCGGTGCAGATTCAAACGTCAAAATCTGAAATGCAAAATGTTCTCGCCGTCGGCGCGCATCTGAAAAACTCCGTCGCGCTCGCCGTCGGCAAAAATGTCTTCCTCAGCCAGCACATCGGCGATCTGGAGACCGAGCAGGCGAACGCCGCCTTCCGGCGCGTCACCGGCGAGTTGCCCGGACTTTACGACGTTGAGCCGGAAATGATCGCGGCAGATTTACACCCGGATTACCAGTCAACGCGATTTGCCCAGCAGAGCGGAAAAAAGAATTTTGGCGTTCAGCACCACGTTGCGCATGTCCTGTCGTGCATTGCGGAAAACGAAGTGGCCTTGCCTGCGCTTGGCATAGCGTGGGACGGCACCGGTTACGGCCCGGACGGCACCATCTGGGGCGGCGAGTTTTTTTCCGTCGCGGATGCCGGTGTGGAGCGCATCGCACATTTGCTGCCGTTCCGCCTGCCCGGCGGCGACAAGGCGGTGAAGGAACCGCGCCGCGCCGCGCTGGGGCTGCTCTACGAATTGTATGGCGAGGCCGCCTTCGAAATGAACCACCTGCCGCCGCTCCGCGAAATGCCGCCGGTGGAAATGATCACGTTGCGGGGAATGTTGCAGCGTCGGTTCAACTCGCCTTCAACCTCCAGCGTCGGCCGGTTATTTGATGTCGTCGCGTCGCTGGTCAATCTGCGCCAACAGATGCGGTTTGAAGGCCAGGCGGCAATGGAACTGGAATTTGCCATTGGCGACTTCGCGACAGATGCGCACTACGACCTTCCACTCGTCACTCGTCACTCGTCACTCGTTCTCGACTGGTCGCTGCTGGTGCATTCGATTTTGACGGACGTGAACGGCCGCGTTTCCGTGGCGGAAATTTCCGCGAAATTCCATAATGCGCTGGCCGAGGCGGTGGTCGCCGTCGCCCGGATGTCCGGGTTGACGCGCGTGGTGTTGAGCGGCGGCTGTTTTCAAAATCGTTACCTGGCCGAACGCACTGTGTCGCGGTTGCGCGCGGAAAAATTCCAGCCATACTGGCACCAGCGCGTGCCGCCGAACGACGGCGGCATTGCGCTTGGGCAAATTTTTGCCGCGCAGAACAATCTCAGCTTGAAATAAAATCATGTGCCTCGCCATTCCTGGAAAAGTCCTCAGCATCAGCGGCGACGATGATTTGACCCGCATGGGCCGGATTGATTTTTCCGGCGTGGTGAAACAGGCCAGCCTGGCGTATGTGCCGGAGGTGGTTATCGGTGATTACGTCATCGTCCATGTCGGCTTCGCGTTGAGCAAAGTGGACGAGGCCGAGGCGCAGAAAGTGTTTGAGTATCTGAAACAGATGGGCGAGCTGGGCGAAATCGAGGAGAAGTCGCCATGAAATTTCTCGACGAATACCGCGACGGCGACCTTGCGCAAAAACTCGCGGCGGAAATCCATCGCGTCACGACGAAGCCGTGGACGATCATGGAAGTTTGCGGCGGCCAGACGCACGCGATTGTGAAATTCGGCATTGATGAACTGTTGCCGAAACAAATCACGCTCATCCACGGGCCGGGCTGCCCGGTCTGCGTGACGCCGCTAGAGGTGATTGATCAGGCGCTGGAAATCGCCGCGCGGCCGGAAGTGATTTTTACCTCGTTCGGCGACATGCTGCGCGTGCCCGGCAGCACGACGGATCTGCTCGCGGTGAAAGCGAAAGGCGGCGATGTGCGCATCGTCTATTCGCCGCTTGATGCGGTAAAGCTGGCGGAGGAAAATCCGTCGCGCGAGGTGGTTTTTTTTGGTGTCGGTTTTGAAACCACCGCGCCAGCCACGGCCATGGCGGTTTTCCAGGCGGCGCAAAAGGGGCTGAAAAATTTCTCGCTGCTGATTTCGCATGTGCTCGTGCCGCCGGCAATCGAGGCGTTGATGTCGTCGCCAAACTGCCGCGTGCAGGCGTTTCTCGCCGCCGGCCATGTGTGCGCAGTGATGGGCTACGAGGAATATTTTCCGCTTGCAAAAAAATACCGCGTGCCGATTGTCGTCACCGGTTTCGAGCCACTGGACATTTTGCAGGGCGTGCTGCTGACAGTGCAGCAATTGGAGTCCGGCCGCGCAGAGGTGGAAAATCAATACGCTCGCGCCGTCTGCCGTGCTGGCAACCAGCCGGCGCAAAACCTGGTCAAAAAAGTTTTCACGGTCGTTCCCCGCAAGTGGCGCGGCATCGGCGAGATTCCGCAAAGTGGCCTCGGCTTGAGCACGGCTTACGCGGCGTTTGATGCCGCGAAAAAATTCAAGCTGACGGATCATCGCGTCGAGGAACCGGCCGAATGCATCGCCGGCCTGATTTTGCAGGGGCTGAAAAAGCCGCACGAATGCCCGGCGTTCGGCACGCGCTGCACGCCGGAACATCCGTTCGGCGCGACCATGGTTTCCAGCGAAGGCGCGTGCGCGGCCTACTATCGGTATCGGCGTCATGACATGAAAGAAATGGCGGGGGCAAAATGAAAGCGCCAGAATTCAGCGCGGCTTGCCCGATTCCCATTTCGCAGTATCCGCACGTCCTGATGGCGCACGGCGGCGGCGGGAAGCTGATGCACCGGCTACTGGAAGATGTTTTCGGAAAAGCTTTCTCCAATCCGATTCTCGACACGCGTCACGACTCGGCGCAGTTCACCGTTCCGCCGGGCCGGCTGGCGATGACGACGGATTCCTACGTCGTGCGGCCGATTTTTTTCCCCGGCGGCGACATCGGCTCGATGGCGATCCACGGCACGGTGAACGACCTGGCGATGAGCGGCGCGCGGCCGCTGTATTTAAGTTGCGGATTCATCATCGAGGAAGGGCTGCCGATGGAAACCTTGTGGCGCGTCGTCTGCTCGATGCGCGACGCGGCGAACATATGTGGCGTGCAAATTGTCACCGGCGACACGAAAGTCGTGGACAAGGGCAAGGGCGACGGCCTGTTCATCAACACGGCGGGCATCGGCGTCATCGAGCACGAACAAATCATTTCCCCGCAAAATGTCCAACCCGGTGACACGGTGATCGTGAGCGGCGATCTGGGCCGGCACGGCATGGCGATCATGGCCGTGCGCGAAGGTCTGCAGTTTGAAAGCACAATTGAAAGCGACTCCGCCCCGGTGCACGAACCGGTTTTGGATTTGATCAAAGCCGGAATTGAAGTCCACTGCCTGCGCGACCTGACGCGCGGCGGACTGGCAAGCGCGTTGAATGAAATCGCCGAGGCGGCGGGCGTGAAAATTGCCGTCGAGCAGAAATTAATTCCCGTGCGCGAGGATGTTCACGCCGCGTGCGAGATGCTCGGCCTTGATCCGTTGCACGTCGCTAACGAAGGGAGATTTGTTGCGTTTGTCCCAGAGGAAGATTCCCAACGCGCGCTGGAAATTCTCCGCCGCCACGAGGTTTCCGCCGGCGCGGCGCGCATCGGCCAGGCGGTGGAAAAAGCTGCGCCGCTGGTGACGGTGAAAAGTGCGCTGGGCGTCAGCCGCATCCTCGACATGCCCAGCGGCGAGCAGTTGCCGCGCATCTGTTAGTTCATCCCTCCAGCGCCAGCTGCCGGGTGCGTTTATAGATTTCCTCGGGGGAGCCGTCGGCGGCGATGGTGACGAGCAGGCCGCGTTGCTGGTAAAAATCAATCAGCGGCCTGGTGGATTTCTGGTAGGCTTCCATCCGCACCTTCACCGATTCGGGCCGGTCGTCTTCGCGCTGAAACAGTTTCCCCCCGCAATGATCGCAAATGCCGGCCACTCTTGGCGGACGGCTGGCGACGTGATAGACGGCGTTGCAACCGGCGCAGGTGCGGCGGCCGGACAGGCGGGCGACGGTCTGGTCAATGGGCAGCTCGTAATCAAAAACGGCCGAGAGCCGGAGGTCCTGGCTTTCCAGCAATTTTTCCAATGCCTTCGCCTGCGCCGCAGTGCGGGGAAAACCGTCGAGCAGAAATCCGCCGGAGCAGTTCAGGCAGCGCAATCGTTCGCCGATCAGATCGAGGACGGTTCCATCCGGCACGAGATCGCCGCGCTTCATGCATTCCAGCGCGCCGGCCATCACGGGCGAGAGGTCGGCTCCGTGGCAACTCTTCGCGAAGCGGAAAACATCGCCGGTCGAGAGATGGCAGGTGCCGAGCCGTTCGCACAGCATGTCGGCCTGCGTGCCTTTGCCAACGCCGGGCGCGCCGAGCAGGACGATGCGCCAGACTTTGCCGCCCGGCTGGCGCGGCGGCATCTGGCACTTATGGTTTCCGCCCTTGAGCCAGGCGGCGCGATCAGGATGGATGGGATTGCCGCCGGCGTCGGTCTTGGGAAAGATTCCGTTGATGCTCATGCAATAATGTATATTAGCGTGAGTTCTGTAAAAACCAAGCAAACACGGCGATTTTGTCAGGATCTGCAAAATGGCAAACCCAAAACCGCGCAGACATCATTGATGCGAATCGTCTGATCAAACAACCCGCTGGCCAATGCCGGCGGGTGGTGCTTTCGGAAAAACTCACGTCGGCGTCAACGAATAGCTCGTCAGCGCCTTCATGTATTGGGCGCGCTCGAACGCCGCCGGTTCCGCGCATTTTTTCTGGCTCAGGCTGCCCTTCAACTGGCTGACGGATTCGTATTCGTGTTCTTCCAGCCAGTCCACCAGGTCGCGTTCGATCATGGCGATCTGCGGGATGCCGTGGCGGATGATAGTCGAGCAGAGCATCGTCACGTCAGCGCCGGCCATGAGCATCTTGAGCGCGTCGGAAGCGCGGTGGATGCCGCTGGTGGCCGCGAGGCTGGCGTCCAGCTTGCCGTAGAGCAGCGCGATCCAGCGCAGCGGCACACGCATCGCCATCGGCGTGCTCAACAAAATGTTCGGCTTCACCTCCAGCGTTTCCAGTTCGATGTCCGGCTGGTAAAACCGGTTGAACAGCACCAGCCCGTTTGCGCCGGCCTGGTCGAGCCGCTTGGCCATGTTGGCGAAGTTGCTGAAGAACGGGCTCAACTTCACCGCCACCGGAATCGTCACCTCGGATTTGACCGCCTTCAAAATGTTGATGTAAGTGTCCTCGACCGCCTCGCCGGCCAAATTCATGTCGGTCGGGATATAATAGATGTTCAGCTCCAGCGCGTCTGCGCCGGCCTTCTGGATTTTTTTGGCGTATTCCGTCCAGCCGCCGACGGACGAGCCGTTCAAGCTGGCGATGATGGGAATCCGCGTCGCCTTTTTCGCGGCGGCGATGTGCTTGAGGTATTCCTCAGGACCGAGCTTGTATTCGTCGGCCTCGGGGAAATAGGTCAGCGCCTCGGCAAAACTGTCCGTGCCTTGCTGAAGGTTTTTGTGCAATTCCAGCCGGTCCTGGCGCAACTGCTCCTCGAACAGCGAATACAAAACAATGGCCGACGCGCCGGCGTCTTCCATGCGTTTGAGATTGTCAATGTCCTCCGACAACGGCGACGCGGAAACCACCAGCGGCGAACGCAGTTTCAGTCCGAGATATTTTGTGGTCAGATCCATAATTTTTTCCGGTTTAAGTTTTGATTTATGCGTCCACCGCAGTGGTTGTTTTCGGCGCGGGCACCGGCGCGTTATCCACCTTCGTGTCACGCGCGGCCATGAATTGATAGAACTTCCAGCGCCGGTCGGCTTCCACCTGTGATTGCGCAAAGAATTTCTTCGCGTCCTCCGGCTTGCTCTTGGTCAGCATCTTGAACCGGTTTTCCGTCAGCATGAAATCCTTCACCTGCGACTTCGCCGCACCGGAATCCACCTGCAACGGGTTCTCGCCGCGTTCCGCCCGGCGCGGGTCGTAGCGGTAGAGCAGCCACTGGCCGGATTCGACCGCGAGCTTCTGCTGCCGCGCGCCGATGCCCGTGTCAATCGCGATGCCATGCGCGATGCAATGGCTGTAGGCGATGATGAGCGACGGTCCAGGAAAGGATTCCGCCTCGATGAACGCCTTCAGCGTGTGCTCGTCCTTTGCGCCCATCGCGACGCTGGCGACGTAGATGTTGCCGTAGCTCATCGCGATGAGGCCGAGATCCTTCTTGCCCGCCGGTTTGCCGCCGGCGGCGAACTTGGCGACCGCGCCGCGCGGCGTGGATTTGCTCATCTGGCCGCCGGTGTTGGAATAAACTTCCGTGTCCATGACCAGCACATTGACCTTGCGGCCGCTGGCGAGGACGTGATCCAAACCACCGTAGCCGATGTCGTAGGCCCAGCCGTCGCCGCCGAGAATCCACACGCTCTTTCTCACGAGCTGGTCGACAATGCCCAGCAATGATTTCGCTTCGGGCGAATCCATGTTTTTCAGTTTCGCCTTCAATGCCACGACGCGTTCACGCTGGTCGTGAATTCCGGCCTCGTCACTTTGGTCCGCCATGAGAAGAGCGGTGGCCAGTTCGTCGCCAACTTGAGCGGAAAGTTTTTTCAGCAGTTCCTCGGCGAATTCCTTCTGCTTGTCAATCGAAACGCGGAAGCCCAGGCCGAATTCCGCGTTGTCCTCGAACAGCGAGTTGCACCACGTCGGACCGCGGCCGCATTTATTTGTCGTGTAAGGCGTGGTCGGCAGGTTGCCGCCGTAAATTGAGGAGCAGCCCGTCGCGTTCGCGATGACCGCGCGGTCGCCAAACAACTGCGACAGCATTTTGATGTAAGGCGTCTCACCGCAGCCCGAGCACGCGCCGCTGAACTCAAACAGCGGCTGCAAAAGCTGCTGCTGCCGGAGCGCGGTGGTCTTGATTTTGCGCCGGTCGAATTCCGGCAGCGTGAGGAAGAAATCCCAGTTGTCATGCTCGGCGGCGCGCAGCGGCGCCTGCGGCCGCATGTTGATCGCCTTGAGCTTGGCCTCGGTCTTGTTTTTCGCCGGGCAGACTTCCACGCACAAGTTGCAGCCGGTGCAGTCTTCCGCAGCGACTTGCAGCGAAAATTTCAAGCCCTTGAATTCCGGCACGCGCGAGTCGCAGCTCTTGAACGTGGCGGGAACATTCTTCAGCTCCGCCGCGTCATAAACCTTTGCGCGAATCGTCGCGTGCGGGCAGATCGCGACGCACTTGAGGCATTGGATGCACGTCTTCTCGTCCCACACCGGGATTTCCAGCGCGAGGTTGCGCTTTTCATACTGCGCGGTGCCAGTCGGGAACGAACCATCGTTCGGGAACGCGCTCACCGGCAGTTCGTCGCCGAAACCGGAAGCGATGGTGCCCAGCACATTGCGCACAAATTCCGGCGCGGCCGGCGAAATCGGCGGCAGCAGCGGGCCGGCGCCGTTCAATTTGTGGTTCGCAACCGAAACTTCGTGCAGGTGCGCGAGCGTGTTGTCCACGGCCTGCAAATTCATCTTCACGATTTCATCGCCCTTTTTGCCGTAGGTTTTCTTGATGGATTTTTTGATCGCGTCAATCGCCTCGTCCTTCGGCAGCACGCCGGACAGCGCGAAGAAGCAGACCTGCATGATGGTGTTGATGCGTCCGCCCATGCCGCTGGCGCGCGCGACCTTGGTGGCATCAATCACGAACAGCTTCGCCTTCTTGGCGAGCAGGGTTTGCTGCACGGGTGTCGGCAGCTTCGACCAGACTTCGTCCTGGCTGAACGGCGTGTTCAGCAAAAATGTGCCGCCCGACACCAGCGGCCGGAGCATTTCGTAGCGTTCGAGGAACGTCGGCAGATGGCACGCGATGAAATTCGCGCTGGTGATCAGATACGTCGAGCGGATCGGCTGCGGGCCGAAGCGCAGGTGCGACACCGTCATCGAGCCGGATTTCTTCGAGTCATAGACGAAATAGCCCTGCGCGTAGTTGTCCGTCTCCTCGCCGATGATCTTGATGGAATTTTTATTCGCGCCCACCGTGCCGTCCGCGCCGAGGCCGTAGAACAGCGCGCGCACGACATTTTTCGGCTCCGTCGAAAATTCCGCATCATACGCCAAGCTCGTGTGCGACACGTCGTCGTTGATGCCGACGGTGAAATGATTTTTCGGCGCGGCAATGGAAAGATTGTCGAACACCGCCTTGACCATCGCCGGCGTGAATTCCTTCGAGGACAATCCGTAGCGGCCGGTGAACACCAGCGGCACGGCCTGCAAATGCGAGCGGCCGGCGGCGGTTTCCTCCATCAACGCCGTGACCACGTCCTGATAAAGCGGTTCACCCGTTGCGCCCGGTTCCTTCGTGCGGTCGAGCACGGCGATTTTCTTCACCGACTTCGGCAGCGACGCGATGAAGCGTTTGCCGTCAAACGGCCGATACAAACGCACTTTCAGCAGGCCGATTTTTTTGCCTTCGGCAACGAGATGCTCCACGGCTTCATGCGCGGCTTCACAACCTGAACCCATCAAAACGACGACCTGCTCGGCATCCTTCGCGCCGACGTAGTCGAACAAATTGTAATTGCGGCCGGTCAGCGCGGCGAATTCGTCCATGACTTTCTGGACGATGTCGGGACAGGCGGAATAAAAACTGTTGGCCGCCTCGCGGCCCTGGAAAAACACGTCGGGGTTCTGCGCCGTGCCGCGCAGCACCGGCTTGTCCGGCGTCATGGCGCGGGCGCGGAACTCGGCGATGAGCTTTTCGTCCACCAGCGCGCGCATCACGGCATCGTCAATCAGCTCGATCTTGGAAACCTCGTGCGACGTGCGGAAACCGTCGAAGAAATGGATGAACGGCAGCCGCGAACGCCAGGATGCGATCTGCGAAATGAGCGCGAAATCCATGGTTTCCTGCACGGAATTGGCGGCGATCATGCCCCAGCCGGTCGAGCGGCAGGCCATCACGTCGCTGTGATCGCCGAAAATCGAGAGCGCGTGCGTGGCCACGGTGCGCGCCGTGACGTGAAACACCGTCGGCAGCAGTTCGCCGGCGAACTTGAACATGTTTGGGATCATCAGCAGCAAACCCTGCGACGCGGTGAACGTCGTGCTGATGGAGCCGGTCTGGAGCATGCCGTGAACTGCGGCGACCGCGCCGCCTTCGCTCTGCATTTCCACGATGGCCGGCTGGGTGTTCCAGAGGTTTTTTTTGCCTTCGGACGCCCACTGGTCGCACCATTCAGCGATGGGTGACGACGGCGTGATGGGATAGATCGCCATCGTCTCGTTCAGGCGGTAGGCGACGTAGGCGGCGGCCTCACAGCCGTCAATGGTTTTGAAAACAGGCGTTTTTTTCATGATAAATCAGTGGTTTGGCGGCTGGTGGACGCCAAATTATTGTTCGGCTTGTCCGTCCGCCCTCATGCCAAACACGTTAAACAGCCACCGGTTTGACGACTCCCCCTTTTTTGTCAAAGGCATTACATCTGTTGCGAGGTGGCCGGGGCCGGACGAACAAAGAATATGGCTGCGGAAAGCGGTTCCGCAGGCGGGAACGACCAAACGCACCGGCCCGGACTGGTGCTGGACATCACGCGCCGGGAGCCGCTGGCCTTCATCTGCCACCCGCAACATCCCTTCGCCGCCCGGCCCGACGTCCACCTGCGGGAACTGGCGGGCCAGAAATTCGTCGGCCTCCGGGACATGCCCCATCCCACGCACTTGGAAAAACTGCCCAACCATCTCCGTCATCGCTTTGAACCTCTCGTGGAATGCCACGAAGTTGAAGAGGTCATGGCCCTGGTGGAGATCGGTGCTGGCGTGGCCCTGCTGCCGCCGGTGACCGTGCAGGACAAGGTCGCGCAGGGCACATTGGCCGCCGTGCCGCTGACCGGAGGAAATTATGTCCAGCCGCAGGCCGTCCTCCACCGCCAGGGCCGGAAACTGACCCCGCTGATGAAAGCGTTCATCGAATTTTTGAAATGCCGGAGTGAACCGCGAAATACGCGAATGGTATTCAACGCAAAGACGCGGAGTCGCAAAGAATTTTAACCACAGATACACACGAATGGACACAGATTCAATGGCCGCAATCAAACGCAAAGGCTCTGACGCCAATTTCACGAATTCTCGCGAAGCCAAATTGAAGCCCTGTAAGGGCGAAATATATTAGCCCAGGGTTTGAGATCCGAGCCGGACTGACGAGGAGCGAACACCCTGGGTTTGCGTCCCACAGAATAATCCCCTCTCCGCTCCCGCAGCGGGAGGGGAGAGGGAGCAAGGGTGAGGTGTGGGCAAATTCTTCATTCAACATTCTACCTTCATCCTTCCAAATACGGAGCAACGGTATTTAATTTCGGCGGCAAAGTTTTGAAATATTTAATCGACGGCGCGGCGTTACCATCTTCCAAACCGCTGACAGCTATTCCTCCAAAAGAAGCGCCGCTTCAGTCTTAGACGACCGGTGGTTATACAAATACCGGCGGTATTGACAGATTGCACGAAACAACATATAGATTTCTAATGGCAAAAGGAGTTGCTTCAACTAAAAGTTTCGCGCCTTCCCTCTTGGTAATGTTGCTGACGATGCTATACCTTCCGTCAGCCGTTGCACAATACGCGCCGGTGTTCCAATACGCCATCTTTTACAACATGGATTTGGAGATTTGTCCGGGCGCGGCCATGACGGTGAACGGCCTTGTGCATGCCAACGGCAACATCTATTACACGGGCAACAATGCCTCGCAACCGCTGACATTTTCCAGTTACGTTGACTCCAGCGGGTTCGCCACCAACTCCCGCAGCCCCAACGACCCGCAATCATGGACCGCCGGCAACGTCATCTTCAGCATCACCACCAACAACCCGCTGCAAAAAGTCGGGTTGATGACCGTTCCGGCAAGCACCAACAATAATCCCGCCGGGGCCAAGGCCTTTCTCAATCTGCCGCCGGCGAATGTAATCGCACCAAATCCCGCCGCCTATTCGCCCACCGGCTCGGTTTATCTCTACAACGCCGCCGACCTGATCATCACCAACACCACCGCCGGCACCAACTGGACCGTGATTTATGACAATGGCAATGATACCGTCACACCTTTTAGGATGGTTCAGCCGGATGTGCAGGTGATTTCTTCAAATTACAACAGTGGAACTAAAACTTTCGTTGCTGGCTCAACTACCACCAATTATTACTATTCCTTCGTGACCAACGCGACATTTTATGACTATCGCGAAAGCGACACCGTGCAAGCCATCCAGATTGATGTGGGCAAACTGGACTCTTGGCTCACCAACAACACGGCCGTTGTCAGCCATGTGTCCACCAACATGATTACTATCGGTGGCACCAACCGGGGCGGTTATCAATACAACCAATTGAACACCACCGGCAGCATCTCCAAGGGCCACAATATCAACTCCATTTATGTCTATAACTCCGTGCCGATATCCGGCGCCACATTGCCAGCCGTGCGGCTGGTCAACGGTTCGCAACTGCCTTCCACCGCTTACTTCGGCAACGGCCTGATATCCGGCCTCACGGTGGCCACAGCGCAGCCAATTTATACGTTGGGCAACTACAATGTCACCAACGCTGGTGCCACTGCCTTTACGTTGGGTTCCACCACCAACGGCGGTGCCGTTCCGGCGGCGCTCATCGGCGATGCCCTCACCATTCTTTCCAGCTCCTGGCAGGACAGTTGGAACTCCGGCACCTCACTTTCCTCTAGGACTCCGGTTAATACGACCGTCAACGCCGCCGCCCTGGAGGGCATCGTCCCCTCCGCCAACAGTCATTACAGCGGCGGTGTGGAAAATTTCCTGCGGATGCTGGAAAGTTGGAACAACAGCATCACCCTGACCTACAACGGCTCCATTGTGGTCATGTTTCCCAGCCAATACGCCACCAATTACTGGATCGGGCCGGGCACTTATTACAACCCGCCAAACCGTCAATGGGGGTTCG
>Ga0316230_1000635_pt1 | contig 46169 bp, 47 predicted proteins | sample TBH18025metaG_FD_206004 | JGI IMG/M metagenome (GOLD analysis project Ga0316230, IMG submission 206004) | Freshwater microbial communities from Trout Bog Lake, Wisconsin, USA - TBH18025 | ecosystem: Environmental > Aquatic > Freshwater > Lake > Hypolimnion/Profundal zone | place: USA: Wisconsin... | reverse complement strand
GAGGTAACAGGCTATTGATACTTTCGGTAATGGGTTTGGTCTCGATGTTGAGCCGTTGGCCTGAATAAGCAAGAAGACCAGCAAGTCCCGTAAACAAAATAGTCACAACTAAGACCGCTAACATTATCGTTTAACCATGGTTTAGGCTCTCACCAGTCCCTGAAAGCCCATAAAAGCCAAGGAAAGAATACCTGCTGTGATCAGGCTGATCGCGTTACCCTTAAAAGGTTGGGGAACATCTGATGCATCTATCCTTTCCCTAACCCCTGCGAACAGCACAATGACGAGGGTAAAACCCAATGCGGCACCAAGACCGTAAAGAAACGACTCAATAAAGCTATGCTGATACTGAACATTCAAGAGTGCTACCCCAAGTACAGCACAATTGGTGGTAATCAGCGGTAGGAAAATACCCAGCACTTGATAGAGGAGGGGGCTGGTCTTGCGCGCAACCTGCTCTGTGAACTGAACCACGACGGCAATAACGACAATAAACACGATGGTTTTTAGATACCCGAGGCTCAAGGGAACGAGGATATAAGTATTGACTAGATAGCTGAGAACGGATGAGAGGGTAAGAACAAAGGTCGTTGCAAGGCCCATGCCCAGAGCGGTTTCTTGTTTTCTGGAAATTCCCATTAGCGGGCAAAGCCCAAGAAACTTTACCAATACTAGGTTGTTGACCAACATGGTCCCGATCAAAATCAGCAAATAGTCCTTCATAAGGGTACGTGTTCTGCTTCAATGGGAATGGTTTTAATGTTCAAAAGCCTATTGGGATCCCAGTTTTGAATACCCCATGCCAGAATTCCTTCTGGGTCAAGTTCACCCAAATCTTTAGGTGGAGATTGATTCAATAGTTCAAGAAGATACATCAAGACGGAGGAGGGCGTCACGGCTTCCACTGGCTTTGACTGATTGCTTTTGCTGAACTTTAGCCCTCTCCGATCCGTGAGGATAGGTACATGGGTGTATGTTGGTTTTGGGGCACCAAATAGGGTTTGAAGATAGATCTGACGTGGAGTGGAGTGCAAGAGGTCATGTCCGCGAACGATTTGTGTGACTTCTTGGAAGGCATCATCTAGAACCGTAGCGAGATGGTAGGCGAACATACCGTCTCTTCGATAAAGAATGAAGTCACCCAGATCGTCCTCAAGGTTTTGTTCAACATATCCCTGAAGGGTATCTTCAAACGAGATGCATGGGCTGACTAAACGGAGCCTTAAGGATGATGCCCCTTCCTTGAAGCTAAGATGCTTATCTCGGCAATATCCGGGGTAAACGCCGATAGTATTTGCTGGAATGGTCTCTTGGTTTAGATCTTTTCTGGAACAACTACAAGTATAGAGAAGTCCCCGGTTTTTGAGGTCAGATAGCGCTTCGCGGTAACGTTCCAAAGCACGGCTTTGGTAAAGTACGGTTCCGTCCCAGTGAAGCCCTAGAGCATCAAGGGATCTCAGGATTTGATCAGCGGCTCCATCAACGGTTCGATTCGAATCAATGTCATCGATTCGAACCAACCATTCACCCAAATTGCATTTAGCTTCAAGAAAGCTTGCAAGAGCCGTGAAGAGGGATCCTATGTGAAGTGGACCGGTCGGAGAAGGAGCAAACCGACCCCGGTTGGTGAGGCCGGGAGCTTCCACTGTGCTACTTAAGTGCCTTACGACTGGCCATTAATTAGTCTAACCGAGTTGGCGCTCGCGAATTTCATCCAGTGTTTTGCAATCGATACACTGTGTCGCGGTTGGCCGTGCTTCAAGTCGTCTTAATCCAATTTCGATACCGCAGGTTTCACAGTATCCGTAATCGCCACGCTCAAGATTCTGAAGCGACTCATCAATCTTCTTGATCAGTTTGCGCTCACGGTCACGGGTACGAAGCTCAAGACTGAACTCGGATTCCTGTGTCGCACGATCGTTGGGATCTGGAAAGTTGGCGGCCTCATCTTGCATATGATGAACGGTCCGATCGACTTCGCTCATCAGTTCGGACTTCCAGTTCAATAAAATATTCCGGAAGTGCTCGACCTGTGGCTCGCCCATGTATTCTTCCCCTTCCCCCGGTTCGTATGGCGTGAAGGTGAAGGGTGTTGAATGTATCTCAGTTTTTTTGGTGCTGGACATTCCTGACTCCTAAACCAGTTTCGAATAACCCGTTAGTATAGGCAGAAAATCTGGTATAGATCAATCAAGTATCTATTAAGGTTTATTGCAGGCCCAAGTGATGCGATCAGAGGGCCGAACAATAGCTACGAAACCCACTATAGATTAAGTAAAAAATGAACATTTCACCACGTGTCGACTCGCTAACGACCTTCCATGTTATGGAAATTTTAGCTCGTGCCCGTGAACTTGAGGCCGAAGGTCGAGACATTATTCACATGGAAATAGGTGAGCCCGACTTTGGAACTCCATCTGCGATCACTTTAGCTGCATTGGAAGTTTTGAAGACCGACCCAATAAAATATACCCCTGCTTCCGGTTTACCAGAGTTAAAAACAGCCATTAGCGAGTTTTATCAACAACGGTATGAGGTATCGGTTGATACTAAGCGGATCTTTATTACTCCGGGAGCATCGGGGGGATTTCTCCTGTCATTAGGGTTATTGGTTACGGCCGAAGCTGAAGTGTTGCTCGCCGATCCTGGTTATCCATGTTATCCGAATTTCGTACGGCTTTTTGGTGGAAAACCACAGCAGATTCCGGTAGATGAGTCCTCAGGCTTTCATATACAGCCCAATCATGTGGACCAATTCTGGACAACCCAAACTCAAGGTCTTATTTTTGCTTCACCCTCCAATCCAACAGGCATGGTGATGAAGCCTCTTGAAATGGAGGCCCTGATTTTGGCTGTGATGAAAAGAGAAGGTTTCATTATCTCAGACGAGATCTATCATGGCCTAAGTTATGGTGTTTCCACTAGAACTGCTCTTGAATTCAGTCAGGAAGTCTTTGTAGTCAATAGCTTTTCTAAGTATTTCGGTATGACAGGGTGGCGGCTTGGCTGGGTCATTGTTCCGGAAGCTTATGTTGAAATGTCAGAGCGGCTTGCGCAGAATATCTTTATATCGGCGCCGACCCTTTCTCAGAAGGCGGCTCTTGCGGCTTTTTCTGGCTCTAATATTGATGAGCTTGAGCAACGTCGTCGCGCCTTTGAGGAAAGGCGCGATTTTCTGGTTGGCGGCTTAAAAACCTTGGGATTTAAGCTAAGTTGCCAACCAGAAGGGGCTTTTTACGTCTATGCTGATTGCAGTGATTTAACCGACAGTAGCCAGGCGTTGGCTTCTGAGCTATTGGAGCGGGCGGGAGTCGCGGTCACCCCGGGCATCGATTTCGGTGAGAGCCATGTCGAGCGTTATTTGCGATTCTGTTACACCGCCCCGATTGAACGCATCAGTGAAGGGTTGCAGAGAATCGAGCGGTATTTACGTCTTGCTACCTAGGCCATAAAATCTTCAAGTTGATTTGGGTTGAGGATACACTGATTCAAGAGAAGATTTGCCCCGACCTGTTTCAAGGCCGTCCCTCTCGCTAAGAAAGATCACTGAAATCGTTTTGTCTATTGTTCTCATGGAGTTGAGTTTCTTTCTAATTCCTTAGGGCCATCGGCAGTAACGGATCTTCTGCTGGATTTGTCCAGATAATAGGTTTAATACATTAGAGATTACTATGATGCATCAAAATAACTGGCTAAAATGCCTAACGCTCTTTCTAGGTTTCTTACTATCTACTTTTCAATTTTCAGGTGCCATGGCTGATCAAAATCAAACGGCGGGTGAACAGTTCTTGGCGTCTAATGCCAAAAAGCCGGGTGTGGTTACAACTCCGAGCGGTCTTCAATATCAAGTCATCGCTGAAGGAACCGGCGCCAAGCCATCGGCTAGTGATGAGGTGACAGTTAACTACCGTGGAGCCTTGATATCGGGTGATGAATTTGACAGTGGTAAGGGTGTGAGTTTTCCTCTGAATAGAGTGATTGCTGGCTGGACTGAAGGGGTTCAGTTAATGAAGGTTGGCGCAAAATACCGATTCTTCATCCCGCCTGAGCTTGCATACGGCGAACGAGGAGCGGGCGGGCTAATCCCACCCAATACAACCTTGGTATTTGACGTAGAGTTGGTGAACATCAAGTAGCTCCTCTTTGTGTGGGGTGTGTTGTTTTAGGCAATACCCCCCCCTCATTCTATGGCATGAGGTCATCCACTTGCCGTGAGGCGTCTTCACAGATTGGTACTGTATCTGCGAGCTCCATTTTAACTTTGAGACTTGCAGTTTCTCCCGCAATCGATTCTGAGACCACTTCATTGAGTGGGTGACAGGCCTGAACCATTTTCTTTTCGGCGGCTTTAAGTTTTTTGGCATCCGTTGGATTTTGCTCTGCGAGCTCATCCGATGATTCAATCAATTCATTCATGACTTGATTGTGGTATCTGAAGACCTGCTCTACATATTTTTCAAACTGTTCCTGAGTCATGACAACTTCTTCACCCGACTTCTTGTGGGTGGTGATATTCGTACAGCCTTGTACGAAAAATCCCAATAACAGCATCACAGCGATTTTCTCTATTTTTTTAGAGTATAGGTTTCTCGCTATCTGATCGGAGATGCTGTGGTCTGGGGAATTCACAAAGAATGACATAGGAGCAATGACTGGAGCTTAAGACGGATAAAAACTTGAGCTAGCGAGGCCTACGCCAAATGATGCGCCACGATACCAGAAGGGTCATCATCCAAACAACCGCTCCCAATACGACGATAGTGATGATAGGGCCGACCCCGTGACCTGCTGCAAACGTATAGATGGCCATGCTAGCCAGTATCGCGCTATTCTGAAAGAAGTTTTGCACAGCCACTGCGCTTCCGCTTCCCACGGTATCGAAACCTGCTTGTTGGATTGCCGCGTTGAGTGGAACAACAAAGATCCCGCCTGTAATTCCTATGAGAAGCAAAATGGCTTGAGCTTCCTGGACGTTCGTCGCATAAGCAAGCAAAATGAAGAGTGTTCCCATAGCGTACGCTGAATACCGCGTTCTTCGAATGCGATCAAGGGGTATTAAGCGCGGAACGAGACTTGCGCCAATGATGATGCCGATGGCCATAAATAAAGTGAGCTGAGCAATATCTGTGGCTGAGTGCTTGTCGAGTACTTCAGGCACCCACGCCACCAAAACGACCCTCAAAGTCGCGGCACAAGCCCAAAATAGACTCAAAGCCAAAAGCACATGTCGGGCTCTGGAGATTTTAAGTAAGTCACGAATCCAAAACATTAAAGTGGACCACCCCGAGGTCTCGGATGTAGTCCCTTTTCGCTTCGCTGGAATAAAATACGTGATCATGCCGGAAATAAAATAGATGATGATCACGCTGATCACAGCATAGTCTACGGACAAGTCAGCCAACCAAGCGCCACCAATGGTTCCAAACAGAATGGCTGAAATCGTTGCTCCTTCAACCCATCCATTGGCTTTAACGAGCTTGTCGGTGGAGGTTAGTTCGGGAATGATTCCATATTTTGCAGGACTATAGGTGGCGGCACCAATGCCTATCACCGCATAACCGATCAAAGGCTCAATGCCAAAAAATATGATGAGACCACCCAGTGCCTTGATCAGATTCGCAATCAACAGTACCCGGGGTTTGGCGTAGCGATCAGCCATGCTGCCCACCCAAGGAGTCAAAACTACGAAAGCCACTAGGAAGGCACTTTGGAGGGCAGGAATATACCAGGTACCAAAGTGAGGGGCCTTTAAGACAATGGCAATCACGATGAACAGAATGGCATTATCCCCAAAAGCGGAAAGGAATTGTGCGCAAACCAGTGTATAGAGTCCTCTTGTCATAGAGAGTGCTCGGAAAGGAGAACCTTATTCAAGGTAGGATAATCAATTTTTCCAGAGCCCAAGAGCGGTAGTTCTTTAATGAAGACGATTTCTTTGGGCATGTGGAGCTCACTTAATCCCTGTTCTTGAATCGTTGCGAGTATCGCCGAACGGTCGGCGTCACGAGACTGTGTTGCAAGGATGATTTTTTCTCCTTTGCGCTCATCGGCAAAGGTCACGGCCGCATGAAAATGGCCCGGCCACGTCTTGGCCGCAATTTCCTCTACTAAGGTGAGCGACACCATTTCCCCGCCAATTTTTGCAAATCGCTTAACGCGGCCACAGATAGAGACGAACCCATCAGAGTCCACACTGACGATATCGCCCGTGTCATACCAACCGTGCCCATACCTGGAGGTTGGCGGCTCCAAGAATCCGGGTCGTTGAGGTTTTAGATAGCCCAACATTACGTTTGGACCCGACACATGCAATTTACCCGCGTTTTTTACCCCAGGTACCTCTTCAAGCTGCCATTCAATGCCTGGCATGAATCGGCCAACCGTGCTTTCCTTATAAAACATGGGCGTATTGGCGGCTAGGATCGGGGACGTTTCAGTAGCACCATAGCCTTCGAGTACTCTTAAACCAAACTTTTCGACCCATATCTTTCGGGTATCGTCTTGTAACTTTTCTGCTCCCGCGAACACGTAGCGAACACTGTAGAAATCATAAGGATGGGCATGTTTGGCATAGCCAGCCAGAAAGGTGTTGGTGCCAAAGAGAATGGTTGCATTTAAATCGTAAGCAATTTCTGGAATGATTCGGTAATGCAGTGGCGATGGATACAGAAAAGTTCTCATGCCATATAGAAGCGGCAACAGGGTGCCCGCTGTGAGGCCAAATGCATGGAACATAGGCAATGCATTTAGGATAGTATCCTGTGCGTTTAAGTCCAATCTTGCGGCGAGCTGTTCTCGGTTGGCTAAAAGATTGCCGTGCGATAAAACAACCCCTTTAGGCTCTCCCTCAGACCCAGATGTAAATAATACAACAGCAGGATCGTCTGCTCGATCACCATCACCGTACCAGATGCTCGCCGTCCAAGAGCTTACCAAAGCCCATACCTTATCCATTCCAGTAATGGTTGGGAGAATGTCTTCTAAAAAAATAACTTCAACTTTTTCGGCTAAGGCCTCAACCGTAGGCTCAAGTTTTGCGTTGATGACAAAGCGACGGGAGGTAATAAAAGTCCTTATTTCCGCGGTTTGGCAGGCTGAAATCAGGTTTCGTAGTCCGGCACCAAAATTTAGCATGGCAGGCGTTCGCCCAAATAGCTGTAGGCCAAGCAGTACCGAAACTGTGACATTTGCATTAGGGAGAAGGACGCCTACGTTCTCAAGATCGCCGGTGACTAGAGATAGTTTTTTCCCCAAGGCTAAAATTTGCGCAATCAGTCCATTATAGCTAAGTGGTTGACGCTTCACATCCTCCAGTAATTTATGGTCTCCACCGTGAATACGCCTCGCATCCAGAAGAGCGGCAAATAAGGTTCGGCGATGATTTCCTGTTTCGAACATCATGTCACTCATGATGTCGGTCAACATCAGACCCATGCGGTGGCGTCGTTCGTGAGCATCAGCAGCCGGCAGATGGGTTAAATCTCTAGGTGGAAGAATATTGAGTGTGACCGGTGGAAACCATCTTAGTCTCACGATCCCTTGAAGACGCGACACGGGGGTGTATTGAGCGCCGTCTATGCGAATAGGTAGAATCGCAGCCCCTGATTTCTCGGCTAATAAGGCTGCTCCATCATAGACTTTCATCAACGCGCCGGTCACGGTGATGCGTCCTTCAGGAAAAATCACGGCTTTGTGATCGTCTTTTAGGTAATGCGTTAATCCTTTTAGCGAAAGCGGCTGCAAAGGATCCATTGGAAATACCTTCGCAAAGCGCAGCGCAGGTTTTACCCACCACTGCTCGGAAATGGTCGTGTTGATCGCAAAGGTGACATCATCGGGCAAGAAAGCCCAAAGCAGGATGGGGTCTAGGTAAGACGTGTGGTTGGCGATGATGAGAACACGATCGCCGGCCATGTTGTAATGATCGAGACCAATCAGCTTGACTCGAAAAAGACCGGCCAACAGCCAGCGAATCAGTTTTTTGATCATGACAGTGTTTGGTTCTTTAGATCGCTATAGCTTAACAGCACCAAGACGTTCCATCCTCATCATTCTTTTTATTGGACTAGATATTCTAATCTTAAGGCTCTAGATTGTTCTTTAATCTGAGTGTCAACGACTATGAACTTCTCTATAAAAAAACACATCTATCAGGCCGTGGCGGCTATTATGATTGCCTCTTTATTCCTTTTTCTGAACGCTGGATGTGCTGAAAGAAGCTCCCCACAAGCTTCTACAGAGAAGGGTTCAAGTCTCGCGCGTTCGCATGTGGTAACGACCGATGGGTTCATCCTTCCCCTAAGGGCTTGGTGGCCTAAAACCTCAGAACCTAGAGCTATTGTAGTGGCGCTTCATGGGTTCAATGATTACGGAAGGGCATTTGTAACAACAGGTTTATACCTGAGCGCGCAAGGCATAGCCCTGATCGCTTACGATCAAAGAGGTTTTGGGTTGTCACCAGGGTATGGTCGGTGGGCCGGTGAAAGTGCGTACATTCAAGACTTGTACTCGGTTACTAAAGACGTCAGAGCACAGCACCCAAGGGTTCCTATTTATGTCTTGGGCGAGAGTATGGGAGGGGCCATCGCGATTGCCGCTTTGGCTTCAAAGAAGCCACCTGAGGTGGATGGATTGATACTATCGGCGCCGGCCGTATGGTCCAGAGATATGATGCCTTGGTACCAAAGTGCTTTGTTAGCTATGGCGGCTGCGACGTTTCCAGATATGGAGTTAACTGGAAGCGGACTCAAGATTCAGGCGTCTGACAACATAGATATGTTAATAGGTTTAGGGCGAGATCCACGTGTGATCAAGTCAACGCGGGTAGCGGCTATTGATGGGCTGACCGATGTCATGGATACGGCACAAAAAAACGCCTCACAACTCAAGCTCCCTGTTCTGATTCTATATGGCCGGCAAGATCAAGTGATTCCGCCCGATCCGATTATGGTGATGGCCAAAAAGATACCCAAAACGACACCGCTTAGAATGGCCCTTTATCCAGAAGGCTATCATCTATTGTTGCGGGATCTCGGAGCCAGGAAACCTTTGGCGGATATCGCCTCGTGGATCGAGGATCATCAAAAACCCCTTCCTTCAGGTCTAGACTATAGGATTGAGCCTTAACGATGGCTCAAGATACCTATGGCTTCCCCAAGGCGGGTGGACTTTCCAGGCGAGAGGTCTTTCATCCATTCAATGGCGTTTTGTCCAAATAGAACGACAATGGTGGATCCCATGTTAAATCGACCCATTTCATCGCCTTTAGTCAGTTGAATGGATTGGGATCGATAGTCCCAGAACTGTGCTTCCTTTCGTGTAGGCGGCGTAACCACCCCATGCCATAAGGTTTCTATGCTGGCAACAAAAATGGCGCCTACGAGAACAAGGGCCATTGGACCGACCTCAGTTTCAAACAAGGCGACTACCCGCTCATTGCGAGCGAAAAGATTCGGAACACCTCGGCTAGTGGCATCATTAACACTAAAGAGATCTCCAGGTATATGAATCATTTCGAGGAGCTTGCCATCTAGTGGCATATGAAGACGGTGGTAGTCTTTAGGTGATAAATAAATGGTTGCAAAGGAACCTGACTCAAACGCTTTGGCTCTGGTGGTATCGCCCCCAAGCAACTCAAGTGCACTATAGTCCCTGCCTTTAGCCTGAATGATTCGGCCAGACTTTATAGGGCCAGCCTGACTAATAGCACCGTCTGCAGGTGAAACCACTGCATGGGCTTGGGTTGAAATGGGGCGAGCATCCGGCTTTAGAGAGCGAGTAAAGAAATCGTTGAAGCACCGGTAGCTATTTAGATCCTCGTTCTCAGCCTCTTTTACATCAATACCATAGAGACGGACGATCAAGCGAATGAATAAATTCTTGAAGGTTTTGTTTTGGCAGTGAGTCAGTCTACCCATGATCCTAGAGAGGAGGTGTTGTGGCAGCACGTACTGTAGGGCTACAAAAGTTTTTTCACTCGGGCTCATAGTTTGTTAGTGTTCTGTATGTGTTGAACGGTCCTTTATTAGACAGCCTCGCCAGCCATGGGCTGATCTAGACAGAAGTTTCGATGTGGGATTCTAGCCGAAAACCATAGGGTGGTCGGATTCTTTTCATGTAGGAACAGCTAAAATCTATTTAGGCTACCTTCCAAGCTCAGAATAACTCAAAAATTAAACAGATAAAGCACCACGGTTTATTAATGAATCAACATCTTCCAAAAAATATTCTGGTTACGGGTGGGGCGGGTTATATTGGTTCTCATACTTGTGTGGAGCTCATCCAGGCAGGATATGACGTTGTCGTCTACGACAATTTTTCCAATAGCCGACCTGCTGTACTCAAGAGGATTGAGTCCATCACGGGCAAAGCGCTTAAATGGGTCTGTGGCGATATCCGCGATCAGTACAAGCTTGAAGAGACGCTGACACGATATGCCTGTGAGGCTGTGGTCCATTTTGCTGGACTTAAAGCTGTTGGTGAATCGGTCGCTGAACCGCTTAGATACTACGATAATAACGTGGTAGGTACCTTGCGACTTTTGGAAGCCATGGTAACCACCGGGATACATTCGCTGGTTTTTAGTTCGTCGGCAACGGTTTATGGCGATCCTATTTGTTTGCCGATTAAAGAAGATCACCCCCTATCGGCAACGAATCCTTACGGTAGAACCAAACTTATGATTGAGGAGATTCTTCGTGATCTCCAAAAAGCTTCACCCGAATGGAGAATCTCTATTCTTCGCTACTTTAATCCGGTTGGGGCCCATGAAAGTGGTCGGATCGGCGAGGACCCAAGGGGGACTCCAAATAATCTTATGCCTTTTATCGCTCAGGTGGCCGTGGGTCGTCGAGACGCCTTAAATGTATTTGGTACCGATTACCCTACCCCCGATGGAACAGGCGTTAGGGATTATATTCATGTTGTTGATTTGGCTAAAGGGCACCTGTCAGCTCTGTCGCATCTGAATGAATCGGGTTGCTATGAGGTCAACCTCGGAACGGGGCAGGGATATAGTGTATTGGAGGTTGTTGCCGCCTTTGAGAGGGCCGCTTCACGTAAGATTCCAGTCACTTTCGCCGTGAGAAGGCCTGGCGATGTGGCATCCTGCTTCGCACACCCTGAGAAGGCCTCTAATGCCCTGGGTTGGAAAGCGACCCTGGATATTGACGCCATGTGCCGAGATCATTGGCGTTGGCAGGTCAATAACCCTGAAGGGTATGAGCTAGATTAGGACGCGTCTTTATTCTTAGTTTTTTCCCGTTGTGCTAAGAGACGTTTGTAGCTGGCATAACTTTCATTGGCCATGAAGGCCGTGTCATAAACCTTGCCACGCAGCTTTCTAAGTTCCAATGCATGCATGACACCCCGACGCCACAAAAGGTGTACGCCGAAATAGCCTAATACCGCACCGATGTTCATCAAGATGAAGCAACCAATCAACAAAGGCGCGCCAAACTCTAAGGCTTTATCGACTGCAAAAAGCTCAGAAAAGCGATCGAAAGTGAAGGTGGTTGTTCCTAAGGCCCAAGAACCAATGAGATAGGCTAAATAATACATTGGTAACCAGGTGATTGGGTTGGTGATCCACACAAGTGCAACTGCAATCGGCAGGTTCGCGTTAAAGTACACAGCCCCGACTGCAGCAATGACTTGCTGCCACGGTAAGGGTGGTGTGTACATCGCCCAAAGGCCCACTGCAAAGGCGCGCGCAACGGATTGGCGATTGAGGTACCACAAATTGGGCGAATACAATTTGTCGCCTAAAAATCCAAGAGCCTTAATTTCTCGAATCTTGGTTGGGTCAGGAAGATATCTTTTCCAAAATTTGTTGGACATGGTGTACCTGTATTCGGAAATCACGCTCTAGGGTCGTGCATTGTACAAACTTCATAGAAAGTTGTAATAGGAATTCCCGAAAGCCTCAAGGGATTAGCCGGTAAGAACACCTCTGTCCTTCATGTCCTCAAAGATTTGTTGTGCTGACGAAGTATCTGCTCTGATTATCCAAGCATCAGCGGGCGCTGTATTGTGATCGGAAATCACGATACAGATGATGCCTGCACGATTGATCTGGTCTGTTATTTTCTCTGTGGCGAGATGATCAAGAATGATCGCTGGGTGGCCGGTATCAAATAATTTACGTTCAAGTGCGCTGGCAAGAAGTTCGCTGCCGATACCACTTACCCATAAAGTTATCGCCTTCTGTCCGAAGCGGGCAACCCTTTCTTCAGTGGTGACGGGCCCCGCTTGTGTGCCTCGATCCGATTCGCCCACAATCATGCCGGCACCGATAGTGACATTGGTGAGTCGGTCTATGACGATGAATGAACCCGTGCCCTTGCAGACGTGGTAGGGATCGAAAGCGATGGGCGCCGCAAGAGACAGTTCCAGGAGTCCAATCTCATTGAGGTGAAGCTCGCTTACCTCATGGTGGGCCTGAGTATTGACGTCAATCCGATGAAGTATGCTGGCCACAGAGCCGGTTACGGTGCGGGTATTGTGCTTGATGGTGTACTGACGTCCGGGTACCAGGGATGCTTCGGCCATCCAGACTACATGAGCGATGAGCCTCGAAGAGAGGTGAGGGAGATCATCGGGGCGTACCAGCAAGTCACCGCGGCTGACATCGATCTCATCTTCGAGGGTCAAGGTAACTGACTGCGGCGGAAAGGCTTCTAGAAGCTCGCCGTCATAAGTGACGATCGATTCAATCCGGCTGGTTTTCATGGAAGGGAGCACCGTAATGGGATCGCCTTTACGGAAAATACCTGCTGCCAGTGTGCCGCTGTACCCTCTAAAGTCGAGGTTGGGACGGTTTACATATTGAACTGGAAACCTGGGGTTCACAAAGTTCTGATCATCAGCGATTTCGATGGTATCAAGGAGCGTCATCAAAGGCGCGCCCTTGAACCAAGGCATGTGGACGCTGGGGTTTACCACATTGTCGCCCTTGAGGGCTGAGAGAGGCAGGAAGCGGATGTCTGGAATGCTGAGATGCTGAGCAAATGCCAGATAGTCGCCCTTGATCGCTTCAAAGGTGGCTTCACTGTAGTCCTTAAGATCCATTTTGTTGATGGCGACAATGACATGACGGATACCGAGCAACGATACGATGTAGCTGTGGCGTCGGGTCTGAGTCTGGACACCATGGCGGGCATCAATCAGGATGATCGCGAGATCACAGGTCGAGGCACCGGTCGCCATATTGCGCGTGTACTGCTCATGACCTGGGGTATCGGCAATGATGAACTTACGTCGGGTGGTGGAGAAATAGCGGTAGGCGACATCAATGGTGATGCCTTGTTCACGCTCGGCCTGAAGGCCATCCATGAGCAGAGCCGGATCAAAATCATCCCCGGTGGTGCCAAACTTAGAGCTGTCTTTCCGTATGGCGGCGAGCTGATCTTCGTAGATCATTTTGGAGTCATGCAAGAGACGCCCTATTAGGGTGCTCTTACCGTCATCGACATTGCCGCAGGTTAAGAAGCGCAGCAGCTCTTTGCGTTCGTGCTGAGCGAGATAGGCGTGGATGTCCTCAGCGATGAGATCGGATTGGTGCGCCATTAGAAATAGCCCTCTTTCTTCTTCTTTTCCATGGAGCCGGCTTGATCGTGATCGATGAGGCGTCCTTGACGTTCTGAAGTGGTGGTCAGGAGCATCTCCTGGATGATGTCGGGCAGTGTGGCGGCTGAAGACTCCACAGCCCCGGTCAGGGGATAGCATCCTAAGGTTCTGAAACGAACCTGTTTCAAGATGGGTTGTTCACCGGGCTCTAAGGGCATGCGATCGTCATCCACCATGATCCAGGTGCCACCACGATTGACTACGGGTCGTTTGGCCGCGAAGTAAAGTGGAACAATGGGGATGTTTTCGAGATAGATGTACTGCCAGATATCGAGTTCGGTCCAGTTGGAGAGAGGGAAGACTCGGATGCTCTCACCTTTGTTGACTTTGCCATTGTAGATATTCCAGAGTTCTGGCCGCTGGTTTTTAGGATCCCAGCGGTGATTTTGGTCTCTGAATGAATAGACGCGCTCCTTAGCGCGGGATTTCTCTTCATCACGCCGTGCACCCCCGAAGGCGGCATCGAATTGGTAGTGGTTGAGGGCCTGTTTAAGGGCCTCGGTTTTCATGATGTCGGTGTGTTTTTCGCTGCCGTGAGTAAAAGGACCAATGCCTTGAGCGAGGCCATCTGGATTCATATGAACGAGGAGTTCTAGCCCTAGGTTTTTCACGGTTTGATCCCTAAAGGAGATCATATCCTTGAACTTCCAGTTGGTATCGACATGAAGGAGAGGGAAGGGTGGTTTCCCCGGAAAAAAGGCCTTCATGGTGAGATGGAGCATGACGGCGGAGTCCTTGCCGATGGAGTAAAGCATGACAGGACGATCAAACTCGGCGGCGACTTCACGAATGATGTGAATGCTTTCCGCTTCAAGTTGCTTTAGGTGGGTCAGTTTGTGTTCGTTCATTAGGAATTAAGATCTGCGCAGAGGCAAAGAACGGGCGAACCAAAACTGGCATTTTATCACAAGCTGGTTGCCTGAGGCCTTCTGGACTAGGCTTGTTGGGTTATTGTTCCAACCTCCACTGGACTTCTGTACCTGCTAGCAGCGGGATCAACTCTTCGTGACCAAATGGGATGCTTTCAGGGATCTTTAATGGCATTCGTTGCAGCGTTATTGCATCCGAATTTCTGGGTAATCGGTAGAAGTCAGGTCCATGAATACTCGCAAATCCCTCAAGCCTTTCAAGTCGACCTACTGACTCGAATGCGGTTGCATAGAGTTCGATTGCAGAATAGGCGGTATAACAACCGGCGCAGCCGCAGGCAGATTCTTTTTGTGTTCTAGGGTGTGGTGCGCTATCAGTTCCTAGGAAAAATTGCTGATTTCCAGATGTGGCTGCCTCTAGAAGCGCCGCCCTATGAGATTCACGTTTCAAGATTGGAAGGCAGTAAAAGTGTGGACGAACGCCGCCAGCTAATAAGCTGTTTCGATTGAATAGAAGGTGGTGTGCTGTGATTGTGGCCCCGATGCCTGCATGACTATCTCGAACGAATTCAGCGCCATCTTTTGTTGTGATGTGTTCCAAGACCACTCTAAGGCTTGGGAAACGTCTGACCAATGGTTCAAGGTGTTCCTGTATAAACATCCGTTCTCGGTCAAATATGTCGATATTGGGGTCGGTGACTTCGCCATGAATCTGCAGTGGAATATCGTATTTTTCCAAGGCAGCAAGAACAGGATAAATGACTTCCAGATTTGTTACGCCCGCGTCAGAGTTGGTGGTCGCTCCGGCTGGGTAGAGCTTGAAACCCAAGATAGAAGGCTCCTCCTTTGCCTCTTTAACCGTATCGATGGCCGTTCTGTCAGTGAGATACAGTGACATTAGGGGCTGAAATTGAGTGTTGAGTGGAAGGGCGGCTAATATTCTTGATCGATAGGACAAGGCTTCGTCCACTGTCGTTACAGGTGGCTTCAAGTTAGGCATAATCAATCCGCGGCCAAACTGTCGCGCCGAATGTGCAACAACGTCCCGCATGGCATTACCATCTCGAAGATGTAAATGCCAATCATCAGGGCGTTTGATTGTCAAAAAAGTCATAAGGCAAGCGCTCCTATTATCAAAGGTTTCCTGGAGATTCCGTGTTGATTCTCGCCACAAACAGGACATTGGCAAACGGTGTGCCCTTGCTCATGGGGACCGCATCCACTTGAAAACCCAATGCATACAGTAAGTTTATCCATTCTGATGTAGACCGATAGTAGTGTCTCCTTCTCTCATGACTTAAGAGAAGGGCAAGAATGCTTTCAACCCATTGAGTCAATTTGAAGCGTATATCTCTATTTTTATTGCCTTCACGAAAGATCAAAAACCCATCGCGTTTAATGTTTTTTGAAATCTTACGGAGTAAATGTTCTTGCTCCTCATGAGATAGGTAGTGAAGTACGTCGATCAATAGGACGGTGTCAGAAAGAGGGATATCGGCATATCTGATGTCCTCTTTAAGAATTTTGGCTCTAAAGGCTAATGTTTTCTGCGCAATAATCGCAGTGTTCGGGTCATTATCGATGCCTATGAGTTCGTAGGATTTCATCTCTAAGCCATCTGATTCTATAGCTACAGAAACCAGGTTGAGGAGAATGCCGCGGCCACAGCCGATATCTAGGATAGTTCCAGGGTTTTTGATCCAGTGATTTTCGTGGTCGAGAAGAAAGGAAAAAACGGGGTCAAATCGAGTCTTCCCGCTGACGAACCCGGCATGGAACTGACCGTGTGGACGATAACGATTGACGACGGCTCGCCTGATTGATGTGAACGGTATTGGGTTAGCCACCAGGGATTCTCAGTGTCGTTCCCTTCAAGTCAAGGGAATTAAATGAGTCGTTCACACCGAAGTATATTGGAGGCTGGACACGGAATCGAACCGAGGTACGCGGCTTTGCAGGCCGCTACATAACCACTCTGCCATCCAGCCATGACTCGAAAACAAAAGCCGCTCGTGAGCGGCTTTCTTAAATTTGGAGCGGGAAACGAGACTCGAACTCGCGACCCCAACCTTGGCAAGGTTGTGCTCTACCAACTGAGCTATTCCCGCTTTCTGTTTGAGCCGCAAATTTTAGTGTTTCAGTTCTTTATTGTCAACACTCTCACATGCCGTTCCGCCGGAAAAAACAGGTAGAGCCGCACGAAGATAAAGGACCATAGACCAAAGAGTCAGAACAGCCGAAACGAATAAGAGAAATTGTCCTGCAGTGAGGAATCCCTCGTTACGAATATCGATAGAGAACAGTAACATGGTGATCGAGAGCATTTGTGCCATCGTTTTCCATTTGCCCAGATTGGATACAGCGACTTTCTTTCGTTGTCCCACCTCAGCCATCCATTCTCGCAATGAGGCAATGGTGATTTCTCGGCCAATGATTACGGCCGCGGAAATGGCAACGAGAGGACTTGGATCTGCCTGTACGATCAGTACAAGAGCTATAGCGACCATGAGTTTGTCGGCAACAGGGTCAAGGAAGGCGCCAAAGCGCGTGGTGAGGTTCATCCTCCTAGCCAAATAGCCATCCAGCCAATCTGTAAAACCAGCTACCATGAAGATTAGAGCCGAGGTTATATGGGCATTTTCCCAGGGAAGATAAAATACAGCTACCAGCACCGGAATCAGTGCAATTCGGAGCAATGTTAGGTAAGTAGGGAGATTCAACTCCATAAATCAGGATTCCTGTTCATGAAACGTGTCATAGATACGTTGAGCCAAGTGTAGGCTTATACCATCTATTCGGCTCAATACATCAACTCCAGCACGACTTATTTCACGAATGCCGCCAAATTGTCTTAACAATTGCTGTTTGCGCTTCGGGCCTAGGCCTTGGATCTCATCTAGAGCTGATTTCTGTTTGGCTTTGGATCGTCGCTGGCGGTGGCCTGTGATTGCAAATCGATGCGCCTCATCACGTATCTGCTGGATCAGTAAAAGTCCCGGCGAATTAGAGGGTAACATGAAAGGCATTGCGTTCTCTGATGGAATTAATACTTCCAGTCCAGGTTTTCGCTCCGGGCCTTTGGCAATCCCAACTACCAGAAGGTTTTCGATGCCGACTTCTTCGAGCGCATTTTTGGCCGCCTTGACCTGGCCTTTGCCTCCATCAATGAAGAGAATATCCGGTGGTTCGACTTCTCCGGCTTTGACGTGTTGATACCTTCGTTTTACGGCTTGTGCAATGGCAGCATAATCATCCCCTGGTTCAATGCCATCTATATTGAAACGTCGGTACGCTGATTTTAGTGCCCCTTGACGATCAAATACCACGCAGGAGGCAACGGTTTGATCGCCTTGTGTATGACTGATGTCGAAGCATTCTAGTCTTTTGGGGGTATCAGAACTGTTCATTATTTGCTGAAGGTCTAGGTAGCGGCTGAATAGGTCTTGCCGGCTTAGGAGCTTTGACGTTAGGGCCGTCTCGGCATTGCTAATAGCCAACCCTAAGCGTCTCGCTCTTTCCCCGCGAACTTTGGCAGTAATCTTCACGCCATGTCCTGATTCTTCAGTGAGCACCTGCTCTAACAGAGTGACATCTTCAATGGGGTGGCTGATGATGATTTCTTTGGGGATTGGCTTCCCCAAATAGTATTGCCCGAGGAAGGCTTCGATGATGCTCTGTTGCTCATGCCCGTCTGGCATGCTTGGAAAGAAAGTGCGGTCTCCAATCTGTTGGCCGCCTCGAATGAAAACCATTTGAATGCAGGCGGCACCCGAGTTCAATGCGCAGGCTACCAAATCAACATCTCCTTGTTCCCCATGAACGGATTGCTTCTCGAGGATGATTCTCAGTCCTGCAATCTGGTCGCGGTATTTGGCCGCTTTTTCAAACTGAAGCGCTTTTGAAGCGCTTTCCATTCTATCCGCCAGTGCATCGATAAGCTGACGGCCATCGCCGTTAAGAAACATGAGTGTGTCCCTGACATCCTCTGCGTAAGCGGCTTCGTCAATCAAGCCAACACAAGGGGCCGTGCATCGTTCGATCTGATATTCAAGGCAAGGTCTTGAACGATTCTCATAATAGGAGTCCATGCATTGCCGTACCGGAAAGATTTTCTGTAGCAGTTTTAGGCTTTCTCTGACTGAAGATGCGCTAGGGAAGGGTCCAAAATACTGACCAAGGCGGTTTTTGGCTCCACGATGAAATCCGAGTCGTGGAAATTTCTGATGTGTGGTGACGTAAATGAATGGGTAGCTCTTATCGTCTCTAAAGCTGATGTTATAGCGCGGTTTTAGTCTTTTAATTAACTGGCTTTCAAGGAGAAGGGCTTCGTTTTCTGTATGGGTGACTCGGATGTCGATGGATCGAATTCGGTTCACCATAGCCTGCTGCTTTGTTGAACAGTCTTTGCTTGAGAAATAGCTTGAAACCCGCTTCTTTAGGTTTTTGGCTTTACCTACATAGATGACCTCCGCTTTCTCATTCAGCATGCGATAGACGCCTGGACGCTGAGTCAGAGTTTTTAGAAACGCGGGGATATCGAATGCTTGCGAGGGCACGATTTCGGTCATCCTAAAAGGGTGTTAAAAGCGAGTAGACATTATAAACTCCGAAGACATTTAGTTTGCTTCTATCTATCTTCTTAGCTCATCTAAACACCGGTGGTGGGGTGTGATTTGGTATCATAGACATCGATGTTCCCGGGCGGGAAAAAAGAATTAAGTGGCGTCCATCGTCTAGGTGACGCCTTTTTCAGTTTAGGAATCTAAAATGACAATACGTACACGCTTTGCCCCTAGTCCAACCGGCTATCTTCATGTGGGTGGAGCAAGAACGGCCCTTTTTTCTTGGTTGTATGCTCGAAAGCATGGTGCGACTTTCGTGTTGAGAATAGAAGATACGGACCTCGAGCGCTCCACGGCTGAATCGGTGAACGCTATTCTAGAGGGCATGACTTGGCTGGGTCTTGAGTACGATGAAGGTCCTTTCTATCAAACGCATCGTTTTGATCGTTATAAAGAAGTCATTCAAAGGTTGCTTGAAGAAGGCAAGGCCTACCACTGCTACTGCAGCAAAGAAGAGTTGGATGCAATGCGAGAAGAGCAAATGGCTCGTAAAGAAAAGCCCAGATATGATGGGCGTTGCAGGCATCGTGATACCCATAGAGAAGGCGTTTCACCGGTGGTTCGATTCATGAATCCCGATGAGGGTGAGGTGGTAATCGATGATCTTGTCAAAGGTAGAATTGTCGTCAAAAACAGTGAACTGGATGACCTCATTATCGCAAGATCTGATAGTTCGCCCACCTATAATCTGACGGTGGTTGTCGATGATCTCGATATGAACATCACTCATGTTATTCGGGGTGATGATCATGTGAACAATACGCCAAGGCAGATCAATATTTTGAAGGCACTTTCTGCGGAGCTTCCAAAGTACGCGCACGTGCCTATGATTCTTGGCTCGGATGGTGCGCGACTATCGAAGCGTCACGGTGCTGTCAGTGTGATGCAATACCGAGATGAGGGATATTTGCCTGAAGCTGTCCTCAATTATTTGGTCAGGCTTGGCTGGTCACATGGAGATCAGGAAATTTTCACTATTGATGAGATGATTCAATCCTTTGATATCCCTGATATCAATCATTCTGCGTCTACCTTCAATACTGAGAAACTGCTTTGGTTGAATCATCATTATCTGATGCATGGAGATCCCGTTCATGTCGCCCATCATCTTCGGTGGCACTTGGGGAAGATTGGTATCGACCCATCCGAAGGACCTGATGTTGTAGAGGTGGTAAAAGCCCAAAGAGAGCGAAATAAAACGCTTGTTGACATGGCGGTTGCCAGTGCTTTTTTCTATAAGGATTTTGAGGAATACGATGAAAAGGCCGCGAACAAGAATTTCACTGAGGAAGCATTGAAGGGTCTTCAAATGCTTAGAGAGTTATTTGGGGCGCTCAAACCTTGGGTGCGTGAAAGCATTCATGATCTTATTTCAGCCAGTGCCGAAGCTCTTGATGTAAAGATGGGCAGTATTGCTCAGCCGCTGAGAGTTGCCGTATCGGGTACTTCCATATCTCCGCCGATTGATCTTACACTCGAAATCCTTGGCCAGGACAAAACTTTAGCTCGTATGGACCGAGCAATCAGGGTAATCCAAAAAAGGCTGGACAGCTAAAGCCTCTATCGTTAAAATTCAGGGCTTAACGTTGCGGGGCCATAGCTCAGCTGGGAGAGCGCTACAATGGCATTGTAGAGGTCGCGAGTTCGATCCTCGCTGGCTCCACCACCCACAACGTCGGTGACAGAGTTCTGTCCCCATCGTCTAGAGGCCTAGGACATCGCCCTTTCACGGCGACGACAGGGGTTCGAATCCCCTTGGGGACGCCAATAAAATGACGCTTGTGAAAGAAGCGCCAACCCAGACGGTTTTGATGTCAAATAGGTGTCATAATCGTGTTTTGAGAAGCCGCCGAAAGGCGGTTTTTTTTGCATTTTTTGTGGCTGTTTCCAGTTATGGGCGAATTGATTCATGGCGGTATCTGAACGAGATGCACTCTCAGCTCACCCGCTTTCATGCGTTGCAGATTCGACTGCCCACACTATGATCTAGCCTCCCCCATTGGATCGCCCCGAACCGAGTTTGGCGCCTGATCAGTTTACGGTTTTACCTAAAAGAGAATTTTGAGGATTTGTCTTCAAAGCCCCAACTCCAATGGCATAAACCAAAAGATCATCTTTCTACACGGGTTAAGATGGAATCATGATTTAAACCACTAATCACCGAAAATACACAGATTCGACGACTTTTACCGATCGTGATCTCGGCCTAAAACTTTAGGACTTCTTTTGGCAGTTCATTTTGCTCCGCCCGAACTAATTAACTTTGTTTAGCACCCTAACTGAGGGTCTGTCTGCGTTTAATTGGACCGCACCTTTTGGCTAACCAAAGTGCTGAACCTATAGAAGATCATCCCGAAACGATTTTAGGGGGCTTCATTTGTATTCCTGACTGGGATGAAGTATTTGGGGTAAAAACGTTCAATTGCCCCATAGTCATGATCTAAAACTGAAATCAGTGTCTATCTCCCAAGTCATATGATGTTCATCTTGTGATTGTCGTAAATGCATTGATTCATGCCTATGCAGTCTCTAAGGAATTTAGATCTTTGAACTGATCTGATCTCTTATTACTTGGAAGGAATTCGAAGAAACACTTAGGCTACCAGAATAGGGTTCACCAAACTGCAGTACTAAGTAGAGGTTCAAGGCTACGACCAAAGTGACTAGTCCAGTAAGAATAAACTGAATCTTACTGTTGCTCATTGAAAAAAAGTAGGTGAAGAACACCGTTATTCCTGCTCCTATTAGGAGAATGATCCACTCTAGCTTGGGGGTTTTGAAGTCCACGAAATCGAGTCGGGATCTTCGCTCTTGCCAAACAACTTGCATACTCGAAATCATTGAAGCTAAGAGAACCTCTTGGTTATTGGTGACCGGTTCTATGTTGAGCACGTTTTCAGATGCTTGTAACAGATATGCTCTGGCCTTTGCGGATCGTTCACCCTGTGCCATCAGTTGCCACTCATCTTCAATGACTGCATTTATGTAGTTCTCTATTGATTCTTTTAGCGGTTCCCGATATTCCTGAGGCATTCTTTTTGTCATTAGGTACACCTGCATCAGCGAGGTTGCCTCGGTTCCTGCGTGAATCTTGGCTTGTTCAAACCGATTCATGGCGTTGTAAACAATGAGACCCAGCACAACAGCGTATAGCGTTCCAACGACCTGCATGTAATTGCCACCCACCTCATGGCATTCTGCTATATTTTCTTTACCAAGAATTTTTTTGATAAGCACTTGACCTAGACCCGCCAGAATTACAATGATCAGGATGATGGGGAAGCCAATGGAGAACTGTTGTATATCAGATAATTGCATTGCTGATGCTCGTTGAGTGAATCAATTCGTCATAGGAATATTCAATATCAGATTTTAATCTGGACTTTATTCTCCTACTATATTCACTACTGGGCTATCGAGCTTTCGGTGGGCACCGATGCAACCTTACATTTAGTCCGATTCATCTATATGAAGACGTCCATCTACCCAGCATGGCTCCTCTTGTTTCTTGTAATTGAAGTATTATCTTCTGTAGTAAGCTAAAGGATTTGTTAGGCACAAGATACCTGATGAGAATATAGGAACTAAAAGATGAAGAGAATGTTCGATTTGTCGATCAGAATACTGGTTTTGTCCTTTCTCTATAGTCTTCCAGTGCATGTAAATGCTTCTGAGAATGATGGCTACATAAAGATGTGTCTCAATGCTTGGGGTAAACATCCATTTGGACCTAATCCTTCTTACCGGACACTCGGCTCCAACGTTAAAGTGTTCGGCATTGGGCAGAACATTGATGATCTTGTGCCTACCGAAACAATAGAGCTTGTTCTGGTAGACACGGGCGTTAATGTAATGGGAAGTTCGACTATGCGTCTTCTTAACCCAAACGGATGGTATTGTTTTAAATCAAACGTCAATGTAATGGGTGGATTGACCATAGAAGCCCAGTGCCAGGCGCACATTGCTACAGCTACCAATGGCATTACTTTTTTAGGTAGCGATCATATGAATAAAGGTGTGACCGTGATGGGGTCAACGACCTTTGAAACTGTTGGGTGCAAGAAGAACAGTGGCAAGCACTAGCGAAGATCTGGGTATGTCGAAGGGGAATGTTACCCCGGAAGAGGGTTTGCTCAAGAGCAGGATTCGATTATTCCTGGGGCCAAAACCAGATTACTACTTCAACGAGTGGGACAGGCTGGATTCGGGTGTTCTCTCTTGGAACTGGTATGCCTTCTTCTTTGGTGAGATCTGGATGGCGTATAGAAAGATGTACTTCTACGTCTTGACCCTGCAGATGCTCTTGATTGCCGTAGCTGTTTTCGTACAGTTTGTTTTGGCTAAGTCGGTAGGTGAGGCGTTGGTCAATGTAGTTGGTTACGTTCTCTATCGATCCATTATCGCGATTTATCTCGGTCTTAAAGGCAATGGCATTTATAAGGGCTTTGTGGATCAAGCGATCAATCTGAACGTTGATTTGGTTGGGATGGAGTATGCCAACAGAGTGATTAGGACGGCAGGCGGTGTTTCGGTCTTAGGTGCCGTACTTATGTTTTTCGTATTACTGTTTGAACTGGCTCTTACCGTTGAAAGCCTCTGAGAGCGGAGGCAAGTTATTGGTGGTCCTTTCATTGTGCCGGAAGCTTGCAAACCCCATTTGTGATTTCGCTGTTTAGGCTGTGAACAATCGTATCCGCCTCAAGGTCACCTTCCTTTAGATTAAGAATTGACGACTTCTCCCACTCTGTTGGGGTCATTGAAATGTATTCAGGTTTTGGATTATAAGTATTTGATCCGAGGGAAACCCCCTCAATGACCCTGTAGTTATTATTCGAGCACATGAACTCCATTTCTACGAAGGCGGTTTGGGTTTCCTGAGCGGATAGCACGGTTTTGATTGTGGCTGTACGTATTCCTTTTTGGATTTTGAGGTCCGCTACGAAGGCATCTACTAAACAACTTCCGCCCAGCCCGCTTTCACACACAGCATTACTTACAACCTGTTCCCATTTGAACTTGTTGGCATTGCGTTCGATGGCCTCATAAGTTTTTTGTGAGCTTAGTTCAGGGCTGTGCGCACACGCCTGAAGTACGATCACAGAGAATAATAATGTCGATCTTAGTTGCTTGGCCATGACGTGCATCATCGTATTTAGAGTCATTTGTATCGATATTACTAACAGATTGTGACAAAAGTTTTACAGGATGTGTCAGCGCGCATCCTGACTTTCTTTCTCCAGTTTTGTCCGAGCAGCATTCAAGAGTTCCATATTTTTCTGGCTGGGTGTCGGGTAGTGGAGATCCAGTTCATGTAAGGTTCTCGTGATGATGTCAGCGACTAAGGTCCTGCAGACCCATTTATGGTCAGCAGGAATTATGAACCAAGGTGCGTAATCTGTAGTAGTTGCAGAAATTGCAGCCTCATAGGCATCCATGTACTCTCCCCAGAAAGCCCGCTCTTCCAAGTCAGCCGCTGAGAATTTCCAGTTCTTAGACGGTTTATTGAGTCGGTCAAGAAATCTCTTTTTTTGTTCGTCTTTGGAAATGTGTAGGAAAAACTTCAGAATGACCGTGCCATTTCTGCTCAGGTGCTCTTCGAAAGCATTGATATCCTCATACCGCTGTTTCCAGAAGTCTTTATCTTCTCTCGGGCTCACTGGCAGGCTCTGGTTTTCAAGTATCTCAGGATGGACCTTGACCACCAGTACGTCCTCATAATAGGAACGGTTAAAAATTCCGATTCTTCCGCGCTCAGGAAGGCGTCTCATGTATCGCCAAAGAAAGTTATGGTCCATCTCTTCATGCGAGGGTTGCTTAAAGGAGTGAACCTCGCAGCCTTGAGGATTGACGCCAGACATGACATGTTTGATGGTTCCATCTTTACCTGCCGCATCCATGGCCTGGAAGATAACCAGAAGCGAATAACGGTCATCAGCGTAGAGTCGTTGTTGCACTTCTGAAAGTGTCTCTAGGTCTTCCTTAAGTGATTCCTCAGCTTTGGATTTACATGCCGACTCATCTCCGCTGATTTTTCCGTTAGGCCAGCGTGTGCCATAGTCTTTGAGGTGTACCCTTTTTGAGGGCGGGACTCTTACAGCGTTGGCGTCTTTTTTGTCTATCATGGTCGGCGAGCAAATGTGATAATGTCATCCAGTACTATTGGGAAGTTCACTAAACCGTGATTCCCGCCTTCAAAAACCGTCTGCTTGGCACCGGAATATTTCTCTACAGCTTCCTGATAATTCAGGACTTCGTCCTCTTTCTCCGTAATGAGCCAAAATAGACTCGGCTGGGTTATGGGTTCAACCTTGATGCGTTCTAATTCAATAATGTGTTCTTGGGTTAGCTCAAACGATTCCCGGGTATAGATATTTTTGTGAGTACCGATATGGGGTGCCAAAATCCGGTATGCGTAGGCGGCTGGGTTGATCAGTACAGCACTGAGTGAGTGTTTTTCAGCTAGATGGGTCGCATAGTATCCTCCTAGAGAGCTTCCCACTAGGGTGGGCTTTGAATGAGTATTCAAGATAGCTCGTTCAATCAGTTCTATTGCTTCACTGGGTCTAGATGGCAGTTGCTCGCACCAGAGTTGATTCCCCATTCCAAGCTCAGTCATTCTCCGTTTGAGTTTTTGTGCTTTTTCCGACAGCGGTGAGGAGCGGAAGCCATGGAGATAAATGATCATGAATAACTCGAGAGTTATGATGTTTTAAGCAACTAAACTCATTATAGACACAAACTGCAATCCGCTTTGCGTGCCTGTTGGAGCAATTCAACATTGCGGAGTTAGCAGTTGAGGTTTAGTCTCCAATGGTGGTCAGACTTTTACAAGAGCGACGAGAGGTCAAATTTCATGAAAGGTGACAAAAAAATTATCAAACATCTCAACAAGGTGTTGGGGAACGAATTGGCTGCGATCAATCAATACTTCTTGCACGCCCGGATGTTCAAAAACTGGGGGTTGTCCAAGCTCAATGAAAAGGTTTATCACGAATCTATTGATGAGATGAAGCATGCAGATCGGTTGATCGAGAGAATTCTTTTTTTAGAGGGTTTGCCCAATCTTCAAGAGTTGGGCCGACTCAGGATCGGAGAGCATACCAAGGAGATGTTACAGTGCGATCTTGATCTTGAGTTGGTGGCGATCCCGGATTTAAGAGAAGCAATTGCGCTCTGTGAGCAGTTGGGTGATTTTGTAAGTCGAGATTTGTTTGAAAATATTCTCGAAAGCGAGGAAGAGCATGTGGATTGGCTTGAAACACAGCTGGATCTTATTGAAAAGATCGGCATCCAGAATTATCAGCAATCCATGATTTGATCGGGAGCCTAGGCGTAGGTTGTCTTTTTTAGCGTTTGTCTAGGCGGCAGTCCGAACGCGTTCTGATGTTGAGGGCGATGAGGCTTTGAGTGTGTCACGAATGATTTTTTTAGCGGCCAGTGCGCATTTGCCGCATTGATCGCATGCGCCAAGCTCTCGGCGAACACCTCTAAGGTCGCGTACACCCTCATCCTGAACGGCGTGTTTGATTTGGCTGTCGGTTACGCCTTTGCATATACAGATATACATCGCGGAATGCCCGTAAATAAGTATGTATGATGTAATCGTATCTCAAACGAGAATGATTATCAATAGAGAATGAGAATCTATTGTGATGCATTTTTGTCGCAGTGAGGCGCCAGTGAACTGACTCAAGTATGCGTCTAAGTATATAATCATCGGTTTAGCCTAGGCGGCTATACATCCACTATAAACCGGCGTCAACGATATGATCGAAATACAATACGAACTGAGAGAAAAAGATCTTAAGGCCTTCAATGATCATCAGTTGAAAAGTGTCCAGAGTGTCCAGAAGTCGATGCGTAGGCATCAAGCGACTATTCCGGGGATGTTGATTCTGATAGCCCTAGTCAGTTGGTTCTATATGCAGGATAGTCTGACGGCCGCTTGGTTGGGTCTGAGTGGGCTCCTTTGGGGCGTGTTCGTTCCGCTCTACCTCAACTGGAGTATGCGAAGAAAGGTTTTTCGCCTTTATTCAGAGGAAGATAAATCTAGGATTTTAGGTAAGTACACTTTGCGTTCTGAACCCGATGAATTAGTTGAAATTAGCCACTCCGGCGAATCTCGCATCCAATGGAAAGACCTTCTGAGAATAGAAGCTGGGAAGGGTTATGCTTTCATCTTTGTGTCGGTTGATTCGGCCGTTATCATTCCAAGCAGTACGGTAAGTTCTGGAAACATCCGTGAATTCTTTGATGACGTTGAACAACGTATTGAAAAAGCGGCTTAATTAACGGCCGTCCTTTGAGGCTAAAGCCTTGACTCCCAGAATAGTATGTAGATGATCAGCGCCAAGTCTATTACCCTCAGAAGAGGGCTCCGGGTTCTTTTTGAGAATGCGTCATTCACCTTGCATAAGGGTGAGCGAGTTGGTATCACCGGTAGTAACGGCGCCGGTAAATCCAGTCTTTTCGAACTCATTCTCGGTAGGATACAAACTGAAACCGGTGAGATCTCAATCCCGCCTGGGCTCGAAATCGCTCACGTTGCTCAGGAGACTCCTGCCTCTAGCCGATCCGCCCTTGACTACGTGATCGATGGAGATAAAGAACTTAGAGAGATTCAAGATCTTATTGCTGCGGCTGAACAGGCCGATGATGGCCTGGCGCTGGCTGATTTATATGGTCGACTGGACCATGTGGGCGGTTATGAGGCCAACGCTCGCGCGGCTAAACTGATGAATGGTCTAGGGTTTGAGCCGGGTACTGAGCTTAGGTCTGTTTCTGAGTTCTCGGGCGGTTGGCGTGTGAGGCTCAATGTCGCACAGGCTTTGATGTGCCGTTCAGACGTTCTGTTGCTGGATGAACCCACCAATCACCTTGATCTCGATGCCGTGATTTGGCTGCAGGATTGGCTCTCCAGTTATCCTGGAACACTTCTCCTGATTTCCCATGATCGCGATTTCCTTGATGACCTAGTGACGCATGTTCTTAATATCGAGCATCAGGTTGCTACGCTTTACACGGGAAATTACACAGCCTTCGAAACCCGGAGGGCTGAGATTTTATCCCAGCAGCAAGCCAGCTTCGAACGGCAGCAGAGAGAAGTCGCAAGGATCCAGGGTTTTGTTGATCGCTTTCGTGCTCAAGCAACCAAGGCCAGACAGGTACAAAGCCGAATCAAGGCCCTCGATCGGATGGAGCTTATTGCCATGGCCCAGGCCGATTCCCAGCTTCAATTCAGTTTTCAACCGCCACTGAAATCACCTTCTCCTTTGTTGAAGTTAGATGGTGTTTCAGCTGGTTACGGGGATAAGCCCATCATTGTGGATGCCAAAATCACCATTAATCCTGGTGACCGTATTGGTCTTCTGGGGCCGAATGGTGCGGGTAAATCGACGTTTATTAAACTTCTAGCTGGGGTAATTCCGACTATTGGCGGCGAAAGAGTAGATGCTCAGGATCTCAAGATTGGTTACTTTGCGCAACATCAATTGGAGCAGCTTATTCCTGATGAAAGCGCATTAAGGCATCTTCAGCGCCTAGACCCAAGGGCTTCTGAACGCGATCTTCGAGGATATTTAGGAGGTTTTGGTTTTCGGGGTGATCAAGCGCTTGAGCCGATCGCACCCTTTTCTGGAGGTGAGAAGTCCAGACTGGCCTTAGCTCTTTTGATCTACCAAAGGCCCAATCTTATCTTGCTTGACGAGCCAACCAATCATCTCGATCTCAGTACCCGCGATACGTTAAGTCTTGCTCTTCAGGATTACGAAGGGGCTTTATTGGTTGTCTCTCATGATCGTTATCTCTTAAGAACGGTTGCAGATTCATTTTGGATCGTATCGGACGGTGAGGCTGGAGCATTTGAAGGGGATTTGGATGACTATCGAAAATGGTTGAATAAACGTCGCATTGCACTCGAGAAAGTGCCATTAGACAAGGTTCCTATTCAGAAGGTACAACCGAGTGTCGATAAGAAGAAGCAAATTAAACCGCTCGAAACTGCCGTGCAACGAGCGGAAACGGCTATGAATCAATGGCTCAACGTGCAGCAGGATATTGAGACTCGGCTCGCAGACCAATCCTTGTATCAGCCTGGAAGTGAGTCTGTGCTCGGTAAAGTACTGAGTGAGAAGTCTAAAGTCGACCAGGAGTTGGCGCTTGCCGAAAAGGCATGGTTTGAGGCAAGCGAAGCGCTTGATCTGGTAATGTCCAGTTGATGCTTAAAAACGCTTTTATTTAGTCATGGCGCTCATTAAATTACTTCTGGATATTTGTCTATTCCGAAAGGGTCCTCAAGACATTCCCTATTCCATGTTGCTTTTGAGCTTGACGGTCTTGTGGAATATTGCCGTTTCAGTTGCACTTGGGTTGATTGATATGGGCGTTGTGCAAGCGTTGATGCAGTCCTTGTTGGGGCTTTCGTTCTTGCTGCTTTTTCTAGCGGCATTATTGAATGTCATGCAAAAGCGTGCTCGATTTGTACAAACATTGACGGCTGCTTTGGCCTCAGATGCCTTGATCAGTTCAATCGCCATTTTTGCGCTGACTTTGGGTCAATCGCTGACAGGGCAATCTGCCTTCCTTGGCTTTCTTCTTGTTTTTCTGATGATGTGGCAAATTGCTGTTCTAGGGCATATCCTGAGACATGCTTTGTCTACTCGATACCTATTGGGGCTTGCCCTTTCTTTCTCATACACACTAGTGGTCTATAGAGTTATGATGTCCGTCATGCCTAATCCAGTATAAAGAGAGGTGTTGGCTGTGTATAAACGGATTCTTGTTGCTGTTGATTTCTCAAATTCCTGTATTAAGGCGACCCAGAAAGCCAAGGAGTTATCGGAAAAATATGGTGCGTCGCTCGATATCTTTCATGCGGTCGAATACCTGCCACAAGTAGACTCTAGCTTCGGTGGCGTTTCGCCGTTTGATGTGGATCTCACTGAACAGTTGATTGAAACGGCAAAGAAACATCTAGCCGATCTCGGTAAGCGATTCAGTATACCTCAGGAGCGTCAGTGGGTTGAGCTCGGTAGCCCGAAGTCTGAAATCCTCAGGGTTGCCGGTGACATCAAGGCTGACCTCATCATTGTGGGCTCACATGGCCGTCATGGAATCGCGGTATTGATGGGCTCAACGGCTTCGAGTGTGGTTCATCATGCCATCTGTGATGTTCTTGCAGTGAGACTTCCCAAAGAATAGGTTTTCTGTTTAAGGTGATGTTGAGTTGGGCTTGGTTTTTCTGGCTGTTTCGTAGACGGGCATTAACTTCTGCGCTTCCACTTGCATGGCCGAGATTCTGGATTCTGGATCTGGATGAGTACTAAGCCAAGTCGGTTGATTATTACTTGATACGGCCAACATTTTCTGCCAAAGCGATACGGAGGCTTCTGGGTTGAAGCCTGCTTGTGCCGCCAGTCTTAAGCCGACGCTGTCAGCCTCACTTTCAGCCTCTCGACTATTGGGTAGCTCGAGTCCAACCGAAGCCGCACTGTTGGCTAAAGCTCCCATCCCCGGCATGCCGTACCCCATCATACTGGCCGCAATGAGGCCTACTGAAATGCTGGCGTTTTGCATTTGAGAGCGAGACATCTTCTCAGCTTGGTGAGATAGCAGTGCATGCGCAATTTCGTGTCCCAATACGGCGGCTAGTTCATCATCCGTCGGTTGTATTTTGTCGAGTAGACCCGTATAAACAGCCATTTTTCCCCCAGCCATGCACCAGGCGTTTACTTCAGTGCTTTTGAGTACGTGTACTTCCCACGCCCATTGGTTTGACGCAGGTCTAAGCTTTTCTGCCTGAGAGATCAAAGGATTGGCGATCTCCTGAATTCTTCTAACTTGTGAAGTGTCTTCATCCAGAACCTTGTCAGTTTGGGCCTCTTGGAGAAGTTGGTTATAGGCTGCCTGAGATTTCTGTGCGGCTTGCTCGTCGCTTACCGTCATGGCCTGACTTCTTCCCGTGATGGGGTTGGTCACACAACCAGCAAGGACCATCAGGGTGCTGGAAATTAGGACTACATAAAAGCAAAGTCGATTCAAGCTGGGTTTCCTTTTTTTAGGTGAGAGAAGTAATGGATATTTTATCGTGTAGCCCTAAGGATCTTAATCACCTTTTACCTTAGGTTTAAAGTTTTAGATTGAGGCCTAACAATGAAGCGTACTCTAACTTAATCTATTGATCGGCAGAAAACAGTCTAAACTTTTTGAAATTTATGTGTATTCATCAGCAAAAGCATATACGAGGTGTCCGTAGCGTCGCCTTTTTCGAAGCAGTTAAAGGGCTTTTTGTCCTCATGGCAGGATGTGGTGTCCTGACTCTGATACATCATGACTATCAATTAATTGCTGAAGACCTTATCCAGCATCTTCACCTTAACCCTGCAAATCATTATCCGAAGATATTTCTCGATCTTTCCAGAAATTTAACTGATGCACGATTATGGCTATTCGCTTTATTCGCGTTTGGTTACTCGGGGCTTAGATTCGCTGAGGCTTATGGTCTTTGGTGGCAGAAGGGTTGGGCTGAATGGTTTGCTGTTGCATCAGGCGCAATCTATATTCCTTTCGAGCTTCGCGAGCTCTTCCTTGGTGTCAACGGCATAAAGATATTGGCCTTTGTCATAAATATGATCATCGTAATTTATATGGCCGGGGTTCTAAAAAAACGCTACCAACCCAAATGGAGCGAATGATCTAAGTTTCAGCCTTAAACTATGGTTGCAGCACCTAATTTGACGCAGAGTTCAACGGTGGCCAATAAATAGACTTTGGCTTGGGCGTTTATGTCTTAGAAACTTCTTGTCTTTGAAACCATCGGCCTTGGACGTAAGCACCCAGAAAAATACCCAGTAGTGAATAGACTAAAGGCCAATTACCCACACCAAGTCCTGCGATGGCGGGCCCAGGGCAAACACCACACAGCCCCCAACCGATTCCAAAAATCGCGGATCCGAACAGGGTTCTTTTATCCAGTATCGATGAGCGAGCATTGAATGCGGGCTCAATCAGTGGTCTTTTAAACCATCTCAGAGCAAGCTGAAAAAGGAATAAGGCGACTATGACGGCAGAACCAAGGACCAAGAGGAGCCCAAGATCCTTAAACAGAAGAAAACTGATGACTACTTCTGGTAAAACCATGGTGGCTAAAGAGAGCCCATAACCAAAGAGAATTCCGCATAACAGAGCGACAAAGAATGAAATGGGTTTCATACTGCTATTTCGTGAAAGCTTCAATGAGGTGAGCGACGATGATGGCTGTTCCTAGAAAGGTCACTACAGCTATGAGCGAAGGAAGCTGCAGAAGTGCAAGGCCACAGATGCCATGCCCTGCTGTACATCCGTTGCCCATTCTCGATCCAAATCCAATTAAGAACCCACCGAGCAGAAGGATTAGGGGATTAAGGCTCGTTGTAACCACGTCACCGCCCAAAGCCACATACAATGTGCCACCCAGAATGAGGCCAAGAGAATAGATAAGACGCCAATTTCGACTTTGCAACAATCGTGTCGCTCTAAATCCCGGTTCCCGGGTTAAGAAGGACCAGGTGGAACTAAAAAAGGTGCTAACGCCACCTGTTTGGCCGGTAATGAGAAAAAGAAGCCCAATAGCCAGTCCTATCATCAGCCCGCCCGAGATATAGTGGCTGATGCCGTCTGGAAATAAAGTCGAAGTCATGGGGAAAAAGGATGAATACAGTAGATTCGTTCATTCTATCAAAATCTAGTTGTCCACTCCGGTTTCCAATGCTTATGGTTCTCGAGCAAGGACCCTTCTAAAAAAATCGAGCGTAAGGGTGGCTGAGTGTTCTCTGATGCGGTCGCGATCTGTGGTGCGTATTGATCGGGTTTCGGTAAAGCAGCCTTTTGGTCCTGAGACGATGGAATGAACAAGAAACTGATTAGGGCTTTCCTTGGAGGCCTCACCCTGTTGGATAAGAGCATAATCAGCAGATTGCTCCTGCCTTACTCTATTAGCATAATCTTTTAAGGATTCCTCAAATGAATCGGAATTCTGGCTGGCTTCTCGCTGGATGGTATCGGCAGCATTATGGTTGATATGGGCTCCGATGAAACCAGGAAGACTTGAGCATTTTAGAGAGAGCGTGCCTTGCCCAGGGCCTTCCATAACGAACAGACTGTTCTGATCTGTTTTAAGTTGAGTTCTTATGACTTCAGTGAGCGATTTTGGTCCTTCGCCATTAATAGTGACAGAGTAAATGGCATGCCCGCCAATGGCGCTTGAAACCTTTTTTACAATTGGTTCTAAGTTCAAACCGATAGGCAGTTGGATTTTAACCTGATTCTCAGGACCAGAAGTTTTGAACCCGAGGCGTATATCTTCCAAGAAAGGCAGTGTCTTCAACTGTTGTTGAAGCATCGATTCGCCAACTCCAACAGTATAGAAAACGATGCGGTTATAGCTAGGTTCTGGAAGCTTAGGTGCTAAGAGCGGCCAAACAGCTGTTTTGAACATGGCCTTCATCTCTTTCGGGACACCCGGCATGAAAAAAAACTGGCAATTGTTCGCTTTAAAATGAAAGCCGGGTGCTGTTCCCCAGTGGTTATCAATACGAATAGAGCCCACAGGTAGAAGAGCCTGCTTGCGGTTGACCTCTGGCATGATGCGTCCTGAACGATGGAACCAGGCTTTAATGTCCGATAGAGCCTGAGCGTCAATTTTCAGAGGGGCACCGAAAGTATGGCTGACTGCTTCAGCCGTTAGGTCATCACACGTCGGGCCAAGACCGCCCGTACACAAGCACACATCGGCACGTTTCGATATTTCGCTCAGGGCCCTACTTAAGGAGGTTAGATCGTCACCGACCACAGTGTGACGAAGGAGCTCTACGCCTTCTTCATGAAGTTGTGCTGAGAGCCAGGCAGCATTGGTATCAGGGACCTCTCCATTTAGTACTTCATCGCCCTGTGAAAGAATTTCGACTTTCATCTCGTCCTTACTCGTTTATGAGGCTTTATAATGAGAGGAACCTTCACTGAAGGCAACACGTTGCATGAAGTGAACCTCCAATTCTTTTAACCTATGGACTCATGATGCCTGATTCTTTAGTTTCAACAAAGCCGATACCTTCCCATGATCGTCTCATCATGGCTCTTGATGTTCCTACGATTGAGGAAGCCAAGGTCTTGGTTGAGACCTTGGGTGAGGCCGTCACCTTCTATAAAGTAGGCCTTGAATTATTTATGTCGGGTGGTTACTACGATTTGATCGAGTGGTTGAATGCTCGTAACAAGCGTGTTTTCGCTGATCTAAAATTCTTCGATGTTCCTGAAACGGTTGCTAGAGCCATCCGCGTGCTGAGTCAGCATGGAGTCGATTTCGCCACGATTCACGGAAATGATGCCATTATGGAAGCGGCGGCCAAAGCAAAAGGAAATCTGAAGGTTTTAGCAGTGACTGTATTAACGAGCCTTGATCAGGGTGATATGAAAGATCTCGGATTTGACTGTGACGTTTCAAGATTGGTGCTTTCTCGAGCCCGAAGAGCACTGGCCGTTGGATGTGATGGTGTGATCTCATCAGGACTCGAGGTGCCTCAACTCCGCGCCGAAGTGGACAACAAACTTTTGGTCGTATCACCCGGAATTCGTCCGGTTGAAAATCGTCCTTCCGATGATCAAAAGCGGGTTGTGACAGTCGAGCAAGCGTTCAGAAATGGCGCTGACTATGTGGTTGTTGGGCGGCCCATACGCGATGCATCTAACCCTAAAGCCGAGGCGGAGAGAGTTCAGAGTCAGATAGCAACCGTATTCAAAAAATAGAACCATCCCTATTTCAAATGACCCGGTAAATAAAAAACCCCAGCAAGCACGTGGCCCGCTGGGGTTTTATTTACAAAGCTACTGTAGGTATATTCTAAAAGGGAATATCGTCATCAAAGTCAGCGTCCATTCCGCTCGGGGGTGCATAGGATGAGGGTGATGATTGAGGTGCAGACTCATATCCTGAACCTGAAGATGGTCTAGAACTTGGTCCTGAGCCTTCACCAGCGGCACGATCAAGCATCTGCATTTCATTCGCTACGATTTCTGTGGTGTAGCGGTCCTGTCCGTTCTTGTCTTGCCACTTTCTAGTTTGTAGACGCCCTTCAAGATACAGTTTGCTGCCTTTCCTGAGGTAGTCCCTAGCAATTTCCGCCGTTCTTCCGAACATAACCACTCTGTGCCATTCGGTTCGTTCTTGAAGCTGTCCTTGCTGATCCTTCCAAGCCTCGCCCGTAGCAATGTTCAGATTGGCAACAACACTACCGTTAGGTGACTGCCGAATTTCAGGGTCGGCTCCTAGGTTTCCTACAAGAATAACTTTATTGACGCCGCGTGAGGCCATGATACGTCTCCTATGATTCCAGGGCGGGAGTAAATGACATGATTGGGTCTATTGTACTTCAATCGTCAAACGAATGACCTGTATTTAGAGAGATTGTTAACTGGAGCAAAGACGCTATTATTTACCGTTGTTAAGGTCCTTAGGATTGTCCCAGGTAATTGCATCGCTTTGGACTTCTTTTTGAGTTTTACAGGTACCCGTCCAAAAATGCTTGCCGTACGGACATTCGGATTCTTTCTGATTCGTCGCTGGCTTTGGATCGGTGGATGGTTGCGAGGTAGGAGAGGCGCTGCACCCTATGAGTGCAGCTGCGATGATACCTAGAGCGATGCGCTTCATGAAAAAATATCCAAATCCGGTTGATGGTTGAGTAGCGGGATCGGAATAAAGTCCGACCCCAAACACTATTATCCCTGAAGATGCTTTAAAACTTCATCTAACATTTTTTTGGCATCCCCAAAAAGCATTCGATTGTTTTCTTTGTAGAAGAGAGGGTTATCAACCCCAGCATAGCCTGATGCCATGGATCGCTTCATGACAATTGAATGTTTGGCTTTCCATACTTCAAGGACCGGCATGCCTGCAATAGGACTGTTAGGGTCTTCTTGTGCCCCAGGGTTCACGATATCGTTAGCTCCAATCACCATCACGACGTCGGTTTCAGGGAAATCCTCGTTAATCTCATCCATTTCCAGAACAATGTCGTACGGAACTCTGGCTTCAGCAAGCAAAACATTCATATGACCTGGCATTCGGCCGGCAACGGGGTGTATAGCAAACCGAACATCAACCCCTTTATCACGCAAGAGTTTCGTGATTTCCTGTACCGTATGCTGCGCCTGCGCGACAGCCATTCCATAACCTGGAACAAGAACAACATGGCTCGCATTACGAAGCAGTTCTGCGGTTTCTTCTGAGCCAATCGGCGTCACCTCGCCCTCAGGTACAACACCTGCAGCGGGTGATGCCCCTCCGCTTGTGCCAAAACCCCCCGCAATAACAGAAAGGAAATGCCGATTCATGGCCCTGCACATGATGTAGGAAAGGATGGCACCTGATGACCCAACTAATGCGCCGATCACAATCAGAAGATCATTGTTCAGCATGAAACCAGTTGCAGAAGCCGCCCAACCAGAATAGCTGTTGAGCATAGAGACTACCACCGGCATATCCGCACCACCTATAGCCATAACCATATGGATGCCAAACAGTAAGGCGATCCCTGTCATGACATAAAGAGGGAGAAGATCATGGCTGCCCTCAAGGCTCAGGAACCATTTGCCCACCACAATAGCTGTGATGAGAAGGCCAAGATTGAACAGGTGTCTTCCGGGGAGCGTGATGGGTTTGCCCGTGATTTTTCCCGAGAGTTTCCCAAAGGCAATGATTGAGCCTGAGAAGGTGATCGCGCCTATAAGGATCCCAATATAGATCTCAACTTCATGGATGGTCTTATCAACGCCGGTTAGCTCCTGGCTTGAGTCTAGATAGTTGGCATAACCTACAAGCACCGCAGCCAGACCTACGAGACTATGCATGAGCGCTACGAGCTCAGGCATTTCTGTCATCTTGACCTTTTTAGCGGCAAAAATACCAATGGTTGCCCCAATTGAAATGGCAATAACTAGTGGAAGAAAACCCGAATCGGTCACCTTGGGGCCTGATATGGTCGCAAGGATTGCGATGCTCATGCCTAAAATCCCGAAGAGATTACCTTTGCGGGCTGTTTCTGGGTTGGAAAGTCCACCGAGACTCAAGATAAAGAGTACAGTGGCTGCTATATAGGAAACAGTAACCAGTCCTTCAGTAAACATGTATATACACTCCGTTATTCTTATTTTCGGAACATGCTTAGCATGCGCTGGGTAACCCAGAAGCCGCCGGCCATGTTGATGGAGGTCAGTACCAGGGCGACACTAGCCAAGATGACGATTTCAGGTGAAGAAATCTGAACCAGTGCACCGATGGCAATGATGCTGGAAATGGCGTTTGTAACGCTCATCAGAGGGGTGTGCAGGGCGGGTGTTACATTCCAGATCACCATATAGCCGACGAAGCAGGCCAACACAAAAACGGTGAAGTGGGCCATGAACGCTTGGGGTGCATTGGCGCCTACCCACCAGAACAGGAGTCCTGCAATCACCATTTTTAGGGTCAGAGAAGCCCAAGCAGGGAGTAGCGGTGGTTTGACTGCCTTTTGTATCGATGATGTTTCAGCTTTCTGGCTAGGCTTAGGTGCTGCCGATACCGAGATTGGGGGTGGTGGCCAGGTTATGGAGCCATCTTTCACTACCGTTGCACCGCGAATCATCTCATCGTCCATATTGATGACTATATCCCCGTCTTTTTCTTTGCAAAGCTCTTCCAGTAAGCGAAGGAGATTGGTCGAATAGAGGGTGGATGATTGGCGAGCTAACCGGCTAGGTAAGTCGGTATAGCCTATGATGGTAACGCCATGCCGCACGACAACCTGACCTGGTTCGGTGAGTTCACAATTACCTCCTTGTTCTGCGGCTAAATCGACAATGACGCTTCCAGGTTTCATGCTCTTGACCATCTCGGTAGTGATGAGCCTTGGAGCTGGCTTACCTGGGATCAAGGCGGTCGTGATGATGATGTCCACGTCTTTTGCCTGGTTGGCGTAAAGTTCCTTCTGTGCCTTTTGGTAACCTTCACTCATTAGTTTGGCGTAGCCGCCTGCCGTTGAGCCTTCTTCCTGGTAGTTAACTTCAACGAATTCGGCACCCATGGATTTAACCTGATCTTTCACCTCAGGTCGGGTGTCTGAGGCTCTCACAATCGCTCCGAGCCCATTAGCAGCCCCGATAGCCGCGAGGCCCGCTACGCCGACACCGATGATGAAAACCTTGGCGGGGGGGACCTTTCCAGCGGCTGTTATTTGACCGGTAAAAAAGCGACCAAATTCGTGTGCGGCTTCTATGACGGCACGATATCCAGCGATGTTGGCCATCGAACTTAGGGCGTCCAGTTTTTGGGCTCTTGAGATCCTGGGCACGCTGTCCATAGCGATGACGGTGGCGCCAAGCTGGGCTAGATGGTTCATGAGCTCAGGATTTTGAGCTGGCCAGATAAAACTGACCAGTGTTTTTCCTTGTGGAAACTCTTGGAGTTCATCGATAGAACCTTCGGCGTCCTGCTCAGGGCCACGAACCTTCAGTATGATGTCGGATTCTGACCAGACTTTTGACCGCTCGGCGATGTTACAGCCGGCTTCACGATAGGCATCGTCTGAAAAGTTAGCTCCTTCGCCAGCACCGTTTTCGACGGTTACACTGAAACCCAGTTTTATGAGTTTTTCTGCGACCTCTGGAACAGTGGCGACGCGTTTCTCGCCGGTATGAATTTCTTTTGGGACACCAATTCGCATAAAGGCTTCTCCTCGATATAATTCATTGGGTGCAGTTCATTGCCGCACGGTTTTTTTTGCCCACAGTCGACCAGGAAGGTGCCACAATGGCTGATAAGTAGCCCGTCTGGCAGAGTCCAATGGACGTTAAGACAAAAGAATATTCGGAACGTCCCCACTGGCCTCAGTCTATGTAATGTAATTGTGTGGTCTGGTCAACTTTTTCATGGGGCTTTTTTATTAAATGCGTTTCCACCGACATCGATCCATTTCATCGAATTCATGAACGAGCTTATTCAAGTTGATCAATTGTTCCGCTACTACGGTGACCATTGTGCGGTGAACAATGTCACGTTTACGCTAAAGAAAGGTGAGATCCTAGGGTTCCTGGGGCCTAATGGTGCGGGTAAGTCATCCACCATGCAGATGATTTGTGGCAACCTTTCGCCTACCGCTGGACAAGTCAGGATTAACGGTATTGATATCCTAGACCACCCAAGGGAAGCGAAACGAGAGCTCGGGTATCTTCCCGAAATTCCTCCTGTCTATCGAGAGCTCACTGTGGATGAGTATCTGGAGTATTGCGCTCGTTTGCACGGGATTCCAAAATCTAAGAGGCAGGTTGCTATTGCTGTAGCCAAAGATCGTTGTGGACTCGGGGATGTAGGTTCCCGACTCATAGGCAATCTTTCAAAGGGCTATCAGCAACGTGTAGGGATTGCTCAAGCGATCGTTCATATGCCTGCTGTCATCATTCTAGATGAGCCTACTGTAGGTCTGGATCCTCTTCAGATACGAGAAATTCGTGAATTAATTCGTGAGCTGGGTAAGGAACACGGTCTGATTCTTTCCACGCATATTTTGCCCGAGGTACAAGAATCGTGTACGTGGGTACAAATCATCCACCGAGGGTCTTTGGTCTTAAATGACAGCATAGAAGGACTTGAACAACAGATGCGGGCTTCGAGCCTGCTCCTGAGTCTTAGAGAGCAACCCGTGTTGTCGAAATTCCATGAGATACCCGGTGTTCACCATGTTGAGGCCGTGCCAGAAGGGCAGTGGCGTGTATTTCATGATCGAGAGACAGTGCCTTCGGAGGCCATTGCTGAGCTGGTGGTGAGTTCAGGTTGGGGGCTCAGGGAAATGACGCCGGAGCGCAGAAGCATGGAACAGATCTTTATTGATATTACTCAGGACGCTGAAGGCGTTCGGGAGTTGGGGTCATGATGGCATTCGTGATTGCAGGCCGTGAGTTTAAGACACTCTTTTTGTCTCCGCTTGCTTGGACCATTTTAGGGGTGATCCAGATTATTTTAGGGTACATGTTTTTGGCCCAACTGGATTATTTCTTGATGGTGCAATCCCGAATTTCTGGAATGGAGAGTGCGCCAGGTGTTACAGATCTCTTGGTTGCTCCTTTGTTTGGTAATGCTGGCGTTATTTTGCTCTTAGTTACGCCATTGATGACCATGCGCCTGATCAGCGAAGAAAGAAAAAATCGAACTTTAAGTCTGCTTTTTACTGCACCTGTTTCAATGACTGAAATCATCATCGGTAAATACTTGGGTGTGCTGGGCTTTCTCCTTCTGATGGTCTGCATGTTGTTACTGATGCCGCTATCGCTTTTGGTCGGCGGTGGTCTGGATTTCGGGAAACTGGCAGCATGTACACTGGCCCTCACCTTGTTGCTGTCGGGCTTTGCTGCCTTAGGTCTTTATATGTCGACCCTGACAGCGCAACCTACGGTTGCTGCTGTGAGCTCATTTGGAGCGCTCCTTCTATTGTGGATTATTGATTGGAGCGGCCATGCTGGTGGCCGTTTAAATCATCTTCTTGAAGAGCTCTCATTACTGCGACACTACGAAGGTCTATTGAAGGGTCTAATAAGCACTCATGATCTCGTCTATTTCTTTTTGTTCATTACGACCTTTCTGGTTCTCAGTATTCACCGACTTGATAACGACCGTCTGCAAAAATGAAGATTAATCGTAAGACGCATCTAGAAATTCGACTTCAGAATCTCCTCTTCAGTCTCCTGTTCCTCGTGGCGGTGGGTCTCGTCGGTTGGTTAAATACCCAATACACGCTTCAATTTGACTGGACCGCTAGTCACCGTCATACCCTTTCTGAACCGAGTCTTAAGGTTTTGTCTCTGCTGAAAGAGCCTCTGGTAGTCACGGCTTATGCCCGTGAGAATCAGCAAGTACGTGAGCCAATAAGTGATCTGGTGGCACGTTATCAGCGATACAAAAAAGATCTTGCGCTCGATTTTATTAATCCGGATACGCAGCCTGACAAAGTGAGGGAACTGGGTATTTCTGTGGACGGCGAGCTCGTGATCGCCTACCAAGGACGAACTGAAAAACTGCAAGATCCGAATGAAACATCCGTGACCAATGCTTTGCAGCGACTTGCAACGGCTGAAGAGCGCCGGATCGTATTTCTGCAAGGTCATGGTGAGCGTTCGCCTCAAGGCGAAGCTAATCATGATCTTCATCTTTATGCTGATGAACTAAAGCGGCGTGGATTTACGGTGACGCAACAGAATCTGGCTGTAGCACCATTGATCCGATCTGAAACGGATGTGCTTGTGATTACAGCGCCAAAATCACAGTATTTGCCCGGTGAATCCAAACTGGTACTGGAGTATATCAATCAAGGGAGAAACCTCTTGTGGTTGGCTGATCCGGGGGAACTTCGTGGCTTGAGTGGCCTTGCCGATCGACTTGGAATGGGTTTTCTGCCTGGAACGGTCGTAGATGCATCCACCCAACTCTTAGGGATTGACGATCCCACATTTGCGCTGGTCTCGGATTATCCGCCTCATGCTTTAACCCAGGGTTTCAAAGAGATGACTCTATTTCCGACGGCAGCAGCGTTGGTTCAACTGAAGCAAAATGATTTTCAGGCCGTGACCATATTGTCCACCCAGCCGAGATCTTGGACAGAAATAGGTTCTCTACAGGGCAAAATTGGTTTTGACCAGGAAAAAGGAGAAAAGCAAGGTCCCCTCGAGCTTGGGTATGCTTTGACACGTACCTTTAAGCAGCCCTTGCAGAAGAGGACTTCTGAATTGTCTTCTGAGCCCTTAGCCCAACAGAGTATTCAGCAGAGAATTATTGTGGTTGGCGACGGTGATTTTGTTTCCAACGGTTTTGTAGGAACAGGGGGCAATCTAGATCTCGGGGTAAATATGATCCAATGGTTAAGTCGTTCAGATCACCTCATTAATATTCCGGCTAAAATGGCCCCCGATCGTAAACTTGATCTGTCACCTATTGCATCCAGCTTGATCGCCATTGGTTTCCTCTTCGTGTTACCTGCTCTACTCATTGGGATAGGTGCATGGATTTGGTTTAAGAGGAGAAGTCGCTGATGCGATCCAAGACGATTCTGAATCTGATGCTTCTTGGCGTGATCGCAAGCTTAGGGGTTATTGCCTATCTAGAGCCTGGAAAAAAGCCCGAAGTGACTGAAACACTGGCAAAGCTCGATGCAAACCAGATCACAGAGATCACGCTCAAGAATAAAGAGACGATTGTTTTCCAAAAGAAGGAGGGAGTTTGGCGACTAAGCGAACCCTTTCCAGCTCCGGTCAACCAGATACGTATTAATCAGCTTGTTGACATTGCCTCAAGCCAAAGCCTAGTGCACTACCCCATCAAACCGGACGAGTATGCTCGTTTCGATTTGGTTAATCCTTTGGCGACCTTAACGTTGGGTGGAAAGACGCTTAACTTTGGTGGCGTGGATCCTATTAATCTCCGTCGTTATGTACGTATTGATGACACTCTTCACCTCGTTAACGATGATTTCTTTCACCACCTGAATGCAATAGCGACTGATTTTGTGGATAAAAGGCTCTTGCCGGAAGGCGCTAAGGTGAACGAAATTTCTGTGCCCGGGGTCAAGGTAAGCTTAAATGATGATGGAAAATGGTCGGATAATAACGGGAAGCAGGACTATGCGGAATGGGCTTTGATTTGGGCGACTTCGAGAGCGATTGACGTCAAGCGCCTTAGTAGCAACTCAACGGGTGAGGTGATTCATATTGGTCTTTTAGGACGTGATCCGATTGACTTCACCATCATCAAGCGTGAGGGTGGCCTTATACTGGGCCGGACCGATCTAGGGCTTCAGTTTGAACTGACTTCTGAAACCGCCAAGTCTCTGCTTATGGCGCCCTTGCGACAGGTTTTATCCAAAGACTCGTCTCCTCCTTCGTTAGATGAGGAGCGACAAGACCCAACTGAAATACCTCCGGATCTAGATGCTGTCGAAGGGGAGGAATCTTCGAGTCATCCCGCCGAAGAAGAGCAGGAACCGGGTCGCGACGATGATACAGAATAAATGGATTGGCAGATCAGTCTCGTTATGCCTGCTCTTGTCAGACCGCCTCTGTCCGACCTCATAAATGCCTGAGTTGCCTGAGGTCGAAACAACGCTTAGAGGCATTGCGCCTCACCTTTCAGGGCGAACCATAGCAGATCTGGTTATTCGAGATTCTAGGTTGCGGTGGCCTATTCCAGAGGGTCTAAGGGATAAGGTCCGGGGGCAATGCATTACCGGGCTCAAACGGAGAGGAAAGTACATCCTTATCCAATTGCAGGCTGGAACGCTGATCCTCCATCTTGGCATGTCGGGTAGTCTAAGGTTGACCTCATCCGATCAGGCGAACAAGAAACACGACCACTATGACCTTCTTCTGGATAGTGGAGCATTGCTTCGATACCATGATCCAAGACGCTTCGGTTGTCTTCTTTGGACCTTTGACGAGCCAGAGCGCCATGCTTTGCTTAAAAGGCTTGGTCCAGAGCCCTTGGAAAGAGAATTTCAGGGTTCGGTCTTGTTCGAGCGAGCGAAGCGTTCGAGAATTCCAGTCAAGACGTTCATCATGAAAGGCGAGGTCGTCGTTGGCGTGGGGAATATCTATGCGAGTGAGTCCCTTTTTAGAGCGGGCATATTGCCCGAAAGAGAAGCCGGTCAGTTATCAAAAGAACAGTTTGATCGTTTAGCTCTTGCCATTAAAGGTGTCCTTGAAGCCTCAATAGCTCAAGGTGGAACGACGCTGCGCGATTTTGTTAACGAGTCAGGGGTACCCGGCTATTTCAAGCAAACTTTGAATGTATACGACCGCGCGGGTGAACCTTGTCGGTATTGTGGTGAACTGATTCGCAGTGGTCGAATGGCCCAAAGGGCCACTTACTGGTGTCCTAGTTGCCAGGCTTAAGCATGTTTCTAAGTTGGGTAGCTTCCTTCAGTGCCACTTCAACATCCTCTGCTAGGACATTGAAGTGGCCCATTTTACGACCCAGACGTGCGGATGATTTTCCGTACAGATGCAGCATGACATTAGGCTGACTCATGAGCTTATCCCAAGCGGGCTCTCCACTGTTCCAGACATCGCCCAACAGATTGACCATCACAACAGGGCTCAGGAGTCGGGTCCCCCCAGGAGGAAGGCCGCAAAGGGTTCGGACCTGCTGTTCAAACTGACTGGTCATTGTGGCATCCAGTGTGAAGTGTCCACTGTTATGTGGGCGTGGGGCAATTTCGTTGATTACAAGGCGATCACCCTCCAGTACGAAGAACTCAACCCCCAATACCCCAACGTAATTCATGGCTTCAGCCAGAGATAGGGCCATCTCACGAGCTTCTTCTGCAACGTCCTGAGGTACTCTGGCCGGGATGATGCTGACATCCAGAATACCATTTTCGTGTCGATTCTCTGCAACGGGGAACGTGAAGGATTCTTTTGGACCCGTCCTAGCTACGATCACAGAGACTTCCGTTTTGAGATCGAGCATTTTTTCTAGAACACAGTCCTTTTTTCCAAATGATGCAAACGCTGTCCTAGCTTCTTCGGCTGTTTGGACTCTAATTTGCCCTTTACCGTCGTAACCGAGTCTTGCAAGCTTCAGAATTCCAGGCAAATAATCATCGAGGTTTTGTTGGAGGTCGTGATCATTTCTGATGGGAAGATAAGGTGCAACGGCAAGTCCAACGTTTGAAATATAGGTCTTTTCAGTGATACGGTCTTGCGCAATGGAGACGCATTCTGCGGATGGCGAGACTTTTATGGATTGTGCTAATCGGCTAAGGCTCGTGGCCGGAACATTCTCAAATTCTGTTGTGACGGCGGCGCAGGTTTTGGCCATCTTATCGAGCGCAGCTTGATCATCATAAGGAGCGCAAATATGAACGTTTGCAAGACTGCCCGCTGGACTTTCTGGATCAGGATCGAGCACGGTCACTTCATAACCCATGGCACGGGCAGCCGAGGTGAACATGCGGCCTAGTTGTCCGCCGCCAATTATTCCAAGCATTTCACTGGGCAAAATGTGTTTCATGGATTTCTCGTGGGTAAAGGCTGTTCAGTTAGCCTGAGAGGCTTATGAGTCAATCGATTTCAGGCAAACGAGCAGCCAAGACACTCTCGGTCTGTACTTGACGGAAATGATCGAGACGGTCGCGTAGCTGAGAGTCTTGTGTCGCGATCATGGCCGCGGCAAATAAGGCTGCATTTACAGCACCGGCTTCACCTATTGCGAAGGTTGCCACAGGAATACCCTTTGGCATCTGTACGATGGAAAATAAAGAGTCTTTCCCTTTAAGGTAGCGACTAGGTACCGGTACACCAAGTACGGGTAAGGCTGTTTTAGCTGCCAGCATACCCGGAAGATGCGCAGCACCGCCCGCACCTGCAATAATGCACCTTAGTCCGCGATCGCGCGCTGTTTCTGCGTAACTGAAAAGCAAATCGGGTGTCCTGTGAGCGGAGACGACTTTAGTTTCGAACGAAACCCCAAGATCTTTCAGTTGCTTTGCCGCATGCTGCATAACGTCCCAGTCGCTCGTGCTGCCCATAACAATCCCAACTTGTATCATTCAGATCTCGCCTGTCAGTAAAAGGTCGACATTTTAGCTTATTAAAACGGGTTGCAGGAGAAGTCTTCTTTGACTTGAAGAAATCGGGTTAAGCGATACTTAGCTTGGCCAGAGTCCTCTGAGATAAGCCGCCCTGAAATTAAAGATCGATTCCAGTCTGGATCGAATGAAGAGGGCATGGACAAAGCGACCGAAGAATCCCCAAGGCATGACATAGAAGACTTTATCCGTCATCTCAATGCCTCCAGAGACGGAGCGGAAGCTATGCTCGTGATACCAAAAGCGAAACGGTCCAATTCTTTGTTCATCCACAAAACGATACATGGTTTCAACATGCTTGATTTCGGTGACCCAGGTCATAGGTATCCCGGCAATTGCAGCAATGCGATAAGAGATAATCAGTCCTGAATAAATCGCGTCGGGCACTTCTGAGGTGATTTGAAATCGAAGGA
>Ga0316230_1000632_pt1 | contig 46197 bp, 65 predicted proteins | sample TBH18025metaG_FD_206004 | JGI IMG/M metagenome (GOLD analysis project Ga0316230, IMG submission 206004) | Freshwater microbial communities from Trout Bog Lake, Wisconsin, USA - TBH18025 | ecosystem: Environmental > Aquatic > Freshwater > Lake > Hypolimnion/Profundal zone | place: USA: Wisconsin... | reverse complement strand
TAACTCGGCGTCGACCAGGTGCATTTTCGTATGAGAACCCGCGCCAGTGCGCTATCCTGGCCCTTCTGGCCGGTGTGGCGAAATGGCAGACGCGACGGACTCAAAATCCGTTCTCAGCGATGAGGTGTCGGTTCGAGTCCGACCACCGGTACCAGCAAGTACGCCAACCTGATATGAAAAAGGAGGCGTTCTTTCCTTTTTAGGAATAACAACGGGGACGCACCAGGGACGAACGGTTGGCCTCTGGGAATGAAAAGAGCGCCCTTGCGGCGCTCTTTTTGGTGCATCCGATGGGTTATGCGGAGGCCCGCGGCTCTTCTTCAATGTGTTTGTAGCTCGGCAGTGCAACTAGATAGGCATCGAGGTCGGTGCGAAGGTAGAGGACGCACCTGGGCGTAATGCGGCGATAGGGTGGGCCGACCAGGCCATCGACATGCCCGTAGATCCGAGCCTTCTTGAGGAAGTCGATGCTGAGGCCGCTGTAGGCGGCAGCCTGTTCGGGGGAGAGGCCGAGGGGTTCGATCCTCGAATCTTCGGTCTGCTTTGTCTTGGCCATGTCGTTTTCTTGGTGTGGGTGACGTCCTCACTGCGCACCACCAGCCTGCCGCCATTCAGGCAGCCAGGCAAGGGTGTTTCGGGAATATATTTCAACGCAAATTCTATTTTTTGCAGCAAATATACGCGAAATACTCACTGTTTTTGGTTGGGTCATGTCTAACTATATGTATTAATGAGTACTTTTTGTGGCCTATTTTGTGGCCTGTTTTGTGGTGCATTTTGTGGTGCGCTTTGTGGCCTATTTTTTGGTGCCATCTTGGGCCTGAATCGGCCGCCAGAAAGCTCTCGTGCTATTCGCATCATCGGATGATCTTAATAGGAAGAGACTTTCTTAGGGGGTGGAGCGGCCTCATCCATGGCTCCTCAAGGGGGCGTAGCGGCCTCATCCAGAACAACTCAGAATGGCATCTAAACCCAAAAATCTGCACACTGGGGAATCAGTCTTGGTATGGCTTTTGAACGATTTTTGACATGGTAAACATTGACGCTATGGTGTCGAATGGCTTCCACTGAAAGGGATATATGCAAAAATAAATATGCCATCCCTCCTAGACAGTCCAGTGAAACGCGTACACGATAGACAAGGTGAGGTCGCTATGAAACGAAACCCCCAGCTTTCCATCGCCATGACCGCCCGGATTTCCGTGGCCATGGCAGCCGAAATCGAACAGATCTTGATCGAGGAGAAAACTCGAACCCTCGTCACGACTGGACGCCGCAGTGAGATCACTGCGGGCACCATCGTCCGGGAAGCCCTCTCCCACTACCTGCCCCTGCGGGCAGGACTGAAACAAGCCTAAACAGTTGAGCCCCCTGATGGGGGCTCGATGACTGCATTCACCGGTGCTACCAGGTCTGAACACCTTGTAGACACGATCACCAGGAGCTAGGGAACTATGGCGACCACGGAAGCGGATTTCTCCCGTTCACCCAGTGTGCGACTCCAGAAAGCGTGGGGCAAGCGCAATGTTGACCAATCAGCACGGAAATACCGTGATCAGGACCCCAAGGCGTTCGGCAGCCTTGCTCCCGCCAAAAAAACCCTGATGCAACTGAATCAGGCTCGGGTCAAGACGGTGGTTGGGACGACTAAAATGGGCTCCGAGGTCTTATGCGAGTTTCTCAGGACCATCGAAAACAAGGGGCGCCGCACGACTTGGACTAGGGCCCAGCTTGGAGGTCTGGGAGGGTGCGAGAAGGACTTGGCGGGAGATATCTGTGCTCAACTCGTTGCCAAGGACTACGCGAAGGTCGTTGTAAAGGCCGGACCAGGTGGTCCAGGTGTGGACCCCACCCCCAACCGCTACATGTTCACACCCGCGTTTTTTTCAGATACCCGTTTCTCTGTCACCGACTATCAGGAAGAGAGAGATTATTTAGAGAGTAGTTCTTTCCCAGAGCAGTACCCCAGCGCCGTGCCGCAGGCTGAGAAATCAATCAGGCGGCCGACATCCCCCCAGAGCAAGTACCGCAGGGGCGCTATTCCTGCAAAGGAGGGGGGTAAGTTTCCTCGGCCTAAGCGGGAAGAACTGAGCCCTGAGGTCGAGGTACTGGTCCAACTCGCGAATACCCTGCCCGGGAAGACTCACATCGAGGCCGCTCCGGTGAATTTCATCTTGAGAAAGAGCGGCATGACCGTCGCCCAGGCCGAGGAAATGCGCATCGCCGTGGAGACCGTGACCCCACACCGGAAGGCCGGAACTGACGGGCGCTTGCTATTTTTAGGTGCGATCAGGAACCCTGAGATTGCCCAGAGCGTCCTCGACCAGGCCGCCAAGATCCAGGCCGTCGCCGAGGCCGCAGCGAAACCTGCAGAGGCCCCAACCTCCAAGCAGGCCCCCATCGTGGAGCTTTTGGCCTCCCGTGGAATCAACCACCCCCAAGCCGTAATCCAGAGCCTGCCACCGGAAAACAGAACAGAAGACTTTGTTTTGACCTCGGTTCGCATCGCAGACTATGGCTTGAAGACCAGAGACGCGAGGGGGTTCCGGCAAGGGGGCTACCTCATCGTCATCCTCAAGGACGAAGCAAGGAGGAAAGCCATGGAAGACCGACGCAATGAACACGAAGCCATGTTGGATAGGGCAGGCCGGACTACGACAAGGCAGATCGTGACAACCACAGAAGTCCCCCTGTTGGCCAAACTTCCCCTTGAGGGCTATCAGAAATTATTGAACACCACACCCAGCCCAGAATCAGCAGGGTATCTGGCCCATCACGACGCAGAGCGTGAGGCCCGGCAGGTCCTCATTCGATTGGCATACACAGGGCTCTCCCGGGCTTGGCAGATGGTTCTGCGCTTCAGGCTTGTAAAGCACCTTGAGGCCGCCGAAATGAAGCATGGCTCCCTTGTCTGGAACCGTGCGTTCCGCCACCATTTCCCACGACTGGTGGCCGCGATTACGCCCTGGTTCTCCGAGGTGATTGGCGAGGGGTGCGGCACGGCCCCAAGGATGATTCGCCCAATTCACAAACCTCTTTTCGGCCGAGGGATCGTATCCACACGACGCTGCAAGATGTCTGAGCGGGTCGCATGATGGGTCAATCCGAACGGACGAACCACTGACGCCAGGGTCGGACCGCGGGGGTGGTTCGGGTCTGACGGAATTACCCCAGCCCACGCACCTCTAACCACTTCTGATACGCTCGTGGCGTGGCGAGAGGGTCCTTCCAGCACTATGTTCCGCGCTTCTTATTGCGCGAATTCGGCCATGGAAAGAAGGGCCGAGAGACTGTCCATGTCTACGACAAGAAGACGGGCCAGGAATTCACCTCCAAAATTTCTGAGGTTGGTGCCGAGAGCGGTTTCTACGATCTTCAGGGCTTTTCCATGGACGAGCATCTCAAGCCTCTTGAGGTAGAGGCGTCAAGGGCCGTTCACAAAATTGTGAGGACGAAATCCCTCCGCGATGTGGACCGTCCGCTTATGGCCCTTTTCGTAGCGGTTCAAGAGTTACGCACCGCAGCCTTCCGCTCAAAGCTCCGACGACTCGCCGTAGAACTTGCGGAACACTGTCGATCCATGGGTGTAAATCCGGCACGGGTCAAGCAGATTCGTCGGATGGACGAGGAGAGCATTCGGGTCTCGTCTCTCGACATGATTGCCAGGGCGAAGCCCTTTTCTGTGGCCCTACTTCAGCTCGACTGGTACCTCTTTGAAGTGCCACCAGGTCATAACCTCTACACATCGGATGCTCCTGTCGTTCGCCAGAACTCCAAGAACAACAGCCCCTTCTTCTCAATGGGCCTTGTGTCCGACGGCATCGAGGTCTATCTCCCCCTTGGTGAGAAGCTGGTATTAGCGATGCTCTGCCCGTCCTATGGGCAGAGGTTTATGACCCAACTTCTCGGCCCGCAACCCTGGGACCCAGCCGAACAAACCAGGGTTCAGATGGCAATAAGAGCTGGATTGGTTCTGCCACTGAGTCCCGAGAACATCGAGCGCCTGAATTCTCTCCAGGCTTTTCAGGCAAGACGGTTCATATTCTCAAGTCACGGTGGGTTTCGTCTGGCACGCAGAATGGCCGCGGTGGAGCCTGAGCAGAATCACGCCCTGGTCGCTGACCAGCAATTCCAGGCCCTGCAGGCGGCCATGGAGGTGAACCCGAGGCGAGGCATTCGGTCTCGGGGGAGACTTCGAACACGGCCAGGAGTGCCATCAATATGGCGGTCCAAATTCGAGGTGTGAGGGCCCGTTTGGATACGTGCGATGGTAGGGAAGGGAACCCGACCTAATCACTCAGGATTCCTTCTCCCTTGCCCAGCGATGGCCTGAAAGCGGCAAATAAGGGGGCGGCACTCCGCCACCGACCCGATGTGCGAAGCAGAGCTTCGCCGTCGCTTCAGGGACCATTTTTGAGGCAGTGATATACTTAACCATGAGCCGCACACGAGACATCATCGAAGAAATTGCAGAGGTTCGAGGGCGACGTAAATCAGACTTTGCCATGGCCGAACTTCCTTCGAGGCTTCGTAAACTTGAGGAATTGTTCAATTCCTGTGACAAGTCCAACAAGGAACTCATTCGGTACTTCCCAGTGGGCCTCATCGCATGCGTGGAAGGCTACTTTCGGTTAGCCATCCGTCAATTGATAGACAAGGGCGAGCCATATCTAACCAATTCGGAGAAGTCGGCGGCATCGATCAAAATCGATTTTGCAGTGCTACGCGCTGTTCATGGCAAACAGATAACTGTTGGAGAGCTGATTGGGCATACCCTCCCAATGAGCAGGCTGGATCACATTGAAGGGGTGCTATCCAATCTTCTTGGGGAGAGTTTTTTACAGAAATTGAGGACGACGACCGATCGATGGTCTCACGAAATTAGAGGACTGCCATTGAAGGCGATACTCGAAAAACCAGATGAAATATACATCAATGTAGCCCGCACGTTCGAACTTCGCCACATCATCTGCCATGAATTAGCTACGGCATACCCGATCGACCCGGATGAAATCGCGAATTGTTTTGAGAGTTGCGTTAGGTTCCTTCGGGCATCGGACGAGTGCATTTCCGAAACACTTCACCCTGGTGCTCCGCTGACCCAATCCGAGATGAACAACATCTCTGGTCAGAGATGGAGTGAGGCCAAATCTCAAATGGTAGAATTAGTCGGGGAAATTCGTAGGAAGTTGCGTCCGGAACGAATCCCAGCCTTCGATGAATCACAGGCCAAATGGGAATCCTTTTGTGATTCCTGGTCGAAATTCGATGCAGATGAATGTGCTGGCGGAACCATTTGGCCCACTCTCTTCAATAGCAACAGAACCAAAATGACCGAGGATCGGATCGCCGAGCTTTCGAACTACCTGAAGTTCACTAAGTTCTGGTAGCCATCCGATGTTGCCGGGCAGAGAAAGGGCCGCTTTCGCGGCCCGTCCATGAGGGAGGCTGGGGTCAGTGCCTGGACAGCAGAGCAGCCTTCTGAGCGGCGACGTCTCGCATCCGCTTCTGAGCGTCTTCCATGTCTTTTCGTGCAGCTTCCTTGGTGGTTTGTGGCTCGGCCCGCACACAAGTCTTGGCCTCGTCCACCGTGGCCTGGACGTCCTTTAGCTCGACAGAATCATGATTCCCTTGCTCATCGAGCCGGTGTAGGAAGTAGCTCTTAAGGGCAGGGTCCAGGTCAAGACCACGCACCTTGGCTCTCGCTGACTGAATGCAATTCATTTTTTCTTGATTCGCTTGAGGAACGAATTCATCGGCGAACCGGAGCAAACCGTAAATAAAAGCGAAGCCCGCGAGTAGGATGTAGGCAATCGCCAAGGTCGGCTTGAACCAATTGCGGACCTTCGAGTTTAGGCTTCCTGGATTGGTCGAATTCATGTCTTGCCTCCTGCCACACGGTGCAGATTTCGAATTGGCACTGCCACAAGACCTCTGGAGATTCCCGGCACAAAGAAGGCCGCTTTCGCGGCCCTTTCACTGGGTAGATTCCTAGTTCAGGTTCTTGGATCACCTCCTGGGAAACGATGCAGATTCCAGGTTGGATCTGCCATGGAACTCCTGGTCACGGCTGTGGCTGGGCCGCCTGCTGGGCTGCCACCCTGGCTTGAACTTCCCGATTGATTCTGTCGATATCCCGGGCCAGGATCTGCTCAGGCGTCTCGGCCAATTCCTGTTCTGCGCGTCGTGAGGCGGCGGCCCCGAGGGATTCCAGTTCCTGGGTCGTGAGCTGAGGTATCTGGACTAGGCGTCCGTCCTTGGATGCGTTCAGGGGTAATCTCTTCCCGTGGCTAGTGACCAGGGTAAGAGCCTCTACATCGCCCTCAATTTTCAAAGGTTCCTGGGTCAGCTTCGCTTCCCGCTCTTGGAGTTCCCAGAGTTGATGGAGGCGACCGAGGGTTGCCTGCCGGTCCTCATCGGACCGACCCTGATCTAGCTGAACGTCGCCCTCGATCTGCTGGAGGAGTTGCTTTCGGATTCCCACCTCTGCCTGGCGAGCTGCCTGGACGATCGCGAGGCGGTCATTCATCGAATTCCTGGCAGCCTTCAGGGCCATGCTCTGAGCCAGCATGGTGGAGTAGATCCCCACTGAAACCGCGATAACCCCGGCCACAAGGACAAGGTAGAGTCCGGCCCGTTGAAGGCCGAACCGTCGCCGACCCAGATCTGTTAAGTAGCCGTCTTCGATGTCAATGGACCGCATAATTCCCTCTGAGAATGGCCTTGGTGACTTCTGAAAGCAGCCCAAGGCCAATGAATATCTGGCCCTGGAGATCTGCCGACCTCACCAGGTCACGTAGGTCCTCCCCACGCGCCAGGCGAGCCTGGACCTCTGCTGGAGGCAGATTTGCTTCCTCCAGCAGTTCGAGGATCTCCTCGATGTAGGTTGGAAACCATTTCGGTCCGGAGGATTGAGAGGGTTCACTGCTCACTGCTGGGGCTCTTCCTTCTTTTTGGCGCGGCGGGCGGGAGTGACCGGGGCGGGGGGCGTAACCTCCTGTGAGGCCTTGGCGTAAATGAGGGCCTCTACCAGGGCCTCCTCCATGGAGACTTCGGCAATCCTGGCCTGGCTCTCCGCCCAAGACTTCACGGATTCCGGAATCTCCAGCTTCACCTTCGTGGTCGATTCAGCGACCTTTTTAACGAGAACAAACATAGGGCTCCTTGAGAGACTGGCCAAAATTGGCTCAAAGTTACAGTGCAATACTGCGGCAATAACAGCCATAGAATTCGGACAAGAAATCCGGGAGTGGTTCAGCGATCTGCCCAGAGTTTTCGACCGAGCTGCTGGCGGAATAACTCAGAATACCGACCAGGAATTGAGTTGAAACTAGTGCGCTATCGTTAAGGAATACCGACGAAATGCACCGAGGAACTATGGACTGACTAGCTATGGACGGGTTCGACCTAGCCAGGAAGGAATGTTGTAAAGCGCAACCCGAAAAGGTGGGTAAGGGCACCGGTAGACCGGTGGCAGGATTGTCGTTTCCCTCCCCAGGTAAAGCATAAAAACAAACAAGTTACACATCTGACCTGTCGCGCAGACACTCGGATGTGCGAGTGTAAATATCAATAGATTGCTTTGTTTCAACATTTAATGGGGATGGTGATTAGAATGTAAATAGTTATTGCGGCAGTATTGGGTGTCTCGCACCCTTAGGTGGAGGTCCCCATGACCGATGGAATCGCGGAACAACCCCGGCGAATTCGCAACGCCGCCAAGCTGCAAGTAGACCTACCGAACACCCTCATGCAGGCGGTTCGAAGTGCAGCCAAGGGATCTGGGAAGCGTCAGGCGCTCTGGGTTCGCAATGCACTCACGAGCGCTCTGACTGCTGAGTTGGAGAACCAGGCCGCCGGAAAGCTGAACCAGCTTTTTGACCGTATTGATGGAATGGCCTCGCGTCTGGTAAAGCTCGATGTCCGGGTTGGCGAACTATACGCGCAGGCCCGCGCCATCGAGAACGATCAGCGTGCCCGTGAAGGGCAACAGACCTCGCAACTTGGTGATCTACTGGTGCGAATTGGTGAGGGAATGGCGGCACTGGACCGACGGACTGAGAACGTCGAGACGATCCTGTCGATGCAGCGTCTTCTCATCGGTGCTCTGGCAATCGGGGGGTCAGAGGCGTCTAGGAAAGCTCTGACCAAGATCATGGAGGACCCCTCCAAACTGAGTCAGCTCATCGTCGATTGGCGGAAAGGTTAGCTATGGCGGTTGGCAAAGAGATCCGCACACCATCGCCCACCTCGAAACGCAATGGACGCACCAAGATGGCTTCCGCCAATCGCAAGATGGCCTACCTGGCGTCCGAACATGGGCGAGAAAATAGCGCCCTTCTTGACCATGAAAGCCAACCAATCCATCACGCTGATGCAACTGAGCGGATTGGTGGAAAGGACGCTGATTACGTGGAGGCCGTCTCCTCCTCATCACGGCTGGAATGCGAGGCCCTGTACGCCCGAGAGACCGAACGAGCGGTCCGGGAGGGAGAGGCGGAACGAAGCCACCAGGAGGTGATGGCTGAATTTTTCGGGGATCAATTCCGACAACTCGACGTTACAGGAACCGGAAGCTACGCGCTCCACGGACAGTCCGATGGGTCGTACCACGCTCACTACATGTTGAAGGGAGAACGTGACCAGTACCCCCATCTTGAAGGGCCCAAAGGCGCCTTACAGAAGGCCTGGGACGAGACATGGCGGAAAGGTGAAGACCGTGCCATCCAGGTCCAATGGTCCGTCAGGGAACGCCTTGACCCCATTCAGGAAGAGCTTAGACAAGCCAAGGATCAGCGGAAAGAACTGACACGCGAACAGAAACAAGCGCAGCAGGACCTCTCCGCTGAGGTGCGGGTCCGTCTCCGGGAAGAGCATGCCCGACGAGCCGCCGACATTGAGATGCGCATGCACGTTCTCGAAATCCATCGCATCGAGATCGTCTATGCCTCGCGTAATCAGACAGGCAAACTCGAACACCAAGTGGCCCTCGAACGCGAGCAGGACCGCCACACTGGAGCAGCCAGGAAGGTTCAAATGGACCTGCTAAATATCCAGCGATGGCAGGCAAGGCAGCTTGATGCCCAAGATGCAGACAGGTTTCTGAAAGACCTGCACTCGGAGTTCCGCCCGTCGGACATGAATCAGCAGCGCGAGGCGTTCAAATACTTGGAGATCGACCAGCGGAAACAGGTCCGCGAGGCCGCCCTAGAGCGCGAACTGGAGGTTCTCAAGACCAAGCATGAGCAGGACAAGACCCCGTCCGAAGAGACCCTGGCCCGAAACGCCGAGGAGAACCGGGCCGTCCTCTTGAAGTTCGAAGCGGGCCTCCTCCGTGATCAGGAAGGCGAATGGTCGAAGCGCCAAAAGGACACGGCCACCCAGCTTTCCGAGGGTAAAGATCCCGTTCGGGACCTCGTTCTGCAGCGTCACACCATCGAGCAGGAGGCGCTCAAAGCCGAGGCCGCAGCGCGTGGCTTGGGCGAGCCCGACGAGCGTTCCCAGGGCCGTCTTGAGCGCCGTCAGGCAGATGAACTGGTACGCCTGGATGAACGCCAAGCCATCCGCAATCTGCCCGCGGAACAGCGGGACAGGCACCGATCCGAGACGCTTGAGCTGCGCAGGGAACTACTCAAGGTCCAGTACGAGCGCGAGCGTGAAGCGCATCCCGAAATCGCCAAGAAACTCGTCGAGAGCGAGGCCAAGGCGCTGGCGGTGCTTGGAGTCGAGCACCGCGTGCAGCTCCTTCGGGACCGTGAATCGGACCACCGGCTGTCCGAGAAATCGGCGCGAGACCGGCATGTCGAGGCGTTGAGCCTCATGCAAGAGCGGCACGGCCTGGAGGTCAAGGCGCTGGAACTGAAGGCCCAGGCTTTTGGCCGTGAACAGCCGGACACAGAGGACAAGGTGGCGCTGCAGAAACGCCACGCTGCTGAGACTGAGAAACTGAGTTTGATCGCCCCGATTGAAATCGCTCGTGAGCGTGAACAGGAACTTGGAGGGCATCAGCGGGAACTGTCCTGTCTACTAATAGAGGGTACAGATCTACGGACTGAGGCGATGGCTGAGCGCCACCAGGCTGAGCGGGACCTGCTCCTCCATGGCGCAAGGAATGCCACCAAGATCGAAGAGCCTGCACGTCCCGATGCTCTCCCTGAGCAACGTCCAGCCGTGGCTGAAGCACCACCCAAGGATGCTGATGACCGGCGAAAGAAGGAGCCGGAACTCGATCCAGAGACCGCCGAGCGGTTGCGAGCTTTGGATGTCCGACAGGCCCGGGAGCGCGAAGACCTCGCAGACCGCCGGTTGCTCCAGAACGCATCCGGGATGGACCGAGCGGCCATCCGAGAGCGTCTCCAGGGACGGGCCCAAGAAGCCCTGAAGGACCGCCAGGTCGCCGACCTGAGCGGGGTCCAAGACCCTGAGATCCGGCAAGCCATGGAGGCCAGGCACCACGCCGAGGCCGAGGCTTTGAACGCCAAACAGCGCGGGGAACGCCTGCGCGACCGTGACCTGGCAGTGCGCGAAAGCCTCGACGAGAGACTGGAAGGGCTGGAGGTCCTAGCGGATCGTCTGGCAGCCAGAGCCGAGGCCATGACCGCCAGGCAGGCCCTCCAGGTGGAGCGCCACCAGGCCGAGCGCGAGGCGCTCGATGCCCGCGAGCGGGCGGGGCAGGGCATCACCGCCGAAGACAGGAAGGACCTCGCCCAGCGGCAAGACCGAGAGGTCCGCGGGCTCGCCCTGGACGCCCAGATCGAGGTTTTGCGCGAGAAGGAATTCGACTCCGTGGGCGACCGCCCGGGCCGCCTGGAGGGCCTTTTTCAGAAACTCACCAGCCAGTCTCGGTACGACGAGGCCGAGAAACTCGCCGAGCAGCGCCGGGCACTGGAGCGACAGAAAGTACATGAAGCTGTGCCCCCTGAGGACCGCGGGAAAGCCATCGTGGAGATGGACAGCCGCCACCGCGAAGAGCGCGAGGACCTCGCCACACGCAAGGCTTTGGATGTAGCGAAGACACCAGGGGCAAAGCAGCAAATCCGCGAAGCCCAGCTTGCCCGGAAGCTGGAGGGTCTCCGGATTCGCCTCGCCGAAGACCTCGCTGGGGTCGAAGATCCACGCCTTGTTGCTGCCATCCGGCAGCGCGAGGCCCTCCAGGAGGACGCGCTACGCCTGAACCACCAAGCCTCTCTGATGCGTGACCAAGAGCAGGATCAGCGCTCCCACATGGCCCCGATCCTGGTCCTCCGCCTTGCCCAATATAAGGACATGGGCGAGGCAATGAACAAACGCCACGCCGTCGAAATCCAGGCATTGGAGGCCAGGGGGAAAACCCAGGGTCTTCCTGGGGCCGACCCCAAGGACCTGAAGGTGCTCACCGAGCGCCACGCACAAGAGAAGGCGGCCCTCAAGGAAACTCGTGACCGGGACATCGCCGGAACCCTCACGAGGCCTGCCAAAAGTGCCGCACGGAAGGCTGTGGCGCTCCCGGCGAAGGCAGTCAAGAAGCTCACCAAAGCCTCGGAACGAGTGCATCCAGGGCGAGAACATGGTCTAAAGCATGAGGCGGACATGGCCGAGGGGCATGCACATGCCCTCGGTACGGCTGCTGGAACGGCTGTTCTCAAGACCGCGACGACCGCGCTCACCAAAACCGCCGAGGCCGCTGTCCACCAGGTCAAACACATCATCGCTGGGGCCGGGGTGACCGCCACCGCGATCGCCACCGGCATCGCGAACCCGGCCGCAGGAGCCAAGGCAGCTTCCGAGGGTTACGCCAAAGTGGGCAAAGACGCAGCGGCGGACGCGACGAAGGATTTCGCAGGAGGCGCGAAGGCCACAGGCAAGGATGCCTCAACAGGGGCAAAGGACACTGCGCAGCAGGGCCTGGCGTCCATCGGAAGCCTCGGGATGGACGCCATGCCCGCCGAGCTGAAGGCCGCCATCGGCGTCATCAAGGAGAGCACCAAGGCCTCCCTCAAAACCGCCGCCAGCATCATCCAGTTCGATGCCATGGGTACCCTCCAAAATGCCGGTCAAGGTGCCCTCGCCGTCGCAGGCGAGGCCTCGATGGGCCTCAAGGGAGATCTCGGCCTCGCTGCCAAGCCGTTGGACTGGGCTTCAAAAATCCCGGTTATCGGGCTGGCCCCAGCCGCGGTAAAGCTGGCCGCGGAGATGGCACTTGGAGGCGCGAAGATTGCCGGGATGGGACGCGGAGTAGAACTGGACATTTAACTGGAAACGTATTGCTGCTTGCTCAAAAAAACTGCACTCCTTCTGTAGAAAGGAGTGCTTCATGCGCCTCAAACACATCACCCTCTCCCTGGTTTCCATCCCGGTGATCCTTCTCGCCATTGGATGTACCGCCAGGAAGGCCTACTCCCTGGTTGATCAGGTGGAAGTTGCCGAGGTCCGCCTGTTGGATGTGGCCAACGTCCAGCCCTTGGCGGACGCGGACAAGGCCAAGATCCACGCGAAGTTCCACCAGATCAAGACGACCTTCAAGGATCCGAAGATCGCCCTAACCCTGGCCCTGGAAGATGCGAAGGTCGTCGGGACAACCGTCCAGAGTCGATTCGCGGACGTGGATCAGGCTGAACGGAAGGTCGAGAACACTAAGCGAAGCATCGACCTCCACCGCCAGCTCGCCACTCAGGCCGCGGGTTACCTCTCGGTTGAGGCCAAGACCCTGGCTGACAACGCTCTTTCTGCCAAGGAAGCTCAGCTCAAGAGTGCCGAGGCCAATCTGGCGAAAGCCAAAGCCCTCGTTGCCCCGATGGGTGAATACATCGGCGAGATTTCCCGCATCGTTGAGGAAGCCGGGAAACTCTGATGGGTCCTATCGAATGGTACCGTTCTCGCGTAATCCTGGCAGACCGTCGCGTGTCCGCTGATCACGCGGAGACCACTCTGCTGGCACTTCGATGGCTCTCTTACGCCGTGTGGGTGGCGGCTATGGGTCTTGGCGGCATGATGATCTACCGATGGCCCCGGTATAAGGCCGAGGCAATCCGAATACTTGTCGAGCGGCAATTGACGAGTGCTGTCTATTCCCAGCAGATTTATTCGCAGGTTGCCCGTGGCCGCAGAGACCAGGCCCTGAATCTATCAAGGACTCCGGAATTCAAAACGCCTGAAGGGGCGAAACATTTCCTCGCCCTTGACGCGATCCGCGGCCAGATGATCCAGAGAGCCGCGGCCCAAACACCAGTCATCCAGGCTGCCCAGAAGGCACAAGCCCAGATCCCAGGCCGCCTAAGCGCAGGAGTCCTTTGGGCCGACCCTCTGACGGGTGTCGCGCTACCCGAGGGGATTTCCCGAGAGGAGGGCGTGAATCGTCTACTCGCTCACTGGCGAAATCTCCCAGAACACGAGGAATGGCTCCGTGCCGTGGCCTCTCTTACAAAAAACCACTCTCCGGAGCCGCGCCCATGAGGAAAACCGTTTCTTGTGCGTTTCGCATCCCAATTCCTCTGGTTCAGCGCCTGGAGCGGATCTGGCAGCACCGACGAGATTGGGCTGAAGTGGAAGGCGATCGGTCGCCGACCAAAACCGCCCTCGTCGTCCGTGCTCTGGAGACTCTTTGTGAGGCGGAGGAAGCCAAGCCCTACCGCGGCAAGCGTGGTACGAGATGAGCGCTCTCCTGGTTGATGTCCTCACAATTCCAGGAGCGGTCTGCATTCGCGTGCCCGAACTCCACGGCATCGTGGTGCCATTCGGAGTAGAGGAGGGCGACGCCCTCCTCGCCTGGATAGAGGCCCAGCCTACGGAGCCTGTTTCCACGTTGCCAGAAGCTCGAATCCGGCGTGTGCGGATCGACCGCAGTGATTTGCAGAGTCTCCCGCGGTGTGTTTCACGACAACTCGACCTCCTGTTTTGAACAGCCCCCGCGAGGGGGCATTTTCATGTCCAGCAGGCAGTGCGGAGACCCTCCAAAGCCACTCTGGCACGGGCCTGAGACGCTTGGGCGCCACGGCGTCCTTACCCGCTCTCTGCCCGGTTCTCTGCATTGCCCGGTTCGTTCCCGGTCCTGTCCTGGGGAGCTATGCGTCCGGCCTTCAAGTGCCCAGAGCGGCACAAGGAGGTCCCATGAACAGCAGCCTGTTTCCCATCGAGCCCTTCCAGGCACAGCCCAAAATCTTTTCTGCCGCCGAGACCCTGGCACTCTATGGTCCCGAGTCTCTGTCCGACGCCCAGATCATCGAGGCCATGCTGAACCGCGTCCGTCCTGGCCGCGCCGAGGAGATCCTCCGGCAGGCTTGCAGTATGAGCCGCCTGGTGGCGATGGGGCCATCCGAACTCCAGGCCATGGGCCTGAGCAAGGCCGAGATGGCTCGGTTCGCCATCCTCTCTGAGGTTCACCGTCGCAGCACCCGAGTGGGCTTCGACCGTCCCAAAATCACTTCGCCCCGTGCCGCCGGGACCTACCTACTGCCCAAGGTCCAGGGCTGGACCGAAGAGCGTTTCGGGATGCTGGCCCTGAATGCCAAGGGCGAGCTTCTGGCTGACCGCATTCTCAGCCAAGGCACCGCCACGGCCACCCTCATCAGCCCACGGGAATTCTTCCGTGAGGCTTTACGCTACGGCGCCACTTCCGCACTCGCTTGGCACAATCATCCGAGCGGCGATCCTTCTCCGTCTCGGGAGGACATGGCCCTCACTTCGAGGCTCCGGACCACAGGCGAGAGCCTGGGAGTGCCGCTGGCGGACCATTTGGTCCTGGGCAGCGACCGCTGGCATAGCTTCCGGGCCGCTGAAGGGTGGGATCAGCGATGAGAATTATCTCGAATTCCAACAGTGCCCTCACCAGCCGCCCAAGAACCAGAGCACGGAGGCGATCATCAGGCCGCCTATGGCAAGCCGTGCGGCGAAGCTCGCGGTATCTTTGACTAGGAACCAGCCCAACGATGGTTTGGTGCGCGGTACGGCCATGAGGGTCTCCTAATTTTTGATGGGGAGGAAGAAGCCGAGGACTAGACCGACGCCAGTCAATCCCGGCGCGAAGAGGCTCTGGAGGGCAAAACCAGCGTCACTGGCCATGCTCGTCGTCATCCCAAAGATGCACAGGGCCACGAGGATGATGAAAATCTTGGCGGCCTTCATCACATGACACCGTCGCGAACGAGCTGCTCGTGCCGAGCTGTCATTTCGGAGGCCAGGAGCGTGCCCCGGGGAATCGGTTGGCCCTGGCGAACCGCTTGATCCGCCTTGCGCCAAGACAACACCCGCTGCGTAAGATCCGACCGCCAATGGGTGACTGCAGGGGCATCGCCGTAAACGATATTGTCTCCGTCAAAATCAATGCCCGTGCGAGATTTCGCTTGGGATGCCCACCAGTCCCAGAATTCATGAGCCCATCGCTCCTGGGCCGTGAAGAGCGATTGCCCGCTCTCTTTGGTTTCAGCTGAAATCTTGATCCATAGCTGGGCGAAGTGTTGGTGGGGCCAACGCTCACGCGGAATCTGCCCGGCAAAATAGCTGGCCGCGAGGCGTCCGCCTTCGGCGAGTTCCACGATCTGCTGTAGGGCCTCCTCTTGTGAGGATGCAGTCCAAGTGCTCTGAGAGTAGGCCGAGGGCGGAGGAAAGTCTTGAAGGGGCCGCCAAACGGCCCGTATTGGGAGGTCTGAGAATCCCAGAACCTCGTAGTAGTCGGGGACCTGGCGAACGCCGTCGGGCCCAGCCACAGGGTGCATGGTGATGGGGGCCTGAGCCATGAGAGGCAGGGCGAGCAGTAGAGCGACGAGTAATTTCATATGTTCCTCCTGCTTAGGAGTGCAGTTTCCATCCCGAAGTGGCAATACGTTTCATTCGCTTTTTCTCGCTGCCAGGCGCCACCACAGGCGGCAAGCTCGCTCGTCTTGGGCCGCGGCCCAGGCGATGTCTTCGCAGGCCATGTCACGATCCAGGCGACGTAAATTCGGTGGGATGATCTCAGATTCCGAGAGATGCTCTCTAGCCTGCTGGAGCAGTGCCGACAGCTCGGGCGCGAGGAATCGGAAGCAGCGTTTGATGCAGGTCCGGCAGGGGCTCATTCCTGCTCCGGAGGGACCTTGGGCGGCGAAAGAAGACCCGCAAGAACATGCTCGGGGACCTGAGGCATGTCCAGGATCCAGCGGGCCAGGTCCCAGTGCGGAATGAGCTTCCCGCGATGCTTGAGAGGGACAATCTTCCGGAGAAAGGATTTGCTCGGGTAATGCACGTTGTGATTTTTGGCGACCCATGCAAATGCACAGGTATGGAGCAGAAGATTGCTTCCCGGAAAGATCGCCAGTAGCACTCCGGCGCTGCCCAGGCAGTACCACACGAACTTTTGCTTCTGGACCTTCTTGCGTTCCTCGGGGGTCCAGGAATCCCAGAGAGCAGCGTTACGCTTCCCTTGCGCTGCCATTGCATTGCCGATGGCCATCGGGATCGTGACGATCATTTTTAGCCGAAGGACATCCAGGATGCCGTGATAGACAGGCCACCAGATGGGCTTGGTTACCCAACCCGCTGTCCTTATGATGGTCTGCAAGGCCACCTTGCCCCCACTGGCAGGCAGAGGCGATTCCACGGGGTATCTGGGCGAGACAGTCTCGGGCATCAACACAGTCCCCACCACGCTTGGCGTGACGGGGACGTGGGTTTCAGGGGTTGAGAGAATGTCGGTCATAAGGTCACCGACAACACAGTGCAGGATCGAGACGACGTCTGCCACCTAGGGGTGGAACGTCCCACTGATGAGCCCGATGCCCGCATAAGGGAATTTCTCAAGAGCCTTGGTGAAAAAATCAGCGCCGAAACTGACAGCCATGTAACCAAGTCCGGTCATGGCACCGCCACAAATGCGGTCACCGATCGAATCAGCACCAATGACAGTAGTCGTATAGGTGCTGAGGGCAGTAGTAGCCGCCATCCCTGCTAAACTCGCGAATCCTGTACAGGCGATCCCGGCGCCAATGGAAAGGGCGTAGCCGCCGAAGAAAGCCTGCAGCCACCAGGAGACGAAGGAATGGCCGTAGCGGCGCCAGTCCTGCGTGAGGAATGACAACATTGCGAGAGGGCCGAGGGCTTGGCCGATGGTGCAGCCAACCACGGTCATCACGATGTAACTCGTGAGATAGCTGAGAGCGCCGATGACGGCCTGAATTATCCGCCACAAGGCCATTACTGCGAACAGCAGAGGTATCAGGATTGAAATAAAGCTGTAAGAACCCGCCAGGCAACGCTTGATGAGCAAAAAGAACTCACTCACACCAAGGGTTAGAACTCCCGAGAATATTCTCCACGAGGATTCGGTAGGACCTGAGGCTCCTGCAATTGTTGGTGATTGTCTCGGACCCGCAGCAGCCTGAGACGCGGACGCCTTTTGTTGTGCATCGATGGAGGTGAATCCATTATTCACATCAGTTTCTGTTTTCTTGGCTTGGGCGAGCAGTCTGTTGGCAGCGGCGGGGTCAGAAGACTGCAAGGTCGCAGCTTGTTTCTTCATGGCGGCAATATCGGTTGCGGCCACGGCTTTTAGTTTCCGTGCCGCGTCCGCTGCTGCTGCAGCATCAGCGGCAGTCGCGTCATCGTCCCGCAACCCGTCGAACAGCACGGGGCTTTCTTCGGCCAGTTTGTCCTGAAGCTCGCCCTGCGAGAACCACATGACCCGAATTCCGTTGTAAACGGAGTCGACGAGCGGACCCGCGGCCTTTCCAATGGAGGTGGGGAGTCCAATCAGTCTGCCTTGGATCGTTCCTCCTAAGACCATCAGCATGATTGGCATGGCACCGGCGAACATCCAGACTAGTCCAACGCCAAACCCCTCCTTCACGAATTCGCCCAGGCCGAATACCAGGTTGGAGTGAGGCTGGTCAGCAAACCATTTTTTGAAGCTCAGGAAGAATTTAACCGTCGCGCCAAGGAAAATCAGGAAAGTGATGATCACCACCGACACGGGGACAATCTTGACGCCTGTTGCGCTCAGGCAGAATCGACGAAAGAACGTAACAAACTGATCAATAATTCCGCTTGGCATGTTAGGCATTGTTGAGTCCCCCGATTTTGGTCAAATCGAACGGCCGTCCGGTCACTGACGAAATCCCGGCGTTAAGAGCCTGGCCGAAGGCCTTGAGGAATCCCAACGACACTGGAGGGCCTACGAAGGCATCAGAAATCCCTTGCTCTGCGGTTTTTCCGGCTGTATCTGCCGCAGCCGCAACCGCGGTTTGGAGGGCGGTGGTTGCATTATCTGGAGTAGTCGCACCGGGAACCGCATTGGCGATATTCGTAGGCAGCACCAAGGGCGTACCCGGGGGGAGCTTGATGGCCAGTGCGTTCGCGTTTCCGATCCTGAGCGCCTTCGCGACATCAATTTGTGCGGAAGCCCAGGCATCTGAAAGCGCCGCCTGGTCCATAATTGCCTGCTGGTCGGTGAGCGCTGAAGCTTTCTTTTGCGCTAGGGTCCGGAGCTTCTCAATGGCCTCTGTCATGGCCTTTCGATTTGCAAGCTTCACAGCAGTAGCCTGGTCTTCAGACATCGATTCCTGATGGATCGTCTGCGTTAAAGCGGCCCCCAGCATTTCGCGGTTTGGCGCGTCGGGAGCCTTTGACCCGACAGACGGACTATTGATCGCCTGAAGCGTTTGGACCAGATCGGTGTACCCTATCCAGTTTTCGAGTTTGGAGATCGGATCGTTGGGGGATGAGTTGTACTTCGATGAAATCTCACCCGTCCGCTTCAGCTTGTCGTCTCCTCGCTGTACCGCGAGCTTCATGGTCAAGGCATGCGTCGCGTACTCTTCCACCAGGGCGGCACCATCACAGTCAATTTGCCCTAGCTGAGTCATTGCGGCCTGGATGTCCAATTGAGGCTGACCCTCGGCAATCTTTTGAGACCAGTCCTGGTATGCCGCAAGGGCCGCAGCGTACTGAGCTGAGTCCTGACCATAGGTGGTGAGGGTCTTCTGCATCATGTTCTGCAGACGTTGCTGACGGTCATTATAGAATTTCTGGATGTTCGGACCGATGCTTGCGTACGGCTGATTGTTGGGAATCGTCTGGTTGGCCGCTGGAATACCACTGAGCTGTTGGACCAACCCCCACTGCTGGTAGGCGTCTTGTACAGCCTCTCTGTGTAGCTGATCCGTGCTCTTGCCTGCGTCCGGGTTCGCACTACGCGCCAGAAATCGATCGACCTGGATGTTCCCGTTTTTGAGCGCCGTTTCCCATGCCTTGAAATCAGGCAACACAAAATGGGGAGGGATGAATTTACCCAGGCGATCCTGGGGTCGCAGAATGGGACGTAGCACGACGTTCTCGGTTTGGCCGGTTCCAAGGTCGGTCGCAATGTCGATTGACGGCATCCCCAGAATGTACGAGAGATCAAAATATCCATTGTCCAGGCGGCGATACATGGCGGCCCCCTGCTGGTACGCTTTGTACGCGAGGGCGGCCTTCCGGAACCAGTCAGATGTCCAGTTGGTATCGTCCTTCGAATTCTTGATGACCAATGCGGTTCTCATTCGGTCATTTTTCGCGAATTCAGCGAAGCGCTGGTCCCATGCCGGGATATCGGTAGTCTGAGCGTGAATTGGCAGTGTCCCGACGAGCATCAGGGCTGCCATGGACCCAGCCAAAAGGCGGCGTGCGCTCAGGCCCTCACCCAGCGCACACCACCTAGCCTCGACGCGAGGCGTATCGAGATTGGGAAACAGGCCGCAGGCAGCGGCGAACGCGAAATCGGAAAATAGACTCATCGGTCAACCTCGGGTTGGGTCAGCAGGGCGCTCGCATTGGCCGTATAGGCCCTTTTCTCCCGGGCGATCGACCGCATCTTTTCAGTGGCGGCGGTCATCCCTTTGCGGCATTCCAGCTTGACCAGGGTCAACCCATTCAACGCCACAAGGCTGTCCTTGGTCTGGCGCAATTCATTCTCGTGCTGGACGGCGAGTTTCATCTCCACTGAATATGCGGCGTAATCCTCCATCTGAGCTTGGGCGTCGTCGTCCAGCATGCTGGGAGTGCCAAGCATCCCTTGCTTCGCGTCGGGGACCCCGGCCATTTCTTGGATGTGACTCCATACGAATCGAGCATCAGAAACGGCGTCCTGATTGAGCCGATCCCGAGTTGTTCCCGCGTCAGGGTTCGCGTTCCTGGCATTGCATTCGATGGCCCGATGCTGGGATGCAGGCGTATCCTGTGCCCACATCGGCTGAGTGCCGCCGAAGAACAGCGCCACAATCGAGCCCACCAAGAGGTGGCGTGCCGCTGCGTATGTGATCTCAGAAATTCTCACCATCGTTCGGTCTCCTCATAGGCAGGGTGCAGTTCTGGGCCGCCGTCCGCCACCACAAGCGAGGGCTTGGGATTGGCTTCGTCCCACGCCCAGCGAGGGAGCTGGCCGCCCGTGGCCATCCAGGTCTCGTTCAGCTCGGGATGAGCCCCGAAAATCCGCTGTGCGATGGGGCCTGGGCCGCAATGCACGAGGTCTTCGGGCTGGGCCTGGGCCTCGATCAGAGCCAGGGCCTCCGGTGATGGCGTGACAGGGGGCTGGAGTTCGAGGGGCTTTTCGGCCTCCTCATTTACCTCGTCCACTGTGGGACGACGAATGAGGTTCGACCCTCCGTAGCCCTCCATGCGTGCGCAGATGGGCTCGCCCCGCCGCGTGAACCCGGGGCCATCGATAATCGCCCAGAAGACCGGGGACTTCGTAATCTTTGCCTTGCCCTTAATCTTGATGTACTGGGTTTGGTTGGCCCTGCGGTTCAGCTCGTCGAGCTGCAGCAGCGGCAGCGCGGTGTGACGGTCTGGACTTCCGTTCTTTCCCTTGTCGGTTTTGGTGAAGTTGCCCAGGTTGTCCACGAGGAATTTGCGGTCACGCGGGTCGAGACCACTGAGTAGGAAGACGCGAGCCGAAAACGAGGCAATCAAAGACTCGCCCTCCGCGGGTCCATAGACCTCCTTGAGCCCGCTGAGATGCTGTGTCCCGAATACGATACTAACCTCCCTGTCTCTAAGGGTTGCCAGGGCGTCTCGAACGCTGGGGATCTTGCCAGCCGCGAGTGCCTCATCGAACAGCAGATTGAGCGGCACTGGCTTGGTGGAGCGGAGGAGCTTGCGCAGCAGAAGCCGCCAGAAAAGAACCAAGGGCGTTCTCTGGGTCACCTCGGGCTCGGCACTAAGCACGTAGCAGCCTTGGCTACACACGTCCTCAAGGCTGAAATCATGCCCACTGGTAACTTCGCGCCCCCATCCATCTCGGAAGCACGACATGGCGGAGAAGATCGTTGTGCCGAGGTACTCCTTCACGTTTTTGCCTTCCAACGCGGCCAACAGTCCCTGTGGGACACCGGCCTTGCCGATGATTCGCTCGACGCCCTCCTGCACAAGGACATCCTGAACAGCGGCGAGAGTTTCATAACCGCCATGCTGGAAGACCCACGCCAGGATGGGTCTGGCGAGCTGGGCAACCCAGTCATCATTCCCTCGTCCCGGGATCAGCGCGGCGGCGAGGGCCTCGAAGGCAGCCGCAGGATTCGGATCCTTCCTGCTCTCTTCCAGCGGATTCCACCGCATGGACGACCAGCCGTCCTGGGCCGCCGCGCCCCAGCGCAGAGGCTCGATGTTTAGGCGCTCCCGCAGGATATCGATCCCAGGGCACTGGCCCTTGACGTCCTGGTACACGATTGGGACTTTGGAGGACGCGATCACGGGGCTGAATACGCAGAATCCTTTTCCGGAGCCGGTTTGGCCAACAAGCAGAATGTGCCTATGTGTGTCCGTATCCTGGGGAGCCAATACCGTGCGTCCGGCATTGCGCACCCAGTGTTTGCGCGTGCCCTTGTAGTGAACCTTGATCGGGACGATCCACGTCCAGCCTGGCGAAATAGCCACATCGGACCACTTGGCCCAATGGGCATCCGCGTAGTCCTCGACACTCTTATGATCACGCCCTATGCGCCTGGACCACACGACCGCGGCGGCTGCCATCGAGACGATGCCAAAGCCCGCGATTGATGTCGCGTAGGGAGCTGTGAGGGTGCCGATATCAGGCCAGGTCTCTGGCCTGAGAATCCGGGTCTCCGCCATGTACATGGGGACGCCGAGTGAGGTGGCATAGCCCGTCGCAATGCCCGCGATGGGTCCGAGCCAAGGTTGGTGCAGGAAGCGGTACAGTTTTGGGCTGCGCAGGGCCATCTCAGAAATGCCCGCCGTAGCACGATAGAGCAGCGTCCCAGTACCGGCTGCGGCGATGATCAGGGCTGGGCCCACGAGACCAAATACCGGGTCTGCGTTGGGCTTGGCTCGCATCGGAACAACGACCTTACTCGTCCATACCCGGCCGATGGCGGCGAGGGGATTGGACTCATTTGGCTGGCTTGGATGAATCTGCAAATGGCCACCTCCACCGCACGGTGCAGTGTTTAGGATTCATCGGCCAGTGTTTATTGCCACTTGACGGCAATATTGAGTTGCCACACCCTGATGTCATCCGGACGGAGGATAGGGCAACGCAGGGATGCGACCCGAGCGCCGATCCGGGGCCGAAGCTGGCAATACCCACGGGGCCCGAGCAATCGGGCCCCCCTCCTTTGTGCCAGAGCGTTGGCCGAAAAGCGGCAAATAAGCAGACCCCGAATGGAGTCTGCGGCCCGGTGTGCGAGGCAGCGCCTCGCTGTGTCAGACCGGGTCGATCAGCTCCGGACCGTTGTTCCTGGCGTCGCCCACGGATGCGCCTACTGGGTACGCATCCATGAGTTCAGTGGGGAGTGGCACCAGGAGCTTCTGGAGTTCCGCGGGCTGGGCCAGGGGATCCAGCCACGCCGCCCAGGTCGCCTTGGGGAGGATGACCGGCATCCGGTCGTGGATCGTGGCCATTAGCTCGTTGGGGGTGGTGGTGAGGATGCAGGTGCTGATTTGCAGGTCGCCCCCTGGTCCGGGCCTATCCTCAAGTAGCCCGGCGAAGGCGAATAGGTCCCCATCCGTCGGGTGGATGTAGAAGGGCTGCTTGTGCCTTCCTTCTGTCTTCCACTCGTAGAATCCTGAGGCCGGGATGAGGCACCGTTTCCGGCGGAATGCACCTCTGAAGATGGGCTTCTCTGCGACGGTTTCGGCCCTCGCGTTGATGGGTTTGGGTCCAGTGATCGGTTCTTTGAACCAGTTCGGCACAAGGCCCCACTGGGCCACGTCGGCCACGAGCTGATCCTTGTCTGGGCGAACGACAATCACCCATTGGCCAGGGGCCACGTTGTAGCTGCGTTCCACCCGGAATCCAGGCGGAACCATGCCGAAGGCTTCACCGAGGGTCTTCGCGTTGAAGGTGAAGGTGTACCGGCCGCACATGGGGATGGATTAGATCAGGGGCGAGGGTGACTTTGCACAAAATCCTTCGTCTCACCAGCCTAGCCTCGCTTTTCATCCTGCTTCCATGCGGGCTGGTGCATCGCAAGGGTATGGCGAACCTGGTAGGCCAGTTCCGACTTGTTGCCAGGGGGCAGGTACTTCTCCAGTTGCACCAGGATTTTGATGATCGCATCCACCTCGTTGAGCAGGAGCCAGGCTTCCTCCTGGCTGGGGGTGAATGGCTTTCCCAGAGTCCAGTGATGGTGGGAGAGCTGGCGTCGGAGGCGATAGCGAATCTCGTAGAAACGGCCTTCATCGCCCATTAGCCACCATCCAGGAGACCAGGCAGAGCGGTGGCGTTCCTTGGGGCAGGCCTGGGAATCAGTTGATCCAGGAAGGCCTCAACATCGTCTACCCATGCCTCAGAGGGGTGCTGGACCCCTCGCAAGAGCCGCAGGGCCTCCTCAAGGTCATTGAGCGTCTGGGCCGTGATGGTCTGGTGGATCGAGGTCGTCAGGCGCCGGTTCCGCAGGTAATCCCTCAGAGCTTGGCGACTATCTGGAGTGGTATGGACTTGGACTTCCATGGGCACCTCCTGGGCTATCCAGAATGGCGATAAAAAAGCGAAAAGCAAGCCCCCGGAATAGGTGGTGAAGGCAGGGTCCTTACGGATTGGCTGGGGGGAGGGTAGGGGCAGGGGCTCCAGGTCTGCCTGACCCGTGGCGGCCCTGGCTGCGCTTCCTTCGCGCCCGTCACCTGCAAGGTCTCTGCTTCTGCTTTGCAGCCCATTGGGTCAGTGGGTCCCTCCTGTTTGTGCCTGCACAGGTCTCCCGCAGAAAGCCTCCTTTGGTCTAGGGAGCTTCATCGCTGGATTGGGGCGAGCCGCACGGGCGGCAGACCTCAAAGGAGCAACACCATGTCCCTCAACACCCTCATCCTCACCGGCAACCTGGGCAACGACCCCCGGTTCCTCGCCACCACCTCTGGCCGCAAGAAGGCTTCCTTCTCCGTCGCCACCTCACGCAGCTTCAAGGCCGCCGATGGTTCCAAGACCACCGAGACGGAATGGACCCCGGTCGTCGCCTGGGGCCGCCTGGCAGACCGCGCCGAAAAGCTCCTCGCCAAAGGCGCCTACATCCTGGTCCAGGGTGAGAAGCGCACCCGCACCTACACCGACGGCAACGGCGTGGAACACACCATCGTCGAACTGCTGGCCGCCGACTTCCGTCTCCTGGCCAAGAAGTCCGCCAACTAAGGTTCACCTGAAGCGCCAGGCCCGCCAAGGCGGGCCTGGCCTCTCTCTGGAGATCGCAATGAGCAAGGCTTACGACGTGATCACCGACCGCATCGCCGAGCTTCTTTCCCTTGGGAAGATCCCCTGGCGGCGACCCTGGAGCGCCCTTCGGGGCGCAGGAAGCACCCGCCCGCGGAATGTGGCCGGGAACCTCTACCGAGGCGCAAACTGGTTCCTGCTAGGCATGCTGCCTTACGCGAATCCGGTCTATCTGACCTTCAACCAGGCCGTGGCCCTTGGGGGCTGTGTCCGCAAGGGTGAGAAGGGCTTCCCCGTGCTCTTTTGGAAGATGCTTCAGGTCTCCGAAGAGAACGCCGCCTCCGCCGAGGACGTGGGGAAGAAGATCCCCTTCGCTCGCTACTACACCGTCTTTAACGTCGAGCAGTGCGACGGCTTGAACCTGGTGCAGCCCGAAGCGCCCACGGCACCGATCGAATTCGATCCTGTGGCCGAGGCCGAGGCTATCTGGGAAGGCATGCCCGCCCGTCCCGAGCTGCGCTATGGAGGGGACCGAGCCTGCTACATTCCAAGCTTTGATCAGATCCGGATGCCGATTCGGTCTGCTTTCCCGACCGCCGAGGGGTTCTACGAGACGCTCTTTCACGAAGCGGGTCATGCCAGTGGCCATGCTTCCCGATTGAACCGGAAGGAGATCACGTCCGGGTCCTATTTCGGGGCGCGGGACTACTCTGTGGAGGAACTGGTGGCCGAGCTTTGCGCGGCTTTCCTCTGTGCTGAGGCCGGGGTGGACCAGGCGGTCCTGTCGAACCAGGCGGCCTACATTCAGGGCTGGCTGGAGAAGCTGAAGGCCGAGCCTGCTGCTTTCGTGACCGCGGCAGCGCGGGCGCAGAAGGCCGCTGACTTCATCCTGCGGCGGAGTGCGGTTGAGAAGCCGGAGGAGGCCACTTAGTGGCCTCTTTTGGATCTCATCTTTGCCAATAACTCCGCAGACGTTCCGAGCGGTATCGCTCCCCATGTAAAGGAGGGGGTGGAGACCAGGTAAAGGTCGTTCGCCAGAGTCTGGAAAACCTTTTGTCCAAATTCGTTCTCGTATGTCGGGTATTCCGACGGATCATCAGGAAGAATTTCATTGTCCGTATGGACAAGATGGGCCTCCTTCATGATTTCTTCGAATATTGGAATGTTGATAATTTTTCGATCCTGCCATTTTGCTTTCATTGCAGTATGAAATTCTTGTATTAAATTGAAATGGTCTAATAAGACTCTTTGGCTGGAATCTAGTAATTGATCAGCCGTTTCATTCAATTCAAATATTTGACGTTGAGTTAATATACTACGCACGAATGAGTTTGCTAGATAATCCGTGGATTCCAGCTTATTGGCATGCGCAGCTATTTCTAGTGAATCATTAGTTTTCAGCTTAGTTTGATTCCTTCTCTCCAAAACAAAGAATAATAGTGAATAACTTTTATAAGATATTAATAACTTTTGTAATAAATTTCGATCATCTGTTTCAAGTAACCAACCAAGGTCAGCGACCTGGAATCCAGAACGCTCTGTATTTACAATCAGTGGCTTCATTTCGAGCCACCTTCTTCTCTTTTTGTGCTCCAATCGCCATGGGGCAATTTCTTGTTCAATATTAACAATGTCAGTAAAATGATCTATTAGTGTAAATAAGGCATAGTTTGCGGAGGCAATTTGGCGTTCAGTTTCATCATGTTTGTCTTGCCAATGTTTTGTGCGAAATGCCAACAAGGCGCCGACCGCTGTTCCCACTAGGCTTGGAAGTATCTTGTCTGCGAAATATTTAACCAGTGGTACGAAGTGATCAGCAATAAATTTTAGGCCGATTAGTAGGTAATGACATAGCTCTCTCATACATTTCTCAGAGGCTTCGCCGGGGGCCCAATGCTCAATGGACTATTGGCCGACTTGTCGCGGGATGAGCGCCTGATTGTACCCATAGAGAGCCTCCACGAAGATGCGCCATTTGTTTCGCCAACGCGAAGAGGGTAGCGGCCTCTTATTATTGCCGCAATGCCTTCCCTGCTAGGATTCTCCTTTGTGCAGGAGGTCCCTTGGCGCGACCCAGGAAAGCAACCTCGACCCGTGAACCTCAGAAGCTCGGAGAAGGCGGAGCTGTAACGGTCTCCCTTCGGGTGGACCTGGAGACCATGCTGCGCATGGAACAGCTTCTGCACCTGCGGATGGTCGAGGCTTTGGAAACCCGGGGTGAACGGTCGGCGGAAACTGCATCAACACTAATCAGAGAGGCCCTACGGGAGTATCTTGATCGGTATAAAGCACCCTCCATACCTCGGAAAAGGAAGAAGTAAACCCTCAATCACACGGAGAATCCTATGACCAAATCGAAGCCGACCCCGTCTACGCCTACCAAGCATGTAGGAAGGGACAATGCTCCGAAGGCGCAGGTTGTTCATCCGAAACCGGCTCCTCCCCCTCCGCCACCCCCAAAAAAGTAAGAGATGGTTATGGCGGAAGAGATTGAAGAAGCGGCTCCCATTGGAAAGGAAGCCGAGATTAGTCCCTATGAAGATCCGAGATACAAAATCTATCTCCAGGAGAACAGCAGCTACGCGCAGGAGAAGCTGGAGATCTTCAAGATCGTGCCTACCTACTATGTTTCGCTCTCCACTTTCATGTTTGGTGGATCCCTATGGGCGCTAACCGCTTTTCAGAATCCCAAATTCACTCGGTTACTCGTGGTGACATGGATTTGCCTCGCTGGGTCCCTCTCCATGATGCTGTTTGAACTACTTTTCAGCCTTCGAGCTTACGAGAGGGCTGGAGAGATCTCCGGGGAGCGGTACAGGACCAACGATTATGAGAAGGTCCATCCCAATATATGGTCGACCGTCTGCATAAGGTTGCAAGTAGTCGCATCTGTGCTATTTGTCCTAGGAATCATAGCCTTCCTATCCTTTTTCTCGTTCAATCTCTCAACACCAAGGAGTTCTGATGTCGGACCAAAAGCCCAAACCTCCAGTGGAACTGCCCCTCAGGAAAAACTCCCCGTCAGCGCCGATCGTTCACCCGACAGTCCGGCCCGACCCCTATCCAAAAACGACAAACGTCCCTAAGAGCCCAATTATTCATCCGCCCTCCCCTCCACCACCAAAGCCGAAGTCCTAGTACCGACATTCTGACCCACCCTCGAAGGGACATGCATGAGCCTGCAATGGCACTACCTCGAAAACGGGGTTGCTCGTGGCCCAGTCCCGATTGATGGCCTGCGAGAGCTTATTGAGGCCGGTACCCTTCGACGGTCCGATCAGGTTTGGAATGAGAGCATGAGCGGATGGACCGTTATTCAAGCGGTCCCGGAGCTGAGCGAGGTCCGAAAGAAGAAATCAGGAAATCAGACGGTATGGATCATTGTCGGCTTTGCCTTGGCTGGTCTTCTGATCATTGCTGGAGCAGGATTCTTTGCCTTATCTTCTTCAACGTCCAAGCAAGAGATGGTTGTTGTCGAATGCTCACCTGATTTTCAGTCTTTCGTCTTGGGAAGGGCACCAGGGCTGGCAAAAATGGCCAGGATTACCTTCCCCAAGATTGACGAGAAGAAGGAGATAGAGGTCACGATTGAGTTCCCTTCTCCTGTCTCGCGGATGCAAAGTGAATTGGCCACGCGGATCATCGCGCAGGCCGTCCTGGATAAACTGATCATCGATGGGCATAGCCCGGCGAAGGAGCGAACTAGCGTTAGCGTGGTCGCAATGGGTCAGGTTATCGGTGCGACAGGAACGACCAAGTTCGTTGGGCTCGGAGGAGCGACCTATAGTCCGGATTCCGACCAGATCGTTTTCGTCGAGTAACTACTTCGCAGTGTGTCGCCAATCCCATGGCGGGGTAGGGCTGGGGTCCGCCCAAAGGCCACGGCGGGCCTCACGGGCCTGGGATTCCGCGTTGATATAGGCGCTGGCGACGCTGGGGGGGAGGTACTGGCGGTAGGCCCAGGCGAGGCCTTGGATCACGAGGTCGAAGTTTACGGACTCGTCGCCGAGGTAGATCTCGCCGATGGTGCGGCCGTACTGGTCTTTGCCAAGAGTGGTGATGGTGATCGTTCTTCCGGTGATCCGAGAGGCGAGGTATCGCTTTGCTTCTGGGCCGTATGGCTGGGTGCTCATGCCGGGGTGGGCAATTTCAGGGGCGTCGATATAGGCGAGGCGAATGCGGATCTTCTGGCCGGAGAGGTCGTCCCGCACATCGATCGTGTCGCCATCTTGGATGGTGATGGCCTTGCCTCGAATGATTCCCGAGTGTGCAGTTTCACTTGCTCGGGTCTCAGCGGTCGTGGAGAAGTGAGACCTTGCTTGGCCCCCGAACAATCCGGTGAGGGAATTACGTACGGTCCAGCCGATGGTGGCGGCGACGACGAACCAGATCAGGCGGCGCAGCATCCTGGGTGTCCCCTTCCAAAAGCAGTGGCAGTGGGTGTTTCGAGGGATGGATCTGGGGGTGAGTCCACAATTTCTGCGGATATGGCATGGGTCCAGGGGAGCCTGGGTCTCCCCTGGGGTCAGGGAGCTTCCCTACGGGCGATCTCCCTGACCGACCGAGGGCGCGTCTGTGGCCGCGCAGGAGATTACGAAACGAGATGGCTCTGTATAGCCTGGGCTTCAGCCACCTTCAGTGTGGAGTGGACACAAGTCAGGATGTAATCTCGGGAGCCTCTCCCCATGAGGACTCCTCCCAGCTCCTTTGGAAGATGGGAATCCAAGAATTTCCCAAGACCGCCTTCCCGCTCTATGGCCTCCACCAGGCTGGAGATTGGCGTGTAGCCACTTTGCTCCAGTAGCCATGCAACGATGGGTCTTGTGCCTCTGACGGCCCAGTCAGCTTCCGGAGGGGTGAAATTGCTATCAAGAACTTGGTGGGCAAAATCTTCGACTGCCTTCTGTCTGGCTCTCAGATCCTTGAGGGCTGCGCGGAATTTCAGGAACTGCACCAAATTGGAAAGAAGCTTCCAGAGCGTTGCCACCCAGAGCACCAACAGCGCGGAAAGAAACAGCAATCCACACGCGATTGATAGAAGAGCCTCAACCGCAGAAGAATACCCAAGATGATCCATTTCTTACCTCCTGGTGAAGGGTGCAGGTTGAAGGCCGCGGCTGCCACTCGGTTTGGGTGGAAATGGCAAGCGCGGCATGAGCCGCACTGTTGGGACCCCGAAGCCGCCCTACGGGCGGGCTTCCGGGCCTTCCGCGTCATCCGCCGCGGTTCTTGCTGGGAGGGGGGAGGGATCCTTGCTCTCGGCCCTCTGGAGGGCGGTGAGGATCGCTGTGGATGCCCGGTGCCTCTGCAAATCATCCTGGGTGTCGGCGATGAGATCCTCGGAGAGGCGGCAGGCGTAGAAGTTGTCAACGCCATCCCACATCATGGCCCCGAGCAGTTCGGCGCTCGTATCGAATCCGCCGTGCTGGAGGAGCCAGGCGAGAATGCGCCGGGCGAGCACGGCGGCAGCTACCACGTTGGCGCCACTCTCCTTCTCAGGGAGAGTGATCATCTTTTCAGCGAGGGCCTGGCAGGCTGCGGTTCGGATATTCATCGTGTCTCCTGCTGTGTAGCTGTCTTGGCGCCATGAATTTGGCGGATCAAGTTGAACTTTTGTTCCAGGGCCGTCTGGAGCTGATCAGCCTTGGGGAGGGCCGCCCAGTGGTCCAGCGATGCTCTGGCCTCCGACAGAAGATCGAAGGCAGTTTGCTTCGCCTCGACCTGCTTCCGCTCGGTCTCGACCCGGCGGGCCTCCATGATCTGAGGCGGTAGGTAGCGCCGGATCACTTCCGGAGAGAGCAACGGCAGGGCCGGGTGGCTAAAGGGAAGACCCGTGTCGAGGCTTACGGCCAACTCGCCGGGGGTGATCCCGGCGGCTTTGGCGACGGCTACGATGTCTTCGATGGCTGGTTCGATCCATGCATGGTCTAAGATCACGGCTTCTGATCCTTCGAGTCTTCAGCCACAGGGAACGCAGGGTGCCTTTTCCCTCCAGTGAACATCAAGTCCAGGTGCCGTCGCTCTGCCTCGGAGAGGGGCTCGCGACCCTTGGCGACCAGGCTGGGCAGGAGGGTAAAGCCCATGCCAGAACCAGGCTGGCCGACGATCAGGACGTGCCGCGTGCCTTCCGTGGCAATATTTCGCGGCCTCGGAACCTTATAGGGCTCGGGCGGGTTCACAGGGAACTGAACGTGGGAATCGTCTTGGGGATCGGACATGGGGCCTCCTGCTGGAGGGTGCAGGTCCCAATCTGCTCGGGCAACCTGAGGCTCAAGTCCGTCGACGAGTGGCCGAGATAGGATTGATGGGGAGGATTTGTGGTCAAGATCAAGAGCCACTCGGCGCAGGTAGGCGCCTGCATGAGCGCAGAAGAGAAGGCCGATCCCGCTGCTGACCAAAGGAATTTGGTCCAGACGGCCAGATCCAGGGAGCTGAATACCGAAACGATTCAGGCAGATAATTTCCTTGAGCGTACGGAAGAAATGCATGAGGCAGATAGGAAGAAGGCATTGCGCTTGAAGTTAGCTAGAAGAGCCATCGCCCACTTCCTGAAGCGCAAAATTGATGATCAGATCCTCGTGTGTCTGGCTGAAAGAAGGGCTCTATTTGCGAGATTTGATTTCGCGCCCTTCAAGGACCATTCGGGCATTCGGGCTGACATCACTGAGATCGATGCCATGATCGCTGATCTCGAATCCAAGAAGGTCGCTCTTCCTGTATAGAGTCCAGGGCGAACGGTCTATTTCAGAAGTGATTTCACCTGCTTGAGCGCCTCCCGGGCGATGCGTACGCGCTGGAGGTGGACCTCTTTTTGTTCATCACCTTCAGCGATGACCTCCCAACGGCGAAGGTCGTCGAGTTTGGCTTGTAGAGGGCTTAGGAGCACCCCGACCTCATTTCGCACAGAGTCTGGCATGGGTTGGCGCTCTGCCTGGCGCCAAGGATCACCGCGGTCTACCAGGCGACAAGCCAGAGACCTGATGAGGTGGCAGGGCAGCCAGATAACAAATAGCAGTATCTCGCCAGCGACCAACATCGTTTGGCGGAATCCGCGTGTGAAGTTGCGCACAGAACCTCCTGGGGCAGGGTGCAGGATTGGTCCGCGACCCGCAATTCAAACAGAAAGCTAGGTACATACAGCCTGACCTTGTGCCCCTTTCTTGGCCTGGAAGTATCGGCACAGCCGTTCTCCGCGCCAGCGGGTGAGGCCTCTGCTTCGCCGGGGTGATAAAGCACCCGGCGCCTCCGGTTTTGGAGCCTCGCCGAAATTTTCGGAAGGGCACCGAAATTTTCGGCACTCCAAAAAAGCGGCCTCCCCCACTTGCGCTACGCCCGTCCGAGCCGACTTCGCTCCGCCATAAAGAAAGGGGCACTGTGAAAACGGCCCCTCACACTCAAGGAGGAGCCCATGGCCCGCGTTGCTGCAAACATCACCACCCAGCCTTGCATCCCTCAGGTCGAGGTTTACGGAATGGACCGGCAGGCGGGCTTCCGGAGGCGAGTGCTGGAGGCCCGGCTGCGGGTCGCAGAGAGCCCTGGAGAGGCTCAGCGGTGGCTGGAGGCTCTTAGCAGCCAGGTGCCGCTGGTAGAGGTCCTGGTACCCTCCCGCGCCTTTGGGTGGTGAGCGTGAGCCCCTGGGTGGGAGGCGAGGCATTGGGTTCAGCGCTTGATGGCGCGGGCGCACATTCCCCCCTTGCGCGTTTCGGGAACCAGCTTCAGCCTGGAAGAGCGCAGGGGGCACGCCTCCACATTTTCGAAAGGACGATATCCACTTCAGACCACGCGGGCGGAGCCCGTGGCTGGGTTTGGTGGAATCTCCCGATGATTAGACGAGCGCATGAGGCGACGCATTCAAGCGTCGGACTGGAGGGGTGGTTCCAGCCCATGGCGGGCGGTCGAACCGCCTCGTCGGAGGGTCGGACCGGAGGGGTGTTGGGGGGTCTTCAAACTCAGTTTGAAAAGCCATCCGATCCACGCTGCGACTCGCGATTGCATGTCTTGTGGCGTCACGTTGTGCGTCGATTCGTGGCACTAATTGTGGTGCTAATTGTGCGTCGATACTTAGTTGCTTGATGTGTAATTAGAATTATCTAATATGCAGAAATTGATGCACTTGAGATGAATATATTTCAATTTACACCCTAGACATACCATGGGCACTGGCCTATACTAGAAGGTAGAGAGATGGAGATATAAACCATGACAAAGCCCAATCAACACAATGAAAATACTTCAAGAAAGATTGAAAAAATGCTCATGGAAACCCAGGCGAGTGCCGATACAGATACTAAGGAGATTAAAATGAACAACATCATGATCAAAACCACCTGCGATGCCAACGGCACGAGAACCACGCTTGGGCACCCAGATGCTTCGCCGGGCAACTTCCAAGATGGTGCTCTGCAGATTCGGCGCATAACGTCCATCCCCGATGGGGTCAGTGGTGCCGATGTTGTCCGGCTCTATAGCGCGACAACGATTTTCGAATTTTCCGACTCACCAATGCTGGTGGTCGACTACGCCCAACTCGGGGCTGGTCGCATCATCCGCTCTACCCACCAGGCGGAGGGCTGAGATGAGCTTTAAGGCGTATGTGGCTTTCCCTGCCGGACGTGAGGCGATGCAAGTTCTGAAGAACTGTCTCATCTGCCAACCCGCAGATCCAAGCCTTACCCCTGTGGTGTACTTCAACGGCCTAGGTCGGATGAGGAGAGCGAATCGCCGCATCAAGAAAGAGAGCGTTGCAGTGCTTTTCACCATGGATGGGTGGGGCCCCAACGAAATCTTTGCGTCGGTCTACAACCTAGATGTAACGAAGTGCCCAATCATTCGCCTGGAAGAACTCAACACCATTTGCCATGGGGCCAAGGGCACCGAGATTGCCGGATTCGAGCCATTTCAGCAGGCCGATGGGGAGATTAATCCAGAAACCTTTTTCGACAGGGCCGTGGATTTCTACTACCCAGCAACAGGGAAGGAGGGGAATTGACGTGACCCGCTCCCTTCTAACTCCCTCCGAACGTGTCCTGGCCATGGACCTCCTTGGTGGGACCCCCGCCGAGTCCATCGCCATCACGGGCCGCGCAAGCATCAGGACCGCAGCGATTGCATACGAATGGCTTCGGTACTTGGCGATCAAGGCCGAGCCCAGCGACGAAGCCGCGATCAACCACCTCTACTTGTTGATTTCCCTGGTCGAGCGTGACGGCGACGGCCTCGGAATTGTGAGTGGGGTGGCAGCGTGAACGGCACTCCCGTCATTGGCCCCATTGCCCAGCTCCGCGACCACTACGGGAGCTGGCCCAAGCTGGAAGCGGCCTCTGGGTTTTCCACCCGCACATGGATTCGATGGGCCCGTGGCGGCAAGCCACAAACCTGGGCTGCTCGCATCGTCTCTCGGCTGTTTTACGACGCGGGGATCATGCCCCCCTGGATTACCCCTGAGCTGCAAAGGATTCTGGAGCATTACGATGAGCAGAAAACCGAGCATCGCTGAGCCCTTCGCCGCCCTTCTGCGCTTCTACGGGAGCTGGGCAGCCGTCCGCGCCGTCTCTGGCATCACCGCTGAGACTTTCCGGCGCTGGGCCAAGGGCGTGCAGATGCCCTCCCTGGGAAAGCGGGCCGCTGCCGAGGCGCTGTTCGATGCCGCTGGCATCCCATCCCCCTGGCCCAAGGACAAGGTGAGGACCGTACAGCCCGCACAGCCTGCGCTTTTCGACCTCGTCACGTTCGAGCCGCTCGTATGGGGGCCCCTGGCAACGGCAGTCATCGAAGATCTTGCCGACGCGGCCATGTGCGCCTACTCGGTTGAGGAGGACCGTGGGTACGAGGTCGTGCTTCGAAGTAAGTATTTCTCCGGCGGTGAGCTAGTGACATGGCGCGTGGTGCGCTGGGCATCGCGCAGCTACGCGTTGAGGTTGCCAGACGGACGGCTCCTGGAGTTTGTCCAGGGCAGTTCCCGCCCGCTCTGCGCGGACACGCAGTCCAGGAGGGACGCCCGCGAACAAAGCAAGGGCAAGAGCGAATTCTGGGGGATTGCATCATGAGCCACGAACTCCTCACTGCCGAGCAGGAGCGGGCCTACGGCCTCCTTTGGCAGCAGGACCGCAACCCCGAGGGGCTCAAGCGCCTCGTGGAGTGCAACCAGCGTCTAGTATTCAAAGCCGCCAGGTGCTTCGAGGGGTTTGGTCTAGACCTCCAGGACCTCATCAGTGAGGGCAATCTGGGCTTGATCGAGGCAGCCAAGCGCTTCGACCCAAACAGGGGGCTGCGATTCACTAGCTACTCACACGCGTGGATACGCGGCGCGATCCAGAAAGCGCTGACCAATCAGGGACGCGAAATCCGCGTGCCGTCTTCGCGCACTGAAAAAATGATCAAGCTCACCCGCACCTCACAGCGCCTGGCCCAGGTGCTTGGCCGCGAGGCTTCACCCGAGGAGATCCAAGCAGAGACTGGATTTACACCAGGGATGCAGCAGCAGCTCGCGGAGACCCAGCGGACCACGAGCACGGTCGCCCTGGATGCCCCCATCGGTGAGGACGCTGCGACAATTGCGGACCTGATTCCTACCGTGGAGCCCAATCCCCAGGAGATGGCTGCCAGCGCTGCGATCCGCGAGGCTGTCGAATCAGCACTGGGTCAGCTCGATGAGAAACAGGTTTTCGTTCTCTGCCACCGATTCGGGCTGCGCGATTGCGAGGAGCTGACGTTTGAAGCAATCGGGCAGCGGATGCAGCCCGCGGTCTCCCGAGAGTGGGTGCGGCAGATCGAGGCCGCGGCAATTACGCGGATCAAGGGCGCTCTGAAACGGCGGGGTGAGGCGTGAGCGAAGATCATGTTTGGGCCATTCAACTTCTCGACCCCAAGGGGGCCAAGGCATGGTCTGGCGTCCCGTTCGCGGAGTTACCATCCAACCTGCAATGGGCATTAAGCCAGCCCCACCAGATCAGGGTCAGAGTGGCCACTGTCCAGCTCAGGGAAGAGGCCCTGGTCAAGGCCAAGGCCGAACTGCAGGAAGAGAGCAAGAATTCACCGGAGGCTTGGCGGCTGGGCAGGCTGCGCGAATCTGTTAAATCCCATGAAATTCGTCTGTCAAAGGCCAAGGCGAGCCTCGCCAGGCTCCGTCGCCGCCTGTTGAAGGGCGGACTATGACCACCTTGGAAACCCGCGCCAAAACCGAGTTTGGACTTCCCCAGAAGGCGTCCAAGAAGCTCCGCGCAGGGTACCTGGCCTATCTCGGCGAGGCCCTGGCCACCACATGCACGCCCACCATCTGGCCGCCAGAGAGCTGGCCGGAGTGGGTCGAAAGTCAGCAGCAAAAGGGGAAAAGATGAGCAGCGCTTGCAGGCATGGGAACGAAGACGTTATTTGCTGCGAAGAGTGTCGAGCGCTGATGGAGGCGGGGAGTTTCCCACTCGGCGGCTTCAAGGGAAAGCCCTGGGAACACGAAATCAAGGTTGCCCCCGAGGCATTTGCTGAACTGAAATCGAACCTGAGACGGTTCGAGATCTGCCAGAACGACCGTGTGTTCCAGGTGGGGGATTGTCTCATTTTCCGAGAATCGCTCGGCGAGGACCCCACGGGGAACAACATCTATAGCCGCATTGACTTCATCAGTGACCAACACCAACAACCGGGGTTTGTGGTGATGGGGCTGGGGCTTTGGCTGGTCTTCAGGAAGCGGGCATGAGCATGGTTGTGTCGAGGCACATGAACCCGCACACCTTCAGAGGAGGCTACCCCATGCGTGTATTCATCCTTCCCCTCAGCGCCCTCCTGGCCTTTCCCGCCAGCGCCCAGACGCTTGGAGAGATCTACGGGGAGGGTCTCTGATGACTAATGAGAAACCAATCCTGACGTGGAGAGATTGTTATTTTTTGAAGCCCGGCAATCGGTTGGTATCTATATCAGACTCATTTTTAATAGGTCTCATCGACCACTTGGCCGAGAAGTTAGGGGCAGCCGACCCCTATTACCAGGCGCTCAGGGATACGATTCAACTTCGGGACGAGGTTGTGAAAGTCCAAATGACGCCCCGGGGGGGCCCTAGATGCACGTGTGCCTTGGTCACAAGCGGGCCCTGCAAAGGCGATATCACTTTCAGAGGGTGTCCTGTGCATGACCTTCCCATACGGGACAACCCCTTTCGCAATGATTTCGACACGATGTAGACCTTGTGATCATCAGAGGCTGCCACATTGGCCTCTTCGAAGCATCTTCCTGGGCCGTGCGTTCGAGATCTGACTCACGCCGACCTCTGGCGATTAGCTTGAAAACGCTGCACTAGGGATCAAGGAGATCCACCATGCGCCTGCACCTCACCCTTCCCCTCATCGCCTTCATGGCCAGTCCCGCGAGCGCTCAGACGCTTGGAGAGATCAGCCAGCCCCTTCCTTGGCGGGTGTTGACCGCAGAGCCGTCCCAGGGCGCTGACGCCACCTGGACGGGTCGCGAACCCGCCGACGTGGAGGCCCTAGTACGCTCCATGGAACGGGGGCTGAGTCGCATCAAAACCCAATTCCCGGCGGACCTCTTCCGGCGGCAGGGTCTGTCCCTACTCTCTCAGGCCAGGGCGAATGGCCTCACGTCAGCCCAGGGTCGGGAGCTGGCAGCCTACGGGATGTGGCGGCTCGGTACCGGGATTTGGATTCATGCCGGTGTCTCCGAAGGCGACCCTCTCGATGGTGAAGACGTCGTGAAGATGGCCGAGACCCTGGACGTCCCGATCGCTCAGACCTGGGGGCGGACGAAGCAGGATTTCCGCTACGCGATCATGCGGTACCAGTCCGAACAGTAGGACAGAGTAGCTCGACAGCAGGGCCCCTTCGGGGGCCCGTTTTCTTGTTGCGGGATGGCCCGGGAAAACGCACTTCAGATGAAAGGAGAACCACCCATGAATAAGATTCTCGCCCTTTCCCTCGCACTGGCCCTTCCGATCCTGGCCCAGGCTCCTCCCACTCTTGCGCCCAATTCAGCCCAGTCCATGGACGCGTTCAAGGTACTCGCCCCGGTCCTGGAGGGCGATATCAAGGTGCCCCTCTCGATGGGCACTTATGACGCCGGGACCGTCCACGCCAATGCCGCCACCTACATCCCGATCGTGGATCTCTTCGCCTCGGGGACGATTCAGCCGTTGAAGGTAGTCGGCGAGTTCAGCGACGTGAAGGCCCCGGCTGGCCTCAAGCGCATCGCGCTGCCGGGCTATTCACCGAAGACACTGGGGATGTACGGCACCGTCCTGCTCTGCAAGACCAAGGTCGATGACGGGAACCGAATCATCAAGACGAAGGACATGCAGGTCGAGAAGGCCGCCTGGAAGCCCCTCCTGGACTCCGCGAAGCTGGCCCAGAACCCGGACGGGGCCTGGGCTATTGAGATCCTGAAGCCCCTGGAGCCCGGCCACTACGTCGTGACCTTCCTCAAGGGCCCTGTGGCCTATTGGGATTTCGACGTTAAGTAGACCATCCCCACCGACCACCCAAGAGCCCGCCAACGAGCGGGCTCTTTCTCTGTGCCCTTGTCTCTCCCTTGCCCAGCGATGGCCCACAAAGCGGTAAATCAGCAGGCCCCGAATGGGGTTTGCGGCCCGATGTGCGAAGCAGAGCTTCGCTGCGTACGAATCGAACGATTCCCCCGATCCACACTAGTCAGGTAGGCTGTTCCTATGTCCCTGACAATCAGCGCCTTCATCGAGAGATGGAAAGGATCCGCCGGTAACGAACGGGCGAACAAGGATTCCTTCCTCCGGGATCTATGTGAAGCACTGGATCTGCCCATCCCTGAGCCCAAGGACGCCTTCTCGTCGTATTGCTTCGAGAAGGACCTGAAGATCACCCACCTGGACGGCATGACCAGCACGGGGTCCATCGACCTATTTCGCGAGACTTGTTTCGTCATGGAGGCCAAGCAGGGCAGTACCAAGGCAAAGCCTGGTTCCTCCCCTATCCGTGGCACCCGTGCCTACGACCAGTACATGGAAAAGGCCTTTGGCCAGGCCGTGAATTACGCCATCCGGCTGCCCCAGCGCCCGCCATTCGTCCTCACCTGCGACATCGGGCATTCCTTCCATATTTGGGAAGGCTTCTCGGGCACCTACGGAGGTTATGGAGCCCGCAAGTCTATCCCCCTAGAGGGACTCCGGGATCCTGACGTGCAGTCATTATTCCGGGCCATCTGGTTGGACCCCCAGAGCTTGAATCCAGCTCGTCTTCGTGCCCTAGTCACTCGCACCGTGGCCAAGGAGCTTGGGCATCTGGCGGCAGGGTTGGAGAAGCGATTCCCCGCACAATCCGTGGCGGACTTCCTCATGCGCTGCGTTTTTACGTTCTTTGCTGAAGACGTGGGCCTCCTCCCGGCAAAAGAGTTTGAGGAGGCCCTGGATCAGTGGAGAAAGGACCCATCCGATTTTGTCCCAGGTCTATCGTCTATGTGGGAGGCCATGAACCGAGGCGGGCGCTGGGGCAAGACAAAGTTCCTCCAGTTCAACGGCGGGCTCTTTGTTGAGAACGAGGCCCTTGACCTCGACAAACAGGAAATCGAGCTGCTTTTCCAGGCAGCACGGTTTGACTGGGGTGAAGTGGATCCGAGTATCTTTGGGACGCTGCTGGAGAGCGCCCTGTCTTCGGATGAGCGCCACCGACTGGGAGCCCACTACACGCCCAGGGCATATATCGAGCGGATAGTTCGCCCCACAATTGAAGATCCTTTGAGGGCTGATTGGGACTTAGTTCAGGCCGAGGCATTGAGCCTACTAGGTGCGGAACCGGACGATGCCACTCGCGCCAAAGCACGCGCTGTTCTTCACGCGTTCCATCAAAAGCTGGCCAACACCATTGTTCTAGACCCAGCCTGCGGCAGTGGGAATTTTCTCTATGTGGCCTACGACCTCCTCAAGAGGATCGAACAGGAAGTCCTGAGCCGCTTGGCAGATTTCGGTGAGACCCTTCAGGCTCTTCAGCTCGATCAGGTAACGGTCACGCCCGCCCATTTCCTTGGCTTGGAAATCAAGCCCTGGGCTGCAGCCATAGCCGAACTGGTTTTGTGGATCGGGCATCTCCAGTGGTGGAAGAAACTAAATCCAACTGGGTCACCGCATGTACCAGTTTTGCAGCGCTATGAGAACATCAAGAACCGTGATGCTGTGCTTGTTTGGAAGAGCGAAAAGAAGACTTCTCGAACTCGCTGGGACGGGGTGACATTCAAGAAGCACCCAGTTACTGGAGAGGACGTGCCCGATGAGACGGCCCAAGTTCCGATCGTGGAGCTTGTTCAACCTCGGGAGGCGTCATGGCCTAAGGCAGATTTCATCGTCGGGAATCCGCCTTTTATTGGCAACAAACGGATGCGCGAGGCCTTGGGCGACGGTTATGCGGAGGCGCTCCGAGCAGCTTATCCTGAAGTTCCTGACAGCGTGGATTTCGTCCTCTACTGGTGGCACAAAGCGGCCAATGCGGTGAGAGCAGGCCGAACACGTCGCTTTGGCCTCATCACAACAAACAGCCTAACTATGATTTTTAATCGTCGAGTGATTGCACACCACATTGGTGCCGACCCTGCGTTGAAATTAGTTTGGGTCATTCCAGATCATCCGTGGATCAGAATTGCCAATGGTGCGGCTGTCCGGATCGCCATGACTGTTGGAAGCATGTCTGGACAGGCTTGGCTTGGTCGTGTGGTCTCAGAGGGCACTGGTGGGACACCCGAGGAGGAAGTCGAAGCAGTTAAAGTTGCTGGTGGATTCGTTGAAGAAATTCACGAAGACCTGCGCTCAGGGGCGAATGTGGCAGGATCGACCATACTCAAGTCGAATACAGGACTTTCGTCCCAAGGAGTTATTCTCTCTGGCTCGGGATTTATTGTTTCTGCTGAGCAGAAGGTGAGCTGGGGGAACCCGAAAAGAGTACGTCCGTACTTCAATGGAAAGGATCTTTCTGAGAAGCCGCGTGGAGTGATGGTCATCGACCTATTTGGGCTCAGTGAGGCCCAGGCACGAGCGAAGGCCCCAATTCTTTACCAGCATGTTTTCGAACGCGTTAAACCAGAGAGGGACCAAAATAATCGTAAAGAGTTAAAAGAATTATGGTGGTTATTCGCATGGACTCGCCCCGTTTTTCGTGCCGCCAACGAGGGCCTCTCCCGTTACATCGCGACAGTTGGTACATCGAAGCATCGTGTGTTCCAGTTTCTCGATGTATCTGTACTGCCGGATGCCAAAATCATCGCCATTTCTTCACAGGACGCATTTCATCTTGGCGTGTTGAGTTCACGCGTTCATGTGGCATGGGCAGTGGCTGCAGGGGGACGAATGGGGATGGGGAATGACCCCGTTTACAACCACACCCGTTGTTTCAACACATTTCCTTTCCCTGATGCTTCAGAGATCCAGATTCAAAGAATTCATGAACTAGGAGAACACCTGGACTCTCACCGCAAGGCGGCCCAAACACGAGGTGTGACCATCACGAGCATGTACAATATTTTGGCCAAGTTGAGGGCGAAGGATGCCTTTACGTCTCAGGAGCGGGCCCAACATGAAACCGCCCAAACAGAGATTCTCCGCCAGATTCACGACGAGCTGGACGCCGCGGTGGCCGAGGCCTACGGTTGGCCAGCCGACCTTCCTGAGGCTGAGATCCTTGAGCGTCTTGTGGCCTTAAATCGCGAGCGGGCAGCAGAGGAATCCAGGGGCGTCGTTCGGTGGCTTCGCCCTGAATTTCAGGCGCCACAGGAAATCCAGGACGTCTCGGCCCCCACCCTTGAGCTTGAGACCGTACCGGAGGTTGCCGATCTGGACCTTGAGCCCCAGCCCTGGCCTGCCCTCATCAAAGACCAGCTTGCAGCTCTTCGATCCCTCCTTCTATCTAGCGATCGCCTGTGGACACTGGAGAGCGTCACGGCGGCTTTCAAGGGTCGTGGACGCTACCGTGAGGGCATCCAGGCACAACTCGATCTCCTGGCAGATCTGCGTGTCCTAGAGCGCCTGGACACATCCCAGGGACCGCGATGGCACCGGCCCCAGGCGATGGGCGCTTAGATCCTATTGAGTCCGTTAGGCTATATCGGGGCATCAGCATGACCGCAGCAGAGAAGTGGGGACTAATTATCGGCAGCGTTGGGACTGCGGCTGCAATCATTGCCGCTTGGGCTTCAGTGGCTGAACGACTTGAGAAGCGGAATGAACGAAGGGCACTGAAGCTGACTTCCATTGAAGAAGCGTTGCTTTACATTGCGTCGCAAGTCGGTGATGAGCAGATCCGGGCTGGTTGTTACTTAGGGGGCTCAGGCCTTCTGGTATCTCCCGGTTTGAATGGGGGATGCTTGGTGATTGAAACTGAGGCTCCCTTGAAACGGCTAGTCATATCGGAATACATGGTATTCGACCATCAGGTCCAACACTCGCAGTACGGCCCCTCTCTGAATCCCCCACAAATCAGCTTTATGATGGTCAACTATTACAGGTTGACATTGAAGGGCCGGGAACGTGCAAACCAAGTCTCTGCCTCAGTGGCGACCAATGAGATTTCTAATTCCGGCCTGAAGGGGGATTACTGACCCTCCAGACTGGTCAGGAATCGCTCAAGCGTTGGCTTCAGACGACGGAAATGAATCTACATATGGATCGAATGATTCGTTCGATTCGTACGAATCACTCGACGCCGAGCCACTCCGCCAAGACGATCTCCAGGGCCACCCCTTTATGCCGGGCCCTGTCATCGCCCCTTGTAAGGAGCCGGGCCTGCGCCCGACGGAGCAGATCCTTACCTTCCTTGGAGAACTGGACGCTGACCTGCCGGGTGTATTTCCTGGGCTCTTCCGCAGGCGCCGACATCCGTTTGACCTGTTCGCAGGCACCAACACCTACGAGTGACAGCGCCGCGGCTTTGCCTTTCTCAGTCTTGCTAGTCATGGGCCACCTCAACTGCGAGTGCCGCCTCGACGGCGTTCCAGATCTGTCTGAACTCATGCGCCGTAGCGCCACCAGCTTGGAGCAGGGTCCTGCCTCCGGTATAGGCTTCTTCCACACTCACGCGGGCGCCGAGCTTTCCCAGCCAGAGGTAGTCGGGGCCAGCCTGGGCCTTCAGGGCCGCTTCGACCCCCTTGGCCCGCCCGGTCTCCCGAGCCAGGTTGAGAACCACGCCCACCTGGAGGGAGGGGCGGGCGGTTCGGACCATTCTGGTGACTTCAAGGGCGCGGCCCAAAGCCACCATGTCGGCGTCGCCGGTCCGGGTCGGGATTATAAGAAGGTCGGCCATTGCGATCGCTACGCGGGACATTTCGCTCAATCCCGGAGGGCAGTCCAGAACACGGATCCCGCCCTCTAGGAGTGCCTCTTGGAGGGCCTTCGAGTCCTTTGGGACCCTCGCTGTCTCGCCGCGGGCCTTCGCCCAGCGGCCAGCATCGCCCTGGGGATCCAAGTCGAACAATTCAGCGGCAAGGGCGTTTGAAAGATTGGTCGAGATGGTCGTCTTCCCCGTCCCGCCCTTGTCAGAACACACTGCGATGGTCACGGATTTCACTGATCCCTCCGATTCGAATGTTTCGTTCGATTCGTACGTTTCGACCGGTCCCGCGGATTCGTCCGACTCGTACTACAAAAGGAACGTGCAGTTTTCTGGTGGACGCCGCCACCCCAAATCGATTCGTACGATTCGATGCAGACCACCGACATCCCTAGTTCCCTCGATTCGTACATTTCGTACTATTCAACCAGTCCCTTCGACTCTCTCGATTCCACCGGCAGAGCCATGAATCGTTTGTGCCGAACGATTCGTACGTTTCGGTCCTTTCGACCGACTCCCTTGACCCACTCGATTCCATCTAATCAACCGATCCAACCGATCCCTTCGGCTCTTACGGTTCCAGCGACAGAGTGATGAATCGTCCTCGTCGAACGATTCGTACGATTCGGTTCCTTCGACCGATTCCGTTGACCCATTCGATTCCATCGAAACAGCCGATTACTTCGATTCGTCAATTTCGGTCGGAACCAACCTCCTCATCCATTCCGCCTGTGGCGTATCGCCAGGGTCGGCGGGCGGCACTGGAACACATCGACACTGCCATCCGTCCGAACCATTCCCAGCACTCCGGTATCCTTCCCCTCTTAGGTCTGGTACCCTTTGGCTTAAACCATTTTCAAGAGGCGACAATGCCAACTCCAGACCAATGGGTCGGCCGGATCGAGGGATCACGCCCCTCAGAACCTGACATCCAATTGGTGGCCCCGCTGGCCCAATCAAAGAACGGAGGGTCCGGCGCGTTCCAGGCCAAGGCTTCGGATGGGTTCCGGTACTGGGTGAAAGTAATGAATAACGGCCAAGGCGAACGCGTCCCAATCACGGAGCAAATCGTGGGCAGGGTGGGTGCCCTGATTGGAGCGCCCTGCTGCACGGTCAAAACCATCGGTATCAGCCCGGATTTCGCCGGGTGGGAATTCAGACCCGGGAAAACTCTCGAACCGGGGATTGGCCACGCCTCCCTCGCTGTGGAGCCATCCATAGAAACACGTCGACTTGATCATCGCGCTGAGGATGAGAACACCAAAAGGCATGCCTTTCTCTATGCCCTGTATGACTGGTGCTGGGGTGGGGATCCACAATGGCTAGTCGCGATGGGGGACGACTTCAGTTACCACAGTCACGACCATGGCTGGTATTTCCCGCCGATCGGCCCACATTGGACGGTGGAGGAGCTGTTGAGTAAGGTCGAAGTGCCAAATGTCTTTCCAGCCGAGGATTGGAACGGGATCCCCAGGGAAACCATCCAAGGAGTTATTGACCGCATCTCCTCGGTCAACCACACATCCTTGACAAGCGCAATTTCTTCCATCCCGGCTGCCTGGCCTGTCACAGACCAGGAACTTGAGCATATCGGTTTTTTCTTGGAGCATAGGGCACAGCAGGTGGCATCCAGAATCCGTCTGCGTGTTGGAGGGTTGGCATGAGATACACGTATTCCATCCTCAAGTACGTCCCTGACCCTGTGCGTGGTGAGTTCATCAACATCGGTGCGCTCCTTGGGAGCGAGGAATCGAACGAGTGGCGCTTGAAGATCGTCGACAACTATTCCCGGGCCAAGAAGATTGATGAAGGGGGGATTCTACCGCTGGTATTGGAGCACCTTTCCACCTTGGCCGCCGAAATCGACGATTTCACCTCCGCGCAGGAATCCCTTTATCCACCAGAAAAGGAAATCAACCTGGCTTGGCTTGCAGACCTGCATCAGTCCTCCCAGAATATTCTCCAGTTTTCTTTGCCCACGCCGATCGTCTCCGCGTCGATCGACGATGCGGCGAATCTCCTGTTCGAAGAGTTCATCGTGGAACCGGAATTCAGGAAGTATCCCTTCAAGAAGAAGACCGAAGCCACCGCGTCCCTTCGGCGGACCTTCCTGGATAAGGGCCTCCAGAAGGGAAAGGACTATTTCGAGAAGATCGAGGTCGCGGGCCGACACCATTCGGAGAGTTTCGACTTCGCTGTTGCCAATGGGAAGGTGCTTCAGCTAAGCCAAGCCTGGTCCTTCCAATTGCCCGGCGAGAGACAGCTTGTCGAAGAGATCAAAGGCTGGGCCTATTCCGTTGAGGATCTTCGTTACCAAGGAGGTCAGGCAATAACGAGAGAACGGAAACTTACCGTGGGACCAGATATCCCGATCTACGCAATTTACGTCCCCCCCAAGCTGGACCAGTCCCGTGCGGCGTTCGATGAGGCCATGTGCGCGTTCGAAAAGGTTGGGGTGAAGCCGGTGTCGTTCGGCGACACGCAATCGATAGGGGACGAGGCCGCATCCCTCAAGGCAGGGTGACCGAGAGTGTTACTCACGCACCCACAAATCCATCACCGATACGCTTGCCTTGTACGGTTCTACCGACGTGCCGACCACTGAGTCCCCCGTCTCGTACGAATCGAACGAATCGAACAATTACATTGGTTCATTCGTTTCGAGGGACACCATCACCCTCCGAATCCATTGTGTCCTTCCGGTGAGCATGCTCACCGGAAAGATAATAAGATTGGGCTAGGGGCTGGGGCTTACAAGCCCATATCGCCGAAAGTAAACATGGGCCCAAAAAAACCTGACCACCTTTTGACCAGCAACTTGGAGTTGCTTGAGTCCTTCAAGAAGAACTTCTCCGATGCCTTCAAGGTTGCCTTGGAAGAGGGCCAGACCAGGGAAGTGGAAGTCTTTCGGGCCTGTATCTTGCAAGTGCAAGCGCAGATTGATGACCTAAAGGCCGAGAAGCCGACTGAATAGGCTGCGAGCCTACATCGGCCAAGGCCTTCGTCGGTTACTCGGTGGGCATATTTCCACGGAGGTGATCCATCCGGGCCTGAATCAGATCTTGGTGGTGTTTATAGCCTTCGACCTCTCCTGGGGTAGGCCCCTGCTGCTTGGCAATGCGGATCAATCCGGCAAAGCCTTCATGGAACACCTCAAGCTCTTGAATACTATTCATATTCCTGAAAACGTTGATGTTGCTGCTCATAAACGTTCCGTGTGCAGGGCTGGCTTTTCGGCCTTCCCCTCGCGCTCCGAAGCGTAAGGTGCTTATCGCAGTTCCACTGTACTGCTATTTGGAACCCTAGGCTCAACTATTACCGGTTTCTTGGGGATGCAGT
>Ga0316230_1000623_pt1 | contig 47066 bp, 52 predicted proteins | sample TBH18025metaG_FD_206004 | JGI IMG/M metagenome (GOLD analysis project Ga0316230, IMG submission 206004) | Freshwater microbial communities from Trout Bog Lake, Wisconsin, USA - TBH18025 | ecosystem: Environmental > Aquatic > Freshwater > Lake > Hypolimnion/Profundal zone | place: USA: Wisconsin... | reverse complement strand
TGGTCGCCCGAGTTCGGAGAATGTTTGACGGATGTGAGTACCCAAAGTCTAATCTGGAACTCTCTTGGGTCTTTCGCTGCTCCGGGGCGGGTATTTCGTATCACTGACTACTCTGGTCCGATCCGTATTGATGGGGTGGATGTTGTCTTGACGATTGGTAATGGTGCTGACTCTGGTCAAGACCAAGAAGGACAACGTAGACAGTGACTATTTTAAGCCAGATCGGTCCTTTAGATTGGCGCATCGCTATTGTAGACACAGGTGGTAAACCTACATCAGCATTTCAGCGTGCTTGGAACAAGATTAGTTCATACAACTTTACCGACTTAGCAGATGTCCCTAACTCATATGGGGGCGCTAGTGGGAGTTTTGTCCAAGTAAACAGCAAAGCCACAGGTCTACAGTTTAGTCCAATTACTATACCAACCCCAACATACCAAACCTTTGGTGACTCAGACTTCACACCAACTATCACTAATGACACAACTAACTATGTTCACAACACTACTGCTTTCACGGCGACTAGAACGATTACCTTAACTACGACAGGAGTTACTAAAGGCACAGCTGTTGAGCTCTTTGTTCAGAGTTCTTCGTCAAGTGTTACAGTCTCTTCTGGGATTGGTACATTCAATCTAACTTCACATAGTCGCAGGTTGACTGCGGTATTTGACGGGACGACTTGGCAACTAGTTGGGACTAATCTTAACGTCTGATGAGAACATTTGATACTAAATTAATAGAGCCAGCAGTGGAGTCTTTTCTTGGTCCAAACCATGATATCAATGTACAAGAGTGGGTAGATCAACCAACGAACATAGTCTTAGTTAACGACTGTGGTGACTTAGCTCTATTTGAGAAGCGCGGTACATGGCAGGGACATTATTTCTTCAAGTCGAGAGGACGATTAGCAATCACCGCAGGACTGAATTTCCTTGACGAAATCTTCAATCCATGTTATAATATTAGTGTTCTTACAGGGTTAACACCACTAACTAATCTTAAGGCCCGTTGGTTATCTCGTAAATTAGGTTTCCAATCTCAAGGTGTAATTACTATAGATGATCAACCATTCGAGTTGTTTATGATGACAAATAAGGACATTAACTAATGAGTTCAATCTTCGGAGGCAGTCAACAATCGTCCTCTAACCAATCTAGTTCCTCTAATGTGAATAACCCATTGATTACGGGTGCACTCGGTTCTCAACTTAGTAACGGAACGCAAGCGAGTAATACATTGGCTGGTCTGTTAGGTGGTCAAGGAACTGCTGCTCAGAACGCTGCTTTTCAAAACTGGCAGAACTCTACTGGTTATCAGTTCGGTTTGAATCAGGGTACGCAAGCAATCACACAGAACAATGCGGCTTCGGGTCTACTTGACAGTGGTGCAACCGCTAAAGCTCTCGACACGTACGGCCAGCAGTACGCTAATACTCAATATCAAAACTACATAAATCCGCTTCAGAATCTTGTTAATTCAGGTAATCAAGCGGGCTCTGTTGTCGGTTCGGTCGGCAATGTCTCGAACTCCAGTGGATCAAGCAGTGGGTCGAGTAGTACAGGCGGGCTTGGTGGCTTCCTTGGCTCTATTGGTGCGGCACTTCCCTCTATCTTTCCGGGGATCTGATATATGACTGTACAGACTCCTCAATCCCAAGGTCTTCTTGCAACGCTGGCTCAGTCTTTGAGTGGTCAGCAGCAGCAGGCTGCCGATCCCACTCTCGCTATGCTTAGTGGTACACCTGCTGCACCGGCTCCGACTCAACAGGCTGCCGATCCCGCAGACACTCAAGGTGAGATCACTGTCACTGCGCCTAGACGGCCACCTGTAACTCCTGTTGCGCCGGCCGCGCCATTTAATCCGTCAGTTATGAGTAATGCAGGTGAGCTACAGGGTCTTCAGCAACTGCAGAGCCAGCAATCTCCCTCTCCTCGCTCTCAACATGGTGTTCTAGGGCAAATCCTTGGACATCTTGGAGATGCATTCCTCGTCGGTTCGAATCGAGCACCACAGTATCAACCTCGTATGGACCAGCAAGCTATTAGTCAAGCTATGGTTGGTGCTGAGACTGATCCGATGGCTGCTGCTGCCCGAGTTGCTGCTACGGGGGTTCCTGGTGCTGCTGAAGCGTCTCGACAAGTCTTGCAACAAGCTAATGAGATGAAACTTCGACAGCAGATTCAAGAACAAAATAACCAGTACAAACAATCTATGGTACAAAGTCGAGCGGATCAAGCCACTCAACGGATGTTGCCGTACGTTGGTAATATGGTAGGTGGTGCTAAGACGATTGATGATTACACCCAAGCGTACTCACGCGCTGATGCGATAGCTAAACGACTTGACCCCAATTCAGACGCCGGTTCGGCTTTCGGACTGGTCCCACCGGAACAATGGCAACCTGGGATGATGTCTGGTGCGGGTGTTACGGCTGGTCAACAACTTCGAGCGGACACTACTAAACGTGGCCAAGACATGACCCAACAGAATACAGAGACTGCTGCTGGTAGTCGGATTACTGCTGCTCAGATCTATGCTCATGCTCATCCGACTCAACCCAATATGCCGACTGAACTAAATGAGATCGGTGCAAAGATCGACAACGGTACGGCTACTCCATCTGAGAAAGCTATCTTCTCTCACTTTGCTTCGCCCCCTCGTAGTGCTGGTATTCACCTAGGTAGCCAACCCACTGGTAGTAGTAGTGGTGGTCAACAATCTTCTGTTCCTATTACAATGGCTGGCCCTAATAATCCTGTGGCTAATGGTGGCAAACCCGTCACACCAGATCAAGCTAGAAACCTCCCTAGTGGGACACATTTCCTCACGTCTGATGGGCGTTGGCTCGTAAGGTAATTAATGTCTGACCCGTATGCTGGACTAGGAACACCCCCTTCCAATAGTCCCACACAGAATGACCCATATGCTGGACTAGGAACACCCCCTCCACAGGTTCAGACAAAAAACCCGTACGCTGGTGTTCATACGCCGATCCCTGGAGTTCAAGGATTTGGTGTGGGTACTCGCGGTGTTATGGAAGGTATTGCGGGAATCCCTGACATGATTAGTGGACCTGTAGCTGCGGCTGCCAATCTAGTTACAGGAAAAGATCATACAAATGGTGAGTCCCTAACGCCTTGGCGTGACTGGGCTGACAGTGCTGCGGACGTTATGGGTCTGCCACAACCAGCCAATGCGGGTCAGCGTATCATCAATGCTGCTGGTGGTGGTGCTATTCAAGCACTTGCTACAGGTGGTGTGGCTGGTCTTGTTAAAGTTCCCGGGACATTAGGAGCTGTGGCCAAGGCTGTGGCGTCCGCACCCGTTTTTGATGCAATCTCTGGGGCTACCTCAGGAGCCGCGTCTCAGGGTGCTGCGGAGGTTGGTGCTGGACCATGGGGACAACTTGCTGCGGGCACCCTGGGCGGCCTCGCCCCCGGCGGTGTGCACCTCGCTGCGCACATGGCGGGCATTCCGACTCATGCCCCTCAGTTCGTTCAAGACCTCTTTAATCAACGAGGTGTGGACACGACTCCGACCCCTGATCCCACTACTAGTCCGTTGAGTAATCGTGGAATGTCACCTACTGATCTTGAACAGTACCATGAAGTACTGGCTCACGGGACACCAGAAGACATCCACAGTTTTGTTGCCCAAACGAAGATGGCCCCGTTAACTCAAGGATCAGTTAATGAGTGGGTGGCCCGTCGGGACGACATGCTGAATGGTATTGCCCCATCCGATTATGCTGATCCGATGTTCCACCCGGAAAGTTCACCTGACCTAGTGGCTGAACAACATCGTCAAGATGTTGAAGCTCACATCAATCAACAAATAGCCTCTTGGAAGAAGGCACCTGTTATCAATGTTGTTAATAGTGCTGATCATCCTGCTGGTGCTGATCCAGACGTTCTTGGTTTCCACGATCCGGCCACTGGTCAGGTACACATCTTTGCTGACCGTGTACCCGATGTTGAGACTGCAAATGCTCTTCTGTATCATGAAGGTCTCGGACATAACGGACTTCAACAAGTCTTCGGGAATCGTCTGGACGCCACTCTGAATAGCCTAATTAATCGTAATGTTGGACAGTTCGGTAAGGACGTGGACGCTTGGCAAAAGGCGAACCCTAACGAGTACGGCGGAGATCGTACCAGAGCGGCCGAAGAAGTTCTCGCTGAGATGTCTGAGAAAGGTCCCGTCAAACCGGTTTTGATGGACGCTCTGTCTTTTGTTGTCCGTAATATTGGACGTAAGATGGGTATGTCACTATCTTATTCTGATGCTGAAGTCCGCAACATCCTTGCCATGGCTCATAGTGCTGTTATTAATGGTGTTGGTCGTGACATTCCCGCTAACGGATTCAAAGGTAGTAAAGTTAACTACCAAGCTACTGATCTAGGTGGTGGGAGCAAATCTACTACCTTTATGAAACGTAGCCAATTTGAAGATAACCGTAGCCGGAATACAACCTACAGTCAACAGACTATGGACGATCTAGCTAAGCACTTTGAGGGCAACTACGTTCCAAATAAAGTCAATGACAAAGAAGTGATGGACACCGCACTTGAACACGGTATTAGTCCGAGTGCTATCAATGACCTTCGTCAGCGTAATCCCGGTGAACTGGCCGCTCGTGTTACCCGTCTAGGTGCTGCTACTGATTATGCTCATGCGCAACTGCGTGACACCCTATCTAAACTTGACACACCTGATTTTGGTGCCAAGGATATGATGAAGCTCGCCCAACAAGTGGCACAGTTTCACGGCCTATTCGGTCGGTTCAAGAATGAAAGTAATGAACTCGGTCGTGGTCTTAGAGCAGTTCAAGCTTTTCACGACTATTCAAATGGCAATCTGTCAGAACTGCTGACCAAACTCAAAGAAGAGGGCAATGAGGGTCTAGCTGCTCTTGTTGATCCAACGAGTGAGGAGGGTCTTAGGTGGGCTCGGTCATTGAAACAAGCTCTCGCTACGGGTAATCCAAAGGCGGCTAATATCTTGATCTCAGGGGTGACGAAACCGTACTGGGAGCAATATCTGACGTCTTTCCATTTCAATGCTATGTTGTCGTCCCTCAGTACTCACGTCAAAGCTCCTCTTGATATGATGACTGGTATTGCACATGATGTGATTGATCATGCACTCGCTATGCCTGTTGGTAAGATGTACAACTTCATTGAGAGTATTACAGGCCAAAAAGTCCAACCTGGAATTAGTTCTCTCGAAGTGGAAGGACGGGTCCGTGGTGCGCTTCGCGCTGTCTTTGATCATGAGGTTCATGTCAATACTCTTGAAGCAGCTAAGACCGGTGAAGGTAAAGTCGTTGATCCTAGTGGTTCGGTAAGTACCACTAACGGTGCGTCTAACTACGGTGGTAATAATGCTAGGTTCGGTGGTGTTCTATCGGGTATTAATACGCCTATGAACCTCATTACGGCTCAAGACACATTCTTTAGGTCTACGGCTAAAGCTCAGCAACTGTACGGTCTTGGTGCTCGTAAAGCGGTCGAGGACTTTGTTGCTCAAGGTATTAAACCGACTCGTGATATGATTCGGGTCGCTGGTGATGCTAATGCTTTCAATCCGACACAAAAAATGTTGAACGAAGCTAAAACGGCGTCTGAGAAGTCTCTTCTGTTGAACCCTAATGCGTTCACTAAATGGATTGGTAAACTAAGTGCGTACAGGCCCAGTATGAGCGTCCCTGAGCGGTTCGGAGCCTTTTTTGCATCTAACCTAGCTCCATTCATGCGAGTGTCCTCTAATAGCCTTCTGACGCGTACGATAGAGCGTTCACCATTGCCCCTTCTGTCTCCTTCCACCTGGAGGGTGTTAGCGGCCGGCGGACCTGAAGCTCATCTAGCCATTAGTCGTATGGTGTACGGAACAATTAAACTTGGTCTGATGTGGGGTGCGGCTGGTACTGCAAAGAATCTTGTAACGGGTCAGGGACCAGCGAACCCAGACAAGTTCAAAGAGATGGAGGCTGGTGGCTGGCGTCCTGATGCCGTCCATGAGAATGGACAGTATAATACTGGTGGTACTCTCAATATGTCGATCAATCCATTTGATCCTCATAATTCCACTCAGCAGATGGTCAAGGATGCTAGAGATGCGTACGAGACCGGGATGTCAACCGGTCAGTGGGTTAAAGCGTTAATGATGGCTGCTAGTTCAGTCGCTCATGATTTTGAAAAGACCAGTTGGATCCATGATGTGGTTCCCGCACTAAATGCTGCTGATGCTCGTGGTGAGAATGCTGGACAACAGTTCGCTTCGTTTGCCGGGCAGGAAGCTAAGTCTTGGGTTCCGGGGATTTCAAATCAGTTGAACCGTAAGTTTATTGATTCTGATCAACGAGACACAAGACCTGACAACAATGGTGATTCGGTCGGTGAAATTATCAATAATGTTAAGTCAGCTATTCCGGGTCTGAGTCAAACTCTCCCTATTCGTTACTCTGTCTATGGTGATCCTATGCCAATTGGAGCGAGCCTCACCGGTGTGCACACCGCCATTCCGGGTGTCAGAGGTAATGGTGTTCCTGAGGCTACAGACCCGACTAAGATTGAACTTCAGCGTCTGGCAGCTCTAACTCCCGCCGCTATGGTGACCCCCGTGCAGCGTACAGTACAAGTCACTGATCCTACGACCGGGGAAAAGACACCAAAGAAACTGACGACCGCTGAGTTTGAAAGCTATCAACAGTTGGCTGGTGTCAACATCGTGGACCAAGTTAAGCAGCTAATGGCCGACCCTCAGTGGGCTCAGACCCCTGACAAGACCAAGATTGCTGCGGTGAAAGAAGTAGAGAAACAAGTGAAACAAGCGGCAAGGGAGCAACTCTTTGGACAATGACCAGAGGATACCGGTGGGAGAACGTCTCACCCGATTGGAAATGAAATTTGAACACTGGGAGGAGAGACAAGATGAGATCTCCGAGAAACTACAGAGCTTACTTGATCTCAAACTTAAAGGCATGGGAGCTCTTTGGTTTGTCTGGATTATTGTGGGTTCTGGGATTCTGGGTCTCTTGACTACTGTCTGGGGTTTCTTCCAAAATAGGCCCCATCTCTGATGCCTGTTCGACGAGCTACGATAGCGACTGGTGGTGTGCTTGCTCTTGCCCTGTCTATCGCTATACCTAACATACAGAAGTTTGAAGGTCTTCGTCATCGAACATACCCTGACGTTGGTCAAGTTTTGTCTATCTGCAACGGACATACAGGACCCGACGTAAAGGTTAATACATACTACACTACTGCCCAGTGTTATGCTCTGACGCAGGTAGATGCTACGAAGGCTGCTAACGGTGTCCTTAAGTACAGCCCGAGTCTGATTAAATATCCAACCATTTTGGCAGCGGCTATTAGCTTTAGTTACAATGTTGGTGTTGGTACATATGATAAGAGTTCTGTAGCTAGGGACTTTAACCTTGGTGATTACGCTAAGGGCTGTTCTGACCTACTTAAGTACGTCAATATAGCTGGTAAGTACTCAAATGGATTGTACAATAGACGTAAGGCAGAATACACTATCTGCATGAAAGGACTAAAAGATGTTCCCACTACTGGCACCCCTACTGGCACTCGGTAGTAAACTCCTACCGTTCATTACAGGTATTGACCCGACTAAGATACTCTCTGGGGTTTTGTCTGCACTAACAGCTTTGAGGTACAACATCATCCATCATTGGAGAATTTGGCTTATTAGTCTGTTAGTAGTGCTACAAGTGGGAACCGGTTATGGCTTCTACCACGAGCACACTCGATACATCGAGGAGGTTGCCGCTCATAAGGCGGACAATGCGAAGTTTGTTGCGGCTCAAGCTGCTGCCAACCTAGCTGAACAGAATGAAAAGAAACAACTCCAGACAGAAAGTAAGGCGGCCAGTCATGAAGCTGACACCAACTATAGTGCTCTGCTTACTCGCTACAACGCTAGCCTCGTGCGCTACGCGACCAGTAAAGGTGGTTCCATCGGCACCGGTAATTATAAACTTCCAACCGCCCAAGGCATTGACGGACCCAGTGCAGACACCGTCATTCCTAGGCAAATAACTATCAGTGGGTCAGACGCTGAAATCTGTGCGGTCAACACTGCTCGTTTACAAGCGTCTCATGATTGGGCTATTCAACAACTTCAGGCAGAGAAGGATCAACCGAAGTGAAAACCCCTAAGATTTTGCCAGCAGCGACTCCTACGAGGTTTGCTGGCCCGGAAGGAGGTGGTCCTTATCAATCTCCAAATCCCATCGATGCGGGAAATCAGTGGGCGTTTGGTAGTCCTAATCCTCAAGGTTTCGAGGCTAAACCCCCTCGGACGCCACAGGTAAAAGGAGTAAACCCGCGATCCACAGAGAATATGGGCAAGGGCGGTAATAATCGTCGGTACTAAAAAAAGACCCCTAAGATCACTCTTAGGGGTCTTTAATGTCTGCGGCGCTTGCTGTCAGACTATTTCACAGAAACCAGATGTACAAGCGTACTCTTGACTTCCCGTAGTTGTGTCTTCTGACTCATAGTCACTCAACATGTCCCAGGCGATTGCTTGGGGCATTTTTTGTGTCCATTCATCGTACTCTTCAGCAGTGATCTCTTGATAAGGAGCCTGCTTATAGGTGTGTTCACTATATGGGAGGAAGGATACCCCAGAGACTACGTCAAAGTTTCTCCAAACCCAAGCCCCGATATCCAACCATTCATTCTCTTTCACGCTAATCGTGACGGAGGGTTTGTGTTCACACCAATATTTTTGTGCTACCCTCCAAAGCTCAAGGTGATCCACAGCCCCCAGATCACTGCGGCATAGAGCACCATCAGGTGCTTTCTGTGGGAAACTGAAGACGACCGTATCATCGGGCTTAGTGATATCAGGTTCATAGGGTATCCCTTGATCGATCATGAATTTAGTTATGGGGTCTTTCTTGTCTCCTCGTACAGTTCGTACATAGTAACGACTATGCCGAGGATGAAGGCCACTAGCGCTGTCCACCAACTGGGAGACTGTACCCGAAGGTTTAATACAAGTGACAGCGACAGAAGGCTGTATGCCAAGCAATTCAGAGTATTCTTTATTCGTATCAATTGCAACCTCTTTTAGTCGTTCCAGCCAATCTGGTCGAAAGGCAAGCTCGGGGTGATCAAAGACTCCGGTGAGGCTAACTCCGAGTAGGTGTTCTTCCTCGGTGTTCGTCTTCCAAATAGGTCGTAGATATTTAAAGTCAGTAAGCGTGGATTGAAAAGTTCCGAGTATTGTTGCAAGTCGTACTTTTCGCTCCAAGCTCTGAAGATTATCTCCAGCTCTGATGACGACTTCGGACAGGTTGCAAAATTGATTTGGTCGAAGAATGATTTCACTACAGGGATTTGTCCCAAACTTGTGATTAGTGTCTCGTCGTCCATTTCGTTGAGCTTGTCGCAGAGACGCCTCACGATTAAATATTCCGCGTTCCCCGTTCTTGCTCTCGTACAACGACTGCCACTCTCGAATAAATTCTCCGATGGTTGGTCGTCCCACGTATACAGCACTGTTATTAGCAAGTCCTCTTTGTCCCTCATCAGACCACCATTCTCCGCGTTTTGCGGCCCGCATCTTAGTGTCTTCCAAGTCTGAAAGACTAATCATCGCTGATCTTCGAACACCACCCACAACGACTACATCAGCGATCTTACACATAATATCATGACATTCGAGAGAAGTTAGTTTCCGTCCCCTGACTTTGTCGAGTATTTGAGTAATGAAGATGAACAAACCTTCGAGTGGTTGGGGTCCTGAAGCACGCCCGCCAAAAGTCTTGAGTCGAGCTCCCGCAGGTCGTACCTTGCTAGTGTCCCACTTTGGTTGGTAGCCATGGTACAGATAACTAATAAAAGACCGTAAAGCATTTGACCAACCTTCTTTACTGTCTGCAACAACAACGGTTGGCTGTTCAGTCTGTATCAGATCTTTCACAACTGGAAGCTTATCTACGTACTGGTGCTCGACGGAGAAACCAACTCCTGTACCACACATCAAGATATACATAGTCTCATCAAAGGCTCGCAAACTGTCTACCGTAAGATAAGCACAATTGTAACCAGCAACATGAGTTCGACTCAAGGCAGGACCTGCAGTCATCAAGCAACGCATAGATGGCATAACTTCAAGGTTGTAGATAGCTGACCTTAGCTCAGCCCAAAGTTTTGCGTCCTGAATACCAACATGATTAGACATCCAAGTACAATAGCGACTTATAACTTCATCCCAGTTCTCTCGCCGATTTTCTTCTTCAAGCCACCTACTGTATCGAGAGTAAGCGATGAACTTCTGATAGTCATTCACCGAACTTCTTCTCCATCTGAAAACGAAGAAGCATGATAGCTGTTACGATTTGCTCAAATTGGTTAATAATCTGTTTCCTCGTCATCTGATATTTGTGTCTCTTTTTGTCGTTTACTAGGAATGATTTTTTGTCTGTATTTGTCAGTCTTCAAGTCCTTTGCTACGTGGTTCCGTCTGCGTTGTCGTCTCCGATCCTTCAAATCCAGCTTGCTCATACCAACCATGGAGTTCTTCCTGCGTTCCGATAAATCGTGAGTGCTCTAAGGCAAACTGAATGTCCCTTTCAGGGTATCCAGCAGCCCGGAGTTGTGCGGGATAGTCCGCTTGTAGTTCTGCTGGAAATCCATACTGCCAACCAGACGGTGGATCAACTAGCAGAGTCATTTCGCTTCTCTTCGAGTAGCTCGAGTTGAGCAAGTGCTCGCCAAGCCACCAAAGCAGCGTGGTATTCATTGGTCTCACTCTCGATAATATCGAAGTCGATCTGATGCCTGATAATACAGTCCCCATGGTCCGTTGACTTCTCCCGAGCCCAGTGTAGAGGTTCTCCAGGATTGTGTTTGTCGTTCCCCGCCTTCGACACCCTCGCGACTGCTGCGAGTGCCAGAGGGAAGTATCGCAGGACACCCGAGAAGATCGGTGTGCCCTTTCGTGCTTTGCTATTCACAACCAGCATATGGTGGTGCTCCTATTGTTAGCGCCTCAACGCCACTTTCGAATAGTTTGATCTGGCAAGACTGGCAACACCAAGTGTGGCCTTCAATATACACCCTTGCTCCAAATGCTTTAGAACCCGCCCGTTGCAGGACCTGCTCTTCTGCGTGCCCTAGTTGTGCACAGATGGAGTGACACTTCTCGTATCCTTCACCTGGACCCCTAGGGCACACAGCTTGAGAGTTCATGCAAGCATTGGTTCCAACGAACCTCTCACCATCTAGAGCGATGAGCGTACAAGTTACCGTCTGCTTTGCACATGGTCCCATTACAGGTATTCTTCCCAATCGTATTCCAAAATCTTGTCACGGAACCGATCAAAGATATCATCGTTTGTGATGCCCAGTAACTCCGTTAGTTCCTCTGGGGTGAAGCGTTCATCAAGGAACGACAACAAAGTGTCAACTGCGTCTTCGTCAACCAATTTTAGTCCTCGCACCTGTCTGCCAGCCACCGCAGTCCATACACTGGAAGCGTTGTGTCTTGAAGTATTTGGTACGACGATACCCACGAGACTGAAGATGATCTGATCCACAGACTGAACAGGCCCCCTTGTCATCCCCGAGATGAGGATGGTTCAGGATGTACGGCTTGATCTTGTTGTAAAGAGCAAGCGTGACCTTAACGTCTTGGATGCAATACTTCTTCATCCGGGCCTGTGCCCTCCCGTCTCCGTCTAGGACAGACCTCCAAAGCATGAACCCTTCGTGTTTCATCTTGTTTCCGATGTTCAGAAGAGGGGCTATATAAGCTAGCCGGTTCATTACGAAACCAAGGCCTTTGACAGTCTTGATCAGGTCGATTGAGGTCGGAGGGGCAAACGGCTTAAGGCCCTCCAGCAGAAGGTGGCCCTTGATCTTGGGCAGATCGTACTTGTTTGAGTTGTAGCCCACAACGGCATCAGCCTCGTCCAACAACTCACGGAGGGCCTCAGCCATCACATGCTTGCCGTCGGTCCACTCACTGAAGAACATGAATTCCTTAGACCCAACCCAGTGTGCACAGAAGCACAGGAGACCACCTGGATCGATCAACTGATCAGGTGAAATGTTCTCGTCGAACATGCGCCAGACGTAAGCTTTAGCCGGGCTCCATTCGATGTCAAGGACTAGGACTTTACTCATTTATCCATTCCTCCGGAACCAATCCCTCGGCCCACGTGTACCCATTACGGGTGGCCCATTGTCCATGGGTCTGCTTTGTCCTCGGAACTTTCTTGTCCGCCTCTTGGAAGACGAACCTAATATCTAACTCGGGGTGCTGCTTCTTGACCGCGATCATCTTACGCTTACTCTCTCTGTCGAGGAGGCCCTTAGCCTCCACGATAATACCATTCGGAAGTATGAAGTCCGGATGATATGTACCGTGGAGGATGTAGGGCAACTCCAAGGTCTCGTAGGTGAACTTAATCCCACGAGACCTCAGGTTGGCGTCGATGGCCCGTTCAAGACCACTCTTCAAAGCCATATGGTTTAGTTGACTTCCTCGTCGTCAAGGACCTCAACCATGCTGAGATTGGAAAGAGGCATCATAAAGACAGGAACAGTGTGGCCGCCACGCCCTTGCATGATGGCTACGCACTGACTAGTGAACAGCAGAAAGCCCGTGTGGTAATACTCACGACCGTGGTTGTCCACGATCACATAATCGTTCATCGGGATGTCGTCTTCTGCGGGCTTGCCGCCTTCGACAGTACCGAACTTCACGATGTTGTCATTATCCATAGTTCATTCTCCTTCTAGTGTTCTTATTGCCGCGATAGAGGCGACTATTCTTTTGTCGGGAATTGAACCGACTCATACACCTTAGGCTCTTTGGCGACGTGAGTCAGGAATACTGGCCCTCTTGAGTACAAGAAAGTCCGTAGTCCAAGGCCCCCATTCGCGTCCTCCCAGCACTTATCTTTGGACTGACAGTACGAACAGTTGACACCAAGCTTCCGATTACCGGATGCACCTTCGGGTTCATCAGGATAACATCTATCGGGGATAACGTCTGAGTGTACCACTTCCTTCAGATACGCGATCCTGCCATGGATGTCTAGTTGACCGGCTTCCTCCCTGCTTAACGGATAAACAGTGAGCTCTCCGGTGACTTTGTCCATCGCAAGAAAAGCACCGTCAGTATCACGGGCAATGCAATAACCAGAAAGCTGCTCAATGTACCCAAAGCTATCGTTGTCAGCCAAGGTACGATCTTTGAACTTTCTGAAAGCGTGAGCCGAAGCGGACTTCGCGTCAACGGTTACTCCGTCGATGTCCGCGTCGATATGGCCCTTAACTCCGTCGACAGCCACTTCCATTTGCTTATGCGTGACAGAATGGCCGCCCACCTCTGCGAGGAAGAGAAGAAGATGTTCGGTAATGTCACCAATGAGGAACTTGATAAGAGTTTTGCCTTCAAACTTCTCGACATTTCCATACTTCCTCTCGTACCAGAGCTGACGGGCACCCTTACCTAGGTTAGACATCCTAAGGGTAAAGGGCCTGTCCCTCTTCTCGGTGAGACGTTGAAAGATGATCTGACTAAGTTCCTTGCCGAAGTTCTCGACTTGGTCCTCAGTCAGATCAGCTCCTTCAGTCATCACCCGATAGATCGATGTGACTAACGGGTGTTCTTCGTTCACGCAGCAGCCTTGTGTGCGCCAATCTTAGTCAGCACGGCAACGGCTTGCGCCTCAGCAGTGTTGACAGTCTTGATCGCATCGTCAACGGTAATTACGTTATGAGCACCAACCAGAACACCACCGCCAAAGGCGACGATGACGGCGAAGATTTCCAGAACGATTTGCAGCATTACGCGGCGTCCTTTTCCCAGTTTTCATCGTCTTCTTTTGTGGGGAATTCACCCCCGGTGTACTTGACCAAATCCCACACTTGCAGTGACAGGATGTTAGCGGCCTTCTCGCCCTTGCCATATTCGTTGATAGCGAAGTTGACGTTGACAGTCGAACCATTACCGATCCGCTTGTTGCCCCACAGATTGTTGTGATGATCAACGATCCGAATGGGCTTGTTCGGAGTACCGTCTTGCTTCAGTTCCTTACGCTTGAAGGAGATGTACGGACCTTCGCCCTTGTCCTTAATCTTGGGCTTCAGGCCTTCTTCCGTCAGCTTCGCAACGGTCTCGTTGTCCAGATAGACATCGACCGACCATTCCTTGTGCTGGTTCTTGTAGCCCCAAGCGGGCTCACCAATGAGTTTAGCCCACTTGGCCTTACCTTGAATTAGCATTCAGTTTGTATCCTATTCGGTTTCTTGTTTTTGTTTGGGGCTGACACGAGGACTTGCACCCCGATTTCCGCTTTACAAGAACGGGTCCTACTAGTTGAACGATGTCAGCTTGTTTGTGTAAGTTCTCAGCTTACTACTAAGTATACCACGACTATGCGGGTTTGTCAACATCGATATCGTTGAGTTTGTCAAATATTCTCAAATGAAATGTACCGTCTCCATTGTCATGGAACTGAACACATGCACTGTCTTCAAAGTCAGACACAAGCTCCAGGGGCACTGTGATGATGGGCGTGTTGAACCTCCACTCAAAGCGCTGATAGTAGTCTGGTCCCTGTCTCATAGTGTGTGTCTCCGCTTCCAGTCCAGTGGGATCGGATCGAACATCAGTGAGATGGTGTCAGTGACACTCTGCCCAGTTGGCTCCGAGTTTGTACTCTCCGGTGAGTGGGACGTGAAATCCCAACACCTCCCCGGCTTCACCATACGCCGCTTTGTTAACTTCGCCCACTTCGATTGCATCTTTCGTGTCGCAATCATTTTGCTTCTCATCATGGATTGTACCAACCAGAAGAGCATCAAGTCCACGCTCTCTGATTTTACGTCGAGCAATGATAGCCGCTTCCTTGCAGACTATAGCGCCAGCAGATTGCAGTTTGTAGTTGAGTGCTGCTCGAACCGAAGGACATCGAACATACCCTCCATCGATTGTCTTAAGCATTCCTCCAGTCTGACTAAACTCTGCCCCGATCTGAGCCACGAGTCGTGCAAGTCCGGGAGTTCCTTGCTCAAGGATGCTACGAGCTGATCGACCATATTGTCCACGCTCATCCCCTTGAAGTTCAGGTTTAAGAGTGACCCCGAGCTTAGCATCTCCAGCTCCGTACAGATAGGCGTAAAATCCATTCTTGACCGTGAGGTCGCGCATCTCATCTGGTAGTCCGAGGTTTCGAGTGTTGTTAATATGTGGGTCCCCGACGGTGAAGAGTAGAGTTGCTTCTGGATTGTTAAGATACTGAGCAAACATGCGCATCTCAAGTCCAGAGGCATCGTCTCCAACTTGAGTTCGCCCTGGTCGGGCTCTCCAAAGACGTCGACATTCAATGCCATACTTGACCTTCTTCTTGGCTTTGGGGATGTTAGCCGTGTTCGGACTACTGTGGATCATCCGACGAGTAGTTGCCGCACATGTCAAGACCTTGCCGTGCATACAATGGTCTTCATAGTTTACGTTGTTCAGCCACCCTTCAATCATTGAAGCTCGACCTTGGAGAACCAGCCAGTCAGCGATTGCCTGCGCTTCCCGACGTCCAGAGGCTTCTGCGAACGCTACAAGGGTGTCTTCATCAACCTTTGGGAAACCGTTCTCAGTGAAGTTAACGGGCTCCCAGCCTAGGCTCAGCAGGCGTTTGACGCGTTGCTTTGGTGAGCCAATGTTGAAGTCTTCATAAGCTAGGGTTGTGTACGTCCCATCTCCGTTGTCGTGGAGCTTAGGATAGTCCCTACAATGTCGATCATATGAAGCAAAATCAGTTCCATCAAGTTTAGTTCTTCTAATGTACGTTCCCTGTTCTTCAAGCTGCGCAGGGAAGAGACTTCGAATACTAGGCTCAAGGTCAGACTGCTCAGCTCGGATGAGAGAAGAAAGAGCCTGCGCGCCTGGGATGTCAAATGACCATCCGTTATTCTGTTGCTCATCAAGCACCTCTCTAATTTCATGCTCAATCTGACAGGACTTCTCACTATAACCATAGCGTTTCATCCGTGCCCAAAGAGCTTTGGCGACTTTCTTAGTTAACTTCACATCTTGGATACAGTAGACTTCCATTTCTTTAGAGTACCCAGACCAGTCTGAAAAAGAGCCTTTACTGTACTTGAAGCGTTCACCCCAAGCTTCAAGGGAATGGCCACCAGGCATAGCAGGATTATAGAGGTAACTGAGAACCAGAGTATCAACAATGTTAGAAGTGTTAGCAAGTCCATTGACAAGTCGTGCAGTAACCGGCCCGTCGAACGAAATCGCATTATGACCGACAAAATATACCTCTTTGCCGCGAAGCTCATCGAAGAACCTCCTGATCTCTTCGTGTCCTACAAAAGAATAAACCTCTTCTTGGTCCATACGAGAAGCGCACATCATCCAAATCTTCTGAACCCCTATAGGCCCATTAGCTGGAATGAGTTCGGTCTCAATATCAATTACCCAATATTTGTGGTAATCTCGTGGTTCAGGCAAATATGTAATCATATTAAGACCACACATCCACATCCGCGTTACCGCCTGCGTTGTACACCTTTACTTGGTCGTCGAGGAGAGGCTCCAGACGGCCAGTATGCTCGTTAAAATGAAGGTAAGCGGCAGGACCAGTCCTCCCACAAAATCGATTTTTCTCAACAACTGCTTTAGTGACATTCCGTCTCCACGGGTCTTCGCTCAGCTTCTCCCTATGAAGCTTGATGACAATATTGGCGAGCTGTTCAACACCCGCAGTACCTCTGATTTGTCCTTGGCGGTTCTGATGGATTACGGCAATCACAGAGATGTTCAGTTCCATACAAAGGGTTTTGATCTTTGTGGAAATCTCATCCAACTGCTTCCGCTCATCACCAGATTGGTCAGACACAACAATGGACAAGTGGTCCAGAATTATGTATTGGCAGCCAAGGTTGGCCATGTGTCTGACTTTATTCAAAATCTCTTGAATGTTATTGGACCCGAAGTGGTCGAACAGAACCAACTTGTCGGTGTTGATAACTGCGTCATAATATTTACGCAAGTCATCGGTGGTAACGGTCTCCCTAACGTCGGGGAGGTGAAGTGGTAGATTGGCCTCGATAGACATCAGACCAAGGGCTGTGTCGGAGTTAGGCTCCTCAAGCATCATCAGTCCAACCCCCGCTTCGGGGTCAACCTTGCGGATATTGAAGACGATCTCTTTCAAGAACGACGTCTTACCCACGCCCGTTTCAGCGGTCACAACAACCAACTCGGACAACCGAATTCCGTAAGTCTGGTCGTTCATACCATCCCACGGGTACGGGACGGTCTTATAGTTTTTTGGTGTGCTGATCTCGTCCCACATTTCACGCCCCAACTTGAGGCCTGTAGGTGTAAAGACCGGCGCACCCCACCACTCACGATTGAACTGCTCTCGCATTCCAGCCTTGAGATAGTCGTTTGCGTCCTTGTGCTCCGCTAGAGTGAGGACCTTGACTTTACCGATAGGGAACATACCGGCCACAGCCACAGCAGCCTCTTGTCCAGGATACCTGATCTGTCCGGTAACGGGATGGACCTTCGGTTGGTCTTTATCAAAACAGATGACAATGTTCGAGAAGGAGTTGAGGTACTCAAAATTGTCGGCTACACACTTAGCCGCTCCATCAGCTCCATTGCGTACAGACACAACAGGCCAGCGAGAACCCATAAGCTCGAAGGCGGCGGGGGCGTCATATTCACCTTCGACCAACGTAATGAACTTAGCAGAGCCGGCGGGGAATAGCTGGCTTCCGAAGAGTCCAGAATGCTTGAGATCACCCTCATTGTAGTACTCCTTGTCACCGTGCCGAACTTTGTTGGCAAGGTGCTTGTTGTCGTTGAAGTAGGGGAAGAACGTCTTACCGTTTTCACGCCAAATTCCGTACTTCTCTGCGGAGCCACGAGCGATCTTCCGATCCTCAAGCCCCGAAAAGTGCTTGCCCAATTGGGTCAGCTCTTTAGGTTCGCTGGAGATGCGATCATCCCTCTTGTTATCTGGAAAGACGGTGTCACCACACCCGAAACAGTGAGTGTGCCCGTCGTCGTATAGACTGTTAGCGTCCGAGCTCCCGCACGCCTCGCAGGCTAAGTGCCTGATGAATTTGGATTGGCTTGTAGTCAGGGAGGTGCTCCATGCTCACACACACGTATCGAGCATCGTTTTTCACACTCTGGTAATGGGTGTGCCCATGGATGTTTGTGCCGAAGCGCTCCATACTGTCAGGGTGGATTGGAATGTGAGACAGTATTACCTTGTTGCCGTCTTTGTCCTTCTGAACAACGTACGACCTGATGTCGTCAAAGAACGGAAGGTAGTCATTGATCTTGAAAATATCGTGGTTGCCTTTGACCAGCACCAGACGACCATTAAGCTGGCCAAGGAGATGACGATAACGGCGATTAATACAGACATCGCCAAGAAGGTATACTCGATCACCGTGGTCCACAACTGAATTGTGGGCTGCAATAAGACACTGATCATGCTCATCTATGTCCTTAAATCCTGGACGCAACAGAGTGTCGTCGTCCCTTTTGAAGTTTAGGATGTTCGCATGACCGAAGTGGTGGTCCGCGCTAACCCAAGTTCTCCCGCTCATATTCCTCCATCTTCCTGAGGCCCTTGTAAGTCGGACTGCCGAAGCTGCCCAACCCCTGTCCTCGACAATACTCCATGACTACGGACATAGCCGCACCCCAACAGGGCCATTCTTCTTCGTCGCCCTTAAGAAAGGTGTAGTCGAAACTTGTGAGCTTGCCGCCTTGCTCTAGAGGATCAGCAGTCATCGCACCATGCACTGTCTTCAGCAGCCACAGTAACGCCGCAACCCCTGCAAAGATACTCGTAAGCTCCAGGATCGTGCTCATCACTATCTTCACGACAATCACAATCCATCTCCAATTCCACGTCATCTTCCATCAGTCGTCGTCCTCAATATGGTAACGCGGGTGAGGGGCGTCCGGAGCTTCCGATTTGCCTTGAGCAAGGATATCATTGTAGGTTGAGAACAGGAAACCGTTATAGTAATGGACGAGGACCATATGCAGACTCATACCATCAGGATACGCAACGGACGAATACTCAATATCGTCTTGGTAAGGCTCATCATCCACGATGGCATATTCTGTGACTTCCGGATGGTCCTTAAGCCACTTGGCCACACGAGTGTAGCGCCAGTTGATGTTTTCATCGCAATACGCATCAGCATGGAAGTGTTCCGCCTTGATACCCTGATTGATGCAGTGGTTCAGGGTGTACTCACCACCCATGATCCTGATCCAGGACGAGTGGAGGACGACCTTCCAACCATGCTCTTTGCAGAGATTGTTGATGAAGCTGACGGCAATCGGATCGAACACCGTCATAACGCGAGTTTGGCCGGGCAGAAACATCGCCCGGTAGGGGATCATTGGTCCATCGATGTCGAGGAAGATGATCTTAGCTGGCTTCACTTGTGATGCCTTCGTCATAGTTATCCTTTCAGCAGCCCTGATTGACAGGCGGCCTTGTAGGTGTCTGGACACTCAGAGGCAAGGAAGTTTTCAATGGTGAAGGCAATGTCACGGTGCTCACGTTGTGTCTCAGGACCAGTGCGGATGGCCACATAGTGCAGCCAGTCACGGATAGTCCCTTGCATGTACATGTGCGTCTTGGTCAGACCCTCAGGAAGGAGCTTTCTGGCCAGCTCCTTGGCGATACCGACAGCCAGAGCCGCCTTGTACGCCACCCAACAGAAGTCCCAGACCTTATTTTGAAGGTCAAGCCAATACCCATTCTTGATGTCATCGTCAACGGGGATGGAGTTCTGTCGGTTCTTCGAGTCTTGTAGTCGTGCTTCGGGGGAAAGTTCCGGCTCCTCATCAACCACGGAGTACCGTTGACTGAACTCTTGGAAATGGAAGGCTCGATGCCGGAGGATTTGTCTGGCGATGTCACGCGTGGTATGAATTTCCACACACATGCAGACCATTTCAAATGGCGACCAGTGCTTGTGGTCGATCAAATACTTAATGAGTTTCGCAGAAGGATCGTCGGGTGTCGCTTTAGGGTTGGACACCCGAGCCATGTAGGCGAGATTTTGGTCTGCCTTTGGCGTGATCCAATTCAGGTTTACTTTCGTCTTCGTCCTCCTCTTCAGCGAAGTCGTCCAGGGCTTCCTGAATGACCGATTGACATTCTTGGCAATCCGTAAAATCCTTCTTCACCGGGTCCCACGAGATCGTGTTGTCCTCGGCGTCGCACAATTTACAACGCATCCACGTTCCTGTCTGCCCACTCCTGACAGAAGTTCTTCTGCTCTCTGTTCAGGGGTCGGGCCATTTCACCGATCCGAAAGCGGATCATAGCAGCGCTAGCTGATGGGTCGTGAAAGTTGGCCTTGATGGCCATACACTTCCTTCCCAGCTCGATCTTATCGTTCGCAGTCAACGCGTCGGGAGTGACAAGAGGTAAGCTCGGTTGCTGTTGGGCTGGGGCGAGAAACGTGGCAACCTTATCAGCCGGTGCCATAGTCCCCCTTGCCGGCGCATGGCCCATGATGAACTTCACAGGCTTTTTCAGGATCACATGCTTTTGAAAGACACGCTCGTCGAAGACATAACCATACTTGTCGGTGATGTGCTTCTGGAGCTTCCAAGGAAGGCCGTCCCGGAACTTAAGCCGGGCCTTTAGTGTTGCTGACATGCCTTGAAGGCCTCCAAATAATTAGTTAGGGTCTGACCTTCAAGACCCGGAGCGGTGTTGATCTCAAGCACATAGAAGTGGCCGTGTTTGTCTTCGATGATGTCGACGGCCCCAAAGTCTAGATTGAGCGCCACCATCGCAGTAATCGCAAGATCATCGCGGCTGGAATTGGCCTCGACATTATTGCGAACGTACATAAAGCCATTCTCATGAGAACGAACCTTCCAAATTGAAGGGGTCTTTTCGGGATCCCTGATCTTCTGTTGTGTGTCGATCACTTGACCGTTGACAACATGAACCCTGAACTCCTTAACCTTAAAGATGTACTTGGAATAGAGAGGAGCTTGAGGAACTTCTTCTCCTTTCTCTATGATGATTATACCATCACCAGAATGGCCTGTCAACTTATTTCTGACAACAACAGTGTAACCGTCGGTTGACCACTTCTGAGCGATCTCACGATTGGACGTCCATTCCACGGTCGTGACGTCCTTGGTGCCCATCTCCCCGAAGGCGACGAGCTTGTTGGCAGCAGCCGCCACAGCAGACGGCATGTTGAGCACTTGACATTCAGGCAGAGGCTTCATCTTCGATGATCCCCAGTTCACCACAGTGTCACCCGGTTTGATGAACTTGTAGGTCAGATTGCGTTTGAAGCCCGGATTGTCCGCAAGCACTTTCGCACCATTGGACGGCCGACCAGCCGTATCAATCCAAATCGTCATCGTCGTGATCCTCGTCGAAGTCTTCGACATCATGATCTTCATCATCATCAAAGTCGACGACTTCAGGTTGGGGTTGAGCGGCGTAGTTGATCTGATTGATATGAGCCATAGCGGCATCAGCTTGAATGTACTGGTTCATTTGAGCCCATCCTTGCCCAAGTTGCGCACCACCGGCAAAGCCCACAGGGGGAACCGGGATGGCGAAGTTAGGCATGGGCATTGGCTGGGGGACCCCAGGCTCCGCCCACTGTAAGGCTTGCTTGGCGACCTTCTTCTTCATGGCCGCCATTTGCTTCTCGTACTCAGCGCGTTGCTCCAACTCTGTGGCCTTTGTCTGGGCCTCCCAGGTTGACGCGTAGGCGAAATCTTGTGCGAGACGCATACCCCGACGCAACATCTTCTTGTAATCGGGGGTTTCGACGAATTGGGTGAAGTCCTTGCCCAGAATGTGAACACCAAATTCAGTCTCGTTGTATTGACTGAAGAGGTTGATGATGTCCTGCGGAGTTCGGAACTCCCGGGCAGATTCCTTCAGCTTCTGCAACGTCTTGATCCACTTCTTGACCCGTTCGAAGTCCGTGTGACACTCCATGGAACGGAACTCAACGGTCCCGAACTTGTAGAGCGACGCGAAGTTCGTCGAGCTGTAGCGCATGTGCTGCGGGACACCCTTGAGGTTCCCGTACTGGGCTATGGATTTGGCCAACTCTTCAACCGGAGCTTCGGCGTCAACAAAACGCAGACAGAAATTGTTCCCGATCCGGTGTTCCCCACTCTGGCTGACGAACAGTTCGTCGAAGATGATGGCCAGAGTGATATAGTTGTAGATCGTCCTCCACGTTTCCCTGGCGCAGTTGACGTGCACATGGATTGACGTTCTGTAGGACGGGAAGACAGTCACATCCGGACTGGTAAGGAAATCAAACAAAGTCTTCAAGCTCTCAAGCGCTTGCTCCTCGGTCAACGGAGTGATCGAGACGTATTCACACGTCTGACCAACACCACCGGCTCTGCCAGCGATCTGAGCCCGGAGGGAGCCGTCTTCGTGCATCCCCCACAGTTTGCGAACATTCGGCTTTTCAGTCCGAATGTTCAGACCTTCCAGCTCGATTTCAATCCCGAAAGCATCCTTGTGCTGTTGCGCAAGGGGATGAATGGGGATTTCTTCGTCCAGTCCTCGGTCAAGAGGCATAGGCTTGGTGTACATCTACGCGACTGCCTCCATCAGTGCTTCTTTGACATAGGCGTACTTGTCGGTGAGATTGACATTCACAAAGTCAGGAGTGCGACCGATCTTCGTACCCTTGTATTCCAGTTCGAATTCATCGAAAACGGGGTTGTGAGCAATGGCAAAGTCTTTGTGGAACGCCAGGATGACAGCCGCACCGTTCTTCAGAAGTTCAGCGGCCTCCTTGACAGTTGGATAACGACCCTCCAGCATGTCGATGATAGGCCGGGTGAAGTTCCACGGTTGATCGTGCAGCATAAGGTTCGGGTTGGTGATCTTGTAGTGCATTTGATCGGCCTTAAGCCCTTGCTTGTACTGCTTCACCGGCTTGCGATACCAGTAAATAGCCGTGCCGTGGAAGTTGCAGTATCCGAGTTGGTACTTCAGATAGTTCAGACTGTCCGCTTCGGACAGCTTCACCTTCTGCATATTGCGCTTGTCCACGAAGGCAAGTGTCAGATTGTAGTCGATGTAAACGTCCCCCGCTTCGTTGGGGATGGGTTGGATGTCTTTGACATAGGCAGCCTTACCCTTGTAGTAGATGATTGTCTGACCGAGTTTGGCCTTACAATCCTCAAAGTTGTCATACAGCAACATCGACCGGAAGTCCTTCAAGGCCGAGGTCGAACTGATAGTCGTTGAACCACTCGGTGTTGTTGGTGTCGATGATCTCGCGAGCCGTGTCGCCGTAAGAGTCTTCCGCCCAGAAGCCTCCGAAGGCGTCCTTGGTGGCCAACACAGCGGCGTTGTAGACCCACTTGGTCAAGCCGTCAGACGCGAGCCAGCGGTTGCTGAGCGTCCGATATTCGACCCCGTAGTGCTTGGGTCGGAAAGCGCCGGCCTTGCCGTAGAGCAGGCGTCGGGTCGGGTCCGCATCCCAGAGCAGGGATTGGATACCGAGGTAGTAGTCGCACTGACGAGCGATCCGACACGCCATGATGTAGTGTTCGGTGTCGTTGATGTCAGCGCCATCGGTCCAGCCGATATGGATATGGCCAGCGCCAGTCCGCATCGGGGTCTTGCCGGCGTTCGGCGGAGGGTTCTGATCCATGGTCCAGGCGTTGTAGTCCGGATCACAGCCCAGGGTCTTCGCGTAGCCGGGGATGTCGTGCAGGAAATACTTCTTGTTGTAGAGCGCCACCGGCTCAGCCACGACGTTGTAGCCCGGCACGAAGCCTTCCAAGGACTTGCGAACCGCCTTGATGTTGCGAACGAATTCGTCCACCGTGGCGGCCGGGTCGATGTTGAACTCCAGAGCGGTGCCGTCGATCTGGACAGCCCCATGTTCAACCTTGAACGGCTTGTACTTGGTCCCAGGAACACGGTCATGGGCGGACACAAAGCTGCCATCGTTGGCATTCTTCATGAAGAGTTCGGGGTCTGCCCCCACGAGGATTTTAGGTGTCGTCATTCTATATCTACATTCAGACGTTTATAGAACAGCCCAACATTGTGCTGGGTTTTTGAAGATGCAAAAACAAAAGCCATTGTCCACCTGTTCTTCTTTAAGATCGAAATCTGAGATGAATTTGCAAGATCAGAAGTACATAGCAGTACGTCATAACCTAATTGACGACATAGAGCTATTCGAAGGTTATTAGCTTCTGACCCAGTCCCTTGTCCCTTAGCAGTTGAATAAACATCATGAGACACAGCGATTTGGGAACACCCAGGTAAACTGGTTAGCTCGCCGACTTGCGTCCCGCATTTGACACGCAAGTTAAATCATCCATTGAAGACATTCGAAGTTGCTGTCGTCGTTGTAACAATCCTCACACATGAAAATACGTCGTCCGTCCATGTCGTCCTTCAGGGGGAGAATGAACTCGCCCCAAGGGATGTCATGGTTGTCGCAGAAGACGCAGCCATCGGCCACGTACCCATTGAAAAGTTCCTTGTTGATGATGGTGCCATTCAGTCGCTTATAGGGAGGCCTGAACTTCTTGGTGTCCACACGGTTCTTCAGCAGGTCTTCCCAGGGAGCGTCTTCCTCACTGGCCTTTTTTACTGAGCTTGAATTGCTTGCGTCGTGCTTTCTGTTCACGTCGTAGCTGTGCCCGTGATTTAGATTTGACCCGTAATACGTTTCGCCCTCCCAGGCGATCCACGATTTTGGGCGTTCGGGAAGAGCCTTCATCTCCGTCATGAAAGGTCCCTTGATCTTTTCGTTGGCCCCAAAAGGAATTTCCCAACGAATGTGCTTGTCCTCCTCGGCCATATAGACCTTGCCGTCGGACTTGAAGCCGTAGCGAGCCATGATGAACTCCAGCATGGAGTATTCGCTGGCCCATACGATGGTCGTGTGGTCTTTAGAGTAGGCGTAGTGCAGGGGCCGCTTCTCGTTGCGGAGGAAATTCAGGGTGTGGTCCCTTTGATCGTACCAAGTGAGAGCCCATGCACCTTGCAGTTGGTCAACGGTTTCCCGCAAACCGTATTGGTTCAGGTGTGAATAGACGGCTTGACTGTCGGTGCCGTACTTCTCGTTCTCGTACAGACACTTCCACGCCTGATAGTCGAGGGTGCCGTTGTGAGCGCCGATGATATGCTCAAATTGGAACGGGTGAGCATTGTCCACCGTGATCTCGCCCTTGGTCGCATAGCGATTGTGGCCGATGATGCACATGGCGGACTTACGTGCGGTCTCCTCGTACTCTTTGGTGAGAACGAGATTGGTTGCCGGACCCACGCACTTGAGGACCTTGTTAGAGTCGAGCTTGTAGCGTGAGATGAAAGCAACGCCCGTGGAGTGCATCCCACGGATGGAGTCAACGACCAACAAGTCGGTGAACATATCTTTGTAGCGACCGTACCCTGTGTCGCCCGCTATTCCTACGAGGCCACAGATAGGGAACGCTCCTGATGATATTTGGAAAGGATGAGGTCAACGGACCACTTGGCGAAGTCCGACAACGGAACGTACTCGGGATGCCCCTGAATGCACAAGGTCTGAGTTTTCGAGTAATAGCAGACCTCAAGGTCGTCGCCAGTCGCACGATCCATGTGCTTGACGAACGCCTTCTTCTCGTCGTCACGATGCTTGATCGTGGAACAGTTGGCGACGCAGATAATTTCGGCCCCCTTTGCGGGGCGCATCTGCTGATGGTGAGTCGACGTCGTGTAGATTATGCGACCCGTCTTGATCTCGAACATATCGTGGTTCGAGTGGTGTCCGTCGACATGTTGCCAGAGTGAGCCGCCATTGAGGCAGTTCAGGAGCTGAGCACCACGACAGATACCGAGCATGAAGAGACCACGGTCAACGGCTTCGTCGAACAGGTCCATTTCACGTTGGTCCCGCCGGGAAACTTCTAGTGGAATCCCTCGCATCACCGGCTCTTCGCCGTAAATGGACGTGGCAATGTCAGCCCCGCCGTTGAAAATGATCATGTCGGCGATCGAAGGGGTGAAGACCTCCTCGAACTCCTTATACCTGTTAAGCAGGTCGCTCATAGAGCCTCCGGGGGACCAGTCGCTGCCCTCAGAGTAGAACTTAATCCTTGCGGACATAGGTTTTACCCTTATATTGTGGAAATGAAGGATTGGGATCGACTGGATAGCCCAATTTATCGCTGATCTGTTGAAGGGTTAGACCCTCCAAAGACTCAAAAAAGAGGTAATCGTACTCGCCCCAGATGGTATTGCAGGGGGTACATGAGTCAAATTGATGCAAAGTGACCTTACTTTCGATCACATTCTGCCAATTTACAGTCGGATCGAGGAAGAAATGCCAATCTTCACCAACGACACTATCAAAAGTCCACTGCAAGGGGTCCTTCTTACGGGTTCCCTTAAGTGAATGTGTTGATAAGATGAACGCAAGCATGGGATTTAGACCAGCTTGAGCCATCTTGGCCCAGTTCTTGAAGAAGAAGAACCCGTGTTCAACGGGTGTTCTGCTCGCAATAGCTAGGTTGTAAAGAACTTGTGGGGGGATTTGTTTGACGTTCTGGACCCTTAAATAAAACTCTCCGGAGTCACTGATCTCTAACGAGATGTTCTCAGACCACTGTCTGAAAGGGAACTTCATCAGCATGACGATGAAGTGAATGTCACAGTCCGTCTTTAGTGGGATGGACGTGATGAAATGATCTTTGAATTTATAGTTAAACCCAACAGAAGCGTGACAAATGTCAGCTTTTGGGCCGTAAAGTGAAGAAAGATCGTCTTCGTACAGAGCAAATGAGCAAGGATTACCGTGAACACTAGGATTTGTGGGGCTTCTCCGAGGCTTTAGGCCAGGATAAAAACTTATGACGGACTCAATAATCCCCGCTTCACTTTTGGCGCCGATGGTTTAGGCGGCCTTGAACGTGCCCGAGGTGTCGAGCAGGAACCAGGACTGCTTGAAGCCGCGCGGGCTGCCGGTGAAGATCAGCTTGAAGCCGGCCCGTCCGACGGCGGCCATCAGCTTCGGCGACGCGGTTTGGCTATGGTTCAGAGTCAGGAACGTGAACGCGGGCCGGATTTTCTCGTCGTGGAAGATTTGGTGGTCCGGGATCGCCGCGAGGGTGTCCTTGATCTGCTGGTCCAGCTCGGCGTCGTTGAGCGTGGCGACGTTCTTGAAGCCCGAGATGATCTGCGCACCGCAGCACAGCGGCCACATTTGGGTGCGCATTTCAGACGGATAGTGGCCCGGATAGGTGGGACCGAACTGTTCGGGAGCCTTCGGCTTCTTGGCGACGACATCGGCGGCGGGCTTTTCAGCGACTTTGGTAGCCATGGTTCTCATTCCTTTTTCTGGGTCCTTAGACCCTCCCCTAATGTCCTTTAAGGGGTCAGTTGATTGATGTTATCAAAATCAATCTCTAATAAGTGGTCTTTCTAAGAACTATTATACACGAACTGAAAAACTTGTCAAGTCCTAGCGTAGGGAAATTACGCAAAGGCGAATCTTGCGCTTACGCCGCGACGAGTTCCTGAGCCGGAGCGTCGGCGAACTTGTCTTGGAGTTCCTTGGCCTTCTTGGCCAGATACTCGTTGATCTCTTCCGCCGTCGCCGGTTGGACCTCGACCAGATGGCCTTGGTGCATCGCCCACCACTGATGGTTCATCAGCCAGTTCCGAGTGCAGTAGTGATACAGATCGACGATCCGATAACCCACGGTCTTACCGTTCACATCGACCGTGTTGATGGTCATGTAAAGGTTGGTCAGACGGCCCACGGGAGCCGCTTCTTCCGCTTTCTTCGACATTGAAATCACAAATCCTGAGTTTGCCACCGCTCATATCCTTCACGAGACGGTTGACTGTTGATATAGTCGGCAAATGTAAGTCGAAAACTAAGGGGAAGTGTTTTAGGCGGCCGCTCGTTCGGCTTCGATCAATTCGAGCAGCTCAGCCTCAGTGTCCAGTTTGACGAAATCGTGGCCAATCTTGACCATCATGTTAAAATACCGACCAGCCGACGGGACATTCGGCATGGCGTCAAAAATATCGCGTCCAACTTTCTTGTAGCCGTACAGGCCCCCGTTGGAGAACCGGACAGCAAACAACCCAGATTGCTCATCATGGGCGATTTGCGCGAGATTGGAAGACGTAACGTCAACCCACTCGATTTTGGCCTTGTTGTCCATGATTGAGCCCTCCTTGAGCCCTGAATGTGGCGGAAATGCCACCTATAACCCCCGACGGGGCTAGTGACACCTAACGAAATGTTAGGTGCCGAATATTGATAGGAAAATCCTACGCTGTTCAACTCGCTCGCGTTCTTTCGCCGCGCCTCTTTCGAGAAGACTGGCGGCGCTGAACGCGGCGGCGGCGTAGGCGGCGGCGTTGGCGGCGTAGGCGGCGGTGTTGGCGGCGCTGGCGGCGGCGGCGGCGGTGTAGGCGCTGGCGGCGTTGGCGGTGTAGGCCGCGGCGTAGGCGGCGGCGTTGGCGGCGGCGTTGGCGGCGCTGGCGGTGTAGGCCGCGGCGTTGGCGGCGCTGAACGCGGCGGCGGCGGTGTTGGCGGTTCCCCGGTTCGGGTTGTCCAACCAAGCCTGTGCCGCGTCCAGAGCCCGCTGCACAGGCGGGGCAGTGTTTAAGTGAACCGCACGCTTAGCGCACGCTAGCGCAAACTGAACGCACAAGTCTTGCCTATCAAGCTTCGCAGCGACCCACAAGAGATCGCTAATCGACACGCCAGCGTCGAGAGCTTGTATAGCCGACATTGTGCGGAGAGTGCCGAAGCTAGGTATTTTCAACACGGAACACGGCTTAAGGTCTACGACCTGTTGATAAGTCAGTTTAATCATCACACTAACCTCTTGAAATTGTTGATATTGTTTTTGTCAAGGAAAAGGTTAGTCGAAAGACAAGTGTATCATATCCCCACTATTGTGGGGTGTTCATGACAAAGCTCCTATGTGTTGATGAGAATGATCGACTAAAGCACACTGCTTCAAACCTAGCGTGGATAGGGTTTACCATGATTAACAGGTGAAGAGGGTTTAGCGATCATTCTCATCAACACATAAGTGTAAGATGAGCAGTTTTAAGACATACTCAGGTCATGGTCCGTCTTACGCCGCCGCCTCTTCGAGCACGGAGGTCTTCTCGTGCTGCGGTTGCAGCACCTCGCCGAGCATCGCCTTCGCGATCGCCGGATCGACTCCGTTGAGCGCCTTCCGCAGCGTCGCTTGCGCGTTCCTAACCTCGCGAGTGTCGTCCTTGATGGCGCTCTTGAACGCCACGACGTTGTTCTTCATTTGAAGGAAGAACTCCTCCGCCTTGCCGATCTGAACGCCGTCATAGAACGGCTTCTCGGGATTGATCGCCGCCGGCTTGCCGTTCACCGTGATGGTATTGGCGACGGCGTTCTCAAACTCGCGGATCGCTTGATCGAACTTGCCGGTCAAAGCGTCGCGATAGACGGGCTTAGCCACGTGCTCGGCGTTGTCGCCGTCGAGCCAGAAAGGCGTCTTGTTGGCTAGATCGACCAAGAAAGGACGCTTCTCGCCGTCTTCTAGCGTGCCGGACAGATTGATGTTGTCCTTCGTCAGTTCCATCGGAGAATGCTTGCGCATCCAATTGATGAGACCTTGACGACGATAGCCGGTCTTCGTGTCGATGATGTCGACCAGCAAACGCCGCATGAGCGACGTGTCGCCGTGAATTTCGGCATGGATGAGGCATTGAACCGCATTTTGGTGAATGCGCAGGTCCAAGGCCGCCAGAGTGGTTTTGATACCATCCTGATCAGTCTTGATTGCATCCTTGTCCAGAATGGCAATGCCGTAGAGCATTTTGTCGGACATAGTAGGTTCCCTCATAGGTTCCAATCGCAACATAAGTGTTGCGCTATGAGGGCGCGAGTGGTGTTCAGGTTAAAGCCCGGCTACGTTCAGCAACCAATCTAGCGGCCGCTGCTTGCGCATCACGGGACGTGTGAGGTTCTGTATAGAGACGAAGCTTATACCCGCCTTTTTGCGGTATTGGGAGACGGTCTTTGAACTCGTCCGCGATGGACGGAGTAACGAACGGACCAAATATGTGAGATTTCGTGTCTGTATCGTTACGATAGAGTACGAGGTATTGCGGATTACGCATGGCATTAGACTTTAACGCCCAATTCCAGGTCCCACACTTTGCATAGTCTATTTGAAGAGAATTGCTTTGCGTGCTCTAAGGAATTGAACCATGCAAAGGTCCGCCTTGCCGCTGCATGAAACGACGATGACTGACTGTCAGTAACACCGAACTTAGGGCCGAAGCCCGGCTCTAAGGTGTCATATGCTAATTCGGGAGGGTTATTCATGGGTTGCTCCAGTTGAGCACCCCCATAGCGCAACACTTATGTGTTACGCGTTAGACACCAAGCGCCGCTTGACCATTACAATGGCTTATGTCTAACAGTTATGTAAGTCACGCTTCACTCTTACGCGTCGTTATCCCACATTGCGACTGGAAAGACGTTTGCTAAACGTCAATCGTCGCTCATAGGAACGCGTAAGGCGTGCTTTGGCCTTGTCCGTTGCTAATCTTACGGATGAGGCGCCAAAGATTGACCCTAACGCACACAGAGGCCCATTTAGGCATGTGCACTTCACCAATCTTCAATAATGATCCAGACATGAGCGTGCCATTTGGCGTTGCTCTAACAAGGCTTTCCCGTCGACCCATTTGCATGAGCTTTCAGGTAGTTACCCCGAATGGATCACCAATCATAGTTGATTGGCCGGAAGTCCCGGAGGACCCGCTTAGCTATGTCAGCCGGATATTAACCGGCCGTGTAATCGAGAGGCTAGACCCGGAAAGTTACCGTGTCAAGCCCCTATTCAAGCCCGCTAGTGAAATCGCTTCTGACGGATGAGTTTTACCTTACCGTCAACAATGCGACCGCGCTTGCCTTGCCCGTCAAAGTTTAACGGACGTGGTGCATGGAAGGTTTGTGTTTGCAATAAGACAGGCTTGTGCGACGAACGGATGACGCCTTCCTTTGCGACCATGGATGGATCGCGGGTTTGTGCCATGAGAGTTAGAGCTTGTCTAACCTTCAAGTCACGACGACGCTTGTTACTAAGCCGTGCCATTGCATCACACTCCTATGAGCGGGCTTCACCTAGTCCCGTAGGACCAAGGCCATCAAGCGGTATGTGTTTGCTTGACCATCACACTATGCACCCCATGCCATGCCTTGTCCAATCACGAAAGCGTGAACTGTTCCTGTCCCGTTCCAATGCGGGGTGACCCCCTAGGGGTATGGGTGAAACCCGGATCGCCCACGCGTCATTGGAGGTTGCCACAGTCGCTACAGAAAATAATTAGCATTTTCGGGGTCTCGATAACCACTATGTAACGTGGGGGTGAGACACAACAAAGTAAGTGGGCCTTTTTCGGGGCTGGCTATTGACTTTGTCTTCAGAATATGGTATAATGACTCATAGAGTGAGACATACATATAGATGTCACTCACAAAGTCCGCTCTTGTTGTAAACAGAAATCTATGTTGACATCTAAATCCACAAACAAAACCTTCACTTGTAGGGCGTCCCTATAGGTATACATTACACCTTTTTTGTCTTTCTTTTTCGGGGTTGATAAAAAAGGGTTGACTTTGATGTCTGTTTGTGGTATAATGATGTATAAGGTGGAGATGACAACTTTCGTCGTCGCTTAAAAGGATTTCCGAACCGTTGGCATATTTGTCGATTAAAGAGGGCCGACTTTCAAGCGTCGGTACTAAAGGTAAGAAGATCACTGGCAAAATGCTGTCCTTTGTGGATTGTTATTTTGGTGTCGGTGAATTCAGTGCTGTTAAGGCCCTCAAAGCTTCCGCCTATAAGACTGACAACATGAGCGACCAAGCCATCCAACGTATGGCTGCCGAGTTGATGAACCATCCTCTGGTCGTTGCTGAAATCGAGAAACGTCAAGCCAAGCGCGCTCAAGTGAATGAGGTGAAGGCGGAATTCTTGATCAACAAGCTCATGCAGATCGTCGAAGCAACACAAGAAGACAACCCAAACTCTGCTCTCCGTGCCATCGAATTGCTCGGTAAGTCTATTGCGCTTTGGAAAGAGCGTCAAGAGATCACCGGAGCCGACGGCGAGGCGATCAAGCATGAGCAACATATAAAGGCGTCCGTTGCAGATTTCACCAGCCGAATTGCTAGCCTCGCTGAACGAGCAGGATCGGACAGCCCTACTGTCGTCCCTTTCAGACGCGGAACTGGCGGAGCTTAAGACCCATTGGCACTTCTGGGCACGCCCTAACCAACGAGCCCCTGAAGGTCTCTGGAACACATGGCTAGTGCTCGCGGGCCGGGGCTTCGGCAAGACCCGAATGGGTGCCGAGTGGATCAGACAGAAGGCTGAAGAATTTCCTGGTTGTCGGATTGCGCTTGTCGCGGAAACAGCCGCCGACGCTCGTGACGTCATGATCCTCGGGGACAGTGGGCTAGTCAATGTTGACCCAACTCTCACCCAAGATAACTGGTCTCCAACTAATCGACGTCTGTCCTGGCCCAATGGGTCTACTGCGTGGTGTTACAATGCCACCGAGCCAGACCAGCTTAGAGGACCCCAACATCACTTTGCGTGGGTTGATGAGCTTGCCAAATTTAGATACATGGGGGAAACCTGGGACCAGCTTCAGTTTGGACTTCGGCTTGGGGTCCATCCTCAAGTCCTCGTCACCACCACACCCCGGCCCCTGCCACTGATCAAGAAACTCATCGCTGATGAGGACACAGTGGTCACACGGGGTGCCACTCTCGACAACCAATCCAACCTAGCCTCCAACACGGTCAAACAACTCTATGAACGCTACGGAGGCACCCGCCTTGGTCGCCAAGAACTCGAAGGAGAAATTCTCGGTGACATCCCGGGTGCACTGTGGAGTAGAGAAAATATTGACGAGTCCCGTATATGGGAAGTACCAGCCGACTTGGAACGAGTCTACGTCGCAGTTGACCCAGCAGTCTCCAATACTGAAAACTCCGATGAGCACGGAATTATTGTGGTCGGATTGGCTCGCGATAAGGAAGGTTATCAACGAGGTTATGTCTTAGAAGACGGCTCCATGCGAGGGAACCCCGAAGACTGGGCCAAGAAGGCTGTTAGTCTGTACCGCAGTTGGGCCGCAGACAAAATCATCGCGGAGAAGAACCAAGGTGGACAGATGGTTGAGTCGACAATTAGAGCTGTGGATCGCTCTGTCCCCGTGGAGCTGGTACATGCCAGCCGAGGAAAGGTTGTCCGAGCTGAACCAATATCTGCTCTTTACGAACAACATCGTGTACATCACGTTGGGACCTTCGACAAACTAGAAGACCAGATGTGCATGTTCTCTATCGACAATGTGCGCAACACCTCCAACGGTTCCCCTGACCGAGTTGACGCTCTGGTTTGGGGTCTGACTAAACTCTTCGACAAGCTAACCGGTCGCCGTCTGGTCAAAGAGGGCGTAACAGATAGGACCTTGCAAGTTCAGGACGAATACTACGACATGAGCAAGCAAGAGTCTCCAACAGGATGGATGGCATGATTGAAGGTAGAACCTATGACCAAGATCGTGAGCTTCTAGCTTTAGCTCGGGATGACCAAGAACTTATTCGCAGCCTACTGAAATTGGAGAAACACATGAGTCAACTTGATACTGACGTCGCAGCCCTTACCACCGCCGTAACCGCACTGCAAGGTGTGGTCGCTGAAGTAGTAACAACTCTTCAGGGTATCGTGGACACGAGCTCCGACGACGCCGCTGTGGTTGCCGCCACCGCTGCTCTGGCTACCATTACGACCTCGCTGCAAGGCGCTCTGCCTGTGGCCCCCGTAGTTGCCGCCCCTAGCGGTGACAGCGCACCCGCCGCTCCTCAGGCTTCGTAATCTAGGTTAACTGATGGCCATCGACGCCGATCCTCACGCACCTAAGCGTACTCAAGAACAGCAGCGCCTTCGCTCACTGGACGTGGTGGAAGCCACTCCGGTAAAGAAGAACTATGTCCCTGAGGGCTTTAAGTCTAAGGAGGACTTCCTCCGGGATATGCGTCAGAACTACCAGGACGATGTGAACTTCGATCGCATCAACCGGTACGAGGCCATCGACGACCTACGCTTTGCCGCTGGTGAGCAATGGGACCCCGTTGTCCTGCTCCAGCGTAAGAACCTTCCGTGCCTCGTCATCAACACCATCCCTCAGTTCACAGCTCAGTTGGTTGGTGATTGGCGCGAGAGCCGGAAGGCGATTAAGGTCGTTCCGTCTAATGACGAGGACGTCCCGATTGCCGATGTGCGGGAAGACTTGGTTCGTAACATCGAAATGCAATCTCGTGCTGATCGCTCGTACGACCAAGCCTTTGAAAGCATGATCCAGTGCGGTGACGGCGCTTTCAAAGTTACCGTTGAATACGCTAGTGACGACGTATTTGACCAAGACATCTTCATCCGTCCCATTGAGGACGTGCTTGCGACTGTGTGGGACCGCTTTAGTGTCGACCCCACGGGACGTGATGCGCAACGGGTGTTTGTCGATGACCGCATCCCCAAGGAAGAGTTCACCCGGAAGTGGCCCAATGCGGCTCCCGGTTCGAACCTGGAAGACGTGGACAAGATTGACCGCGTTACCCTTGCGGGTTGGCAAGACCAAGAAGCTTATCGCGTCACTGAATACTGGCGCATGATCGAACGTGAAAAGACACTTGCCCTCTTCGAGAATGGCAAGATGTACGAGATCGATGACTCCAATATGGAGGACATCATCAACGAAAACGGGACGCCCGTGAAGACACGAGTGGTTTGGTGTCGGTACGCCCAGATGCACTATTGCACTGGCACTGACATCCTGGCGGGACCGTACGAGTATCGTATGAACCGTCTCCCGATTATTCGCATGTCCGGTCGGATTGTGAACATCGCTGGCCGCCGAGTCCGTTATGGGCTTGTCCGATTTATGAAGGACCCCAGCCGCCTCAAGAACTTCTGGAGGTCTATTGCTGCGGAGCAGCTCGGGTACGCCCCGAAGGCTCAGTGGCTGGCCACACAGAGCGCCATCGAAGGGCGTCAAGAGGCCTTCCGTAGGGCTCACCTGACCCGTGACCCGCTGCTTATCGTCAACGACGAAGCCATCATCGGTCAGAACATCCAGCGGATTGAACCGCCCCAACCTCAGGCCGCCATCTTCCAAGAAGTGGCCATGAACACCCAGGACATGAAAGATGTCTCGGGTATCCAAGATGCTAGCCTTGGTATGAGGTCGAACGAGACTTCTGGTAAGGCGATCATGAGCCGTCAGCACGAAGGGGACATTGCGTCCCAGACGTACTACGACAATGCCGACGCCGCCCTGCTTGAAGCTGGTGACGTTATCAACCAACTGATCCCCTTGATCTATGACGGCACTCGTGTTGTTCGTCTGATCGGTAAGGATGAGAGCATCAAGTTCCAGAAGCTCAATGATCCGATGGACCCGAAGTCTATCGATCTGGGTGCTGGTATGTTTGATGTGGCTTTGTCGACTGGTGCGTCTTACACGACCCGTAGGGTTGAAGCTGCCGACGCCATGATGAATGCCATCCAAGTGTGGCCGCAACTGATGCAGATTGCGGGTGACTTGGTTGTCAAGGCTCAAGACTGGCCCGGTGCGGAAGAGCTGGCTGAACGTCTGCAAAAGACTGTTCCCCCGCAGTTCCTGTCTCCGGAGCAACAACAAGAGAATGGTGGTCCTCCGCCTATTCCTCCTGAGGTTGTCCAGCATATGCAACAGCTCTTGCAACAACTCCAGCAAGAGAACCAAGCCCTTAAGGCCGATAAGACCATCGACTTCAAGAAGCTTGAAATTCAATCGTACGACGCTGAGACCAAGCGCATCCAAGCGCTCAATCAGGACCGTGGTATGGCTGACAACATGGAATATCAGGCCATCGCCAAGCTGCTCGATGCTAGCAAGGCCCTTGATGAGCACGATATCCAACGTCGTCAGATGCAACACAACGAAATCATGGACCATGCCAACCTGGGCACCCAACCTGCTCAAATGGCCATGGACCACCAGCAGTTCCAGACTACTACGGAACAAGCTGAGAAAGCCCTCTCGCAGAAAGTTAGCCAACAAGCAACTCCCGCTAGCTCTCAAACCGCGCAATAAACGGAGTGCACCCGGTTGAAGGACCGCAAAACCTAAATGAGTGGTACTGAAGTAACTACAGAAGTCCAAATCGACAATAGCGACGATCTTGACGCTTTTACGAATGAATTCTTTGGTCAGAATGAAGTCGAACCCACCGAGACCAAGGTGGAAGTGGAACAAGATGGCGAAGTCGAAGAAGGCGAAGTAGCCGACCAGACCGAAACTGATGAACCTGAACTGAAAGAGGAGTACGTTGAACCGGCTCCGAAGAAGAAAACAGTCCAGGATCGTATTGACGAACTTGTAAAGCAACGTGAAGACGTAAAACGTGACTTCGAGGCCCAGCTTGCTCAGCAACGCCGGGAATTCGAGGCCAAAATAGCTGAACTCAAGCCGGCTGAGCCTGTAAAGGCTGCTCCTGGCGAGCCAACTCCCTTTGATAAGGCGGAAGACGGCACCGAAAAGTACCTTCTAGGTGAATTCGATCCGTCCTACATTCGTGATCTGACACGCTACACTCTGGAAGCAGAGCGTACTCAGGCCAATCAACGGGCGCAGGTTGAAGCGCAGCAACGTCAGCAGCAAGAGCAGCGTGCCCAGCTCCAAACAAGCTGGAACTCCAAGCTCCAAACTGCCACTACCGAGTACCCCGATCTTCTTGAGAAAGGTCAAGTGCTTGTAAACCGTCTGGGGCAAACCCTGGAGCCGGCCTACGCGCAGTTCTTGACCGACACCCTTATGGAGATGGATCATGGGCCTCAGGTGCTTTACTATTTGTCTAGCAACCCCGACGAAGCGATGAAGATCGTAAACAGTGGTGCCCGCAAAGCGACCCTCGCACTGGGTCGGATCGAAGTCCGCTTCTCCGAGGCTGCTGCCGAAAAGCTTGCCGCTAAACCTAAGGTGTCTAAAGCTCCCACTCCGCCCGTTGCTCGGGCTCGTGGGACCAATGGAGCCTTTATCTCGGTGGCCCCTGACACAGATGACCTCGACGCGTTCACGCGGGAGTTCTTCTCATAACCCATTCATAAAGGAATTGTAATCAATGACTACTGGTGGCGCTAACGTTACCGTTGATCAGGCCAAGCTGGTACTCAACAGCTTCGCTGCAATCTTCCAAAACAACCTGACTTCCGCTGAGCTCGTTACTTGGCGTAAGTTCGATAATGAACTGACTGACCGAAATGCTTTGACTGTCGTCGAACAAGTCGTGCCCCGTTACTTGGTGACCCACACCACGAACGGTATCAACAACCTGACCTCGAATGATGTTCAGAACACTGTGTTCGGTTCGCAACAATACAAAGTCCAAGATGTCTTTGGCTCTTCGATGGGCTGGGGCGACTTCGTGAAGATCCGTGATGTCGGTGCGGCTCGTGAGTCTGAAGCCCTTAAGGGTGCGGCTCTGAATCTTGCTGAACAGATCGACGCGTACATCCTGGGCTTTGCGACCAACGCCTCTAACAACTGGCTTGGTACTCCTGGCGACCCCGTATCGCAGTACAACGACGTTGCTAGTGGCTACACCCGGCTGAAAGAAGAAGGCGTTGAAGACGCTGACTTCCGGGCTGTCCTTAACTACTATGACCGACAGGCGCTTGGTTCGGCAATTCTCAATCAGAATGTGAATGCCGTCTCGGGTAACGCCTCTCTGCCGGACCTCGGTAAGGGCGTCTATCGTAAGGGCTTTACCGGTGAGATTGACGGTATTCCGACTCTCTTTACCCAGCAACTCCCGACGCTTACCCTCGGTTCGCGTAACCCGACTTACACAGCCATGAACGGCGCTAATCAATATTCCGACTACTCTTCGGTCTGTATTGCTACTGCTCCTGGTCTGTGGCTGACTCAGGCCGTTAACCTGACTATTGGTACGGGTACTGAGACGCTGAAGGATGGTGAAGTGTTCACTATCGCTGGTGTCTACGCTTGGGACAATCGTCTGCAAGCTCAACTTCCGCACCTGCAACAGTTCCGAGTAATTGGTAACTACACTGCGGTTAGTGGTGTTTGTTCTGCAGTCACTATCTTCCCGGCAATCGTCGTGCAGAATGCCAGCCCCAGCGGTTCGGACTTCAATACGATTTCGAATAACACCGCTAATGCGACTGTGAATTCGATCCCCGGCTCCACCGCTGCGGTTACTTTTGTCGGTACCGCCTCGGCTGCTGTCCGTCCTCGGGTTATTCTCAGCAAAGACGCTGTTGTGGTGTCCACCGCTGACCTGATCATGCCCGCGACTGGTATTGGTTCTCGTAAGTCCCTGACCAAGGTTCCGCTGTCAATCCGTATGTGGCAGAACTCCGTGTTTAATACTGGTGAACACCAAGTACGCTTCGATGTCGCTCTCTCGGCTAATGTCGTGGATCAACGCCGTATTGTCCGTATTAACGGCACTTCTGGTACTGACGTCTAATTGACAATAGGGGAGGGGTTTAAAAGCCTCTCCCCGCTTTAGGAGAATAAAGTCTGATGACTACCAGTACTACTAATACTCATCTACACCCAAATGACGGGTGGGTGCAGGTTGCCGCGTCGGCAACAGCTGGCTTCCTACGGCTCAGCTATTTCCCACATCATATCCCCGTGTTCCTGGCCTTCGGCTCCAGCGCTCCTAACCTCTATGGGACTTCCGGTACGGGTACTGTTACCTTCAGTTCTGGTGTGCCAACCTCGGGTCAGACCGTTACTGTAGGTACGGAAACGTACACTTTCCAGGCGACTCGCAGTGGCCCTTTTACGGTGGCTATTGGTGCGACTAATCTTGTTACAGCCACTAATTTTACTGCTGCGATTAACTCTGATTCTATGCTTGTATCTGGGGTTGACGTTTCTGGTGTTGTGACTCTCACCAGTGTTCTTGCACGTTTGGCTGGTAATTATGCCATCGCCACTAATGGCTCTCACATCGCTGTGAGCGGCGCTGCCATGACGGGCGCGACGGATCCTAACTCGGGCTTCCGTATGGACCGTGGTCACGAATTCTTCGAATGCGATATGTCTATGGGCAACCTGTACGCTCGGATCGCCAATACGGCCAATGACAAGGTCGTCGTCTCTACTTGGGTGAGCCCTGTCCCGATTGGCAGCGCTAACATCTCTGGTAACGTCACGGTAGTCCAGCCGACGGGCTCGAACCTTCATGCGGTTATTGACAGCGGTACGAGCGTCATCGGGCATGTGATCGTCGACACGGCACCCACGACGGCTGTCACAGCGGCGTCACTTCCCCTGCCGACTGGCGCTGCAACTAGTGCTCTTCAGACGACTATCAATACGACTCTTGGTACCCCGATGCAAGCCACTGGGGGCACAGTGGGCGTGACCAACCTCCCGTCTACGGTCGATGTGAATGCAGGGACGGTCGGTGCGAACACTCCCCGTTTCAATCAAGCCGGATGTTCTACCGGGACTATTACGAGTGTAGCCAGTGCCAATGCTGACACTCTGATTCTCGCTTCTAATCTGGCTCGCTTCGGCGCGACTGTTTTCAATGATAGTACGTCCCAACTGAACCTTGGACTCGGAACGGGTACGACTAGCGCTACTAACTACTCAGTTCAAATCAACGCCGGGGGGTACTATGAGGTTCCCTACAAATTCAATGGTCAGATCCGAGGCTGGTGGGTCACCGCCAACGGTAATGCTCGCGTCACGGAGATCAGCTAATGCCTCTAAGTAATCCGGGTTCTAAGAGCCAATCTCAACTGTTTACTTCTAGTGGATCGTTTGTGGTCCCTTTTGGTGTCTCTAAAGTATTCGTGACAGGGTGCGCCGGTGGGGCCGGCGGCGGCGGCGGCAATTCCACGGGTGGGGCGGGTGGAGGTGGTGGCGCACCGTCCGAGCTTAATATGGCGGAAATGAATGTCACCCCTGGCGGGACACTCTCCATTACTATCGGGGCGGCGGGGGTGGGTGGAGCTATAGGCGCCAACGGGACGACGGGAGGTATCACCACAGTAACTGGTGGAAATAACGTAATACCTCAAATGAACGGGGGTCTCTATGGGTCTGCTGGCGGCGCGGTCAATGGTGGAAACGGTGGGGCGGGTGGGTCTGGTCCATCGGCGGCCGCGGGCGGAGTGGGCGGATCGGGTGCTGGCGCGCAGGGCGGCGGAGGCACCCAATTTGGACCCCTCGTGGGCGGCTGTGGTGGAGGCGCCGGGGCTGGAACGGGGTCGGGCGGTGGTGGTTTGGGTCGAGACTATAGCGGCGGGGTCTACTTCACACCCGGTGGTGCTAATATTGGTGGTGGCGGCGGTTCAGGATCGTCAAAAGGTCGGGCGGGCGCGGGCGGTGCAACCTCCGTCGCGGGTTCCAATGCTACTGGCTACGGTTCTGGTGGTGGTGGAGGCGGGCAAAACGCGGCCGGTGGTAACGGAACTGGCGGTATGGTCTTGATCGAATGGACGGCCTAAACAACAATGGCCTTAGCATCTTTCGTAGAGTTCTCAAGGTCCTTCGCACGACCCTTCACCCAGTACTTAGTCACAGTAGCTTTCGTAGTTGGGATGTTCGCGCATCTCAACTTCGAGGTTCTGAGTCTATCAGTCTCATTGCTGGCTTGGCACGGATACCTGCGAACCCAAGACAAGAAGAACGAGACTTCAACCCCACAGGAAACTTGATATGACGACGGTTGCTTCCATTATCTCAAGTGCTCTGCGGGAGACTAATCTAATTCCGCTAGGTGTTTCTCCGACGACAAACCAGATCAATGAGGCATTTGACCGACTGTCTTCGATTGTTGCCAGTGTTCGTGGTAATGAAATGGGAGACAACTTGAACCCTTTTCCTCTCGGTCAGGCCGATATCGTTAGTCCTAAGGGATATCCTTGGTGGAATAATTCTATTCCTGGTGACATGTTTATTCAGACTAACACCCGTGTTATGTGTAATCTTACAGCGAACGGTTTCATTAATTTACATCCAAAGCCTCATGATGGTGCTCGCATGGGAATCGTTGATGTGGTTGGCAATTTTAGTTCCCCTTCAGAACTTGAAACAACTGGTGGTATCCTTGTTGAGACAACCGATGGTCTTGTTCTAGAAACTACGGGTGACACGCCAACTCCGGTTACTCTTACCATTTATGGGAATGGTCGAACGATTGAAGGTGAACCTATGATGGTTTACAGTGCGATCGACAAAGCCCGTGAATGGATCTATCGTGAAGATCTAGGTGACTGGGTTGTGTCCAGTCCACTAGATTTGAATGGTATCATGCCATACCCACCTGAGTTTGATGATATGTTCATCATTATGTTGGCTCTACGTCTCAATCCACGTTATGGGCAGATTATGCACCCAGCATCAGTTGAGGCGCTAAAATCATTTAAAACTAAATTCTCTGCTCGGTACAGCCAATCAACCACCCAAGTTCCTGTCGAGAATGGTCTACTATACTTGACGCACTGGAATCGTTTCTGGGGATATGGTGCTTATGGACCAGCTTACGGTGACCCCAATACACAATTCAATTCAGGATTTCCATTCTAATGAAGAAACTACTGACTACTATTGTTGCTGGTCTCATGACTCTAGGGATGGAGTCTCCGACGTTTTCGCAGTCAACCACCACTTCTCGTCTCCCTGAGAATACGGCTCCGACAGCTGCGGATAATCTGTACGTTGAACACGGTGGTGGTCATCTCGGCACCGGATGCCCTGGCACCACTACTACATCGCCCCCCTGCACCAGTATGAGAATGACTTTAGGCGATATTGGTGCTTTCCTCCTCATGAACAGTTACATTAGTCTCGCACAATTCTATCCAAGCGGTACAGTCCCCTGTAGTAGTACCGCAAACGATGATGCAGCTTGGGCCGGAGCGTACGCGTACATGGTCGCTAAAGGTGGTGCATACATCTTCGTACCCCCTGGCCTGTGCTATCACACAGCTACCGGCCTATTGATAGCTAATAAGTCTGGTTACGTAGGTATCCCGGGTTCAGTGATGATCACACAGACGCGGGGATCCTCTTCGAGTGCCACCACGGCAATGATCACGTTGGACAACGCCTTTGACACCAACTGGTTGATCAGCGGGCTGGTCCTCAACGGCAACTGGACCTACGGCCGTTCGCCTTACAGCAGCAATCCGGAGAGTGACCCGTGGCTTGACAGCGAGCATGGCATCGTCATCAACAACGCCTTCGCCGGGGTCAATGATGCCCAGTACATGGCCAACAACCCCACCGGCACCAACCTGCCCACCGGCCGCATCCTCAACACCAGGGTGGCCAACTTCGGAGGGCATTGCTATTCGCTGACGGGCGAAGGCAGCAACATCTACGACGGCTTGGTGGCCTATGGTTGTGGCGGTAACGACGGCTACATCAACACATACGACAACCACATCAACCACGTGGACTTCGGACCCTCCGGCCGCAGCGGCATGCTGTTCACCGGCTCGGGTTCGGAGAACGAGGTCAGTGGCAAGGTCTGGGGTAGTGGATTCCGCAAGATAGCGAATGACGGTTCCGGCCTGACCCTCCGGCAGTACGCGGGCTCGAACACGTGGAACGGCATCATCCAGGACACGCAGTGCGACGCCATCTATGACTCCGGCGGCCAGAACATGTTTCGGGGTTCCGTGGGCTGGAGCTATCAAACGAATTCCGCGCTGTGCAGCAACCTGGCCATCTACAAGGCGGGTGCCGGCGCTAGCGCCCCGGTGGTAGACATAACCGCCTCTAGCAACTCCACTACTTGGCCCAATGTCACCTATTTAGTGAATGATTCAGCCAACAGCCTGACGAAAGGCCAGCTTCGCTTCGGAGAGGTTGGCTTCGCCAGCGATAGCACCTCAATTTGGAACACTGCTTGGTTCGGTGGTACGCTTGACTTCACCAACCTGATCACGGTGAACGGCGTCCAGCGCGGGTGGCGCGGGCTGATAGCGGGGCCGAACTACAACAACACCGGCACTCTGCTCTCCTGGACGGTGGGCGACACTTCTCAGGGCGGCCCCATCGGGCTGAGCATCTACGCCAGCAGTAACTACGCCGAGATCACGGCGGGCACGGGGGGGCTGTGCTTCCGCAGCAGCACCTTTTCTCAGCCATGTGCCATCACCATCAGTTCAACGGGCGCGGCCACCTACAACATTGGTGGCTCAGATGTCGCCCTCGGCACGGCGGCGGCAGCCAGCACGGGAACTTCCGGCGCGACGGTTCCGCTGTTGAATGGCGTCAACATCTGGTCTTCAACTCAGTCGTTCAGCGCTGCTATAAAATCACCAGCTGAGATTGCTACAGGGTCTGCACCGACTGCATCTGGAACTTGTAGTATCTCTAATCTCTACGGTGGTAACACGGCAGGTGCATTCATAACTACTACCTGTACTGGTACGACGATTACGTTCACTTTCGCATCTACAGCTAATAACGGTTGGGTTTGTACTGCACAAAATCTAACCAACCCAACACGTACTGTTACACTACAAACCTACTCTACCACTACGGTGAGTTTCACTGCTAATACCACCAGTGGTGATATCATCGCATATTCGTGTAAAGGTTTCTGATGACTTCAGTCCCTCTTGGTCAGAGTGCCTATAAAAGAGAATATTCTGGTGCGCCAGAAGTGCAACTTCTCAACAGGTGGTTGGAACTTAACCCAGCTAATCCGCGTGAAGGCTCATCTATTCTTGCTCGACCGGGCACTACAGAACTGCTAACGTTTGATCCAGGTGGGTTTGCGGGTCTAGGTTCTATGCGTGGTTGTTATGCACCTAGCGGGCTGTTCAACAACTCACTGTTTGTTGTCTGTGGTGCTAACCTGTACAGAGTTAACCAAGACAAATCTAAGATACAAATAACTGGAACTATCCATGGATCAGGGACTCCAGAAGTAGGTTGGCAAAAAGGTCCAGGGTATGAACAACTCTGGATCGCTGACGGGACGACTTTGCAGTACTACTCAGGGACATCCAAAGCTACTGGTACAGTATCAGTTACGGGTGGATCTGTGGTTAATGGTGTTGATATTGTAGCGATTGGTGGGGTATATTATACTTGGGGAACTACCTTCTCAAGCTTAGATGCAGGTACATCTAGCTACCCTTACGTAGTTAATCCCACTTCTGTAGCATCTGTCTATGACCCAATAAACCAATTGATCCTCGCGATCTTGGCTAGTGGAACAGCGGGTACGGATTATTCTTCAACGATCACTCAACATCATCCTTCTGTGTCTGCAGCAAGTGCTCCGCCTTCATCTGTGACTAGTTTGACTGTAAGGGCTGGTGGCTCCTATACGTCCACCCCAACTGTCACTATTTCCGGTGGTGGTGGGACTGGTGCTGCCGCGAATGCTGTGATGTCTGGTGCTCCGGTTGTTTCTATTACAGTTGACACCCATGGGGGTTACATGGGTACGGGTTATATTGCAGCTACCTTAGTCGGAGGTGGTGGTACTGGGGCAACATGTCGAGGTATCGTTTATAATGGCTCACTTGTTAGCTTTGTAGTTGACAACGGGGGTCATGGGTACACTTCTGCCCCCTTAGTTGTTGTTGATACATCAGATGGTGGGGGTGGGACCGGAACAGCTGTAATTGGTACTAGTTCCTCGGTTGCCTCATTCACGGTGACCGATGTCGGTTACGGTTACATATCAACCCCTACAGTAGATATCACTGGTGGTGGTGGCCCCGGTGGTGCGACTGCAACCGCTAACGTGAGCTCTTCTGGGCCTCCGTCTACTGCTAACCTTACAGCTCTTATTGCTGGTCCTTCCGGTAATTTCATCCCACTTGTCATAACGGGCGGTACATCTCTGATCATATCGGGAGCTACACTATCTGGTAGTACAGATGCACTTACTATCTGTCCAATCCCTGGTGGTTTGACTCCGACTACAATCACTCAAGTCAGCTCTTATCTTCTTGTGTCTGTAACCAATAGCCAACAGTTCTATTGGGTCAACCCTGGTGATACGTTTATTAATGCTCTTAACTTTGCCTCCAAAGAAAGTTCTCCAGATAGTATCGTCTGTATGAGAACGGTTGGAGATCAGGTTCTTATCATGGGTGAGAAATCTACGGAGAACTGGTATGCCACTGGTAACTCTCAATCACCTTTTGCACCAATTGAAGGACGTGTTTATGCACGGGGTGCCTTGGCGGGTACGCCGGTTGTGGTGGACAACGGTGTTGTACTGGTTAGTGATGATGGTCGTGTGTACAATATTGGCTACGCCTTCGGTGATAATACTGACGCTCAGTACGGGGTGAACAGAATCTCTAACAATGGTATAGAAGAGCGTATCCGTCTTTATCGTGCAACACAAGGTTCTGTGTAATGGCTGCTATTTATATGGACGGCTTTGATACATACGGTACGGGTTTGACAGGAAACGCTAATCTCCTAAAGAGTCAGTGGACTACAATCTCATCTGATGGTTCAGCTGGTGTCCTAAGAACTCCTGCGTGGGGTGCCAGAACGGGTACATATGCCATGACCTGTGTAGTTGCCCCTAGTCAGAGTAATGTTCTACAATTGAGAACTAGTCTAAGCACAGTGCTTATGTCTTTAGGTTTTGCCATCACAGCTCTACCTACTAGTTCACTTCAATCTAATATCTGCTCCTTTGGGTCTTCTACTGGGGGCGTTGTTGCACAACTCTGGTGTCAACCGGACGGTACAATAGCCTTGACTGATAGTACTAATACTGTGATTGCCTCAAGCGCCTCTGGTGTAATTTCTCAAGCGGCTACGTGGTACTTCCTAGAGATGTCTTATAGTCAGTCCGCTGGTACATTCACTCTGAGGGTAAATGACAACTTAGGCACAGGTACCCCTCTTATACAAGCTGTGAGTCTCAGCTTAGGTAGTACCGCCGTTAATCAGATCGGATTTGTTGGGTCTGCTCGTACATACTATGACTGGGTAGATGATATATTTATCCGTAGTTCTACTGGGACGTATAATGCTGGGTGGCTTGGTGCAAGAAGTATTGGTACCTTGGCTACTGTTGCAACGTACACAGCAGGTTCAAATATCGTACTAGGTACACCCTTAGCTACGACAACCCTAACTAGTGCGATCCAAGTCGGCTACGTGAGCCCTTCCGGTAGCTATACTGGTATTGGTAGTACATTTACGACAACTAACTCTAATACAGCAATAGTGACTAATACAGTTCCGTCCGCTGTCAACAATTACTTCAACGATATCTATGACGCTGATCCGAATACAAGTTCTGTGCTTTCGCCCTTTGCCATAGCTAATGGGACTGTCAGTATCAATCCTACAGGTGGTGCCGACACAAACATAACTCAGGTCACAGTCTTGATCGCCTATGGTACGGGTATTATCAGTAGTTCTGCATTACCTGCTTGGACGTTTGTTCTTGATGGTCATCGTTTTTATGTCTTATCCTTGGGAGCGCAGGGTGACTGGGCTTATGATTTTACGACAAAAGAATGGTGTCACCTACAGTCTCAGGGTTTCCCCGGTATGAGTTTTACTCACGGGGTTATGTGGGGGTCAGACATAATCGGCGGAGATATCTTTTATCCGTACTTGTATTCACTTGACCCCACACAACCTCTTGATGAAGGTTGGAGAGAAGTTCAACATGTAGTTAGCGGTGGTATTCCCACACGTGGTAGGTCAGCTATCGGGGTGGCTAACTTCACGCTGACCGCCTCAGTTGGTCTTGACTCAGCAATCAAGCAACCCCTGAGTCTCGCCTTTAGTGATGACAATGGGGTAACGTGGTCGCCCGAGTTCGGAGAATGTTTGACGGATGTGAGTACCCAAAGTCTAATCTGGAACTCTCTTGGGTCTTTCGCTGCTCCGGGGCGGGTATTTCGTATCACTGACTACTCTGGTCCGATCCGTA
>Ga0316230_1000589_pt1 | contig 48525 bp, 50 predicted proteins | sample TBH18025metaG_FD_206004 | JGI IMG/M metagenome (GOLD analysis project Ga0316230, IMG submission 206004) | Freshwater microbial communities from Trout Bog Lake, Wisconsin, USA - TBH18025 | ecosystem: Environmental > Aquatic > Freshwater > Lake > Hypolimnion/Profundal zone | place: USA: Wisconsin... | reverse complement strand
GCCAGAACTTCCTGCCTTCCGCATCGGGCACAGGTCCGAGTGATTTTGTAGGGGTTAGACGCATCGCAGGACCACGGCTCCCAGAAGAAACAGAGGATGGCTTTCCACATCGGGCACCTCCTGGACATCAGAGGATTGCAGCTGTGATCTGGGCTTCGAAGATTTCAGCCTGCGCGGTGAGGCGCTTTGCCTCAGCCTGCTCCCGCAGTTCGATCATGCGGAAGATAGATGGCGCGTGCTCCAGAACGGCATCGCTGAACTTCTTGCGGACCAACGGAGCGACCCAATCCGAGATCTTGCACTCCAGGCTGACCTTGGTTTCTGGTTCGGCCAACTCGCCTCGGAACTTGGCGGCATGTTGGGCTCTTTCTGTGGCTAGTGTGGCTTCGCGCCTTGCCCCGGCAGCCAGGCTTTCCAGGTTATTTAATTCTTTCAGGTCCATGGCGTGTTCCTTTCGAGGGTCGTGCAGATGGACAGGACCGCCACGAGGCCGCCCTGGGCTTGGGTTGATGGTTCCGGCATCTGACCTTCTGCCGAACCTTACTGGGGTTTCGGCAGTCCCTTGTAGGGTCGGGCGACGCCGGAGAGTTCGTGGGTGACCTGGGGGGCCTTGGGCTCCTCGGGTTCCATGGCGATCCCCACGAGGCGGGCGACCTCCTGGCCGTCCTTCTCGATGATGATCGTGTCGTCGGGGACCGTCTCGTCCACGACCGTGGTCATCTTGCCGGCTGCGTCCGCTTCCCGCAGATGGACGGCCAGGTGGATGCCCATCTGCTTGGCGGCCTCGCGGCCCTGGGCGATGGCCGTGTCCCACTTGTCGAGGATCCGGGCGGTTTCGGTGGCATCGTCCTCGTCGCTGAAGGAGGCGACGCACTTCTGGCACTTGTCGTTCTCGTGCTGGCACATGCTCCAGCCGGACCCGTCCTCGAATTCGGGGCCCGTGACCATCCAGCGGCCGAAGATGCGGGGGGCAGGGAGGTTCCCCGTGGGGTGCTTCAGGTAGTTGCTCATCGGGCGAATTCTCCAAATCGGTTCTTGTGGTAGGGGCGGACGGTGCGCTTGGCCACGGGCTTGCCCTGCTCGGGGCGACTGGATTCGGCCGGGACCTTGAGGGTGTCCTGGCACGGCTTGCAGAGGAATGACCCCCACTCGGGTTCAGCCTTCTCACACTTGATGCAGGTGTCGGGCTTGATCACGCTTCCTCCCGGGGGGGGCGTTCGTTGGCGATCTCCACCTGGTCCCGGGTGAAGGTGGGCTCTCTGGCCTTGTTCTTGGCCTTGGATTTCTGGCCCTTGCGGACCTGGAACCCGGCGTCTAGCCAGTCCTGGTAGGTGAGTGCCTTCATGGCTTGGCCTCCCAGAAGGGGCAGTGCCTGACGGGGAAGGACGCGTCGACCTTCTCTGGGCCGCGGTCATGGGCCTCCGTGCAGGCGTGGCCATGGTCCTCCTCGACGGCCCACTTGCGACAGGTGGCGCAGGCGGCGTTGAGGGGGTTCATGTAGCAGGCCCGCTCGTGCTTGAAGCAGGACTGGCTGGTGGCGTAGGTCCGGCGGACCCGGCGGGCTGCGTCGCAGTGGCTGCAGCGGAAGCCTCGGACCTCGATCACAGGGCCTCCTCGAGCAGTCGGACGCACTGGCCGGCGGCCTGGATGACCTCCTCGCGGGCGTGGGCCAGCAGGTCGGTGCCGTCCGGGGCGATGTTGGTCCCGTTGTGCTTCAGCTTCAGGAGGGCCTGCATGGCCTCCCCGGCTTCCTGGACGAATCCGTCGATCCGGTCGTGGAAGTTGGTCACGGGGTATTTCGCCCGGGCCCGGGCGACCTCCTGGGCGACGAGGTAGACTGCCGGGGTGTCGGTGGACAGTCCTCCCTCGAGGGTGAAGATCCGCTGCCGGAGTTCCTCAACCTGCTTGATCAGGCGCTGACATTCGGTGAAGGCGCCAGCGATGATGCCCTGCTCGGCCTCATGGGCAGCTGCTTTGGCCAGGGCCTCGGCTGTGACCTCGAAGCGCATCCGGGCTCCGGCGTCGAAGGCGATGGGGTGCGAGACCTCGATAGTGAACAGGATCGGGGCCGGGGTCACCACGGGGATACCCAGGGCTTCGCGGAGGTTTCCCTCGTTCCAGATGGTCTTATGGGCTATGCCGCTGGCCCCGCGGGCGAACCCGGTGGCGTATTCGGGCTCCATGGCCAGGATCTGTTGGAGGAATGCTTCTCGTGCGCGGTGGCTGGCGGTGACGCTCATGCGGTCCTCGTTAGGTTGGCGACGGCCCGGGCCTTGGCGTCAGCGACCAGGCGGTCGAGGAGGCGTTTGACGAGGGCCTTGCGGCGTTTGGGGGTGAGTTTCTTGGGGGCCATGGGCTCAGAACTCGATCCGGGTGTGGCGGACCTTGCCCTGTTCGACGGCCAGGAGGATCTTCTTCAGGAGGGCGTCCACCTGGATCCCCTCGGGGTAGGTGGGCACCTGGGCCTTCAGATCCTCCAGGGCCTCGTTCATCACGCGCTTGCGGTTGGCCTGGTCCTGTTCCCGGGCCTCGGCTGCGCGGCGGTCTGTGGCCTGCTGCTCCTCCTGGCGCCGGCGCTCCTCCGCGGCTGCCTCACGGCGGGCGATGGCCTCGCGCTCGGCTGCTTCGGAGCGTTCCCGATCCAGGCGGGCCTCTGCGTCCTTCTGGGCCTGTTCGGCGCGGTTCCTGTCCGCGATGGCATCCTGTTCCCGGCGGTAGGCGGCGTCCTTCTCTGCCTGGGCCCGGGCCTCGGCATCCTTGGTGGCCTGCTCCGCGGCCTTGCGGGCGATCTCCGCGGCCTCGTCGGCCTTCCGGCGGGCCTCAGCCTCCTCGCGGAGCCTGGCCAGTTCGGCCTGCTCGGCTTCATGGGCCTGGCGCTTGGCCAGCATTTCCCGGAGGGTGGCCAGGGTTTCGGTCTTGGCCTCGGTGAATCCGGGGAAGTCCTCTGTTTCGGTCCCCAGGCTATCGATGGTGGACTGGATGGTGTCGGCGGTGGCCGTCGCGCAGGCAGTGGGGATGCACCTGATGCCGGCGATCACCTTCTGCTGGCGCTCCTGCTCCGCCTCGAGGTCGGTGAGGGGCTGGCGGACCTTGTCCCGCAGGATGTCCAGGCGGTCGCGCAGGGTCTTGCGGCCGGCGTCGATCAGCTTGGGAAGTTCCTTGTAGTCGGCCACCAGATCCTTGCCCATGCCGTCGAGGTAGGTCTTGGTCTGGGCGACCCGGTAGGCTTGACTGGCGATCTTCTTCCGACCCTTGTCGGTGGTGAGGTCCGGTTCGAACGCCGTGGCGGCTTCTTCGATCTTGGCCAGCAGGGCCTCGATGAAGGTCTGGTCGGTGAAGATGGTCGCCGGGTTGGGGCGCTTGACGAGGACCAGTTCGCTGGGACCGCCCTCCGGGGGGACGATGATCTCCTCGGCTGGCGCGGTGATGGTTTCGGACATGCTGTGCTCCTGTATGGGCCCTTTCGGTGGGCGGGGGTTAAGCTGCGGTGGTCCAGACAATGGCCTTGCGTCCACTTCGTGTGGCGCGTGTTTCTCCGGCGTCTTGTATCCGGCCCTTAAGCGCGAGGCCGCGGATGCGTGCGCTGGCCGTCTGATGGGAGAGTCCCGTCATCGTTTCCACTTCGTCGCAGGTTGCTCCTCGCCTGGCACGGATGGCGTCGAGCACTTTCTGCTCGAGTTCGGCTAGGTGTGGCCGGACTGTTTCTGCTGCATCCCTGGATGTGGTTGGATTCGAGTATGGGATATGCGCGAAGAGGGGCAGTCCGTCGAATTCAGTGGCCATAGGGCGCCTCCCAGGGCTCTATCTCCCAGCCTTCCTCACGCATGAGGTGGAGTTCCCGTGCGAGGCAGAGCGCGGAGGCGTTCTCCTCGAATACGGGGTCCTCGGCGATGGGGCGGCCCCGCTCGACCACCTGGAACACCACGCGCAGGTGGTCATCGGGCATGGGCTCCATGCTTGGGTGGTATGCGACGATCCGCAGGTGGACGCTGTTCTTCCTGGCGCGGTAGGAGAGGGCGTTCATCGCTGGAGGCTGGCTTGCTTGGAGGCCATGATGGTGGCCCGCAGTTGATCCATCTCCGCCTGCATGGCCTTGCGCTTCTGGGCGCCCTGGTTCCACTGGTGGACGGCCTCGCGCCACTCAGCAGCGGTGCGGGCTTCGTTCTCGCGCAGGTGCTCCTGCTCTACCCTGTCGCCCCACTCGCCGTAGAGGAAGGCGGCGCCCACCAGCAGGAACACGCCGACCACGGCTGCTTTGCTGAGGATGACCACCGTTCGGATGGCCCAGGGGGAGTGCTCCTTGTATCCCATGCGTGTCTCCTTGTGCGGGTTTTCGGGCCGCACGAGACATCTTCGGGTCTGTATTGGGATTGTCCAGGGTTAAAATTGAGATTGATTATTTTCTTTTTCTATCCCATATTCGTCCCTGCGCCCTTGAGGGGGCCCACCCTTGCGGGGTAGCTCAGTCCGGTAGAGCGTCGGTTTCATACGCCGAAAGTCGCCAGTTCGAATCTGGCCCCCGCTTCCATTCTTTGACTTCGCAGGGCCACATCGTTTTGCTGGCGCGGAACATGGCCTGGGCGCACTCCTGGGTGCCCTGCGATCTTTATTCTCCTCGTCCCTGCTCCCTCAAGAGCCCGAGGATGTCAGCGCCGTGGGATAGGCGATCTGGCCCTGGTCCAGCAGCGTAATCGGCAGACGCGTCCGCACAGTCCGGAATCTGGAAGCACCGCGGAACTAGGCCCCTTCGGGGGCCTTTTTATTTGCCTCTGGACTGGGTCTGCTTTGTGTTAATGTGTCGAATTGTTGACATGCACAACGAACGGCCTACCCTGGTAGCAGGAGGCTTTATATGTTCATGCCAGTCTGCGTTTTCTCCCTCGGTTCCTTCCTCGAGGCCCAGGCGTTCCAGTTCGCGCCTGCGGCTGAGGGTGCCCCCCCTGACATTCCTGCGGAGCCAGGGGGGCGACTTAGCCTCCCCTGGGCCGCGTGAGGCTCAGACCCAGTCTGGTTTCATCCCTTCCGGGATCGTGACCTTGTAGGCGTGGCACAGGGCCTTCAGGCGTGCCCCTGGTTCGCCCGTGAGCCATCGGCCTGCGACAGCTGCGGTGCGGATCGTCTTGCGGTCCACATGCAGGGCCTCCGCCAGCTTGGCGACGCCCCCCGTGTGCTTGGCGAGGTCGGAGTATGGTCCGGCTGGCAGGACGGTGTTCATCGGGCGGGTCCGTATCCGACGATGCGGGTTCCCCCGCCGATGGCCGGCACCTGCCAGCGGAGCATCTTGCACGGCATCCATCGGTCGTCCTTCTTCGGCAAGGTGGGCCACCAGAGGGTGACCAGCGTGTAGATGATGGGCCCGGCATCGACAGGCATCTCTGGCACGGCGTAGGTGGGGGCCCGTTGGAAAACCATCTCCACGGTTCCTTCGCGCATGGCGTGCTGCACGGCGTCGTAGATGGCCTGCGGGCAGGCGTAGGTGGTCTGGCTGAGGGTGGCGATGTCCATCATCCCCTCCCTTCGGCCGCGGCGACGGCGTTCCGAATCTGGAGCAGGATGGCCTTCCCGTTGATGGTTTCCTCGATGGTGTAGTCGTCCAGCACGATCCTCTCGATGGTCTGGAGGGCCTTGAGCATGTCCGGCGCGGCCTCGATGATGTGCTCGTTCTCGGTGCCGTCGGTCCAGACGGGGACGACGGCGACCGTCTCCCTGTTCTCGTTCATGATCCTGGTCTGGTGCAGGAAGGCTTCCGGCAGGGCGATCCAGGGGCCTGGGGCGTGGGTGCTCATTGGACCCCCTGCATGCGCTCGGCATAGCCATCGTCGTTCTTGGGTGTGAGGGCGAGGGCGGTGCGAACCCCCTGGATGGTGCGGATGGTCTTGGGGGAGGGCCCTTTGGGGGCGGGGACCTGGAAGGCCCAGTCGAAGGCGTCGAGGCCCTTGAGGTAGATGATCACCGGGCGGTCGCTGCCCCGCCGGCGGATCTCCACCTTGTAGGGCTCCTCCCACTTGATGCTCATGTTGGCCTTGGCGGCGTCGGAGATCAGTTTCTCGACGGGGCTCACTTCGCACCCCCGTCCACTCGCTCGATGTTCTCAGGCTTGAGGTCGCGGATGGGGCCGAAGTCCTTGCCGTCGCGCTGCATGAGGAAGTCGGTGGAGTTGCGCTCCATCCGGTCCCAGCGGCAGGTGCTGGTGCCGGCAGCGAAGCGCTCGTTCTGCTCCTGCTTCTGGGCCAGGGTGACGACCGTGCGGGTCCGGTAGACCTTGCCGGACTTGATGACCCGCACCAGGTCACCGGCGACTAGGGCGTTGAACTCGGTGTTGTTCATGTGGGCTCCTGTGGGCGCTTTTCGGGGCGCACAGTCAGAATGGGGCGTCGCGCACCATTGTCCATCCCTAATACTCCGAATCGTTGAAGTTTTTTTCGACCTACCTCAACTTTTGTCCTCGGATGGCATTTTGACCCCCGCGGTGGCGTCCTGGACCCTCGCCAGGGCCGCGGCCTGGTGCGTCCAGTTGTCCAGATCCTCGTCCTGGAGGCCCTTGGTGGCCTTCTCCATGCCCTTGCGGAAATGCTCGTGGCCTTCGTGGAGGGTCCGGGCGAGTTCCGCCTGACCACCCTGGATGTCCGCCTCGATACCGGCCAGCAGGTGGCGGGCCTCCTCCATGGGGTCGAGGGTGGCCTGGGCCTCCTCCTGGCCCTCCTGGGGCTGCTGGGGGTCCTTGGCGGCTGGCTGGGGGGTCTGGGTGCTCATGCCACTCTCTCCTGGTTCCTGCGGGCCCGGATCTCGCGGAGGTCGCCGGCGAGGCCGGTGTCGTCCAGGAAGCCCTCGGGGCTCTGGAACACGGCCCCCAGGGTATCCTTCCGCTTCACGCGCTCGGTGTTCTGCTTCTCCCAGCTGTGGTTCGCCAGCAGGTGCCGGATCTCCACGTTGTCGGTCTGGCCGATCCGGTTGATCCGGGCCTGCCTCTGGTTCATCAGCATGGCCGTGTTCGCCTGGTCATAGTTCACCAGGATCTTGCCTTCCTGCAGGTTGGCCCCGACGGCGCCGGCGTCGCTCATCACGATCACATCGTTCTCGCCCCGCTGGTAGGCCGACACCTTCTCGCCCTTGTTCTTGCTGGAGTCCTTGCCGGTGAGGCTGGCCACCTTCAGGCCCGCGGCCTCGAGGTTCTTGTGCAGGGAGGCCACGGCGCCCAGGTTCCGGGCAAAGATGACCATGGGCTTGCCCTCGGCCTTCGCGTCCTTGGCCTGCTTCACGGCTGCGATCATCTTCCCGCCGGCGGGGTCCAGGTTGATGATCCGGTTCATGGCCGACTCGCGGAAGGTGCCCACGCTGCGGGCCACCATCTTGGCGATGGCCTCATGGTCGCCCTCGGGATGGCCTTCGAAGGCTTCCGGGGCCAGTTCCTTGGCCCACTTCAGGCGTTCCTCGCCCTCGGCGCCCGTCCGGAGCTTGCCCACGGCCATGTCGACCTTGGCCACGGCCTCGTGCTGGTGGGGCTCGAGTTCGATCCCGTCATCCACCCGGTGGGCCTCTTTGGGGAGGGTGACGCGGCCGTTGGTCCAGTAGCGGGTCAGCTGCTGGGCCAGGCTGCGCTTGCACAGTTCGGCGTCCCCGCCAAACCGGCGCATGAACTCGTCCTTGCCCTCGTCGGGGTAGTTGTGGGGGTCCAGGTGGTTCAGGTCGCTGTAAATCTCGGAGACGTCGTTCTTCATGGGGTCGGCCGTGGCCATGACCATGTGGGAGACGTTCCGGCTGTGGGCGTCCATGATGCGGGAGAAGGTGCTGTCCTCCTTCCCGAGTCGGTCCAGGGCCCCGTGGGCCTCGTCCACCATGAGGGCCTGGAAGTCGATGCCGGCCTTGGCGAATGCTTCCTTCACGGTGTTGGCCAGTTTGTCCTTGGGCACGCTCATGGCCCAGTCGTGGGTCCGCTCGGGGTCCATGCCCAGGTGGTCGCCCAGGATGTGCAGGGTGTCATCCCGCAGGCTCTGGTGGGTGACGACCACGGCGTGCTTGTCGGGGTCCTGGTAGGCCCGGAGGCGCTCCTCATAGCTCTCGCCCGGCTGGGCGTGGACATGGAAGCCACTGTTGGGGTCGATGAACCGGATGGCTTCTGCCCCGAACTGCTTCTGCACGATGCTGGGCACCGCCAGGATGGACTTCTTGACCTTCCCGCTGTGGTGGAGTTCCGTGAGGCTCCCCAGCATGATCGGCGTCTTGCCGGATCCGGCGCCGAGGAAGAGCCCCTGGCGCTGCAGGTGGATGATGGCTCGGATGGCCCGCTGCTGGACCTTCTTGTCGCCGTCCATCGCCACCTTCTCGTGGACGTTCATCCCCCGCCGAATTCCTTCGAAGGCAACGGCCAGGCCCGGGATGTGGGCTCGGATCTGGGCCTCGAGGGTGGGGCCGAGGGTGGGGCGCAGGCCGGGCTCCTCCTCCTTCTCGAATAGGGGTGCCTGGCCCTGGAGGGCTGCCTGGCGCTTCTTCCGGGCCTCCTCCATCATGTCGGCCACGGCGCCTTCCTGGAGACGGCCGCGGGAGTCGCGCTTCCGGAGGCCCGTGGCGAGGCTGGCCTGGTTCTTCCGCATGGCCGCCAACTTGTCGGGGTCCATGGTGGCGCCGATGAACCGCTCCCGGTGCGCGAGGTCTGTCTGGCCCAGCTTCAGGCCCTTGCCGGTGAGGCGCTCGTGCTGGGCCTTGAACCGCTGGGCAAAGGCTCCCTTCATGCTGTCCTGGACCGCGGCCTGGGCCTGCTTCAGCCCTCCCATGGCCTGGACATACTGCGCCCATGGGCTGTCCTCGACCTGGGGGGCCGCGGCCGACGCCTGGACCTTCTGCCCACTGGGGGCGATGTAGGTGCTGGTGTTGGCCTCGAGGTCGCCGTCCTGGCCGTTCTCCGCGGCCTCCTTGGCGCCGTCATAGCGGGCCTTCCAGTCGACCCAGACGGGGGAGTGGGTCTGCTCCCCGAACATATCCACTTCCCATTCCTCCGGCTGGGGGCCGGCGATCTCCATGGCGCGGGTGTGGACCTTCTCGTCTTTGGTCTGGGCTGCGGCCTTCGGCTTGGGTTCCTCGCCGGCCTTGTCGGGGGGGCCGTCCACCTGGGATTCAGCCTTGGCGCGATGGGCCTCGGGGTCCACGCCCTTGATTTCCCGGTAGAAGTAGTCGCGGATGTGGCTTTGGTGCTCGGGTGTGAGTTCCCCGGGAGGGGTAAATGCGGCGACCGTCCGGGGGTCCTCCGCCAGCGATCGGTGGACCGCCTCGGCGAAGTCTGGGTGGTCGGCATCCACGCGCTGGCGGGACAGTGCCGCGTCGCCGGCCACGCCCTGCTTGGTCAGGTAGGCGTCCAGCATCTTGTCGAAGTGGGGGGCCAGTTCCTCCATCGTGCGGAGGCGCATCTTGGGATATTCGGTGCCGTCCTCGGCCTTCTGGACGACCGGCTTCCCGTCCTTGTCCTTCACCTGCTCCTGGAGGGGAAACACCTGCTGCAGGGTGTCGACGTAGTCCTTCATCGCTCCCTCGTGGACGCTGTCCGCCATGAAGGTTCCCGACATGACGTCGTTCAGGATGTCCGAGGGGCGCTCCCCATCGGCGATCCGGGCCCCAACATGGTCCGCCAGGGCGTCGTGGACCTCCGTGGGGCTCATGCCGTCGGTCACCTGGAGGCGCTTGCGGAACTGGGGGGCCTCCTGGATGGGGTGGTCGTATCGGCTGTCGGTGCGATCGGCGAAGCCTTTGGGGAGGTATCCGGGCGTGTCAAGCTGGCCGCCCTTGATGGCCAGGGCCAGGTCCCGCTCGTGGGTGGCCGCCATGTCCACCGGCTGCACCAGGCGGTCCTGGCCCTGCGGGTTCATGTGGATCACGGCCTCGCCGCTCTCGTGGTCGATCTTGTAGTCGCCCTCCTTCATGCCCATGGAGGCCGCGGTCTGGACCGCCTTCTCCGGGGTCATCTTCCCCAGGGGGAGGGTCATCATGTCCTGGTCCTTGCCCCGCTGCAGATCGGCGATCAGGGCTGCCCGGGCCTCGAGGCGGCCCAGTGCTCCTCCCAGGGTCCGTCGGGCTTCCTTCAAGGTGGCCAGGCGGTTCTTCTGCATCTCCACGGCCATGGTCAGGTCGCGGGGGTTCTCCGCCAGGTCCGCCCGGAGGCGGTTGGCTTCGGCCTTCAGTGCCTGGGCCTCGTCCACGACGCCGGGCAGGGCCTCTTGTTCTTTCAGGTGGTGGTGCTCCAGGGCTTCGAGGATGGACGCCTGGTCCTCCGGGCTGAACTCCCTCCGGATGCCCCGGCCCACTAGCTGGGCGGCACCCTCCGGGCCCAGGGCCTCCACGACGTCGCGCTCGATCATCCCCTGGCCCACGGCCGCCAGGGCGATCTCGTGCAGGGCGTCGAAGGCAGCGGCCCCGCGGGTGGCGTGCAAGCCCTCCATGGCCTTGGGGTCGAAGCGGTCCAGGGGCTCTCCCTCGGGATAGGCTTCCCCGACTTCCCGCAGGAAGCCCACGACGTTGTTGGTGAGCATCTGCTGATAGACGTCCTGCTCGAGCGCGGCGGTGTCGCCCTCCCCGACGGCCATCTGGAACCCCTCGGCGAACACCCGCTCCTTGGCCTCCGGGGTGGCGGCCTTATAGACGGCCCGCAGTTCCTTCCGGGCCTGCAGGAGCGCTGCCAGGTTCTCGTTCTTCTTGATGACCTCCTTCACGGCCTCCCGGGTGGCCGCGGCCTTGTGGGCTTGGATTTCCTTCCCGGCCTTGTGGGCCTCGATGTTGGCTGCCTTCTTCGTCTCGTGGTCGTCCTTTCCTACGGCGCCCTCCATGCCTGGCAGGGCCGTTTTCTCCCCATCCTTGGCCTGTTCGGGCTCCGCGGGGCTGGGCTTCCCCTCCCCGGCGTTCCGGCGCTCCTTGATGTCTGCGATCTGCTCCGCCAGCTTGTCCGCCGTCAGGCCGCACATTTCCGCCCGCTTGGCCAGGGCCCGCTGGTAGCCAGGGCCCTTGGGATCCGCCTCGGAGACCAGATCATCGATGTCCAGCCCGTGGGGCGCGAAGCCCCCGATGGTGGGGATGCCGGCCTGGACCCGGGCCTCGACGTCGAGGACCAGCTTCTTCTGGGCCTCGCGCACGGCCATGTGGGCTGCCTTCAGGCGCTCCCGGTGGTGTTCGGCCTGGGCCTTGGGGTCATCGGGCGTGGGCTCCCCGTCATCGCCCAGCAGGCTGCCCTGCTCGGGGCCCAGCACCTTGTCTGCGAAGGCAGTCTCCGCCTTCTTCCGGACCTCTTTGTTCTTCGATTTGGTTTCTTTCTCGAGCGCGTTGTCCGCGTGGCGCTCCTCGGGGGTCATGTCCTGCTGGCGCTTCTTCTTCTCGAGGCTCTGCTGCTGGCGGCGCTCCTTGGCCTCCTTCTGGTATTCCTCGGGGCTCTTGAGTCCGTGCAGTCGGAGGCCGTTGAGGCTCCCACCGGCGCCACCGACCACCCGCCAGGTGCCCTTGTGGCCCTGGGCCGGCATGACCTTGATGGCCTGGCCCTCGCCTCCGCCGTGGTGGACGGTGATCCAGCGGCACCCGTCGGCATCGGGCTCGGATTTCAGGATCTGGCGGTCGGTCTGGCCGTCCGCGATCCAGTCTTTCAGCCCCTGGACCGTGGTTGGGGTGACGGACCCCATGCCCTTCCAGCCCTTCTGGTAGCTCCCCATGTAGGCCGTCTTGGCGGCTAGGGCGCTCGAGAACCCGAGGCACACCTTGTCCTCGTCCGGTTGGCCGGTGGCTGGGTCCACCTGGTGGATGATGAGCACGAAGTCGCTGTCGGGGTCCGGGCCTACGAATACGTCCACCCCGTCGCCGTCCTGGCCGAAGGTGCGGGCGATGAAGCCATAGTGCGCCTGCAGTTCGTTCGCCCACGGCTTCCCATCCGGCCCATATCCCCTCCGCACGCTCCCCTTGGGGTTCTCGATGACCACAGGGATCCCCTGGAACACCAGTCGCCCGCGCTTGTAGCTGGGGGCCTCGGTGCCCTTGCGGATCCGGCCCGGGGGTTCCGCCTGGTCCGCGGCACCGTCGATGTCCGGGGTGGTGATGGGCTTGGGGGCGATGACAGCCGACCACCCGACGATCCTCCAGTCGAGGTCGTTGCCGGCGGCGTCGCGGAATTGGATGGGCTGGGTCATGTGGTGCTCACAAAGGGGCTTGCGGGTTGGTGGGGATGGGCTCAACCTGACTCTGGTTCCCGCTCCCGCTGTGTTCCGGGCGAATGTAGGTCGCAGCGCGTAGGGTCGGAGGGTATAACATCGCCGCCGACTTCACCGGGAACCCCCTTTGGTCGTGAGCGTAAGGACTTGCGTTCGGTCCCAAGTGGCCCCAACCTTTACATGCCCGGTGGGGAGCCCCAGCCGAAACGCTTTGGGCGTATGAGGTGGGCCGCAAGGCACAGACTCGCGTCATGGCCTCCCTCCCGGGCCATTCTTTGCTCGGCGCTTCATCAGTGTCTTGAGGGCGAGTTCTCGCCTGCCGTAGCGGATTTCCTCGACCATCACGAATGTGTCGCCCATCTTCTTCGTGTAGATGATGCTGGGTAGTCCTGTGTCCTGGTCCTCTCCCCGTTCGATGTGGTCTGGATTCGCAACGATGGATTGGATTGCAAGGATATCGTCGTCAGTGACTGGTTCCAGGGCGGGATCATCTTCGTTCCCGGGACCATGGTGCTTCCTTACATGGTTGATGGCGGCCTTATCGATCCTGTGGTGGAATCCCTCCACCTCGAACCCAGTGGCGTCATGGATGCGTATGGCTTGATTTGTATCCACATCGCCGAATCGCACGGCCGAGAACCCTTTGGCTGTGTTGTTGAGCAACGCCGTGATTTCAGTCTTTCCACCCCGTACGACCCCTGCAGGTAGCTGTTCCTGTCCTCGCGGAAGCACCTTGTTGTGGACATGGACGATCCGCCCGCGGCGGTTCTGGTCGTAGTCCGACTTCTCGATGGGCCGTGTTTCGGCTTGTGCCTTCTGGATGGCTCGTGATGCCTCGGGATCGCGGGCGAGGTGCTCGGCGAGGGTAAAGAGGGCATTCAGGCGATCCATCAGCGTGTCTCCGCCCAGCCAGATTCCCTTGGCGGGGCGGTGCTCAGTCGGGAGGTGGTCCGGGTTGGGCGATGTAGCGCGGCCTTCGATCAGCCACGCTCCTGGAACCACTGTCCGACCAGGATCAGCAGGGCGCCGGGGAGGCACAGGGCCAGCCCCGCCCACACCAGGGGATTGCCGATGGTGCGGGCGGTTCGGCTCATGCGGGCCTCCATGGCTACGTGACCATTCACATTGGGATCGTCAAGGGCCTAGAAGGTGGCACCCGTGAATTTCCGCCAGGTGTTCGTGGCGATGCAGATGTAGAGGAGGCCGGAGGCGTCGAAGTAGCACTGGCCGGCCTTGCCCGCGGCGCTGGAGTTGGCGGGGGCGGTGAGGGGGCCCTGGATGCCACCGCTGCCCTTGACGCCCCATGCGGTCCCGCTCCAGGCGAATTCGAGGCCGGTGTCCTGGCAGAAGGCGGTCATGCCCAGCTTGGGGGCGAGGAACACCCACTTCACGGCGGCGGAGGGGACGCCGTCCTTGATGCTCTGGGGCTGACAGAGGGCCACGTTGTTGGTCTGTCCGGCGAAGGCTCCCGTGCCGCTGGCGGGGACGATGTAGGCGTCTCCGACGGCGGGATAGGCGGGGGCCGCGGTCGTGGTGGCAGACTTCGCGGAGAGGTGGAGGAGGGCGTCGAGGAGGAGGTCGTTCTGGCCCTCGATGCCCTGGGCGACGGGGGCGATCGGAAGGCCGAGGCCGGGGGTGGTGGGCTTGGCTGCTACGGTGGGCATGGTTGCTCCTGTGGTGGATGGGGGGTTGTGGGTCGGGGGTTACTTCTTCTCGGGGTTCCGGCGTTCCTCGGCGTCCTCTTTGAACCACTTCTCGTTCTTCACGGCTCCGATGGCCTTGTGGAAGTGCTCGACCAGCTTCGCGTGAGGGATCTTTCCGTGGGCCTTGACCTCCCGGGCCCGGGCGGCCTCGTCGGATTCCTCGGCTCCCTGGGGCGCCGTCTTTCCCATGAGGAAGGTCGTCGCGTCCATGTCGTGGCGGCCGGGGCGGCTCTTGGCGTAGGTTTCGAGTTCATGCTCGTCCAGCCCGTGGTGGTTGGCTGCTTCGATCAGGGCCTTGTCGGTGTGGTCGCCTCGGAATTCGTGGCCGAGGTATCCGCGGCCTCCGCCCTTGTAGTCGAGGTCGTCCCGGGTCAAATGTTTGATGGTGAGGGAACCCTTGGGTTGGGCCTTTTGGGCTTCAGTGGACGCCTTGTGCTCGGCCTCCTTGTTCCAGACCTCGTGCTTCCACGCACGTTCGTTGTGGGTTGCAGCCACAGCCTTGTGCCCTTCTGAGTTCTCATAGGACGGGGATGCCAGGGCGGCCTCCAGGTGCATGTCGCGGGCTTCCTGGTGGGCCTTGGCCGCCTGGACATGGGAGACGCCTTTGTTCTCGAAGAGGGCGTCCGCTCCCAGTTTCTCTGCGTGCTTGCTGGCCTTCTCGGCGGCCTTCCGGTGGTCCTCGTAGGGCTTCACCTGGACGACCTTCCCATTGACCACCCGGGTGCTGGCCTCGTGGTGGGCCTTGGTGGCCACGCGCACCGGCTCCTCTTTCTGGACCCCGTAGGCCCCGGTGGTGCCCTTGGCCTTATCGCCGTGCCAGCGGGCAGCTGCGCGGTGGTGCTCCATGAGTTCCTGGTGGTCCTGGGCGACGTCCGCCGGGGCCATTTCGTGGGCCTCCGTGTGGTGCCGGAGGGCATCCAGGTGGGAGGCCACGGCCTTCTGGTGGGCCTCGGGGCCCCTGTCCTTGAGCGCGGCGTCAGAGGTCGCATGCGCCTGCTTCGTCGCGTTCATGGCTGCCTGGCGGTGGTTCATGTATTCCTGGACCTGGATCACCTTGCCCATGTGGGTCCGGGTGTATCCGGCGACCTGGGCCTTCTCGATGGGGCGCTCGGTGCAGCAGACCTTCATGGCCTTCTCGAGCGCACGCTCCAGGCCCTCCTCGTGGTCGGGGAGGATGGACGCCTGGGCCAGCTCGGGCTCCATGGACGGGAAGAGGGCGGCCTCGCCCACGGTCAGGTTGGACTGGCCGGCAACGTCCCCGCCGAAGGCTGCCTTCATCAGTTCCCGAAGGTGCTCCTTGGGGCAGCCCCCCTCGACGGCGGCCTTCAGGGCCACCCGGGCGCCTTCGGCCTCCGGCAGCTTCAGGAGCGGCGTGGTCAGGTTCAGGGTCTTGCGCTTGGCCTGGGCCAGTGCCGTGATGGCCTGCAGGGCCACGTTGCCGAGGGCCTTGGGGTCAAACGGGTTCAGGGTGGCGAGGTCGGCACTCTGGTTGGTGATGTCGGCGGGCATGTGGGCTCCTATTTCTTCGAGTGGGTTTCATGGTGTTCGGCCATGGCGTCGTGGTAGTCGGCACGTTTGTTTGCCTTGATCGCGGAGATACTCTTGTCACGCTCTCCGAGGCGGTATTCCCTTGCAGCGGCACGGTGGTGCTTCGCGGCCTCTGCGTGCTCCTTTGGGAACCCGTCCACATAGGACAGCTTGTGCGTGGCATCCATGGCCTTGGCGGTGCTGGGGCTCCCCTTGTCGTTGTCCCACTTGTGGTCGTAGGCTCGGCTTCCACCGTCGCCCTGGTCTGCATTGTTGACGGCCTCTCGGGTTTTTTCCTTGGCGCCGGTTACCTCACCTTTGGGGGCGGCGGGGGGTTTTAACGCAGCCGGCTTAGTTGCAAGGTGGGCCCTGTATTCCGACTCCATCCGATCCCGGTCTTTTTGGGTGTTTGGTTTCCCGTTCTCACTCGCCCAAGTGCCAGCGAGGGTTTTGGCGTTAAATCCGACGGGCGCCGGCTTGTTCTCCTCTTTGTGTGCGGCGACACGATGATGGCCGTCTATGACCTGTGGTCTGTATTTACCAGGTTCCTGGTGGTCTACCAGAACAGGGTTGGTCTTGGCGCCCTTTCGGATTGATTCACGGAGGCCCTCTATGTGTTTCTTGGATGTAGGCATGGTGTTGCCAGCCCACGTTTTGTGCTCATCCCAGTCGTCCCATTCAGATGGGTCCATTCGATCTGGGTGGAGTTCGGCGTGGGGCCTATTGGACGGAGTCAGCCCATTGTCCAGGTGCTCATTTAAATGTTCGATATTGTGTTTATCCAAGAATTCGTGGAGCCCCATCTTCTTGGCGTCTCCCTTAAGGTTGGGATAGGCGGGGGCCTGCGAGGCCCCCTCAGCTTTTCCCGAGGGGTTGCTCCGGGCCTTCATGTCCTCGGCATCGACTACGCCCTGGGCATCCGAGCGGCTCATGCCCTTCTTCTCGTAGGCGCGGACTCGTTTGTCGTAGTCCTTGGCCTCGGGGGCGAGGGGCGGTTCCTTCGCAGCAGTCGCGTTGGTCTTGCCGGCCTTCTTCGCCTCCATGGCCTTCTGCTGGTGGTAGATCCCAGCCTTCATGTGGGCGTCGTTGGCCCGGCTGTGGCCGGAGTAGTAGGTCTGGCCGGGTCCGCTGTAGGCGATTTCATGGGCCTGGGCTGCCTTCCAGTGAGCGTCGGAAGCGGCCTGGTGATCCTCGGCGGTTCCGCTGCCTTCGGCCTTCGTGGTGGCGTCGGTGGCGTCCTTCGTCACCTTCTGGGTGCTAGTCCGGGTGTTGTCGCCAAACTTGGGCCAGTTCTTCTTATTGATCCTCACGTTGGGGACGCGGTGAGCCTCATCGTAGGCGACATTGGCGGGGTGCTTCGGCTTGGGGGCCGCGGAGGGGACGATCGCGTCAGCCTTTTCCTTGTGGATCTGGGCGTATTTCTCGTGGTGGGCCTTGATGTCCGGGTGGTTGGCTTGTCCTGCAGCGGCGAGGTGGTCGTAGTGGGCCTTCATGTGGTCCTGCTTGCCGCCCGTCGCGTAGGCGACCTCTGAGGAGTGGCCGGCATCGTGTAGACGGCTCTTTTCCATGGGGCTGTTGGATTTCCCAGCCAGGCGCTGCGCGTAGGTCAGGCCGTCGTGGGTTGAGGCGACGGAGTCCTTGGCGGAGGCGCCGGGGGTGGGCTCCGGCTTGTTCTCCCCGTAGTGCTTCTCGAAGGCGGAGGCGGCCCGGATCATCTGCTGGGTTCCGGCCCGGGCGACCTGCCCGGGGTGTTCGATCTCATGCTTGTGCTGCACATGAGCCTCGGAGTGGTGGTTGCTCATCTCGTCGTGGTAGAGGAGCGGCTGGGCCTCCCCGGCCGTGTGGGCCATTTCCCGGGCCTCCCGGTGGAGGTTGGCGGCATGGGCGTGGAGTTTCGAGGCGACGTCGTGGTGCCCCTCGACCTTGCCCTCTCCGTCCGGGTCGTCGTTCCCCTTGCGGGTCATGGCGAATGCTTTCTTGCCGGCCTCGTTCGCCTTGGCGGTGTATTCCGGCAGCTTGGCCTTGGCGCGGGCCTTGTTGGCTTCCTTCTCTGCGTTGGAGGCATCGGCGATGGCTGCATGCTTCTTGGCGAGGTCGCTGTGTCCGGAGGCGATCATCTCGTGACCGTCACTCATGGGCCCCTTGGCGGCGGTGGCGGCTTCTCCGTGGGCCTGGGCTGCAGCGGTGTGCAAGAGGGCTGCCCGACCATGGTCCCCACCGCTGGCGGCCTGTAGGCTACCGACTCGAGCGTTCAGGGTTGCATTGTGGGCGGTGATGGCAGCGCGTTCGTGGGGGTAACCGCCTGCGCCATTCTTCAGCGCCTCGGCCTTTCGGCTGAGGTCGGATGCCTGGGCGCCGTGCTCGGCGACATCACTGGGCCGTGCTCCCGCGAGGGGGGGCATGGTGGTCGGCTTGGGGATCGCGTGGCCCTTGGGCTCCTCGGCAGGCTTCACCGTGACGGGCTCGTCTGTAGACCCTCCGTGTGACTTTGCCCACTTTTCATGGAGTTCTGCCAGTTTGTGGTCGCCCTTGGTGTGGGCCTGCTTGGCGGCTTCGGTGTGAAGTTTGGCCGCCTCTTTGGACAAGGACTCCCGCTCCGTCCACCTTGGATGGTTCTCTGGGGTTATCCCCGATTGACCGATCTCGGATGAGATGTCGAGCACCTTCCTTGATGCCTTCCCGGCTTCACCAAGTTTGTCCATGGGGTGCGGGGTCGTGATCCCCGCCTTCTCCGCGATCTCGTCAGGGATGTGGCGGGCGTATCGGGCGTATTTCCCGCCTTCGGTGTTCACGTAGAAGTGGCGCCCCTTGCTGTCCTTGGCGATGAATTCCATGGGGGGGCGCTTGCCGCGAACCTGCCCGCTGTAGTCGGTGTCGTTCTCCCTGTGCGGATGATCGTTGATGTCGTTGAGCGGCTTGGGAACCCAGTGGGTGCCGTGGGCGGCATGCAGGTGCTTCAAGGCTCCGATTTCGTCCGGGTGGTCGCCAATGGGCCCACTCTCCTGCACGGCCTCGTCCCAATCGCTGGGTTTCCGGGCGGCCTGGTTTTTTCGGTTCCCGTCCCCGGGGTGGAGGATTTCCCGCATGTCGCCGTTGGGGAATTCGCTGGGCTTGCCCCAGTTCTTGGCCTTGGCGGCCTTGAGCTTGGGGCTGTCGCCCTGGGGGCCTTCGGCCTTCTCCTTCGCCTGCTGATCTTCCACGATCTTGCGGATTTTCGGCTGGCTGAGTTCCTTCGCCTTCTCCTTGTGGGTTTCCGCCGTGTTCCCGTGGTATTTCTTGGCGAAGCGGTGCTCCTCGGCTCCGGGTGCGTCGAATCCCGACGGCTGGGCTTCGTGATGGAGTATCCGGGCCTTCTCATGGGCCTCGGCTGCGGCCGTGTGGTCCTCGGGGCTGTTGCTGTTGTTCGCCTTCTCGGACAATTCGTTGGCCACACGGGTGGCATTGTGGGCGCGAAGTTTGGGGGTTCCGTTGGAGTCCTCGCTTGGAGGGTTGCCGCCGGCGGAGGCATTGCCATGTTCCTTTAGGTGCTCGGCCTTCATCGCCTCGATCGTCCGTGCGTCCTGGGCATGCTGGTCCGCCTGGCTGCTGTGGTGGGCTCGGCTCCCCGCCTGCCCCTTGTCCATGGCGACCACATGGGCGGATCCAGCGCGGTTGTGGGCTGCGATGGCCTTGTCGTAGTCCTCGGGCTTCAGGTCCTTATCGGGGATCCTGGTCAGGTTGCTGGCGGCCCGGGCCTCGAGGGTGGCGTCCTTGCCGCCCCCAGTGGTCATCCTGGCGCTGTGGCCGTTGATCATGTCGGAGTGCTCGGCGAAGTTCGCCTCATGCATGGACTTTCGGCCCGCGTGGGTTGTGGCCTTCCCGGCCTCCTGGTGCTCGAGCATCGCTTGGTGGTGGAGGCCGAGCGCCCGTGCGTGTTCATCCTTCGTGTTGGCGGTGAGGCTGGCCGTATGAGCGGCCTCGCTGGCCTCCTTCGCCTTCGTCCGGTGGGATTCGTAATCTGACGCCTGCTTCGCCTTGAACGCCTCGTATTTCTTCTTACCCTCGCCGTGGTGGTAGGCCGCCAGGGTGTCGTGGTGCTCTGCGGCCTTCAGGTGGCCTTCCTCGCCGTTCTCGGCGTGGGCCTCCCGGTGGGCCTGCGCGGCCAGCTCGTGCAGGTTCGCGGTCGTGGGGTGGGGGTGCTTGAATGCGGTCCCGTTGTGGGCAGAGACCGTCCGAGCGTGGGCATGGGCGGCCTTGTCTCCCTTCCCCTGGAGGAGTTCGGATTCCTCCTCGGCGTCGTGGGCGACGATGTTGGCCTCGGTGTGGTCCTTGGGCGCGGCCTTCTTCGCGGCAACCTTGGCCTCGGGCCCGGGCTCCTGCATCTCGGGAGCGCCCTTGCCGGCGAGCTTCTTCAGTTCCTCGTGGATGGCCAGCGCGTGCTCGGGGCTCTCCACATGGTAGTGGTCGTATGCGCCCACGCGGCCGAAGTGGTTGGCCCCGGCGCGGCGCTTGTCGGTCTTGATGCCCAGCCTGTTGGCAGTGGCCTGGATTTGGGTTCCGTCCTCAGCGTCGGTGGCGCGGAGGTAGTGGGTGCCACTCCGGTGCTTCCCGATGGTGGTGCGCTCGTGAAGTTCCGCGGCACGGCCCTGGGGCTTGCTGGAGTCGTAGTCGTGGATGTAGATCACCTTGCCGTTCACCACTCGCGTGTGGCCCTTCACATGGGCCTTAAGGAGGGATCGGAGGGTTTCGTTCAGACCCATGGCTGACTCCTGTTCTGTAGAGGCCAGCGTGGGTTTCGGGCCACGGCCTGGCGTCCCTGGTGGCCCAACATGGGGCATGTAGCGGGCACCCATCCAGTAGAAAGATGGGTTTGGGCCAAAGAATCCGAGGCATGAGTGTTCTCGGCCTTGCAGCTGCCCTTGCAGCCCCTATCGGGGGTTCGGCGCTGCCTGTCTCGTTCCAGTTCCCCCGCCTGGCCCTCAAGGCTCAGGTCGCCGAGGAACAGGGCCAGCGCATCCTCTACATGCAGGCGTCGTCCGAGGTCCGGGACCTCCAGGGCGAGAAGGTGCTGCTTTCAGCCCTCGCCAAGTCCATCCCCTACTTCCTCCAATACGGGAAGATCGACCTTGACCACGCTTCGGTCCTTGGCGAGATCCGAGGGACCAAGGTCAACCCCTACGCTTTCGAGATCGGCAAGCCCCTGGACGCCCGGGTGGACGGTGACTCGGTCTGGGTGAAGGCGGCCATCTACTCCGCCCGGGGCCAGAACCAGTTCACGGAGTCTGCGGACCTGTTCTGGGACAGCCTGCAGACCTCCCCCCCGACAACCTGGTATCCCTCCATCGCCGGTGATGTGTTCTCTGAGGCCCCCGTGGTCGAGGATGGGCTCCCGACCCAGGAGATCCGGGGCATCCGGTGGCATTCCATCGGTCTATCTCGGACCCCGGTCAACCACGATGTGGGCCCGGTTTCGACCGTGCCCCTCCGAGCGTTCGCCAAGGCGTTCTCTGGGGTGGCCGACATCGAGGAGGCGCTGGCCAACCTGACCCCCCGCCAGGCGGCGAAGGCCCTGTCTCCTTCCAAGTCGAAGGACCCCGACGTCATTTCCATCCTCCGGACCCTCAACGACGCCCAGCCCGAAATGGGCGTGGACGGCTTCGTTGCCCTCGCAGGGCAGCGCGGCATCCCCCCAGAGCATGCCCTCGCGGTGCTCCTGACCATGCTTCCCACCCCTTCCGCCAATTCGTAGGAGGTAATTCCATGTCGATCAATTTCGCCAAGATCCAGGAACAGGTTCGCTCCGTCCTCAAGAGCCTCGACGGCCTCAAGCCCGGTGGCCAGGCTGCCGAGCCGCCTGCCGATCCCGATTCTCTGGACCCTCGCCTCGAAGGCGCGGCCCCCACGGAAGATGGCATGGCCGCAGCTGGCGAAGAGGCTGGCGCGGGCCAGGATGCCGGCGGAGGCGATGAAGCCGGCGCCGCCGGCGAGGGTGGCGAACCCGACGGCGACGAAGGTTCCGAAGGCGGCGACGCCAACGACGACGGCTCCGAGGATGAAGGCCGTCCGGTCGAGAAGTCCATGGGCGAAGGCGATGCCTTTGGCAACCTGGACTTCGACCCCGAGGAGATCCGTCGGCTGGAGAAGGCTTACGGCAACGGCACCGGCGAAGCCGAGCCCAACGAATTGCTCAAGGGCGGCCCGGACCTCATGACCATTCTCGGCACCATCCTCCACGCGATGGAGGACCAGCAGGTGGTCCTGCAGGCGCTGCACGACGAGGTCCAGACCCTCAAGCATGGCCAGACCGCGACGAACCGGAAGCTGTCCAAGGCCCTGGCCGAAATGCAGCCCGAAGGCCACATCCCCAGCGCCCCCGCTCCTCTCCCCAAGGCCGTCACCCGTGTCGTCGCCAAGGCGCTGGTGCCGGATTCCAACGCTCCCATTCCCCTCACTCCGGACCAGATCTTCGCCCAGATGAAGTCCGGGGCCCTCACGCAGGACGGCGCAATCCAGGCCGCCAGGCAGAACCGCATTCATTAGCACCGCCCCTTCTCACTCACTTCCCGGCCCTAGCGCCGATTCTTGGAGGCACCATGTTCGACGTGGTTTCCATCCTCGGTCAAATGGCCGAGACTTCCGCGGATCCTCGAATCCGTAACATCGTCAAGTCCTTGACGAGCACCCAGGCAGGCACGAACATCGCCTCCCTCACCGGCGGTGGTGCGTTCCGCGTGGAGTCGGTGGAGAGTGAACTCGCCATCGCCACCGTCCAGAACCCCCACTTCGTGCTGTTCAACCGCCTGTTCCCCAATCGGCACACCAGCTGGTCGCTGATCGATGAGCAGGTCGTGCAGGACGGCATCGGCGGCTATCCCGGTGGCTCCATCGCCAACGAGACGGCCTCCAACCTCCCCGACCGGAATGGCAGCTACCACCGGGAAGTCACGGAACTCAAGCTGTTCGCGGAATACGGCGGCATCACCGTCCCGACCGCGCTGCAGGGCGCTCTCCAGCAGGCCGCCGGTGTCGTGGACTTCAACAGTTCCGAGCAGGAAATCTTCTCGGCCCTGTCCCGGGTCCTCCAGTCCATCGAGTGGTCGCTGATCTACGGCGACGCCACGATCGACACCCTGGAGTTCACCGGCCTGGTGCCCAGCATCAAGGCCCGCGCTCCCCAGAACGTGACCGATCTCCGCGGAACCGCCCTCAACAGCGGCTCCCAGGTCGCGCCCCTGGCCGCGAACCTCGCCGGCTTCGGGAACTGGGGCTCCCCCGATCTCCTCCTGGTCAGCCCGCTGACCAAGGCGGACTTCGACACCCACCTCGAGTCCAGCTACCGCGTGAACCTCGACCAGAACGTGCCCAGCACCGTGCTCGGCGCCTTGGTCAAGGCCGTGCGCTACAACGGCCTCGGCATCGGCAACGGCATCATGGACCTCGAGCCCCATCCCTTCCTGGACGAGCGCATCAAGGCCCCCATCAGCACCTATGCCGATTCCAGTTCCATCACCGGCCAGACCCCCGTCTCCGTGACGGCGGCCCACGGTGCCAACGGCGCCTCCCAGTTCCTCGCGGCCCACGCTGGGAACTACTACTACGCCGCGGAAGCCTGCTCTGCCGGTGTGGTTTCCAACCCCGCCATCCTCGCCTCGGCTGTGGCTGTGTCCGCCGGTGACGCGGTGACCCTCACCATCACCGCCTCCGCCGGCAACACGGAGACCTACTACAAGGTCTACCGCGGCCGGAAGAATGGCACCAACCTCGCCACCGACATGCGCTACATCGGCCGCGTCGTGAAGGCCGGTGCCACCACGCCCTTCATCGACTACAACGCCGACCTGCCCGGTTGCTCCGATGCCCTGGTGCTGTCCAGCAGCCCCAACGTCGGCGCCTTCCGCCTCCTGCAGATGGCCCCCCCCAGCAAGCTTCCCCTGGCCATGACGGCCCTGCAGTATCGGTTCGTCATGTTCTACCTGGCCGCCCTCCGCATCGCGGTCCCCAAGAAACTCGGCCTGATCAAGAACATCCTGCCGACCGCCAAGACCTGGGATCCCTTCAACTAGGGGTTCTAAACCTAATGGCCAGGCGGTTCCCCTGGGGCTGCCTGGCCATTTCTCGATGGAGGTTCTATGGCCGACATGGTCATCGTGGCCCACAAGGGCAAACCCTGTACGCCCCCGGTCATTGACGGGCTCGTGTTCATTCCGCTCGGCGAGGACGACATCTGGGTCAGCGAGGGCTCCGAGGAGCAGGTTGCCGACCTGACCAGGAATCCGGCCTACTCCCGCTACGGCGGTGGTCTGCCTTTCCCTGTCTCCACCGACCCGGAAGCTGCTGCCGCTGAGGCCGCCGCCGCCCAGGCCGCCGCCGACGAGGCTGCTGCCGCTGCCAAGGTCGCCGAACAGGCTGCCGCGGATGAAGCTGCTGCCGCTGACAAGGCCAAGGCTGATGCCGAGGCCGCCGAAGCTGCTGCCGCTGCCGCCCAGACGGTCGCGGACGCCAAGAAGTCGAAGTAATCAGGGGGGGTCGGCATGGCCGGGTCTGGTGTTACTGCACAGAGCCTGCGGGGGGGGTTCCTTATGGGCCTCCAGTCCGCCTATCCCGCGCTTGCCGACCCCTCCCTCGATATCGAAATGGCCGACGCCATCGCCTACGCCGAGAGCATGGTCGGGAAGGAACTGGGGACGCGCTTCGGTGTGACTCACTTCCTCCCGATGCAGTCGGCCTCGGCTCCCGTTGCGCTCCCGGCCGGGTCCGAATACGAATATCCCATGCAGTGGCCCGGGTGCATCCCTGGTGATGGGTATCCCCGCCTCCGCACGCGGGTGCGGCCCATCGTGGATGTCGTCAGCATCGTGCTGAACATCCCGGGGTCGTTGGTGGGCCAGTTCCCCATTCCCACGGACTGGCTCCGGGTGGACCGGCAGACGAACGAGATCCTGGTCGCCCCTGCCGCGGGAACCGCTCCATACGCCCTGGCCCAGGGGATCGGCATGCTGAGTTGGCGACTGCCTGCCACGGCCCAGATCGAATACCATGCCGGCCTGGACGAAACGGCCATGCTTCAGTGGCCCCAGATCAAGCGCCTGGTGGCCCTCCGGGCGATGCTTCAACTCATGCCGACGATGTCGCTGTGGATCAATCCGGCGCAGCTGACGACGGAGAGCGCCGATGGCCTGTCTCAGTCTCGTGGCTCTGCCTATGTGTTCAAGGACATGGAGGACCGGCTGGGCAAGGAGGCCGAGACCCTCCTCAACCGGATCCTGGACGTCTGGGAAGGTCCCAGCGTGATCTATCTCTGAGGGGGGCTCCATGGGTTTGTTCGACGGAGCAGCTTCCGGGGTCCAGAGCCTTTCGAATTCCATCACCACTTCGGCGGTGGGTTCAGCTTTGAAGCGGAGTGGGGGCACCAACCGCCTTCCAACGCCTCCCACCTACATGATCGAGGTGTGGGAAGGGACCGCTCCGGCGAAGAAGGCTGTCCTAAGCGGGATCAAGCCCTCCGTGGTATTCCGGCTGGCGCCGAACAGCATCTCCTTCACTCAGCCCCTCCGTGCCGATGTGACGATGGACCTTCAGGGGAATCCCGTCGTCGTGGAGGGCGGGCTCGGCCTCGCCCGGTGCACGATCCGGGGAACCTATGGGGTTGGCGGGGCGATGGATCCCAATGCCGAGAGCCCTGGGTTCTCCAACATGCAGGCCGTCCGCAAGTTCTTCCTGGACTGGGCCGGCCTCAACAAGCAGCGTGGCCTCCAGGGGCTGGATCCTCTCCGGCTCAACTTCTCCATTCGGAATGGGGTGTGGTCCGAGTGGCGCCTGTGGTCCTGGTGGATCATGCCCACGGAACTTCCCAGCGAGGAGCGCTCCGCTGGTCGCCCCAATGAGTGGTCCTACAATTTCTCGTTCTGGTGTCTTGAAAACATACCTCCCAAGCCCAAGGACACGGTCCCTGCGCCTCCGAAGCCGGGGGCCGCGGTCGACAATCTGAAGGCCCTCAAAGCTGTCCTTGGCGCCTATCACGATGTGACCGGCTTTGCGAAGGATCTGGCGAACGGCCTTGCCACCCTGGAATCCTCGATCACCACCCTTCGTGCCAACCTCGTGGGCGAGATCACCGGGGTGTCGGACACCATCAGTCGTGCTGTTCAGGCGGCGCGGGGGATCTTGGCGGCCACGCAGCCTGCCACCTTCAGGTCGGACGCGCAGGCTGGCTACCGGGCCGCGGTGGTGGACACCGTCCTGCTGCTGGGCCAGATCAAGACCTGGGGCACAACCATCGGCGCCTCGGCCGCTCCTTCGCCCGCTCTGGCCCCTACGATCCCTTCCAACGGCACGATCCAGCAGGTGGCCTCCCAGTCGTCCTCTCTGGCGAATTGGCCCGCTCTGGCCGACCAGAACGGCCTTCGCTATCCCTTCGTGGATACCTCGGCCTCGCCTGTGGCCAGCACCCCTCCCACCCTCCCTTTCCCGGGGACGGTGCTACACGTGGGCGATGCTCTCCCGGTAAGCCCTGCCGTCCCAGGGGTGGCTCCCCCCGATTTGATTGGCACCGACCTGGATCCCGCGGGTGTCCCTGGGGTGCTGGTGGGTGGGGTCAGGAACCTACAGAACGCCCTGCTTCGCCGAATCCAGTGCCCCCTTGGGTATCTCCCTCATCATCCGGACTACGGTTCCCGGATCTTCACCTACCTCGGTGGCCCCCTCGACCTGGCCTCGGTGTTGGCGCTCCGTGACGAGGTTGGGTTGACCCTCCAGGCCGACCCCCGGGTGACGGCCGTCAATTCCCTCTCGGTGAACGTGACCGACGATGTGGTGGCCATTTCGGCCAATCTCTCCACCGTTCTGGGTCCTCTCGACCTGGCCGGCGCGGTGTCCAAGATGGAGGCGTGGAATGTCTAGCAGCGGCTTTCAGATCAGGCGGTGGGACCAGACCACCCTAGACATGATCTCCTGGCTCCAGGCCAACCCGGACACCTCTGACGGCGTCCTGCCGTCCCTCCCGACGGACCTCACCATCGGCTCCCTGGAGCGCGGGCACCTGGAGGCTGTGGGGCTCGTGCTCGAGGAATACGACGTCCGGACAGCTTCTGCCATCAAGTGGGCCGTGTCCGAGTCCGCCTTCACGGCCTTCGGGTTCTCCCTCCTCCCGGCCCAGGCGGCCACGGGTGGGGTGGTATTCCAGTGCGTCACGGCCCCCACCACCCTGGCGGTTTCCATCCCGGCTGGGACCAAACTCATTGGATCGGATGGTTCGCAGTATCTGACCACCGCGGACGGGTCCATTCTCGTGGGAACCCTCGCCTCAGCCTCGGTTCCCGTCGTGGCCACGGTCCCGGGGGTTGCGGGGAACGTGGCGGCCGGGGTCATCAATCAGGTGGGCATCCCTATCCTCGGTGTGGATGCCGTCCAGAATCCCAGCCCCCTCACGGGTGGTTCTGACGCCGAGACGCCGGACGCCCGCATGAATCGCTTTCAGGGGTTCATCTCCACCTTGCAGCGCGGGACCGCCGATGCCCTCGAGTTCGCAGCCATGAGCACCGGCGTGGTGAGCAGCGTCAAGGTGGTAGAGCCCTTCGCCATGGCTTCCCCTCCGGCGGGCACCCCCTTCGCCGGCCTGGTCTGGTTGGTTGTCGACATTGGGAGCCAGGTGACCACGCTTCCCGCGGGCACCCTGTCGGCCTTGAACAATGCAATATTCGGCTACATCGATGGGACGGGCCGGAAGATTCCCGGATGGAAGGCGGCCGGCATCCGGGTGGTGATCATTCCTGTGACTTATGTGTCCGTGAAGGTCCGCGCTTCGGTCACCCTCTCCCCGACGGGGGCCAGCCGGTGGAGTGATATCCAGACGGCGCTGAATGCTGCGCTGGCTGCCTACTTCGCCACCCTCCAGGTCACCGACGCCGTCTCCTACGCCAACCTCCTGGTGGCGCTGGCTGCGGCCGATCCCGACATCCTGAAGGTCGTCCCCACCATCTGGCTTGCTTCCGATGCGGCCCCAAATGTGGTGGACCCCATCTTCGCCGCAGACGTCACTCCTCTTGTCGATGGCGATGCCTACGCCGGGGCAACCTCCCGGGCCGTCGTGTTCACGGGCTCTGCTGTGGACGGTGGCGTGTCCATCACCTATCCGCAGTGGATCCAGGCGTGATCTACCGCCCTCTTTTCCGCCTCACGCTTTCGGTGCTCGAGCGCACCGAGGACGCAGCCCGGGCCTACGCTGTGGTCATCGATCCCATGGCTGGGGTTTCGGGCATCTACCTGGGCGGGGTTCCCTGGGCCTCCCCCTACTTTCCGGACGAGGCCCAGCCGACCTTTACCTCCGGCACGCTCGGGCTCGTGTCCCTTCGGACCCAGGAGACCTTCCAGGGCCATGGCGCCTCTTTGAGTCTGCTGCTGGGGCCCATCGGGGACGCCCTGCGCCACAAGATCCGCCCCCATGACCTTCTCCGGGTGGAATTGTTCGACTCCGAGACCATGCACTGGCGCTGTGCCTTCGACGGCCACCTGGCCAATATCCAGTGGACCCGGCAGGGGGACGCCGGGAGTTACCGCTGGCGCATGGACGTATCAGCCCAGGGCCTCCAGAAGACCTTCTCGGAGCAGTGGCTGGATTGGCAGTCCATCATCCAGGCCCTGAATTCCAAGAACAGCCCCTACGGCAAGGGCTGGTCCTTCTATCAGCAGCTGACGAGCATGAAGGCCAACATGCCCGTCTCGGATCTGCTCGATGTGTTCGTGACGGGCTCGGTCAACCAGTTCCTCGAGTTCGGGGTCCGCGGGCAGCTTGCGGGCTTCGGTTCGACCTATCAGACCGCCAAGAACGTCCCCGACGAGGCGGTGGCGGCCCGCGACTGGCAGACGGCCTTCAACCTGGTGGTGCTGGCCACCGGAGACTGGTATCTGCAGCAGCGCGGGGCCATCTGGGGTCTGTTCATGGGCCTCGTGGAGCCCGACGTCCACGAGTTCTTCATCACCTACGCCCAGGATCCCAATTCCTCGGACTACCAGGAGATCCCTACGGTGGTGTTCCGGCCTCGGCCCTGGCCCGGCCCGGCGGCCAAGGATGTGAACGCCGATATCTCTCCGAAGGTCGATGATGACTCTCTCTGGCGCACGCTAGATGTGGCTGTGGCCGGCACCCCGGACGGCTTCCCGGCGGCCTTGAGCGTGACGACCTCCTGGAACGACGCCGTGCGCCCCAATTCCTTCTTGCTCAGTTTCGCGGGGGCCAGCGACGGGAGCCCCAACGGCCTGACGGCCGACAAGGTGTTCCTGGGCTTCCTGGTGGACCGGAACCTGGTGGCCCGCTATGGGTTCTCCTCCCGGCAGGTGAGCATCGGGCAATACATCCAGACCGAGGCGGACTACATCCAAAAGATTCTCCCCCAGGTGCTCGACCGGGTGGGCTGGCAGGAGGCCCCGCTCCCGTTCCTGCTCGACCAGTCCCGTTCCTACCCTCTCTGGCCCGGCATTCATCCTGGCATGGTCCTCGAGGACCACTCCGAGAGCCAGTCCTCCCCGACGACTGGGTATGTGATTTCCGTCTCCCACACCCTCACGGCCTCCGAGAAGGGCCTGCATGCCGAGACCTCCGTGGGCACCACCCGGGCGCTCGAGGGCGTCACCGCGGATGGCTATCCTTCGGCCGTGCGGGATCTGGTGAAGCTGGAGAAGGTGCTCTACACCACGGCGCCGGAGGTTGCGACCCCCTTCCGTCTCCACATGGACCCAGTCCATTCCCAGCCGGGCGCGGTCAAGCCTGTGGGCGGCGTCAGCCCGGCCTCTGGGCAGCCCTACGACCTCTTTGTGACCTCCAACCCCGAGCTGCAGGACAAGAACCCCTCGGACGCCGTCAAGGTGAACCTCGCCTCCCTGGTGCTGAACGGGATCAAGCCGGTGGAGGCCATCGTCGGGCCCATCACCTTGACCTCGGTCTACCGGAGCCCGGCCTTGAACGCCAAATGGAAGGGCGCCACCAACAGCGACCACACGCTGGGCCTCGCGTTCGACTTCCAGATGCCCGCGGGCTCCGGCGCTCTGGCCACGGCCTGGATCCAGTTGCTGGGGGCCACGGACTCGCTGGTCTACAAGCAGATGGTTTTCGAGACGGACCCCGCGACCGGGAAGCAATGGATTCACTACGCCATCTATCCCTCCGGGCACCCCGGTTGGGTAAGCGGGCCCCACGCCCATACCGTGGCCCAGACGGGGGACTGACGATGATGATCTCTCCGGCTGTGGTCACGAAGGTGCTCTGGGACCGCCATGGCGTGATGGTGGCGTTCCGTGATGGGGTCTATTTCCCCTCCACTGGCCAGCGGTTCGTCCGGGTGCTGGCTTCCAGGGCCCACGCCTCGGGTGGCGCGTCCATCAGTCTCCCCCAGGAGGGGGAACTGGGCCTCGTGGTCGAGGTGGACGAGAACTTGTCCGTCTGGTTGGGCTCCATCCACTGGCAGGACGCGAACCAGGTAGAGGCGGAGCCCTTCCTGGACTCCTTCCGGCACGAGTCGGCAGTGCATAGGCACCTGCATAGGAATGGCGATATGCAGTTGGACCACCCTTCGGGCCTCTGCCTTCGTGTCGTGGAGCAAGGCGGGGATGGGGAGGGTGGCCCCCTGGACCAGCCCCACGGTTCCAACGTGCCCCCTGTGACCGTCACGCCGGCCCCCTGGGTGGCCCTGGACCATCCCACCGCAGGTTCTCTGCGCCTGCACCCCGACGGCACCCTGGAGGTGGCCCACAGCCACGCCGGCATCCTCACCATGGCCCCGGATGGCACGCTCACGGTGGCCCACCCATCGGGCGGCTCGGTCGAGGTGGATCCGGATGGGCACCTGGCCCTCCATGGCTTCGCCTCTCAGACCTTCCAGGATGGTGCGAATAGGTTCTGCATGGAGGACTTCTGGACCTGGGCCAAGAACCACATTCACAGCGGGGGCACGATCAGCGGCAAGACCGCCATCCCAGACGAGGCTCCCCCCGACTCAGGGCTCTCCCCATCCACCTTCCTTGGCCCAAATGGGTGATCTGTGGCCGGTGACTTCTCCCTCTCGATCGCCTGGTTGAATCTCGACTCCGTCCGGGCCGAACTCGAGGCCGTGGTCATGGGCCTTGGGGTCTGGCAGAACACCCGCGATGCCCTCGAGGGCTATGTCGAGGATGCCCACGCGACCTATGTCAGCTACCTGCAGGGCCAGCCCATCCCAGGGAAGGGGGCCATAAAGCGTCCGACCGGGATTCTGGCGAAGGCCGCCTATCGGGACAAGCGGGGCCTTCTCACGTGGGCCATCGGGAATGCGGCCCCCTACGCCAAGGCCATCGAGGAGGGCGCCCCCGAATACGACATGAAGAAGAACCTGGCGACCGCCCCGAAGGCCCGACAGGCCAAGGACGGTCATCGCTACTTGATCATCCCCTTCCGGCATGGGGTGGAGAACACCGTGCGCCTGAAGGCCATGCCTCGGGCTGTCTACGCCCTAGCCAAGACGATGGCCCACTCCCGGGCCCTGGGCTCCCCGACCACCCGCCAGTCCGCCACCGGCTGGACCGTCCCGAAGTTCACCTACCAATGGCAGGACCGGCTCGGGTCCAAGAAGGCCCTTGCCGCGGCCGGGTTCTCCATGGCGGAGGCCAAGCGGTTCGCCGGCATGGTCCGCATGGGCAAGAACGGGCAGACGACCTATCTCACCTTCCGGGTGATGTCTGAGAAGTCGGCCCCCGGCTCCTGGATGCGCCCCGCCACGGCCGCCATGGCCCCCCTGCAGACCGCGCTCGAGGTTTCATGGGTCAGGGCCCGCCCGGAGATCGAGCGGGCCCTGGAGGCCGACCTGCGCGAGATGCTTGGCTCGTTTTAGAGCGCTCCGACGCTGATGGCCCACGCCCACTGCACCTGGGTTGTGTCCCAGCGATACTGCGTGTTCGCATCGTCCCAGTTGATGGTCAGGCTCTCCCCGGTGGTCAGGGGGATGATGATCTGGGGGAATACCTGGTTCCCGCCCACAGGGGTTCCGCTGGAGTTCAGCACTGTCTGGTTGAGGTTGATTGCGGCAGCCACCGTGTCTCCGCTGCCGACGTTACTTAGCCAGATCTTGGTGGAATAGCTTTGCCCGGCTCCGGCGGACACCGTCTGGATGTAGTAGCAGTGGCCTCCGCCCGGGTTGGCATCGTCCGTCCCCTGGGCGAAGGATGACCCGCCGATGATGACGTTGCAGTTCTGGGTCGCGTGGAAGACCACGTTCCGGCCTGTGTTGCTGATTAGGGTCAGGGCCGAGCAGCTGCCGTCGATCGTCGCGGTTGATGGGTAGGTCCCCGGCGCGGACGTCGCGGCCTTGATGTTGAAGTAGCCTGCGGAGGTTGAACTTGCCCCGGCAGGGCCTGTGGGGCCCGTGGGGCCGGCAGGGCCTGTCGGGCCAGCAGGGCCGGTGGCCCCGGGGGTCATGGCAATGGCTGCGATCCGGGCATCCAGCGTGTCGTATGTCCGGCGTGCGTCGATGACCTCCTGGGTGACCCCGGCCATGAAGTCCAGGCGTAGGTCGTTGGGGTGATACCAATCGATGATGGGAGGGGCACTGGGCGCCACCGTGACGGTTGCCAGGATGGTGGCCCGCCCCCCCCCGGTCATGGGGTCTGGGACGCTGGGGATGGTCGGGGTGGCCGCGGGGGTGCCCTGGATCACGACGTAGGTCGCCTGCTGGGGTGTCGTGTAGACACCTGTGGGCTCAAGGGTGCTCGGGTCGACCGGCCCCGCCACCCACTGGTGGACGCCCACGATGAGGTCAATGCGGGGGTTGGTGGCATCCGGCGCCGCGATGGAGACGTTGATGGGTGCCGTCTCCTGGATCACGAAGCGGCCGGCGCTCACGCTCCCGCGGGTCCTCCAGTAGCTGAATCCGTCTGCGTCAGGGCTGAGGGTGGCGGTCCATCCGGAGGATCCCCCAGGGCCCGCAATTGACGGCACCATGCCTGCATAGACCCCCATCGGGAGTGGGATCGACTGGCTGATGGCGATGTCCTGGACATACTCGCCGTAGAGGGGGTGCAGGTATTGGCTCATGCGTGCTCCGCTTAGGTGATGTCAATGACGACGTCGGCGTAATAGATTCGGTAATGGGTTCCGTCGAAGGTCCCGTTCTGCTGGAAACGGACCAGGTATCGGCCCGGTTGGCAGCACAAAAGCCCTTGTGCCCCAATATTCGTGAAGAACCCGCTTGTTCCAGGTGTTGAGGGGTTTGTCCAGATTCCAGGCGTTGCGCCACCGGAGAGCACCATCACGGTTGAAGGCCATGCGACTTCCATCAACTGGGCGCATGTCTCCGTGATCCCAGCCGCTGCGAATGTCGGCCAGGTGAACCCGATTCCACCGGGGGTTCCGGTGTAATTCGTGAGGCTGGCCGCGGTCATTGAAACGTGGGGGTATGTCTTTGTCCCGGCCCCGGATGTGATGTTGATGGTTCCAACGGTAGGGTTGACGACAGATTGCGTGAATGGCCCGGTCTGAGTGGTGGTGGTGCATCCCGTCGGCAGGTATGGAATTCGGAGGTATTGGGATCCGTCTGGGATTCCTCCGGGGGCATAGAATGGATTGCCCGGGGTGGTGGAATAGGCGTTGGTCGGTGTGGTCGTGGTGCTCCCGTCTGAGCATGTCACACGGATGGTCATGGTCCCCTGGGTTCCCGAGAGGTCCAGGGCGGAGGGGTTGAATGCGAAACCGGCAACCGGAATGTTGTAGGCCGTGAACGGATAGACGTTATTCAGTGGCGTGTTGACGCTCTGTCCGGGTGCGATCGGGTTGTTGCTGGTCCATGCAGATTGGGATGTTTGCGTGTAGGGGTAAAAGGATCCAGATGCCGGGACAGCCGTCCCGATGACCGTGGATCCGATCATCAGGTCGACCTTGCTGATTCCGGCCTGCGTCTCGGGAACCATGCTAAGGACGTTCATTGGCCATGGATAGGACTGGGTGATCCCCGCGGCGAGGGTCGCTGCTTTTGGAAGCGCTGCTGCCCCCCACTGCCACACGCCGTAGTTGAATTGCTTCCCGCCTGTTGCCAGTGTTGCATCCGGGTTGACGATAGACATTTGGGCGCTACCGGCCGGATTGAAAATATTTCTGAGGTCGATTACTGCCGTATTAGGTCCAAGTGGGTATTTGTTTACATAGGACTGATACCCGGTATTTGAAGCCCAACCTGTCGCGGTTGGGAATGCGATCTGCAGTCCGGCGATCAGGTCTGTGCTGCTCGGGATGCTGTTGCCTGGGAGCCATGGAACCTGCGGGAACCCATCCGGGCAGAAGATCACCAGGAGGTTGCCGCCCATGGCTGGGATCTTGATGGGGTTGGTATAGGAGATGTTCGTTGTGTGTGCCCCACCATACTGGTCATAGGTGGTGCTCGTGCCTGCGATGTAGGGCGTGCTCCCCAGCCCGTAAGAGACCGTGGTGGTGAGCGAGAACCGGCTGTTGTCCATGGTGGGACTGGGGAATGTGAGGATCTTGGTGATCGAGGTCGTCTTTCCGGCTGCATCGGTGAGCGTTACGGTCACCGTGTGGCTTCCCGAGAAGCAGCCGGCGTCGATGGGGGCCGTGGCGAGGTCTAGCGTTGCGTATGTCCCGGCGATGATGGCAGGAGGGATAAATTGGACGGTTCCTGCGGTCAATGGGCTGGCCACATGGTCGACCAGGGGTATCCCGGCTCCCGAAACCCCGCTCTTGTAGACGCAGACTCCCTGGAATCCTGGGCTGTATGCCATCTGGGATGGGCCCAGCGTCATCTGCCAGGCGGTGGACCAATTCATCCAATTGGGCGTCCCCGAGTCCACGGTGATGGCGATCGTGGCGATGTCATTGGGGAGGGTTGCCGCCAGAAGTCGAAGCACGCTGTATTGCCCGCTCCAGGCCACCACCGAAAGGTCGCCGATGGTCGGGGCCGAGTAGTTCGATGGAAGAATGTTGATGGTCTGCGGTGCCGAAGCCGAGAGCAATCCATTGACGGTAAGTTGCTGGATCACCGTGTGGGTTCCGGCTCCGAGAGTCGCCGGGAAGGTGATTTGGGTAACCCACGTCGGGGCAAGAACCGTGGTTGGATCCCCTCCCAAGGCGTTCCATGCAAGGGTTGCACCCTGGACGGTCCCGTCGATCGACCACCCGAAGGAGAAGGTCTTTCCGTAGATGCTTGATGTGAGGTCGCTGGGGCTGATGCACCCGATCGCCGTAAGGCTTTTCCCGGCCATGCTGGTGATCACGTTCGACAGGGTGCCCAGGGCGTAGGGTGTGAATGTGGTGCCCAGGGGGGAAGCGGTGTTGGCTGGGAAATCGATGTAGTTCACTGGCCCGTTGGTGTTGACCCCGGTGGCCACGATGGAGAGGTTTATGACGTTCGAAAACTGGCCGACCTGGTCCGACGCCTGTATGGAGACCCCGGCCGTCGTGGTCGTGCCCGGGTTGGCCGTGAGTGTCACCGTGGTGGTGAAGTTTCCGGTTCCGTCGCCGACCACAGGGGAGGCCGTCCCCCCGCTCACCGCGACCACGACGTTCGCGGCCGGGATCGGGATGCCTGAGTTGGGGGAAGTGATCACGAAGGCCAGCCCGACGACCACCGGCGTGGAGTTGGCGCACACGACGGCCGTGGATGGGTTGCCCACGAAGGACGCCTGCGGTTGGATTGGGGTGGCCGATGTCACGGGGGCTGGGGATCCTCCGGTTGCGCCTGCCCCGGCAAGCAGGACCACCGTCCGTGGCCAGATAGGCCCGCTTGTCGGGCGCGGGCTGGCGGTGACGGTGCTCGTGATCGTCTTGTCTTTGTAGATTGCCGGCAGGGTCATCAAGACCTGGCGCCCCATAGGAGGCGTTGGCACTCTTGGGAAGAAGGCTATTGGGAGTGGTTTTGCGCTTTTTGTGTATGTGGTAATGAGTTGGTTTTTTGGGATATTTCTTGGTAACTGGACCGCCTCTCGGAGCATGGCTGGCGGTTTTGGGTATGCGGTGACGGGCACCGGCACGTTCGGCACCATCCACTTTGATAGGTAAGTGGGATTCGTGAATGCTTTTACTGGTGCGGTCATTCCCCCTCCTTAGCTCGGCTTCGTATAACCGCAGAAGAGTGCACCGCCGTTGATGATGGTGAACCACAAGCCCTGCCAGACGCCGTCTCCCGTGAAGTGGGTCTGCATGATGGTTCCATACATGGCGCGAGTGACGCCTGTGAGCGTGTTTCCGGCGATCCCCGTGTATTGGATGACCTCGCCCTCGATCACAATGTATCCAGAGGTTGCGAATCCGGATGTGCTCGTGAGGGCAAGGCTGGTGTAGGCCGTCACGCTATCCATGGTTTGGTTCAGGGTGGTTCCAATGACGGTGTCTGCGACCATTGCGAGGGCCTCGTTGGTGGCTGTGCCCCGGAATTTATACCAATCTTGAATGTCTAAAATTGGAACCACCGCACTCGAATAAAGATTAGGGTTGAAGTCCACCATTACGTTGGCCCCCATGAATGCTGAAGTTCCAGCGCAGGCGCATTTATGGATTTGGAAATCGTTTGCGGGGTAGTCATATGTGGTGGCTGGGAAAATACCTGATCCATACAATGTCGCAGGATAATCCCTTGCGTATGTATAGGCGGAACCGTTGGTTGCGCATGAAACAGAATCTATAAAAGAGTCGCGCAATCTTGTTGAAATAAAAGGGTGGTCATTGGAGCAGAAAGAGGCTGACAATACTGAGGGTATTGGCGGAAGAAATGATGCACATTGTGATGCAGACAGCTTCCATATTTTACTAGGATTTCCGTAGGCTCCCGTGTCACTTGATGCATCGTCCCATCCCACCAGTAGCTCAATCGGCGTCACAAGGCGCGAGTCTAATGTTGAAGGCATTGCTGCCAATGCCTTCGTGTGGTCGGCATAACAAGCATGCAGTGGCCCATAATAATTTGCGGTGGTTTTGGTTGCCAACGCAAATCCCATCGAATTGATTTGCAGATAGTAAATAAATCCATTAACCGTGTCGATTGTAATTGTATGGTTCCCGGTATAGAAGGATGACTGTGATTGAATTGTCGGTGGAGTCGGCATTGATGCGTTATACATGTTGACGTTTGCATTCACCGCGAAATTCACCCACGGTCCAGCTGTTTTGCGGATGCAATGGATGTAGTCGTTGGAGTCGTCGGCATTCTGTGGTGCTGGTTTTTGGTAGATGAAGGTCCAGTCATTCACGCTTGCGTCGGCGCTGTTCTTGAGCGCCACATAGAGGGCCCGCAGGTTGTCCGTGGAAAGGCTTCCAGCTGTTCCGGTGGCGCCCGTGATGGTGATGCCCCCAGTGGCAAGGATGGTTGTGCTTGCGACGGTTTGGCTATTGCTCATGGTATAGGTCCCGGTCCCTCCGGTGCCTGTTCCAAGAGCAATAATTGTTGACCCGTAGGTCATGCCTATTCCGGTTAGTTTTGAGCCTACCGCCAGAACTCCTGATGCCGCGGTGACGGTAAGCGTGGTTCCGCTTTGGCTGGCCGTGATATTGAATGTTCCTGCTGCGGTGGTCGGAAGGCTTACCGCGCATGCCACGGTACCTGCTGTCTTTTGGTATAACTGGATAACCTGCGGTAACCAGACCGACGTTTGAGACGCGGCCCACATTCCAATCGTTGTGCTGGTGAACGTCATTAGCACAACGTCTCTTGCTACGCTGTTGCCAATGGTCATTGCTAGTGGTGGAATGAGGTATGAATAAGCGTTAGCCGCACAAGCCACGCTGCCGTCCGAGAGGACAAGGCGAATCTGGCCCATCCAGCAAGACGTCCCAATATTGACGGCGGTTGTTTTAATTCTCCAGTAAAGGTGATTTCCCGGTGTCCCGCCAACCGTGAATGTTCGCTCCTCGAGGTTATACCAATTGATTTGCCCGGTTTGTGTGTCTGCCGTGGTCCACGTGCTCCCGTCGTCCGACCAATCGAGTGTCCACGCCTGGGGTGCCCAATTCGAATTCAGATAATCGGCTGTGATTCGATAACTTCCTACAGTGTCAACCGCGAGAAGCTGAACTCCGGCATACATCCCCGTGGTCCATGCGTTAGATCCGCCAGAGACCCAGATATTGTTGTCGAAGAAATTGGCCGTTGTCCCAAGGGTTCCGATGGCGGCAGCGACCATGGTTCCCTTGGCGACCTCCTGCCATCCCTGGGCCGTTAGGCACCCGACAATGGTGGACTTCACGGTTGCGACGCTGGCACCTGGGGAAATAAGGTTGTCATTGAATGCGAGGAATGTGCTCATCGTTCTCTCCTAGAAGGTTCCGCTTGTTTTCGTCTCGGTGCGCGTGAGGGTGAGGTTGATGACCTGGCTGACGATGTCGAGGTTGAATAGGCGGCAGTAGGCGGTTTTCGTCCGCGGGGTGTCTCCGTTGGTGCCGATGTAGAGGTCGGGCATCGTGAAGCTGAGTTGCGTTGCGCTCGTGGCGCCCTCGAATACGATGTTTGTTCCGGTTGGCGGATCGGCGATCAGCGACCTACCGTTGTCCGCCCCGCGATCACTGGCTGTGTTGTAGACCCGGAGGAGGGCAGGGTGGTCGGTTGCCATCTGGGTGAGGTGGTATTCCCAGCCGAGGTCGAGGGTGAAGTCCTGGAAGGCTGCGGGCGACAAGCTACTGCTGGTGAATGTGGCAGGGCTGGTGTATGGGATCGATTTGATCTGGACTGTCGAGTTGTAGGAGGTTCCAGTGGCGCTCGTGATGGTGACGGTGAGGTTTGCGAGGGTTCCAGCCACGCCAACGTCGAAGGTCACGATGGGGGTGTTGGTCGGGCCTTCAAACTCGATCCCGGTCCCTGTCCACGCGATGGTCGAGGAGGCGCTGGTGGATGGGACGCTGGCCACCGCAAGGAAGGTCCCGGCGTATTGGTAGAGGGGCGTCGTGATGACGGTGGAAATGGGGTTGAACGCCTGGATCGGCTTCCAGTAGTTCGCGGGGCCCGCGGGGCTGGTCACCAGGACCGCCAGGCCAACCGTTCCCTCGGCTGTGGCGTGGAAGGTGATCTGGTTGGTTCCCTGGCCCGAGTCGATCAGGGCGCTCCCGGTGAGGACCCAGTTGTAGGAAGCTCCGGCCACCGGCGTGATGGTAGCTGTGATCTCTAGGCCGACGGTCACGTTGTTGGGGACCATGATGGAGCCGCCGCCGGCCATGTAGATTCCCACCAGCCTGGTCCCGGCCGCCTTCCGGCGATCGGCGATCCGCTGAATGGAGTCCTTGTCGTAGGGCAGCTGGATCCCGGTGGGGACCTGGATCAAGAAACAGGCCGTCAGGTCGTTCCCCCCCAGGCCCCCTGCCATGTTCAGGCGCTTGGTGATGGTGGTCGTGGCTGAGTTGAAATGCAGTTCGGGGCTGTTCAGGCGCCCGACGTTCAGGACCCCTTCAGCCTCGACCACCTGCGTCCCGACCACCCCCATGCCCTGGTCGATGGCCTGGGCCAGCCCAATGTTCGTGGTGGTAGGGGATAGAATTTCGCCCAGGATCCTGGGTCCGTAGAGCGCATCAGATTCCCCTGGCTCCCTGGGCACCCCCAGCACCTTCCCCCAGAGGTCGAGCCAGTCCCCTTGGGCTCCCGAATAGGCCGGGACGGTTGGGGAGAAGATCCAGTTGTGGGCGTCGTTGTCCCAATTGGTGGGGTCGCTGTCAGATCGGGAGAGGATGGCAGGGAAGAGCAGCTGTGCTTCTCCGAGCGTGGCCTGGTCGTCGGACACGGGCCCAAGGAACTGGGCCTCGATGCGCTGGCGGGCGTATCCCCATCCTGAGTCCGGGGGCGGCGGCGGGAGGAATCGCCGCAGCTTTGCTCGGGCTGCATCGTACCTGGGATCCGTCATCTCTGCCTCTCTGGGAGGGTGAAATGGGAGGCCCTGCTTGGGCGGTCTGGGGTGCCCGGCCTGGGGCACCAAGGGGGCCAAGTCATGTTTTGGGGTCTAGGGACCGGGCGACTCTCGTCTCGTGGCCGCTCAGTGGGATACCTACTTCCTGAAGCCCCTCGCATTCGGCGGGGCGGCCCTCCTTACGGCCCGTGCTGAGGATGCCGCCACCTTGGTGCCTGCCACGGCCGTCCGGGCCTTTGTGGGGCCCGTCCCGGCCGTCAGCGAGACGGACGCCAACCCTGACCTAGTCTCCGTGGATCTGGCCGTTGGGTCCGATGGCACCTGGTGGTCCCATCTTTGGGGTGCCCCTCGAGTCTCTGGCCTCGTGGTCACCTGGTTCTGCCAGATCGGCGGAGTCTGGACCCTGGGCCCGACCGTTACCGGGGTGGACCTGACCACCCAGGGCAGTTCTGAGTTCCCATGGGTCCTGGACTGGATCGTGGATCGGTTGCAGGAAATGGCCGCCGACCTTCCGCTTCCCGGCACCAAGGCCCTCGCCATTCGGCGCACCTATCCGCGGGATGTGACCGGCTGGCCCATGCTCTCGGTCCAGTTGGACAGCCTCTCCCCGGCCGCCCAGTTCATCGGCGAGTCCCAGGGCGTGGTTGGCTCCTCCTTGAACGAGGGCCGCATCTACTCGGCCACGCTCTCCCTGGTCGGATGGACCGACAAGCCCGAGGATCGCTCCCGGGTAGGGCAGTGGGTTGCCGAGGCCATGGACATCCTGCTGGACCTCGCTCCGCACGCCGGCATGTCCGAGCCCTCCTTCACGATCGAGGAGAGTGAGGACTTCGAGACCGTTGGCGTTCCGGCTTTCCTCGTCAATTCCCGATTCACATGCCAGTTAGAGTCTCGCCGGTCTATCCCGGTGCGCTCTGGCTTTGGCTTCATCACGGTTTAAGGAGGTCACATGCCTGGACAGATCGGCATCAATGCAGGGGGTTCGGCCGTCGTTCGCCCCGGCGTGTTCACGACCATCGACGCTTCCGCCATGGTTCCCAACAACCCAACCCTCATGGGGACGGTGGGTGTCCTCGGGACCGCTGACGGCGGTGTCCCGGGTCAGGTCTACAATTTCACCTCGTTCTCGCAGGCGGCGTCCGTGCTCCGCGGCGGGGCGGTCCTCAGCTACCTCCAGAGGATCTTCCAGCCCAGTGCCGACCCCACGATGCCTGGGGCGGGGTTGGTCCGCTTCTGCAGGATCGGGGCCCCCACCCAGGCGACAGCCACCTTGGCTGGGACAACCTTCACCAGCATCGACTACGGCCGCCACACCAACGGGATCTCGGTCCAGGTGGCCGTGGGCGCCTACCAGCCCTGGGATGTCACGATCCGGAAGCGGTTGGACGGCGTGCAGCAGACCTTCTCCGTGGGCAATGGGATCTCGGTGACCTCGACGGCCACCACCCCGAAGGTGGTCTTTGACCATGTCGCCCAGGTCTGCACGATGTATGAGAACTCGGTCGCGGTGGCCACCCTGGCCTATCCCACCGACAGCGTCACCCTCTCCAACCTCGTGGCCTTCATCCAGGCGCGTGCCGGTTGGACGGCCTTGGTCACGGGCGATCCCTCCATGCCCATCCGATGGATGGACAACCCGATCCTGGCCTCTGCCCCGGCCATCCTGACCACGGCCACCCTTCTCCCCGCCAGTCAGGGTGCGCTCATCTGGAAGTTGACCAATTCGCAGTTCCAGGTGACGGCCACCGACGCCGCCCCCGGGACCTTCGGCCCCCTTTCTGTGGTGGCCGAGACCTACCTCACGGGCGCCACCGGCACCAACGCAGACACCGTGACCTCCACGGACTGGACCAATGGCCTCTCGGTCTTGGCCACGGCCGATGTCCAGTTCCTGTTTCTGTGCACCACGGATCCCACGGCGCAGGGACTTGCCTACCAGCATGTCCTCACCATGCGGACGGCTGTCCAGAAGCGTTACCGGATCCTGTTCCTGGGCGGCGCTCCTGCCCAGACGGCTGCTGCCGCCATGGCTGCCGCTCCGACCTACAACGGCCCCTGCGTCTACGTCTGGAATGGCACGGTGGGGCTCAATCCCCTCACTGGCCTCCAGGAGCAGCTGGGCGGCCATGGGTCTGCTGCCCAGGTCTGCGGCCTGGCCGCGGGCTCCTTCTCGAGCACCCCGGCCACTGGCAAGAGCGTCATCTCCTACGGCCTCGAGTTCCCCAACGCCTCGGATTCCGACATCTCCAACCTGCTCATCGCGGGTGTCTGCCCCATCGACCTGGACCCGGTGACGGGCCAGGCCAAGGTGGAGCAGGCCATCACGACCTATCAGGGCGGAAGCAACGTGGCGTACCGGAAACTCCTCGGACTCCGGATCCAGGACGACATTTCCCGCGGTTTCCAGGTGGTCCTGCTTCCCTATGTGGGCTCTCCCCTGGACCTCGTCACGGGCTACCTTATCAAGAATGCTGCCTCCCAGTTCCTGGATGCCAGCGTGCGCTCGGCCCAGAACCCTGGCGGCTTCCTGACGCCCGGCTACGTCAATGGCGCCCAGGTGCCGGCTTGGGAAAACCTCCAGGTCACCAGCGATGGAATCGAGTCCTGGAATATCACCGTCACGGTCCACCCCGTGGGCGAGACCGACTACATCACCGTGGCGGTGAAACTCACGCCCATCCAGATCTCTCTCTGATAGGAGTTCGCCATGGCGGATATCAATGACGCAAAAGTCCTTGGCGGCCACGTCGCCAGGATCATGATCGACGGCGTGGATGCCGGCTGGTTCCAGGGCGTCTCCTGGTCCATCGACATGGGCGTGCAGCCCGTGTTCGTGGTGGGCTCGGTAGAGGTCCAGGAGCACCAGCAGACCCGCTACGCGGTGTCGGGCGACCTCCAGCGCTACTATGTCCGCGACATGATGATCCAGAATTCCAAGCTTGGGGCCCGCACGGCCGCGGATGTCATCCGGACGGGGACCTTCGACCTTGTGATCTTGGACACGATCACGAGCAAGCCCATCCAGGTGCTCGAGGGCTGCACCCTCGCCTCGGCCGGCTCTGGGATTCAGGCTGGGCAGCTTGTCACCCAGCGCTTCAGTTTCCAGGCTCTGCGGACGCGGTAGTTTCCTCTACCGTTCGGCCCCCGTTTTACTACCGTTCGGCGGGCCACCTTTACTTTTTGATTATGGTTTCCTTGGTCTTTTCAGTTGAACATACCCATTTTTAACAAATGGGCCAATTTTTCCCACTTTCGTGCCATCAATGCCTCGTGTTCTGTTGATTGACCAATTCAATTCGAACCACAAATTAATCGACCTATTTCCAATAGTTCCGCACGCTTCGGAGTTTGTATGACTTCCTTTGATGATCCTGTCATTCGGGCTGCTGCCGGCCTTGATCCTGCGGTGATCCCTGTTCTGGCTGCCCAGGATGCTGTCTTGCAGGCCATCCCGGAGTTTAGCATGGATTTCCATTCTGAGTCCTTTCCTGCGCTGGATGGGCAGGTGGTCATCCGTTATGCCACCGTCGGCGACAGCCTCACCATCGAGCGGCTCATCGGGCCCCTCGGTGGCTATGTCGCTGAGGCGATCGCCTCCCTGCAGGTGCTCACCACGAAGGCTCCGGCCCCGTGGTATCGCGTGCCCGAGAAGGGTGGCTCTCCCGTCTTGGACCTCAACAGGCTCCCCGACGTCGAGGCGATCCTGGACGTCTACCGGGCCTACAGCAAGTGGAGGGCGGCCTTTCGAAGCGGCAGCGCTCCAGGCGAATTGGCAACGGCCTAGTTCTCGCGCCCAGCTTGTCTGGGTCGGGAGCAAGGCTCTCGGGCTTCATCCTTGGCACCCCGAGGTGCTTCGAATGGCCCCCTTCCAGTTGGAATGGGCTGCGCTCCAAGCATCCGAGGACCGCGGGAACACCCCGCGGAAGAATCGGGAGGCCCAGGCCCAGGACAAGTTGCAAGCCGACTCCCTGGCCCTTCTCGCTTGGATCGACAACCACATTTCCCGGAGGCCATGATGCTGGCCCAACCCTTCACCAACCTCCTCTCTGGTCAGCTGGGCACCCGGCTCCAATGGGAGCGGTGGCATCGGTGCCCCTGCACCGGGGCTGAGGGGGCGGCCCGGATGGACTGTCCTCTCTGCATCGGTGAGGGCGGGACCTACGACGTCCCTTCGGACATCTTCCGGGCCGGGCTCACCAGCGTGTCGGCCAAGGCTCTGGAGAACATGCGGACACGGCTGGGCCCGGGCCTCGTGGGGGACGCCTCGATTTCTCTCCCTGCCAATGCCCCCGCCTACGGCCTGGTGTCGGCCAACGATCGATTCTTGGTCCCGGATGCCCTGGACCCGCTCGAGTGGATCATCACGCCCAACACCCCCCTCCTGTTGCCCTCCGGGGCCCAGGTGGGCGAGGTCTATGGCCTCGGGCCCGGGGGATCCTCCTTGGTGCCCTCCACGCTCCCAGCGCCTGGCGCGGATGGCCGGATCGTGGTCACCCAGAACGTGGTGGTTCGGATGAAGGCCCCGCGGCGATTCATGGTGGTCACGGACCTCGGCAAGTTGCGCTCCTGGGTTCCTGGGCTCCCCCACCCATTCCTCCTCAAGCAGATCGACATGACGGTGAGGTGATCCCATGGGCGTCGAAAAGATCGTCAACGGCGAAGCTTTCATGGGGTTCTTCCAGAACCTCCTGCGCGACAAGGCGGCCAGTTCGGGTGGCGCGAACCTCGGGACCATCACCCTGGATGTGAAGGATTCCCGTCTCGAGCGGGCTGAGGCGGGGATTGGTCGTGCCGAGCAGATGAACAAGGACTTCGCCCTGCGGCCCGGGGGTGGCATGGCCGGCGGCTGGGACCGGCCGGAGGACTATCCCGAACGCGACCTGGGCCCCATGGGCTCCTCCCGCTGGCAGTCCCTCCAGGCGGGCGGCGGGATCCACACCATGCGGAATGTGGGGTCCTTCTACCAGCGCTGGGGCGGCACGCTGGGCGACCAGGACCGGGAGCAGGCCAGCATGTGGGCCGCCATCACTGCCTCCCCGGCTGGCCGGCGGGTCGAGAATTCCTACTCCGGTATCGAGCAGGGCGGCAAGAAGATGGCCGATCTGTTGAAGGAATACGAGGCCGCGGGGCAGGGCACGCCGGCGGCCCTCCGGGCGACTGAGCAGATGATAAAGCTGCAGGAGGCCATCGAGGCGCTGGGCAAGGCCGCGAAGGAGGGCGCCCAGGAAATCGGCGGGGAGCGCGGGAAGCTGCTCGAGGGCGAGATTGACCATGTCTCCGGGCTGGCTCTGGCGGGGAAACTGCCTGGCGGATCCGCGGCCGGGGGTGGGCTCAAGGGTTCGATCGGCGACTTCATGCGCCTGGCCAACGGGGATGTGACTGGCGCGGCCCAGAGCATCTTCGGGCAGTCCATGTTGAAGAAGCTTAATGCGGCCCTGCAGGCCAATTCCATCCTCGGGGAAGGCGGGGCCATGGAGGCGATCGGTGCTGGTGGGGTTGGCGTGGCCGGCCTTGCCGCCCTCTACGGTGGCTTCAAACTTGGGTGGGGCATCCAGAGTTCCTCGGCCGAGGCCGGGGTCCGGGATGCCGGGAAGGCGCTCGGCGACTATCAGCTGTCGAACAGCCTTGGGTCCGGCTTCGACCTCCGCGGTCTGACCTACACCAAGGACCGCATGATGCTTGATCCCGATGGGTTCGCCCATCAGCGCAATATCAACATGGCCGCGGCCCGTCGGGTGCTGGGCGGCATGCATATCGGTGCCGGAGGCTGGGACGGGGGCGGCGGGGGTCTCATCGGGACCGCCGATTCCATCTACCGGCACTCCCTGGATATGGGTGTGGACGACGGGGCCTTGTCTGGGTTCGTCGGGCAGTCCATTCGCTCGGGTGAGACAGGGCGGGGGGGGTCGGCTGTTGAGGGCCGCCTGGATCGCATCGCCGGGCTCATCGCCGAGGGGAACAAATACGGGCTTAGTTCCACCGAGACCCTGGGTGTGCTGGCCTCCATGCGGCAGAGCGAAATGGCCCGCAGCGGGTTCATCACCCAGGGGGGCATGCAGTTCGTGGAGAACACCGGCCGGGCGCTGAACGCCTCCGGAAGCGAGGCACTCAAGGGTCAGGGGGGCCAGTCCTTCATGGAAGGGCTGATGAACAACAAGAACCCCACCTTCGGGGCGCTGACGGTCATGGGGCTCCTTGGGCCCGACGGGAAGTTGAATCCCACGGGTGAGCAGCTGCTCAAGGAGTTCTTCGACGGGAACAACGTCCCAGAGGACCAGCGGGCGGAGATCCGTCGCAACACGCCGGATTCCTATCTCGCCCAGGCCCTGGCCAACGAGGGGCCTACCAAGCTTCGGATGTCCCAGCAGTTCATGAAGGCCCATCCCGGCGCGGCTCCTTGGGCGATGGACGCCATGTTGGGGCAGGGTGCCCCCAACCTGAAGAACGTGCTAGGGCGGTCGGTTCTACAGCGGGGTGGCCCGGATGCCCTCGGCCATCTCCGCCGCACCAACGAGGCTCCCCAGGCTGCCCGCGACGAGGCCGGCCAGTATGAGCAGGTGGCCGCGCTGGGCATGATGACCCAGGAGGTCAAGGAGACGACCCGGGCCCTCGAGGCCATGAAGGACTTCATTGAGGCTAACTTCACGCTTGAGCAGGTGAAGAAGCGGCTTCAGGGGGAGGCTTGGAATATTGTCGACCATCCGGTTGTCGCGCCATTCGCGGCGGCGACCTCAAATCGAGGCGGCAGGAAATACGATCCCATCATCACTTCCAAGGACTGACCCCCTCCCCCCCTCACACTGGGCAACCTGTAGCGGCTTCTTCCCATCCTTGACTGGACCATCGAGTGGACGGAGTCCCTTCGATGCCCACGCCCTTGACCGACCATTTCTCTCTCGAGGAACTGACGAAGGTCGGGCCCCATGCCGGCATCGACAACACCCCTCCCGACGGGGTTGCTGCCAGCCTCTTGAAGGTGGCCGAGAAATGCGAACAGGCCCGAGCCATCTGGGCAGTTCCAGTGGAGATCTCCTATGGCTACCGCTGCCCAGCCCTGAACCTGGCCGTTGGCGGAAGCGAGACGAGCGCCCACATGGTGGGCCTCGCAGCCGACATGATCCCCGAGGGCCTGGATCTCCGGGCCGCCTGGGATGCTCTCCGCCAGGACCCCACATTCATGGTGGACGTCGACCAGTTGATCATCGAGCGCGGGTGCGTCCATGTCGGCCTTCCAGTGGAGGCTCACGGCTTCGTCCCCCGGCATGAACTCAGGACCGACGCCACAGTCGACGGCGTTCGGACCTACCCACTCTTTGGCATCTGGGCCCCCCCGCAGGAGTAGCCATGTTTTCCTGGCTTGCTGATTACCTTAAGCGCCTTGCAAACTCTGCCGACAGGACCGCAACCATCCACGATGCGGCCTATGGCGTGGGTGTGCTGTTCTTCATTTTCTGGTTGAACCATGGGCTCTACAAGGGCAAGGGGTTCACCGACGGCTGGAACAATACCGCCATGATCTTCGCCGGCCTTATTGGGGCTGGGGCCGTCACTGGGACCATCGTCAATCGTCCACGAAAGGAAGGTGAGTGATGCTGCCTCTGAGTCTCCTGTGGGCCCAGGTCAAGGTCTACGCCAACGCCATCCTTACCGTGCTCATCTTGGGCGTCGTCATCTTCGTGGCGCTCAAGATCAAGGTTCTCAAGGCCGAGCGGGATACCGCCCGGAAGGAGACGGCTGCCCTTCAGGTCACGCTCGACGGCTATATCGCCTCGTCCAAGGCCCTCCAGGAGCGCGTGGATGCCGCCCGGAATGAGACTGATGTCGCCGAGGCTGAGACCCACAAGCTTCTTGCTGAACTTGCTGAGAAAATTCCCCAGGACCCTGCCCAGGCCACCGCCTGGGCCGTGGCGTCCGCCCAACAGATCGCAGCTGAGTCGAAGAGGTGAGCCATGCGTTTATTTCTCCCGGGATGCTGCCTGGCCCTCCTGCTTGGGTGCTTCACGCCCCCCGTGGTCATTCCGTGTCCGCCCCCACCGCCCGTGACGCAGCCGACCCTTCGCACGGCCGTTCTGACCTCCCAGACCCCGGCCGACAAGGTCTTGGAAGCCTATGTGCTAGACCTCGCCGACTGGGTCGGATACGGAAAAAGGTTGGAGAAGTTGCTCGACGCCTATCGTCCTGCTCCGACTCCTCCCGCCCAGCCGAGGTGACCATGCCTGAATGGGCCCCTCGGTTCTCATCCCTCGATGTGCTCCACTTCGCCATTATCCATTCGGCGTTCCTCGATGCGGAATTGGCCCTTCCAAGGGTCAAGGAGACGGGCCTTCACCACGCCCTTTTAAGTTGCCGGGCGTTCGCCTCGGATCTTGCAAATCAGTTCCGAGCATAGGGGTAGGTGATGGCTGATGAATGCGTGAGGGAGCACTCTGAACTGCGCCTGACGGTCGAGGTCATGAAGCGGGACATGGTTTCGATCCAGTCCATGCTTGCCACCGTGACCGAGATCCTGCGGGATAACCTCGTCACCCTGGCTGGCCACGACAAGGCTTCCTCGGACTGGAGGGTGGCCGTCCTTTCGACCATCGAGGGCATTTCGGCCAGGGTTAGGAGCATGGAGGACGACCTCGGGGCCGTCTCTGAGTTCAACATCCAGGTCGAGGAGTTCCACGCAAAGCTGGCCGTAAGCATGGGTTTAATCGAGGCGAATAGCGAGATTCTGCGTCGCTTCGTCGGGCTCACCCCCGACCAGGCCCCTCCCCCCATGATCCGCCAGCTGCAGGAGACCTTGGAGTGTGTCCGCGAGGCCGCGAAGCGTGACCCCAAGAGTGGGGAGCGCATCGCTGGCTGGGCCCTCTGGTATTCCCGGTTCTCAGATGTGTTCTACCTGGTGGTCGCTGGGGCCGTCCTGGCCTTCGTGGCCCACCTGCTACTCCCCTACATCAACTTCAATCTTCATCACTGATTTGTGTTACACCCGCCAGGTTCTCGTGGTCGGTTTTGTGTTACACCATCCCGAGATTCCAGTTGTTCTCCATGACTTGCTGCTGTTGTTTTGGACGTTTTAGACGTCTTGGACGGCCCGGAGACTGGAAAGCAAAAAGCCCGCAAACCTAATGGCTGCGGGCTTCTTCTGGCGGAGAGTGGGGGATTCGAACCCCCGAACGGCTTTTGACCGTTACACGATTTCCAATCGTGCTCCTTCAGCCACTCGGACAACTCTCCCGTGGCTCCGCCTGGGCGGACGCAGCAAGGTTATCACGGCCCCGGACTCTGGCCAAGGGCCGTGATCG